>Ga0307470_10000204_pt1 | contig 39108 bp, 48 predicted proteins | sample atmos_gasesAM3C__FD_204565 | JGI IMG/M metagenome (GOLD analysis project Ga0307470, IMG submission 204565) | Hardwood forest soil microbial communities from Morgan-Monroe State Forest, Indiana, United States - atmos_gasesAM3C_05 | ecosystem: Environmental > Terrestrial > Soil > Temperate forest... | reverse complement strand
CCAGAACGTGATCAGGCTGTCGTCGCACACCAACACGACGCCACCCACAAGCAGCACCCGTGATCGTCACCAACCACAACGCCGCTACACAGCAACGCCGTCGTCATGCGGAATGTCGGTCAACACCCACCCTGCCTAGCGTTGTGGTGATCCGCTAGGTTTCATCTTCGAGATCACGGGGGCCACTTGGGTCCAGGCCGTGTTCGTCGATGAGCTTATTCAAGTAGTCGTCAATTGATGTGAGTGTGTCCTCTGGTAGGTGGCTGTAGCGGGCGTGCAGGTATGGTGTGATGCTGGGCAGGTCGTAGGGGACGACGTACCCGGCCATGGCGAACACGTCCGCTAGCGATACCTGTAGCGCCGTCGCGAGAGCTTTGAGCGTGTCCGGCTGCGGTGTGCCGATCTTGCCGTGTTCAATCCGGCTCAGTGCTCCGCTGTCGATGCCGGCTTCGCTTGCGAGCCCTCGCATGCTGAGGTTCTGTCTCTGGCGTAGTCGTTTGATGTACTCTCCGAAGGTTCGTGCCGTGTCGTTGTTCATAGTATGTGTGTTCTCCTTTTGCCTGTTCCCATTTTACCTCCGGCGCTGCCGAACAACAGCGTTTGTTGACCATTCCGCAACACTATATTTTTAGGTTTACCCTCGGAGAATTCCGGCGGATCGCGACGCTTTAGCTGCCTGGCGCCTTACTTTGCAAATACATAGAGCCTGCCTCCGGTCTCTACGATGTCCCATAGGGCTCGTGGAACGTCGCCAGCAGGTCGTCGGGGCCTGTCAAGCTAACGGTGTAACTGTCTACTGTGGACTTACTTGCGGCCGGCGGACAGGCGTCCGTCGAAGGTGATCTCGAAGGCGTTCAGGGCGGCCTTCCAGCGGTTGGACCAGCGGGCTCGGCCGCGTCCGGTGGGGTCCAGGCTCATGGTGGTCAGGTAGAGACATTTCAGGGCGGCTTGCTCGGTGGGGAAGTGGCCGCGGGCGTTGACAGCGCGGCGGTAGCGGGAGTTCAGCGACTCGATCGCGTTGGTGGTGCAGATGACCGTGCGGATCTCCCGGTCGAAGGCCAGGAACGGGACGAACTCGGCCCAGGCGTTCTCCCACAGCCTGACGATCGCCGGGTACTTGCGGCCCAGGTCGGACTCGGAGAACTCCACGAACCGCTCGAGCGCCTCGGCCTCGGCCTCGGCGTTGTAGATGGGCTTGAGGGCGGCCGCGACGCCGCTCCAGTCCTTGCGGGAGGCGTAGCCGAAGCTGTTGCGCAGCAGGTGCACGATGCATGCCTGGACGATGGTCTGGGGCCAGACCTGCGCCACGGCGGCGGGCAGGTGCTTGAGCCCATCGCAGACGATCATGCACACGTCGCCGACGCCGCGGTTCTTGATCTCGGTCAGGACCTTCAGCCAGTACTTCGCCCCTTCCCCGTCGCCGTGTTCACCGGCCCACAGCCCCAGGACGTCCCGGGTTCCCTCGCAGGTCACCGCCAACGCGACGTAGATCGGCCGGTTGGCGACCTGCCCGTCGCGGATCTTGACGTTGATCGCATCGATGAACACCACCGGATACACGCTGTCCAGGGGCCGGTTCTGCCACTCGCCCATCTTCTCCACCACCGCATCGGTGATCGTCGAGATCTGCTGCCGGGACACGCTGGTGCCGTAGACCTCGGCCAGATGAGCCTGCACATCCCCGGTGGTCATCCCCCGGGCCACCAGCGAGACGACCATCTCATCGACCCCCCGCAACCGGCGCACCCGCTTGGGCACCGTGACCGGCGCGAAGGACGCGTCCCGGTCCCGCGGCACCGCGATGTCCACCGGCCCGACCTCGGTGATCACCGTCTTGGCTCGGGTGCCGTTACGGGCGTTGCCAGTCCCGGCCCGCTCATGCCTGTCATAGCCCAGGTGCGTGCTCATCTCGGCCTCCAGGCCGGCCTCCAGCACCAGCTTGGTCATCTGCTGCAGGAACCCGCCCTCCCCGGCCAGCGACAGCCCGCCGGCCGCCGCCCGCCCAGCCAACTGCCGCAGCAGCTGCGCGTCGCCGGCGTCCAACCCCACCGACCCGGCCTCGACCTCGACGACAGGAACCTCAACCACATCACTCACGGTGACTCCTCGCTTCGGAGAGTTACACCGTTGTTCTTACACGCCCGGTCGTCGCGGCTGTGGTCGATGTCTACGTGGGAAGCGAGGTGCTGTAGCCAGGTGTTGATGTCGGGTGTCTGTCGAGCGTGACCCTGGAGGCGCCGGCACTCCTCCTGCAGCGCGACGGGTACCTCCTTAGCTGGATGCTGGTCTGGGTCGTGTGGCTGGTCGTCTGGTGCGTGGGGTGGTTGTGGTTCCCATGGGTGGTTCCTCCTTTCAGGGTGAGTGGTTGGCTGCGGGGCGTGTGCCGCTAGGTGGGCGGGTCGGGATGACCCTGGGTGATGAGCTGGTCGAGTTCGTTGGTGGTGACGACGCGGAACAGCTCCGACTGGAGCGCTGGGTCGGCGGCCAGGGCGGCGCGGACGGCGCCCTGTCGGGGCGTGTCGGGCACGACCCAGACGACGGCGGGGAACAGGCCGTGGCGGGCCTGGTGGGTGCCGGTGGCGGCGTAGCGCTGGTAGACCTTGGCCTTGCGGACCACGACGGGTGGGTGCTCGGTGGCCAGGTCGGCCTCGAGGTACCAGTGGTCCTCGTACTCGCCGCTGGCGGTGACCGCGTAGAGGTCGGGTTTGAGCCATTCCAGCGCACCGTGGGGGCCGGTGAACGACCGCCAGCACGACGGCTCGGTCTCGACGCTGAGCAGCTCCACCACGCGGCGGTCCTGCAGCTCGTGCAGCCGGACCGCGAGGTCGGCCACGGCCAGGGTGTGGGCGGTGAACGCCGGTGAGGGCTCGACGTAGCGGCGACGGTGTTTCTGCCCGTGCATGGTTCGCAGCAGCCGATCGCCGGTGGAGCCGAGCTGCCAGACGACGCCGGAGGAGCCGGCCCGGACGCCGCCGATCCGCCGGGCCAGCCGGGAGACGAGGTGGTGGGACTCCAGCCGGACGAGGACCCGCAGCGCGGCACCGGACGCGGCCGCCACGGTGGCGTGACCGACGGCGAAGTGCAGGCGGCACAGCTGCCCGGTGGTCAGCAGCCGGTGTGAGCGCAGCGACTCCAGGATGGCGACGTCGCGTTCGGACAGGTGCAGCAGCAGGCTGGTGGCGTCACGCGGGTTCATGACGTGTCTCCCAGCCGCTGGTATGCCGGCTGAAGGCCGGCGCCGAGTGTGCCTGACTGACCCCCGAGCAGGGGGTCAGTCCCATCCCGCAAGGTGCCGGGTAGGCCGGGTGACCTGCTGAAATGGGTAGACGGCGGCGTCGCGAAGAGTGGGGCGAGGACAGTAGCGAACACAGATGCAGTTGCTCTGCGTTTGTATGTCGTCGATGTTCGGCTCGAGGGCAGGAGATCGATCATCGTTGCCTCCGCTTCCGGCCGATCTGCGCCGGATCGACCACTGGCACCGCCGTGCCGATTGTCGGTGTGGCAGCCGCCTCGTCCGGCTCGGTGGTGGGGTGGTCGCCAGTGGCCGTCTGCGGGTCGGATGCGTAGTTGGCCCGAGCCGCTGCTCGCACCGCGATCGGATCGGTCGTGGTTGGTGGGGGCGGCAGGGTCTTGACCAGTGCCCAGCCGGAGGGGTGACCGTCGGCGACGAGGTTGACGTAGGCGTGGTAGCGCGGCAGCGCCATGAAGTCCTCGGCGTCGAGGTCGCGGGTGAGCTTGGCGGTGTCGCGGGCGTCGTCGTGCTCGGTGGCGAACACGATCTTGGACCGGGCGTTCATGTCGACGGCCGTGCGCAGGGCGGGTGGGAGCTGGGTGCGGAACTGGGCGGCCAGGATCCAGCACACCGACAGCGACCGGGAGACCGCCAGCGCGTCGGCCAGGGAGACGGGCAGGTTGAGGAAGCGGGGGGCTTCGTCCACGTAGACCATGCCGGGCCGTTTCTTGGCGCCTGGCTCGTTGGCGCGTTCCTGGGTGGCCTGCCAGAGATCGGCGATGACCAGGCTGCCGAGGAGTGACGCGGTGCCGGGTCCGACGAGCCCTTCGTTCAAGGGGACGAGCACGATCTTGTTGTCGCGGAAGATGTCCCGTAGCCGGAACCTGCCCTCGCGCTGGTCAAGCATCTTGATCAAGGCCGGTCGGAGCAGGAGCTGTCGTAGCTTGTTCAGTGGTGGGGCGATGGCGGCGGCCTGCGCGGGTGGGGACTGGCTGTCGAACCAGGACCAGAACCCGGCGAGGGCCACGTCGCCCCGTACCCGGCCGACCTGCTGCCGCCGGAACGTCGGGTCGGTGAGCAGCCGGGGCAGGTCGAGCAGGGTGGCTGGCTGCTGGGGTGTGCTGGCGCGGGCCAGGGTACGCAGGCAGGCCGAGAAGATGTCGGCCGAGCGTGGTCCCCAGCCGTCGCGGAAGACGGCCTCGAACACCGCCAGGATGCCGTCGACCACCACGTCGGGGTCGCGGCCCGTCACGTCGAGCGGGTTAAACCCGGTCGGCTGTGTGTCACTTGCATCCAGGATGACCACGTCATTGACTCGGTGGTCGGGAACTCGGCTGGCGATGTCGTCGACAAGCTGTTTCTTCGGGTCGAGGACGGCCACCGGCCGTCCGGCCTGGATGTCGGCCAGGATCAGGTGCAGCAGGGCGTTGGTCTTCCCTGAGCCGCTGGGGCCGTAGGCGACGGCGTGGAAGGTCTGGTCCTGCGGCGATATCCCGACCATGCGGTCGTCGCCGGGTGCGGCGCTGGTGGCGAAGACCCGGGGGCCGGTGTGCACGCCCGGTGCGGCGCGCAACGCTTTGGGGTGGGCGGGTGGCAGGCCTGGAAGCTCGTCGTCGCCGAGCGGCCAGGCCAGCAGCCCGAGAAGCTCGCTCACGCCTAGGTGCAGCGGCCAGCGCCACGGCAACCGCACCTGGTTGAGGTGCACGGCCGGCTGATGGACGAGATCGATCCGCACGCCGGGGCTCTGGGCAGTAGCAACCGCGCTGAGCAGGCTCACCATGAACCGGCGACGACGTCCCGGATCGGGGCTGGCGGCACCGAGCCGGACGGTGGCGGCGAACCCACCCTGCGACTGCCGTTCTTTCAACCGGTTACGGGTCTCGGCGCTGGCCGGCCGCTCGCCTCGGGTCAGGAGCTGGACCAGGGTCGACTGCGGGTCGGGCGTGTTCGCTGGAACCGTCCGTGGTGCGTGGCGTGGCCCGAGCACGATCTGCACGGCCATGGCTTCGTCGTTGTGCAGGCGGGTGGCCAGGGCTGAGAGCAGTGCCCTGGTGGTGGCCTCGGCCGTGTCAGTACGCAGCGGCAACCCCACGGGATGGACCCGGAGCCGGCCCACCTCCTCCATCGCAGGACGAGGCTGTTGCTCGCCCTGCTGCGGCGTGGTGAGCAGGCTGCCCGGGATCAGGTCGCTGAGCAGGTGGCGCAGCGCGTGTACATCGGTGGGCCGGCAGCCGAGCAGATGCCGGACACCGCCCTGGTCGGCGCGGACCTCCAGCACAACGCGGGGTGCGGCGCGGTCGCAGGCCAGACGCGCGAGAAACCGCGTCACCGTCTCCAGCGCCAGAGGGCGGGACAGGTGGAGCCCGGAGAACACCAGCTCAGCGGTGCTAGTCATGGCGATCGTCGCCTGACTGCTGTTCGTCGTCAGCGGTGACCTCTGGCTCCGCGTTGCGGATGGCTTGTTCGGCCCGTGCCTCCCGTTCCGCCTCGGCCATGGCCAGGCCGATGAGCGCTTTGCCCAGCTTCCCGATGTTCGGCGGGTCACGGCGGATGCCACGTACCGTGAGCCGGCGTTCCTGGCGCCGTGAATGACTGTTCTGCTTTCTTCTACGTTGTGAAGCCATGTCACCTCCTTCCGTGTTCTGCTTGCTGGGTGCTGCCGGGAGGCAGCGGTCCGTTACGCTCCCACTTATTGCTGATTTCAGGCAGCACGTCAATAATGTTTGTAAATTCCACAACCTTTGGCCCTTGTTGAGAGCACCGGGTTTCGGTGGTCACCATCGTGACCGGCTCCACCGCATGACCGCAGTCGCGATCCACGCCACGGCGGCCAGCGCGACGCCGCCGATGATCCAGGGCAGGACCGGCCGCAGGAACGCGACGGTGAGGTTGAGGGCGATAACCGCGCCGAGCAGCAGCAGGCTGCCGCGGAAGGCTGACTCGAACAGTTTCCTCATCGCAGATCCAGGGTTCTCGTCGCTGCCCACGACCGGCTCACCGCGTCCGTTTCTCGCCGGCAGGGTCGCTCGGCACCGGGTAGTCGGGCAGGCTGACGTCGGAGTCGATCTCGTTGCCCCACACCGACCAGGCCGCGGCGGAGGACGGTCGGCGGCGCGCGAACAGCTCCAGGTACGGGCCGTCGGAGATCCGCTCGATAACCGCGTACTGCTCCTCGGGCTTGTGGGAGTGCTCCTGGACCGGCGCGTTGATCCACGTCGGCTGAGACCGGAACTTCACCGGCGCCCTGCCGCGGGTGGCGAACAGCAGGTGCTCGGTCGAGTTCCGGAGATACGCTCCCAGCCCGAGCCGGAACTTGACCCACGTGAGTGGTGAGCGAACAGTGAAGCCCCACGCCTCAGCCACGTTGTAGCCCTCGCGCAGCGTCGCGTTTGTCACCCACAGCCACAGGTGTGCGTCCTCTGCGACCAAGCCCTGAACGGGCAGCGCCTTGATCTGCTCCAGTGACATGAGCGGGTAGTGCCGCACTGCGCCTCGGGCGCCTTTCTGGAGAACGTCCCACGGCGGGTCCGCCAACAACGTGCGAAATTTTATGAGCGTCTCCAACGGAGGAGGCGAATCCGTGTCATGCTCCATACATTGTTCTCCTTTCTGCCCCCCCAGCACGCGGACATGCACCATCCACACGTTGCAAGTCCGACGTTCTGTCCTTGTGCGGGTTGCACATCTAGTTATGGGGTGATTGGGATAGGTGGCAACCATCGGTTCGATCGGACGGTCGGGCGAATGTTCGACCGAGCCGATGGGCGTCCGCCTCTGTTATCGCGTGTCGTCCGAAGGGATTCGGGACGGCGCAAACAAACGTTGTGGAATCCGCGACAGCCGCTTTCGAAGCAGCACGGAGGCATCTGCGGTGGCGCCGTCTGGGCGGCTGCCGGGGCGACGGGCGGTCAGGCTGGCGAAGACCGCCCGCGCGACCGCACCGGGTGGGTCATGCCGCCCGATGTGGGTCACGGTGACGCGCTCGTCCAGCACGCCCGCGGGTAGTCGGACGCCGAGGACGACGGCATGCACCTGGCCGGGGAAGGCCGCCAGGTCGGCGAGCACCTGGGCCGGATCGGGGTCGAGCAGCAGAAAGTCCGAGAGCACCACCAGCGTCACCTCGTGACCAGGATGAGCCTGGGCGATCTCGACCGCCCGCCGCAGGCTCGGCGCCAGCTTGCTCGACCCGGCGCCATCTGGAGGCATCCGCAGCCCGGCGCGCAGCACCGGCAGCCCGCGCCTGGTGATCGGCACCGGCCCGACCTCACCGGTGGAAGGGGTGTCGAAGTGCACCACCACCCCCAGCTCGTGACGCGCACCCCGCCGGGCGACCACCGAGAAGGCGCGGGCCACCTCAGCGAAACGGTTGGACAACGGGTCCGTCCCGGCGGGGCTGGTCACCGAGCCGGAGCTGTCGAACACCGCGATCAGCAGCGTCGGCACCGCCGCCGGCCGCCCCGGGTCACCGAGGGTGTAGTGCGGGTCAGACGGGCTGGTCGGCCCACCTGACGTCGCACCGCCGAGCACCGCGCTGGACAACAAGCCGCTTGGCAGCAGCACACCGTGGTAGCTCATGCCGCGCCACCACTGCGGCGTGTCCGCCTGCCGATAACCCCACCCTGCTCACCAACCGGGTAGCCGTGCCCGAGGACCTGCGGGTTGCGCCGCTGCACCCGCCAGGCCAGCGATTCCACCCGCTTGCCGGCCGCCTGACCACGCAACCCATACTCGGCCTGGATCGAGCGCGCGGCCTCCTCCGCCTCGGCCCGCACCTTCGACGGTGCGGCCGCCGCGAGCTTCAGGTACCGCTTCTCCGCGTGGTGCACACGCGCGGCCATCGCGGCCAGCAGGTCCGCCACCTCATCGGCAGCCGAGTAGCCCAACAACCCCGAGGCGATCGCGGTCGCCGCCGCGAGCAACCCGAACGTCAGCCCGGACGCGCTGCCCTCGATGCTGCTGCGCAGCGTGAAGATCCCCACCGCTACCAACGCCACCACCATCAGCGACAACAGACCGACCAGCGCCACGATCCCGCCACCCCCGTCGCCACCAGCGAACAGCCGCCGGTAGCGCAGCTCGTCCTCCAACAGCGACTCCAGGTCACGCTGCCGAGCCCGGGCCATCCGCAGATCCTTCAGCTCCGAGCCGACCAGCCCAGCACAAGCCGCCGCCAACCCCGCCGCCAGCGCCTGTCCAAAGGCGATGAACACCACATCGCCGTGGATGACCGCCGCCGACCACACCCCGGCCGTATCGCCGAACCACAGCACCGGCCAGCAGACCCAGTACCGCAGCTTCGCCCCCGGCTCCCGCCGCACGTATGGCGTCAACACCCGCGCCGCGTGCTGATGATCGGCACGAGCCTGACGAACCTCGGTCTCGCTCTGCGACAGCAGGAGCTCAACCCCCGCGGCCACGCGGTCAAGCCCCCGAGCCTCCACCTGAAACGGGCGGGCTTCGCGCTCGCCCTCGGCGGGCCAGGTCAGTTCCTGCTCGTCGGCCAGCGCGTGGTACTCCTGCTCGGCGTACGTCACGCCGATGCCGGATGGACGCGGGTGTCCACCAACTTCGTCCAGACGCGGCAGCGAAACCGCGTCAGCGTCCTGCGTCCACGCCTCGATCGCATCCCGAGCCTGTCCAGGTCCGCGCGTTCGCGTCATGGCCCTCACCGGCCTTCGGTGGCGTAGTCGGTCACTGAGACACACTTCGCCGCCGCAGTCCTCTGGCACAGAGCGTCGTAGTAAGCGACGAGCCCCTCAACCACGCTGGACCGCGGCGGACGACCAGCCACCCTGCCGAGCCCCGCCACGAGCACCGACGCTCCGGACAGCGTCGGTACGACCGCGTGGTTGGCCAGCGCTCGGGCCTGCTGCTTGGTCAAGGGCCGCGCGCCCAAGTTGACCCCGATGTTCTGGAAGCCGTCCGTCAACAGGTACAGGTGCAACCGGAGGTTGCCGCCGACCTGCCGAATCCACTCGCTCGCCAACCGGTACTGCGCGGTGATGTCGCTGCCACCACCCGCCAACGCGGCGACCGCCGGGCCGTAGGCCTGCCGGACCTTGCCCATCACGTCAGCCACCACACCCGCCACCCGCTTCAGCCGCGCATTGTCCGTCGCCCCCTCCAAACGCAACGGCCCGTCGAACAAGATCGTCGTGGCGGCGCTGGAAGAGGAGAACACCAGTACCCGCAACACCCCCGAACAGATCACCGTCCTGCGCACCACCGACTCGATCGCCACCATCCGCCCCGCCACAATCGCCGCCGACGCGCTCGACCCAGTGCCATCGATTTCGACCAGCGAGGCCGGCGATGCGGACGGGTCACACGAGGCGAGGATCTGCTGGCTCTCGGCCAGCTCACCACGCGGGGAGGAAGCGCCGCATGCGGTCAGGCCGACCAGTACCGTGACCGCCAACGTACCGATCAGGCACAGCGTTGCTCGGCGTGGCCAACACGGCGTCCGTGCTGATACTGAGTTCGACATAGAGTCCTCCTTTACCTGAGTGTTCGGGCAAGCTCTCCTAGTCGGTGAAGCATGAGAATGGTGTTCGGGAGCGGGCGACGCCGTTTCTGGCGTCGCCACCAGTTCGGTTAGGGCTCGTCGTCCCGCGCGTGGAACGTCATCGTCTTGCCGTAGAACGTTGCGCCTGAATGTCCCGGCGAGAAAAGCTTGCGACGAGTCGTTGCGTCCATGGCGTGCGCAACCTCCCACGCGCGCCACGAAGACATTTGGTTCAGGGTGGTGGTGAGCTCGAAGTACCGCTCATGGCCCACCATGTCCCGAACAGCCAACCGGTACGGGCTTGGGGTGTCGGGCGAGCTAAGCACCTCGGCAAGCGGCGCGGCCTCGATGAGCAGACCTGCAAGCTGCCGTGCTGCCCGAGCAAGCCGCTGCTTTTGATCACTGGTCCTGGACGCTGGCTTGGTCGGCTTGCCAACAGGCTCGTGCTGAGTCATGGCGTCTCCTATCTGTGATGAGCTGACCTTCGGTTGTGTCCCGCGACCGGGCTTTAGCAGGCTTCACGCTCAGGCTCGGTGTGGTCGGCCTGCGTGAGTGCAGCGCTGACAGCGCTCACGGGTGCGGGCTTGTGCCGCCGCCTGTGCGCCAGGCGGAGGCGACGACGCTGCTTGACCTCGTTGACCGTCGGCGTTGACGTCGGCTCGGCGCCCATGAGGTGCAGCTCGCGAGCGATGACCGCCAGCTCCTTCTCCTGCCGGACGCGCTGCCGATGCTCGCTGGAACGAACGGTTTTGGTGTAACAGTTTCGGGGCATGAGGGCTCCTTCCTTACAGGTTGGCGAGGAAATCCGGGCGGGTGCCTAGTGGAAATGCCATGTCGCTGGTAGAGCCGTCTTTGGGCATAGCTCCGCCCTGGGACGAACACACAGTTGAGATCCGGGATCAGGCGGCTCGAACAGCACCGCACAGGCAAGCGGCCCGGCGGTTATGTCCGATCATTTGATGGTGGGTTGTCAGAGACTCCGTGAACGGTTCCTGGCACTCGCTACAGCGAATGCCCCCTGGCCGCCAAGAACCTTGGCCACCCGAATCGTCACCAGATGACGCCGGGCGTTCTGGCACCGGCACGATGCGAAGACGTACCTCAACGGCGACCCGGCCGAACCCGGCGAGACGGCCGGGTGGATGTCCTCGTCAGCCTCGCCGTCCGTGTCGGACAGGCCGCCAACCGGCGCAGTCAGCTTCGGCTCCTGAGCAAGCACCAGGCCACGCTCCAGCTCACCAAGCAGATCGGCGTAGTCGATCCGCGCCCACGGTGACAGTCCAGGAGTGTGGTAGCCGACCGCCGCGTCCTTCTCCACGGCTAGGCTATGGTCAGCGCGATCTCCGCGGACCGTCGATAGTGGTACCGGCGGCCACCCCGCGCGGTGTCTTGTACGCAGCTGAGCTGCGCTAATACGCGACACGCCTCGCGCAACAAGGTTCAGCACGTCCTCAGCCCGCCCCCAGACGGGTGCGGTACCCGACGCCCGACGTTGACAAACAGCTCGTGCTCATGACTGGTCGCGCGTCATGCATGGAGGCTTATGCAGAACTCCACCCGGACCTGACGGCGCAGGCCGCTGACCTGCAAGTATGCAGTTGATGATCTTGTCCTAGGGGAAGTTCTGCATAAGCCTCATGAATCGGTCGATATGTCCACCGAAGTACGGAGCCACGGTGAGACCGATCCCGATAGGTTCTGATGATATGTGCTTCCTTCGCTAATGGATTTATCAAGGAACAACCCCTCCCGACGTTGGGGCTGCCGGATAGGAATAGTCAACAAGATGGATGGCTGGAACCACGAAAACTGACTAGTCACCAGCAAGTGACCAGTGCATCCCCGCTGGTCAGGAGCTGAGTGACCAGTGAAACGACAGCGTGTGAAACTCGCCACCGAGCGGTGACAGCGTGCCGACGAGATCGTGCTGCATCCGTCCTGCGATCAGGGCATGCTGGGCTAGCCTCGCGGCGCTGCGGACGCCTCCACCCGCGTGAGCGGAGGCCGAACCAGTGCGCCTGGGCGCGGACTAGCCGGCCGCACCATGGCGGGCAACTAGATGGCCGTCCAGCGCACCGGAGCTGATGCACATCCATGCCCGGTACAGATCGGCCGGGCGAACAGCGGGACATGCTCGACGCATAGCGGAATAGGCACTGCCTACTATCAGGAGACGACTACACGCTTAAACTCAAGACTTGGACGGATCATCTCGGCCCTGGCGCGTCGCCTCACGCGGGTCTGGGTAGCCGAAATATTCCTCGAACGAGGTAGGAGTCGGACGGTAATAGTCGTTCAAGTCCTCGACAGCCTTAATCTCTGCTTCGGTAGGATTCTCCGGGTCGCGCGCAAACTCCTCGATCGTGTGGTGCTCAATACTCAAGGTTCGCTCGAACGCGACAAGTGCTTCAAACTCTCGAAGCTCCTGATCCGTAGGATAACGCTCGGTGAGACCAGATTCTGGCTTTAATTTCTTTGGTTCGCTTGGTGGATGTAGATGTTCCGACATGTGAGAATTACTTCTGTTTCTGTTATAGCATGTCGACGGCGAATAGTGAACAGTTCGATCATAGCTATTCAGCTGCGGCGGTCCTACGGGCTGTATGCCGAGGCATCGCCGAAGGGTCTGTGTCAGCGGCCAGTGGAAGATCTCCAGGGGCGGTCAGGTATCTCTCCCCATCCGCGGCCGTTAGGCTTCCCGGCTGATCTCGACAAGGTCGTCATGTCGAAGGTCAGCTGCGTGATGAGAGATGAGGACGTTGTGGAGATCCTTGAGGCGTATGACCTCCTGGGTAGCTATCGGGCGGCGACCGAGGCGGTCGGTTGTGACCACCACACGGTGCGCCGCCGAAGGCTTCTACCGGCTGGTCGACGCCGCCTATGAACGGCGCACCCTGGCCGTTAGCTCGAACCTGCACCCGTCCGGGTTCGACGAGATCATGCCCAAGACCTCGCCACCGCGACGGTCGACCGGCTCATGCACCACGCGCACATCCTCGTCACCCAAGGCGACTCCTACCGGCCCACCGAAGCCACCACCGGCAAGGCAGTGATCCCCCTGACCTAAAGACCAGCCAACGGCCGGAGAAAAACAACCCGCCACCGGTAGGAAACCTAAGTAGCCACCACCGGGGAGACCAGCTGACCGTACCTGGGGAGAAATCCCTGGCCGTTGACAGGGTCTGAGACAATCTTGACATGTCAGTTGGGAGGAGGTGTCACGCGAGAAGCTGCTCGCGTCGGTTCGCCGTCAGGTGGTGGACGCCTCGCCACCCCAGATGCATAGCCACTTTCGATCTTGGTATAAGATCCCCCAAGAGTAACCTCTACGGGCGGAGAGAATGAGTAAACAGACAGAAGGCGGGCGCTCTAAGCTCTGGCAGAGCTTGCAAATGCTGTCCCATGAACAAGGCATATGGCGTCCCAACCTCACAGAACTCCTAAAGGGTGAATTGGGCGAGCTTCAGCGAATCTGGGGTATAAATCTCGAGAACGATGCCAACGATGTTCGGCGTGCCGTCGAAGCTTGCCTGCATGCGCTTATCGCTCAACTGAGTCCTCGGCCCGCAAAACAGAAATTGACCGTCGAGCAACGCAAGAAGCAATACGGGTATGCTGTGTCGATCAGCTTCAAACTTTACAACCTGCCAGAGCTGCGCTACTCCAACCTACAAGACCGTCGCTTATGGCTAGAAAAGAAAGAACGAGGGTTGCTTCGGATAACTGTCTCAACAAGTCAGCGAGACCTGAATCATGCAATAGATCAAATGGAGAAGCTTCTGGCCGACGACAACTACACGCCCGCTCCTGCCGAGGCTCTAGTTCTCGATAATAGCGAAGCTTCTGCGAGAGCGTCAGGAAGTCCGCGCACAACTGACGAGCTGACTTCTAGAATAGCTAGCGTAACCGAAGATGCCGTCTTGCAAAACAAGGAACAGCCCACACTTGTCAATTCTACTAGTGAGCATATCAGCGCGCCAGCCTCTATTCGCAAGAGAATTGCATTACATGCAAAGCGGCGCCAGCGTTGGTACATTTCTACCGTTATCATAGTCCCAGTTGTCGTGGTACCCTTGGCGGTAGTCACTACCAATCACCAAGCGCAACCCTCGAGTTCACCGCAGACCCCGCGACAGACCTCGACGCCAGCTACAGGAGATGGCTGCGCGAACGGCTTCTGCGTGACACAATCATGGCCCACAATGCGAGGATGCGATGGCGCCACTAGCGTTGCCATGATCAAAGGCAAACAGGACATCACATCCTTCGTAAACGCCCGTGATTTCCGCGTCGCTGTCGCAACTGCGGACGGTGGTGGTTCTTGGCAAGAGGGTCACTTGCACCTACTGTTAGCAAGTTCCGACGGGACGACCGTTACCGTTCAGAATATCGTGCAACATATCGAATCTGCGCGGCCTCCAGCACCAGCGTGGGTCTACGCACCAGAAGGCGGTTGTGGCGATACGTATGAACGAGTCTTTAACCTGAACCTCGACAAAAACACGCTTATCGACGCAGGGCTGCAAGGCTCGCCGGATGCGGCAAGAGGCAAGCCGCCTGCAGAACCAATCGGTCCGGCGTTCACCGTCACTGACCGCGATCCTGCACTCGTCAGAGTTGATGCCCTCAGTTGCGAGGGGAACTACACATGGACTCTTGACGTGACGTACGTGAGAAACAACAAATCCGAGACGCGGACTCTTGGACCGTTTCGTTCGATGGGTTTGGCCGACGACACCACCTTTTATACATCGGAGCCATCGAACGGGCCGATCGAACCAATCAACCGAGGGAAGCATTCTGGTCCCATCATGAAGGGATCGTGCCATATAACATAGCTGTCGCTGTGTTGTCCGGAGAATAGATCCACGTCGTACTGTATCCATCTAGACTGCTAATCATCGTGGTATATGTGGTCGCCTGATACCCCAGCCCTGAGCCACCTAAGGCATCGTCGACCGGCAGCTCGCCGTAAGTTGCTGGTCCAATGCTGAGAGATGATCTGGGGAGATGTGTAGAGCAACCTGATCGACGTAGCCTGAGCACCAAGTGACGACACCGACCTGAAAGCCGCACTTCCCCCTAGGAGCACCACAACCACATCCCACCGCTCAGAACCCACACCCGTTGGGTCACCATCGCCTGCCCGCTCACCAAACGATTTCGATTCAGCTACGCTTTGTGGGGTGTGCGGGGGACGGTAGCTGTGCAAGGCTTGTCCGGGGTGGAGGGGGTGGATGAAGTCGGGCAAGCGCTAGAAGCGCGGACCGAATTCACTTAATAACTCGTGGCACCCATCGACCGTCGACAAAATGCCACAGAACAGATGTCTTCCCGCTGAAGCAGCATCGAGGCTCATCGCCGATCTGGACTCTCTCATTGACCATGACGTCGCCTTCGCGAACAGTCGCGTCACTAACACGACTGTAATTGCGTGACGTTAATTCGGCGGCCGCTGAGTGTAAATTGTGCCCTCCGATCAACTCTAGGACACCATTCTTCAGCGTAAGAGGGAGGATCATGATGTCATGGTCAGTTCCGCCCCGCATCGCAATCTACAGACACAAGGGCGTCCTGAGAGCTGTCGCGATCTAGGTCAGCATATTCAACTCTCCCGGTGAGCTCAGCTTCGGCATAGGTGTACAGGGGCGAGTTAAAGTCCAGTGTTCCGGACTGACCTCTCCCGTTCTTGAGCGGAATTGGTCTCGGCGACAGCCATGTGCCCTGTGCGCAGGTCTTGGAGGGTGGGGTTGCGTTCTTCATATCAACCGTCTGGATCTGTTTGTCGGTTGATGCAGACCGCGAGTCGGTCCCGCCAGCGCAGGACGCAGCGAGGCAGAGCGCGGCCACGATAGCGACGAGCCGAATCATGATCATCGAATGGCTTTCCTAATGTTCTTGCTGCTTCTTTGCAACTCCGTCTGCGGTACTGAGCGAGTCCTCCTCGACTACTTGCGGTCGGTGCAGAGATCGAATGAACGCCATCGGCAACCTTAGCCTGGATCATTCGCTGGGACGGGTGAGTCGTCTCGCGTGTCGGGTCTTGTTGATCTTCGCCTCCTGTTAGTGGTCGTCGGGTGGGTTGGTGGCCTGGGCGTCGCGTGGGGTGGCGCCGGTTCCACGGGCCGGGCGGTAGTGCCGGTCGGTTGGAGGGGCGGGGCTGTGGGTCAGGTCGGTAGGGGGCTAGGGTGAGCGTGGCGGTCAGGCAGGTGTGTAGATCGGTGGCCAGGGCCAGGTGCCGGGGATGCTGATGGTGCGTTTGTGCTGTCCGCGGACTAGTCGGGTGGCGGTGTACAGGAGGCGGTAGCGCAGGGTCTTGGTTCGGCCTTTGACGGCCAGCTCACGGCACTGCTTCAGGGAGTGGTCGATAGTGCCGCTGGATGCACGTAGGTCGTAGCGCAGCCGCCGCTTAAGAAGGCGCTGTAGTTGTGCGGTTAAGTGGATCACGGCGCGGTTCTGGTCCGCCATTGTAACTGGAAGCGACCCCAGACTCTCCGTGGTGTTGCTGACCTGGGGTCGTCTAGCGACTTGCTCACTAAAATGAGATGGCAGGAGCCCAGCCGAACGATGACAACCGTCACGTCCAATGGGCTCCTGCCTTTGGAGCTGTCCTCCGCGCTCGCAGAACCGAGGCCGCTACTGGCTGCCAGGCTTACTGCGGCGGATCGCAGGACGGGAAGAGGCGGAAGTTTCTGCCGCGTCCATCGGGACGTCATCTCCGCCAAAGATGCTGGCAATGGCCTTGCGCCGAGTCTGAGCATCACGCTCGATCTCGGCCCGGATCGTCTCGGCCTTCTGGAGGGTGGCTGGGTCGGACTTGGTCTTCTCGATCCAGTGCTCCAGGGCCAGGCGGATCTCCTCGGTGGTGCTGCGGCCGGTGAGCTGGGCCACGATGTCCAACTGCGCCCGCAGATCCTCGGTGATACGGACAGCCAGCGTTCTAAGCTGGCCCCCTGCTCCGGTTGTTGGCTCGCTCATGGCGAGTCACCTCCTCGGTGAGTTGCGGCCGACAAACCCTCCATGGGTTCATCTGGGTAGCCGCAGGACACCGACGAGCGCTAGACCAGTGCACCGGCCGCTATAGGCGCTGCCTGCCAGCAGCACTATTTATAGGCAATCTGATTGAAACGGTCAACCCGATGTTCGCTGCTATGTTCGCCCTTGTTGTAAATACTACTTCGACGTCCAGAGGTAAGCCCGGCGGATGATTCAGGCTTGATGGATGACCTTGGTGGTCACTCGGCGCGTCGTCCCGACGCAACCAGCACGGGCCGTGGCGGGGGGCACCCTGCCCAACGGTGGGCGGGAAAGCTCCGGGAGCCTTGGTGCTCGGCTTAGGAGGTGGTCAGTATCCTATATCGCCACCTCCAGGAGATGCGTCGTCGAGATGGCGGAGCCCCTCTATGACGCGGCGCAGAAGTTCGGGATCTTGCTCGGTGACCACAGGGCACGCCGGCTCTGGCCAGAGTCGAGGCCTCCGCCGAGGCAAGGAAAGCGGTAGCTCCTGGGTCTCCTCGTCCCATGCGCTGACCCGCCACGGAATGTCCAGCTCGCACCAGGCAACTTTACCGCCGGTGCGGGGGTGAACATAGTTCCATCGTCTAGCCTCAAGGTTCGGCGTCTCTCGGACGGCGGTGCTGGGATCGCTGTCCCAGACCTCAATGACTATCGACGTGTCGAGCCCGAGCAGACGAACTTTGATGAGGTTAAGGTGGCCAAGCGCCCACCAGCGAGGTTCGGTCACGCCCGTTGACGCGACAGCGTGGGACACCAGCTCCGTGACGACGCTGAGCGCCTGGTCCAGGACGACGGCCGCACCCCATTTGATGAGCGTAACCTCGACGAACATCCGGACGCAGCAGATGGCAGTGGGCACGGCCGCGAGGGCGAGCTGGTCGGTGAAGCGCGGCCGCAGCTCCATGTCGTCAGCGCTCGCCTGGCGACGGCTCACCGCGCTCGAGCTGCGGGAGAACACTCATTGACGCAGCTCCTCGCCCACATTGTTCATCACCAGGACCCGCACACCGGTCTCTAGCTGAGTCAGCGTGCACATAGCTTGGCGCACACCAGGGAAACGCGAAAAGTGGTCGAGCGAGGGGACGAGCACGCCGTAGACGCCAGGACGCTTGAGCGCATCGACCAGCGCCGAGAACCCGTTCCGCTGGAACTGCTCGGAGCCGTCCTCGTAGTGATCGGCGAAGACGTGCGCCAGGGTCAGCCCCTCACACTTGGCGTGGGCTCTCAGCTCACTCGTCAGCCGCTCAGTGCACCGGGGTGACGCCGCCGGCCCGACGCGCAGATAGCCGTACACCAGCGGCTGCAGGGACATCAGGGTGTGCCCCTCGGACCGTGGACGGCCAGACGGACGACGGGCTCGAAGGCCATCATCGCCCGTCCGGCCAGCTCACGGGCGGTCACAGGACCGCCAGGTTGTGCTCAGCGAGCTGCACGCGCGCACACGGCCAAACGGAGCCGCAGACGACGCACAGCCCGGCGTCCTTGACGTGCTCGTTCAGCACCATCGCGGCCGTGCTGCACAGCAGCTCCAGCTCGGGCGGGAAGTAGTCAGCACCGGGTACGGTTGCGGGGGCTGACGGACGCTCCATCAGGTCGTCCTCCCTGGTTGGCAGGTACAGGGGTCGCCACCCGACCCTGTTACCGCCCGGCGACCCCGCCCATGACGACCGGGGTTTACCGCTATACATGGGGCGCATATGGCCGTACCCGTGGGGCCGGCAGGGCCGGTAAACTGCCCGGCGAGAGCCCCCCTTTGCCCGTTTGCCAACCAGTCAGGGCAGCCCGATGAACAGGAGCAGCACCCCGCGCTACTGCCGCTGCGGCACCCGCCTCGGGCAGCACCACTCCGGCAGCATGTGTAGCCCGTGCGAGAAGCGACTCGCGGCACTGCGCGTTAAGGCACCCGACATGCCAACCGACTTCTGGGAAACCGAACAGCTCCGTGACGCCTTCACAGCCCAGCACATCGGCCAGGTGTCACGCGCGTATCGAAAGCACCCCCACCACGTGGCGATGTACGGCAAGGACGGCATACCACAAACAGTCCTCGGTGGCTGGCTGGGACTCACACAGGCACAGATCAGCCGCATCGAGAACGGCTCACCCGTCCGCCACCTCGACAACCTCGCACACTGGGCAACGACACTCCGCATTCCCGAGCACCTGCTGTGGTTCAAGCTGCCGGGTGAGCGGGCTGAGCGACGACCCGCGCTCGCCGCAGTACAGCCAGATAAGCCCGAGGAACATGAGTCTGTGCAGCAAGCGCCAGGCGAGGTACTGCTGCCAGTCGTGATCAACGGCCATCCAGTCCTCGTGCCGCTGGATGCTGCCACCGTGGCGGCCAACGGCCTTGGCATGCACCTTGACGAGCTGACGGTGCCCGTCACGCCTGGGAGCCCTGTCGTCCCTGCGGTTGGATGGAAGACCATGAGGGATGCGATGGAACGTCGTCGGCTGTTGCAGTGGGCTGCCACGGTCCTGGGGGCTGGCGCACTCGGCTTCTCCGCGGAGTCGGTGCGGCAGTTGCTCGATCTCGTCCTGACCGGCGAGCAGCGCAGCGCCGAGGACTGGGAAGTCACCTGCGCCGACCACCTCCATGCCATCCGCACCAGACCCCCGGCGCAGGTCCGCGATGACCTCGTTGTTGATCTCCTCGCCGTACAGCGCCAGCTCGAGATGACGCCTTCTGGCCGCGACGCCACCGAGCTGCGCCGCATCACGGCCATGCTCGCCATGATCAACGCCAACGCGTTCACGCGGTTGGGGGAGCACGGACCGGCCATCCGCTGGTGGCGGACAGCCCGCGACGCAGCCGACGCCTCCACCGATCTCGACCTGTGTCTGATCGTTCGCGCAGCAGAAGCGGGGTTCGGTCTCTACGGGCAGCGCGACCCTCAGACCGTGCTGACGCTCATAGACCACGCCCAGCGGATCGCCGGGCCGCGTCCATCCGTTGGTCTGGCCATGATTACCTCCACCCAGGCCAAGGCGCTGTCGTTGCTCGGTAGGCACGACGAAGCAATTCGAGCGCTGAACACACTCATCAACGTGAGCGAGGCAGACTTGCGCGGGCAGGGGCCGAGCTTCTGGACGCCAGGACAAGTCCACTTCGCGGAGAGCTGGGTATACGCCGGTAGCGGCAACGAGGCCGCCACCGAACGAGCCCGAGACGACCTCGTGAAATTGGCATGCCCCAGCGCGCTCGACTACCAGTACCAGGTCAACATCCAGCTCCACCAAGCCCTCTGTACGGTTGTCAAGGGCGGCGTCGAGCAGGGGGTACAGCACGCTGTTACTGTCCTCCAGGCGCTCCCCTCGGCCTATCAGAGCAACATGATCACCGAGACGGGGCGGATAGTGCTCCGCGCGGTGCCGCTCGAACGGCGGGAGCGCCCAGCAGTCGCCGAGCTGCGCGAGGTACTGGCGATCACAGCGACACCCGCAGGCTAGTACGGCAGCCGCACTTCGCTGCCAACGAGCCCAGGCGCATCCCAAGAATCGGACATTAGGCCTGTAACCTCGCCTACCGAACTGGACATATAGGCCTAAATGAAGGTCAGATTACGAAGTGCGGCTGCCGTACTAGTCACTCACAGCGCGCGTTCCGCATCTTCCTGATCGTCGGGCAGTCCGTTCGTGGTCCATACGTCAGTGTCGCCCACCGAGCTGACGTGCCCTCCAAGGCGTGACTGTTGTACTAACCGGATTCCTGCCGCGCGAGACTACTCTCCGGAGCCTGATGATCATGGAGTGTGGCCGCATAGAATTGGATAGAACTTTTAATTATACCATTAGCACGCCAAGCTGTCACTCCCTACCTGTTAGTAGCTTTTACGGCGAGCCTAAATGTAGTATATTATAACGTTTCCACAACAAAAGTTTCGTTCTCTGTATCTACCGTGGATACGGCCGTTCCGTATACTTGACAGGTCGGCGAGAAACGGCGACCCGCCGTCAGGGGCTTTGCTTCTACTCCTCGTAGGAGATAGGCGGGTGACGATCGGGAGGGGTCTAGTGGCAGGAAGGGAGCGGCGGGCTAGGTGGTTCGCGTTTGGGCGAGGGACATCCTTCGTTGTGCTGCTTCTAGCCGCAATCGCTACCGGCTGGATTGATCGGGACCCAACGCATGACCAAAGAGTGCTAGAAGGTGCTGTTCGCGCCACCTGCGGTTTCTTTGCTCTCGTGGTCTTCTACTTTATGCTTCGCGGGCTCCGGGACAAAGACAGAAGTTCTAACAGGTCAGAGGACCCTATATACGAACCCGACCTGATATGGTTGACGGACCTTCAGGAGGCAACAGCCGACTCTTCGGTCGAAGGAAAACCCGGCCGCGTCTTCACTGAAGATGACTACGGCGTGATCACAACGTTCATAAATCTTCTGACAGAGCCTGCCGATTATCGGTCCCGAGTAGTTGAGAGTATCGAACTTGACGGGGAATCGATAAGGCAGCGGGTTTCAGTAGAGTATATGCTTCCGGACGTGGAACTCGGTAATAGCAGTGCGGTTCTAATCCCGGTTATGAGTCCTCGGAAGGACGAACTGGTTGACAAATTTGACCTCCGGGACGCTAACGGTGGGTCGCTCGTAGACCTTTCATATGAGGAGACAACGCGTTTGGCGGCGGTCGGCCTCCGTATGCTCCTCAGAGGCACCCTCGACTTTCTCAATGGTACTTCCGACGGGCCGACGTTGGGCGCGCCAACGCCTGTACCCGCTTCCGATGGCAAGGCATCCCAACAGGCTCAGAGTGAAGAGCAGCTTGAAAATCATCTCATCTTAGCAGTTCTAGAAGTTCTCGCCGCCCGAGGACGAATTCCACCAGAGGTTGCTGCGGCGGTAGGAAAGCCGACAACCCAAGAGGAGGGTGACCCTACTCTGTCGACGCCAGACAAGGTTCAGTCGGTGGAGACTGCGCTGTTGGCTATCATCGCGAAACGCGGCAGTACTGATGCGAAAACCGTTGACGCGCAAATTGAAAAAGTGCTCAATAGGCTACCGGGTGCTCAAAGCGCCGGAGACATGGCCCTACTGCGCCGATATGTGAAAAATCTCGCTTCGGCTTACCCAATCGTAGCTGCAACTCCGCGTAGTTCTATCGTGGGCCGGCGAGTGCTGATCAAGTACGAGCGGACCTTGATCTCGCCGCCGCGAGCCAAAAGCTGGAAAGACCCAGTGAGAATAGCCCTTGGCCTCCGACCAAGTCAGGTTACTGTGCCGCTGGACCTTTCTCTCGCTGCGAAGAGTTACCACCTGCATGTCAACAGTCCCCCAGATCAACACTTGAAGGCGCAATCTTTTAGATGCAGGCACTGCGGGGGTCGGGTTTCCCGGAGCTGGAAAGGCACCGAGGAGCAGAGTGGGCCGACTCTAGAATGTAGACACGACATCGGCAACCAAGATGACTGCCACTTTACACTCCGGCACCGTGGCGGCCAGAACTTTGCTCACCTCTATATGCGTGGCTATGGCGACCGCGAAGTCCCGCTTCGCGATCTAGAGCTTCTAGCCAGATTTGATGAAACGCCCCCTGGATCTATGGGTCAGGCGTTGATAGCCTCCATGGCCGCTACGGCACTTATTGGCGTCGTCGGTTACCTGATATCTGAAAATCGGGTACCCGGCGGACTTCCTTCGCTGCTGCTGGCTTTACCGGCCGTTGCTGCGTCGTTTTTTGGGTTTGTCACCGAAAGCGCGGCGGTACTGCGATCAGCGCTGACTGCACGAATCTCCTTTATCTTAACTGGAACTCTCTCAATCGTCTCAGCTGCAATCTTTCTGGTTCAGCCTCAAAGCCACCACATTCCTTTGGCAGTCGCTGGCGTGCGCCACCCGGTGTGGCTTAGTTTAGGGCTTCTATCATTGTTTAATACGCTTTACGTCTTATGGCAATTCGTGGTACGATTTGTCCAGTACAGAAGATTGGTTCGAAAAGGTGATATTCCTAGAACCATCAGTACACCATTAGCTAGCGAACAGAAAGGGTGATCATGTCTGCGGAGATGAATGATGGCTACTACGAGATCCCATCCACTGACTACGTGGATGACGGCCCTCGACTTCAGCGCAATCTCAGTGATCGTCCTCCGGATGAATTGCGGCAACTGTGGTTGGATACCATTAGATCACTGCGCTACAAGCGCACCCAGGAGGAAAAGGACCGCATCATTGCTGGCGCCCAGGAGATACTCGATGAACTGCAACCGTCACCGCCACCACCGGAGGAGCCTTCTGTTAGCGGCCCAGATACCGGCAAGTCCAGGATTTTTTACCGTTTCCTAGGGTTTAAGGCCGTTCGTTAACAGGAAAGCATGCTGGTGCACGAAGCGACACCTTCTTGCGCCAACCGTGTCCACGGCCGTTCATCACTTCCTCGGTAGTAACGCAGGTCCACGCGAATGTTGCGCAGCCCGGCAGCGTTGCACTCGTCCGCCCGGAACGCCGAAGGCTGGCGCAGTTCACTCGACCCCGCCAGCGCGGGCTGCTTGTTGCCGCTGATGATGCTGTTGATGGCGGCGCATACTACGCCCTGGACGCCCGCGAGTCCGCCCGGCAGGCGACAGAGCATCCAGACAGCCCGACCATCACCATTCCACGGGCGTACCTGCTCGATGACATCACCTACGGCGCGGTATGGGCCATGACTAGTCTGGACGATGCCGTGCTGGCCGACGACGGTCCGCTGCATACCTACCGGCAAGACCTCGCACACTACGAAGGTCTGACTGGCTCAACCGTCAGCCGCGAGGAGGTAGGTGGTCTCGCAACCATCTCGCAGATGTGGCTCGGATCCGAATTCTGCGCCCGACACATCGTCCGTAATCTCGATCGGCTGGAGGTATCACCGCTGTTCTGGACCCGCGAGCAGCGCGGTGAGGAAGCTTCAACCTGGCTGCTGTGGCGACACAAAGTTGCCTACCTGCGACGCACAAGTTCCCTCGGGGCACCAGTTGCCCGTGGTTTCTGCTTGCCCGAGTACCTGGTTGACGAGTCGCCACGACATGAACGTGTTCTGTTGCTCCTATCTGCTGCCCTTATGGAGTCGTTCGGCGTTCGTGTCTGCGTCACCGCCGAGCCAAGCTACGGTGAGGTGGAAGGGTTTGTGCTCGGTGGCCCTATCATTGTGGCCAACTGGATCCGCACACCGGGTCTGTGGCAGGTTGACACTCGCAGTCCTAGTGACCGATCGCGGTTCAGTGACACTGCCGGACAGGTCAGGGCTCACTCCGTTGTTGACGAAGTGACGCCACGCCGTCGCCTGATGGCGTTGGCGGCGTACCTCCACATCCCATGGAGGTGGTTTCATTCCCGATGCGCTGAGCTCGGCACTGAGGGCTTCACCAGACTGGCAGCACCTCGCAGCCGACTGCTTACCGTTGACGGACTAAACCTCGCAGCTCGCTACGTCGGACAACTCAGCAATCCGTAGTGTCAATCGTTCTACTTTGAGAGGAGCTGTCCTTGCGTGCCAGCGAACTCACCATCGGCCGGACCTTCGGCGTCAACTTCGATCATGGCGAGAACTTCTACACCGCCTTGACCGACTTCTGTCGCACTCACGGTGTCCGGCAGGGCTACATCCCAATGTTTATCGCGGGCATGCGCGACGTCGAACTGGTTGGAAGCTGCGAGAAGCTCGACAACCTGGATGCGCCGGTATGGACGAAGGTCCACCTCGAAAACGCAGAGGCACTCGGGGGCGGCACGCTGGCCTACGACCCGGACGCCGACACCGTGCTTCCACACATCCACGTTTCAGTCGGACTCAAGACCCACTCGGCGACCGCTTACACCAGTCACCTGCTCGATGCCACGATCCAGTTTCTCACCGAGATGTACATCGTCGAGGTGACCGGCCCGAGTATGAGTCGGCCACGCCAGCCCCAGCTTTACGACGTACCCCTGTTGACCTTCGGCTGAGGAGAATCACATGGGAGCAGGAGGCGTAGCAGTTCTTACGGCGCACGATATTGTCGATGTGGGATCTGTCTTGCACCCGACCACACTGGCGAGCTGTGCAACCCCTGCGAGAAGCGACTCGCGGCACTGCGCGCCGAACCACCGCACCTACCGCCGGAGTTCTGGGAGACAGAGCAGTTCCACGATGCGTTCGCTTTGCAGCACATCGGCCAGGTGTCGCGCGCTTTTCGGAGGTACCCACGCCATATTGCGCTTTATGGCAAGAATGGAATACCACAGGAGAACGTCGCTGGCTCCGGCGCATACTCCGAGGAGCCGTCGGCGTGGGTCAGCGGCTTCGACGAGGGTTCACTTGCTAGTGAGGCCGCACGCTGTATGCGTCAGCTTGGTGACCTGGACCGTCAGGCCGAGCGGATTATCGCCTTGCGACCAGGCGATCGGACCCGTAGCCGAGTGTTTGGGGCTCTTCGCACCCTGGCTGGATCTCGTAGTCAGTGGCTACGGGTTGTGCAGCAGTTGATGTGACTGGGGTGCGTGCTGGCCTCAGTCTCCGCGCCGATCTCGGTCTCGGCCGCGCCAGCGTCAGTCTTGGTGTCGGTGAGGTGGATACCGGCACCAGCCAGTCCCGACCAGATGCCCCATCACCGTCTTCGCGTGCTCCGAAACCCCCGCAACCGCGCCGGCCACCGGCCCGGCCTCAGCGAAACCCCCGTGTCACACCCGGGGTTATCGCACCACAAGCGGGACTTGTGCCAGGTGACCCGCATCCGGACCAGCGCCACATGCTTGACGCTGTGCGCCGTGCGTTCCTTCACCCGCCCCCGGCCCGCCCACACCCAGGACAGCACGCCTGCCGGCCGGGCGCGCTCGTCACATGCACCGTCCACGAACCATCAGCCTCCCGCTCCACCACATCAACCTCAACTCCCGCCAACCCCACCAGCTCCGCCACACCCGTAACCCGTGACACGCACGTGTCCGCCCGATGATCCTGGTCTTGGTCGACGAAGATCATCCCGGACGGCCGGGCACGTTCTCGCCCCAGACACGCCACCCCGGCCTCACCACAACCCGTAAACGCCGGAGATCACCCCACGTGTGCAACCGGACACAGAATCCAGCTCAGTGCGAAGAGCCAACTTTCGATCCCGCTAACCAGTCGGGTGGAAGGATAGTGGATTACCATTGCCAGTGGAAACCCACGACGGTCTGCTCAATAAACGGGATACAAACCGAGACTGTCCCACTTGCACTAAGCACAGTCTGTTCCTGTGTGAGAGGTTCGCCGAAGTAATGGTCTCGCCAAGTTGAGAACAATACGCGCCTGGGAACTTTCCTGTGGTCAAAGTGTACCGCCATCGTTACGTTCTCCGTCCTACCACGCGCGGCGCGCCGAACCTCAAGCTGTGGCTTGTCATTCTCATACCTCGTCACATACTCCAGAGATGCTCGTTCATTCCTTCTCAGGGAGCAGTCGAGTATGATCTCATCAACGACGAAGCCTTCAAGCTCGTAATGGCGTCCAACTGAACCGCCGTGAATCACTTCGATTTGCATTGCCGAAGGCTCGCGGAAAAAGAAATAGCTGTCCACCCCGTCCTCACGCGCCTCTATACACTGAACCGTTCGACGCTGCTTAAGTAGACCGCTGTCGCCAACGTAGTAGCGCTCAAAGAGAGCGATCGTCCTGTGCCATTGCCGCTTCGCCATACGAGGGGGCCTCACCACTGTGTGGGAGACGCCCTCGATTCCCGTGTACGCGCGCCACAGGGATCGCTGGTCGTCCTCATCCATATCGAAGGCCCCGACAAAGCATTCGAGAGTCGAAGCCGTCAACCGCTCGCCTCTCAGCGCACGGTTGACAACGTTCTTTAGTCGTTCCGGTAGCTTTACGTCCGTATCGGGACGAAGCCCGCGATCCCATAGATATAGGGCGAGGACCCGTGCCACAGCACGCTGGTTAACCTCAGCACGTTGCCTCCCGCCATGTACGCGCCAGGTACGAACGTAACGCGGACGTGTGGCGAGCATGTCGTGCAGCAGGCGCCCGGCTACGGCCGCACTTGCATCCTGACCACACTTCATCGACGTGCCCTCTCCGGGGACGTAACAGGGAAGCACCGCTGGTGCGATGCACTGAGTACGCAGACCAGTCCTTCCCCCTGACTATAGCCTCTCGCTGACGTTCGGTAGCAAGAGGCATCCAAGAAACCGAGTGAAGGTATCGAATGAATATTCCCTACTATGCACCACCAGCTAACCCGCGGTTCCGACTGGGCCGAGACACTATACATGTGCTGAAGATCGTCGATTTTTTGCGATACATCATCGAGCGGGACGAGTTAAGCATCGACCGATACATTGAAAAGATGGGCCAGAATGCATTTTTTCTGGTCGCAGCAACGGGGCTGGGCAAGACGGTGGCCGTGCCGGTACACGTCTTCGTACGGCTAATGCAACAGATCGGTGTCAGACCTAGTCCAGAACCACGGGTATGGGTAGTTGAGCCGCGCATCCCAATCGCCATCGACCAGATGAAGTTCATGAACTCTCTCTGGAGGGAATACTTGCAGAAGAATGAGAAGTCACAACTCCCATCTCTATTTGGCTGCATCAGCTCCGCTTCAGGCAACATTAATCGAGATGCGCCAATCAAGTTCGTTACTACTGGCATCTTTGAGCTAATGGCTAAGTGCGGTGAACTCACACCAACACGCGATCGCGTCATTATTGATGAAGCGCATGTAACTGTTGAGCAGAATCCTGGTGTTGAGCTTGGTATTGCCCTTGCTCGGCGCGCTGGCGTAACAATTGATTATATGTCGGCCACGGTCGATACCACAACACTACAACAGGATCTCGACATCCGAGAGATCATCCGCGCCGACGAGCAACGGTACGTGGTTTGGAAACACAATCTCCTTCGTCCACTTGATGAAGCCCTAGTAGACTTGGTCGAGGCAACACTCATCAGGCCCAACTGTTTCAGTGAGTATTTCCCGCAACCAAGTGAGTTCCCGGGAGCCGATCTGGTACAAGAGGCCGTTTTGGAAACAGGACGTTCCCACGGTCTACTAGCAGTAGTGAACTCGTTTGCAGGTGACCAAAGCGATACTAGGCGGTTGGCAGAAAAGGTCCTTAGGAATTTCACTGACCTACCGGTATTGCAACTAGCGAGCGAGGTTGTGCGGGACGCGAGGCGCGAGCAAGAGTTCCGGCAACAGTTACGCAACATAGAGGCAGCGAAGCAGAATTATCTCATCTTGGCAACTAGCGTTGTTGAAATGGGGATCACGTTCCCCACTCTCGACTTCGTCGTCACAATGGACAGCGGGTACGACCAAGAAACGATTGGCGATGTTACCTTCCCGATTATTGCAGCGCTTGGCGTCAACTCACTTCTGCAGCGAATTGGTAGAGTCGGCCGCCGACGCCCGGGTATAGCGTACGTAAGCTACGAAATAGGTGCCGAATACTCCGAGTACGAAGACGCGGAGCTTAATAGCAACAAGCTCAGGTGCGAACCAATTCACTTTCCCATGTCCAATGCTCCCCTCACGTCCCTCGCGTATCACGCCTGCACGGAGAAATGGGAGTCCTTGGACCAGTGGGTAGAGAGCCTGGGCCTACCATCCCGCCTCCATGAGAATCCTGACCGCATGAGATTTTTACAAGAGCAAATCGAGATGCTCGAACGGCTCGGATTGGTTGCGGATGGTTCCTTAACACCGCTCGGTGAGCGGATGGAGCAATGGATTGGTCGGGCTGATCTCGCCTATTCCGTTCAGCTTCAGCGACGTTTCGAGCAGGGTTGCGACCTGCCGGAACTCATGTTCTGGATTGTCACGACAGCGCTTAGCAATACGCCCCTTGTGGCTTTACGCGCCCGTCATGACTATTTTGTGGACTACGACGGGGGCCATGCCGCCATTGCACATGAGGTTGACCTGTGGTCGGGCTCTTGGCATGAGGACATAGCAAGCTTCAAGGTTATAGCGCGCCTCGCAAGCATGTCACCACGTAGTGTGTTTGACGGAAAGAAGGTAGCTAGCTGGGACAGCGTAGAGCTTGAGCGCTGGTGCAACATGGCCGGTATCGACAGCCGCAAACTAGTGAACGCAGGAAGTGTCGTAAATGATACGTGGAAGCTCTTCTGCCGAGCGAATCGTAACTCGGCAAGCTTCCAGCAATTGTTTGCCGGTCCTCAACCAAGCCTTGCCACCTTGCCGTGGGCAACATTGATAACCCAGCTACCAACGCGCGATCTACATTGTGACCTCATGACAATACCTGGGGCGGCCGAGGTGACTATGAATCCAAACGAGATGGGTGGCTTTAATTGGCGAGACAACCTCTGCGGCCACGAGGGGATGTTTAGCCAGGACGACACACCGGTGCAACTATTGCCGGGTCAGAGGTACCTTGCCAGACTCACTCCGAGCCGCGAGACGAAGGATGCAGCGGTGACCTGGCGCGTAACGCACCTCGGTATCCACCTCGACGCCTTGGCTCAGCTCGATTACTAGCCGATGCCGTGTGCAACCTGGACTGGAATTGCAGTCCTGACCTTACCATGCAGGCGGCTGCATCATGGCTCGCCCTTGATAGCAACCTAATTAATTAGGGAATGACGAGTGACCGATCGGCCCAGTGAAACCTACGCCTGTCAATGCAAAGGCTATTCTAACGGTTATGGTTCCTCCTTTCAAGCGGCGCCGGTCGACTGGTTTACGGAGCGTGGGCTGTCGCTGCCCAAGAACTGCCCGAACTGTCGTGAATGGACTAAGGCACAGATGGATGAGTTGGTGCGCTGTCCGAGCTGCAAGTGCAGCATGCGCTTCTCGGCGCGCCACAAAATTAGCCATTACAAGCGTGTCGGCCCGTGGGCTACACCCGACCAATGCCGCTCGTGCGAACGCGGCGACCGACCGCCACGGAGCACTGCGGTACAACCCCCGAACAAGGAAAAGCTACGCCGAGCCAGTGGGTTTGCTCATCTTCCCGTTCTGCGATGGGCTGAGATCTATTCGCTCGACATCAATCCTGCTAACTACACTCATCCAACGCCTTCGGGCACGGAAACGCGACAGGCACACATCGAGGCCCATACCAATTGGTCGCCTCATTCCATGACTAGAGTCAACAACGGCACCAAAGATCCGACAGCGCTGGCGAGTCATAGCCAGGACTTTGGAAATCTTCTGCGCTCGGCGAACATCGTTGCACAAGCCCAGGATCCGGACCGTACACGAGAGTATGTTGACGCCAAGCACGGTCGGATCATCCGAGTGACATTGACCGACAGTGCGCGCATTGAGATTACTGTGATTGAGCCCCTAGCTGGAACCAACGGTCATCAGGGTCATGAACTCGTCACCACATATGATGGATACACGATCGCTCAAGTCCAATCCAAACTTAACAGCGGCGCATGGCACTAACTGAGCTATAATAGGAGACGAAATGAGCCAACTGCGAACATGGCTAGAGCAGCATAAAGTCAATCGGCACACGTTGATGCTTATTGATCGGTGGAACAAAGCAATTGACGAGCCCGAAGAGGCCTTGATGATCGAAGAACGTTTCGATGAGTGGCTGACACACAGGTCTGGTCCATCGCCCGATCTGGTCGCATGTATCGCACGGTATGGCCACACGCGACTACTTCTGCAAGACTGGAAGCTACCGATCGAGGTGCCGGAAGACGAGTACGATCAGTGGCGCGCAGAGACATACCACATGACGCTGACGGATTTTCAGGAGCGGCTCGCTGGTGTAGCGGGCGGTTTTCTTGAGTTGACGGGTCGCAATCCGCAGCTATCCTTGCAGATTTTGCAAGACCAGCTTGCGGAAAAGCTCATGGAGCTTGATCAATTAGTTAACCTTCCCCTCGACCGCTATACACCCCAGTTCACCGAAGAAGCGCTAACGGCGCGGTATGCTGCACAGGGCTTTGAAGGCAGGACGCTGGAATTGGCCGTCGCCGAACACCTTGATGACAGCGACGACATGAGCGAACAGGCCGTCTTGGACCGTCCATTTGCTCGTCGGCAGGAACTAGAGTGCTTTGAGTGGGGTATGGAGAAAATCCGCCTGTTCGCTCTGAGCGAGCAGATGCCTGAACTTCGTCTGCCTAATCCGGAGCTGCATGCGGCACTGATGCAAATAGACCTCAACGATCTACTTCGTAGACTCAATGAGGTTGACCAAAAGCTCAGCGGCATCTGGCGATATCTGGCCAAGCGCAACTACTACTTGAATGTTCCCTATGAGCCCGAGGTATTCTGGTGGAGGCATTGGAAGCAGCCAGGGAGGGGCGCTAGGCAACCCTGGTGAATGGCAATCGGTCCTGTGGGAAAGTGAGAGAGCCGAGATGTCACCCTGCTAGTAGACATTACCACTGATGTCCTCGATCTGGCGCGGCCGGTCGATCCCAGACCGGCCGCGCTTTTGTGATCGTTTCAGAGCGTCGGTGTTGGTGACGTCGGACCAGTCTGAGTTTCGAGGCCTCGCCGCGATGGTCACTCCCATCGTGTCGGGGGATCAACTAGTATGGGCGCTTCTACAAGTCCAGGCTGATGCACTTCCTAGAACAGCGGATCAACCCCTTCCTGGTGAAGTGGGCGATGCGGAAATACAAGCGACTGCGTCGTGCCAAGGGGAAGACTCGTCGGAAGCTGACCGAGATAGCGTCGGCGTTTCCTGGGGATGTTCACTCACTGGAAGCATGGCGCAACGCCTACTGGTTCGACGGTGGGAGCGCGGTGACGGGAGACTGTCACGCCGGGTTCTAAGAGCAGCGGCGGGCGAAATTCCCGCCGCTGACTCATCTCGTAGGAGTCTGCGGTCGTCCCGACCGAGCATTTCGCCCGGCGTCGACGAGCCGGTCAGTGCGGCGGATCGCGGTATACTGCGAGCCGCAGTCGGAGTGATGCACCAGGTGATCGAGCCGGTCATCGCGTGCCATCATCGCAACCTGGCGTTCAGCTTTCAACGATTTGGTGGTCAACGCCGTGTCGGCATGATCATTGAACTCGTCCACTCAATCATTATCGCACGAGATGCATGCAAGTCTTGCCAGGCGATCAGTGAGGCTTTCCGGGTAACGGTTCGTGACGCTGGGTGGTCTTTGCGGCGCGCCGGTAGTGAACCACGTCAGCGGGCGGGACCCCTGGTAGGACGTGGTCTCCTCACAAGATCAACGTCGCAGGGGTACCGCCGCCATGAGTGTCACATACACCGCTGTCCTGGATGTCTCCGAGGACAGTGTCGTGTTCTTGTCCGCGTTGCTGTGCGCCGAGCGGGTACGGCGGGGTACCCGCAAGGGGCGCCGTGCGCTGGGCACGTACAAGCAGGCGGTGCTGGTGCTGCGATGGTTCCTCGACGATGCCCGGATGCGGTCCCTGGCCCGGACAACGCCATCGCGGTATCCCCGCCTATGACTACCGGGACGAAGGCATCGCCGTCCTGGCGGCCCGCCGGCCGGGCCTGCACGGTGCGTTGCTGGTCGCCAAGGCTGCCGGGCACTGGCACGTGATCGTGGACGGCACCCTGATCCACACCGACCGGGTCTCCACGCCCGGCCCCATCCCCGGCGTGGACTTGTGGTGGAGCGGCAAGCACCACCATCACGGCGGGAACATCCAGGTCGTCTCCGCGCCGGATGGGTGGCCGCTGTGGACCTTCGATGTGCGGTCGGGCCGCGAGCACGATGTGACCGCGGCCCGCGCCGATCCCGACCTGCTGGCCCGCATCGCCGACTGGGTCAGCGACGGTCAACCAGCCCTGGCCGACCTGGCTACCAAGGCGAACCGGAGACGTTCACGATCCCGTTCAAGAAACCGACGAACGCCGACCTCACCACAGACCAGCAGACCTCCAACGCCGTCCACGGCGCGCCGCGCTGCCTCGGCGAACGCGCCAACTCCCTGCTCAAGACCACCTCCAAGGCCCTGCGCCGCTACCGCGGCTGCCCCCGGCGGCTCAGCGAATCACCGCCGCCCTGGTCCTGCTCCACCACAAACACGACCGCACAACGTGATCAACAACAGACTGATCACACACCGCAACGAAAAGTTACGCGGAAAGGCTTAGTCATACATGGGATCGTTGCCGTACGCAAGGTACGGAGCCTGATTCGAACTCTTCTCCGTATTGAGAGTGAACTCGGCGAGCCGTTGAAAGCCCTTTCGGTGTCCCAACAGCGCCTCAGCTACGACTCGGACCGTTCCCGGTGGAGGTAGAAATTTGGGATTGTCTTGACTGAACTCGAAATATCCCTGCTCGGCGGTGCGGCCGGCTACTGCGAAGCCTGCCGCTAGTGATTTAGTAGAATTATCGGGTGGAAGCTTGTCCCTCTTATTTTGCCAGGGTACTGTCGAAGCGTCGGGAGCTTCTAGAAAGCGAAGACGCATAGTCAAAACCACGATCGGGGCCGCTCCGTTATTGTGCAGCACCAACGGCAGACACACGATCAGCTTTGTTGCCGTCATAGACGAGGCGTAGGTAGCAGGACGATACGTCCGCAGTTGACCTCGCCGAACGTTGATCCACCAAAAAGAAGCGATCGTAAACAACAGTGCGAGAGCTGCGACGAACAGAGTCATGTGTCACCCGGATTTCGAAACTTTAGGGGCTCTTCGCACCTGGCTGGATGTTGTGGTCAGGCGGCTACTGGTTGTGTAGGGAGGGTGGTGACGGTGTGTAGCCATTGGGGCGGGTGGATCGGGAGGCGGTGTAGCGGGAGCGGCGTTGTTGGTTGGTAATGTTGATGAACCAGAACGCGCCGCGCGGTCGTCCTCGCCGCTGAGGTCAAGGACGGTGCCGGCCGTCGCCGCGTCCACCAGACGTCTCTCGGGGACACTGCCCTTAAGTTGAGGGTGAACTGGGGTTGTTTGTCCTGTTGTTGCGGGTGTGGTGTTGGTTCGGTAACGATTGTTCGGTTGCGGGTTGGCGCGGCGCGGCGGTGGATATGGCGAAGCTCCTGGTAGGACGTGGGTTGTCGAAGACCGTACGTCGGTAGCCAGGAGCTTCGTTGTCGCAGTCTGCCAGGTTGGAGTCGTCGGGGTTGCGGAAGGCGGTACTGGCCGGGCCGGGTGCCGGGGTTGCTGCGGCGGGGGGCGCTGGCCCGTTGGGTGTGGTAGCGACGCCGGCTCGGATCGAACCAGCCGCGATCCGGAAACCATGCCAGGCACCGGTCAGGAAGCTGGGTGCCCCATATCCACAGATGCGTGATTTCCGCCGGCAGAAGCGGCGGGCCAGACGGTAGATCTGTGATCTCCCGGTGCAGCGGATAAAGCACCTCCCAAGGAGTCGTCAGCGACACGCCAATGAAGACATGCCGCTCATCTGCGCCCGTCATGGCCAGTTTGCTTCGCACGTCCGCTAGCGCACCACAGTTTGTAAACTGCTCGATCCAACCCAGGAACGACAGCCAATCCAGCTGCGCCAAGCCGCTTGCGCCGGCGGGGATGATATGGATTGCGCCTGCCTCGCCGTCGCCGAGAGGCGCCGATGCGACGCTGTTGATCCCCAATGCGAGGAACCTCACCACGGCGCGCTCCTAGGTGGGGGCAGCTCGTCAAGTTGCGTAACCGCAGGAAAGAGGTCATCGACAGCTTCAAGCTCACCCAGGAACCCGGGCAGCTCCAGTGCCAATCACTTCAGAGAAGCCTGCCCTGTAAGGCGGACCCGCCATCTGCGGCCGAGCAATGATCCGTCGAGCCGCCATTTTCGGCGACCGATTTCTCGATAGGTGCTGGCGTAGGCGGGGTCGATGTCTGTCACGACCTCAACGTAGGCCGTGGAGCCGTCTCGGTATTCGATGCGTAGCTCTGGCATCCAGGATTTGCTGTTGTCGTCCTGCAGTTCGACATAGGCGTCGGTCAACCTGGCCACTACCCGGGCCGCCATCCGTTCGAAGTCGGCAATAGGGCTTGCTGCCGCCCGTAGGCGCTGACGATCCGAACGCCGATCTTCAGGGTAGCCCGGTGTGTAACTCGTCTTCATGTCGGTCCGGTCTCAGAGTCGCTTCCGGCCTGCCCGTCTGACGGCCGGTCAGGGCCAAAGGACGCCAGGTAGGCCGCTACTTGCAGAAGGAGGGCGGCAAAGGCATCGCCCATGCCGTCCAGGAAGCCATGCGACAGCTCGTTGCGCACATTGTAGCCAGCCGGGTTGGTGCAGAGGGTGTGGATGAACCGACCCCAGGACGGGTCGAGACCTTGTTGGGTGAGACCGTCAAGCAAGACCTTTAGCCCCGGGTATTGCCCCGGCGACTTTTCGCGCTGCAGCTTGTAGATCCCGACATTGGTGGAGAGAAGAAGGTTGCGCGCAATCGCTTCGATCCGTGGTGTCACCGTGAAAGCAGCACCCTCAGCGTCTCCCATCCAGAACCGAAGATAGGCTCGTGCGATGGCACGGGCCAGGTCCGGCGGTACAGCCGGTCCGGCGAAGTAGTCAGCCAGCTCATCTTCCGTTCGCAGCCCGTAGCGATGCCGTATCCGGATAAGTGCCTCAAGCACCACATGCGAGTACATGTTGATGTAAAGGCACTCATGCCGAGACAGCGCATACTCGGCCCTTTCCTCCTCCGATACCGCGCTGAACCGAGGCAGTCCGTCCCCGCCGAGCAGGACCTGCGGCATGAGACGAGTGAACACGAATTGCTGACCCATCTCCTCGACTGTTCGCCTGTTGAGATCGAGCTGGCCGCTCACAGGTCCGCTTCTGCCAAACCTGAGCATGGCCTCTTGCCAGGTCGGCGCGTTGGTGACGGGTCCCAGAATCGTGTCGAGGATCGCCAGTGGTTGGGACAACTCGAAACCAAACGACCTAAGGCCCAAGTCCTCCAACCGTGTTTCTTGTAGACGGGCAGCCGCCCGCTCCAGGAGTGCGGGATCGCCGCTCGATCGGGCGTAGGTGGCAGCCTTCTTAAGATGAAGTGCCTTTATGAGCCCTTCGGCTGCGTCGGCAGCGTCCCACCACAGAGTGACCCGTTCCTGCCACAGATTGGCAACTGTCTCCGGGGCTGCCCGCGCGCGAATAAGTTGCTTGTCTACTGCAGCATCGGCCGCGTGGACGTCGCCCTTTCTTAGGTAAGTATCACGCGTCGCTGTCAGCAGACGGTCAACCGCCTCGGGTGACTCCTTGTCCTGGACGGCGATGTCTATCAGACGCAGAAGCACGCCGGGAGCCGGATCGGGATCGCGGAGAGCGATATCTGTCTGTTCCACGACCGCTTCAACAACGTTCTTTGCAAGCTCTGACTGACCCGTCCTGCGGGCCAGGTCCAGGGCATATCGGAGACAGTCGACGGTCTCAAGACCCACAGGCCAGAAGTGGGTAGCAGCGTCTAGGTAGCACTCGGCGGCCGCCTTGGCGCGCTCCAATCCGTTGCCCCGGCGACGCAGGAACAACAGGTGCTCGAGCCGCGCCCGCGCAACCGGATGAGTCACTTCGGCAGCGAGGAGCTCCCACCAGTCCAGCACCTCATCGCCGATGTCCCGTAGCCGAGGTATGTTGGTGCGACCGTCTGCGTAGGTAATATTGGGCGCGAACGGCTCTGCCTTGAGGTCGCTCGAATGAGGGCCATACTGAAACGCCCACACCGTCCAGGCAGCCGGGCGTCCCTGGCCAGCTTCGACCTCTTCCTTGGCGCGGTCTTGGAGCGCCACAACGAGCCGTGAGTCGATCTCGAACCCATGACTGACTGAGCCGGCGATGGCGTCGAGTTCCTGGGCCACGGTCTGCGCTAGGGACGGCGGCATGCTTGGTGCTTCGGACACGAGGCGTCATGCTAGCACGGGGCGAGGCGGGCGGCGTCTGGTTTACCCAACGCCAAGCCCGCAAGCAACCCGGTCCGTCATGTTCATCGGATGCCGACTCACACAGGGCTCGTCGTGGATTCGGTTAGCTGGCGAAGCCACATCACGCCTACACGGACAGCAGCTAGGTATCCGTAGTACTGACGCTGTAGATCCGCCCTCTTCACGCCAGCGCCAGGGTCCGGCAGAGTGCCCTCGTGCATCAGATTATTGCGCTCGCCGTAGAGGGCGTCGATGGCAGTGTACTCGATGGCATGTTCGAGCCGGAATGAGCGCTGGTCCAGACGCTGCGGCAGCACGTGGAACCGACGCTCTGCGAATGACATGTTGCTATAGGGTCCTTTGCTTCTGAGTAGTTTCTTTAACTCGGCGTCGGGAACCGGCATACGATTCCGCGCATAGACCGAAGTTGCAACCTCACACGCTGTGGCCAGTGCCAAGATTCCCTCACGAGGGCGCAATGTCATCAAGAACTCCTCAGCATCGACCAGCAGGCTATCGACCAAGTCCGGTTCGATGCCCTGCATAGCGGCCGTAGCGAACTCTGCAGTCGAGATAGCGCCCGTCTGCGGGGAGGGAATGGCGCCCGACGAGCTGATGCTGTTCGTGTCACCAGCTGCGACCGGCAGCTTCTCGTGAGTCTCATCATTGAACCAGCTCGAGGTGTAGGGCGACAGAATGTAGAATTGTCCATCCTGCGGTCGCCAGTGACGACGGATCGGCTGAACCCGAGGCAGCGCCCCGACGACACGACACTTGATCAAGAAGGCGTTGGCCGCTTCGGCCGCTCGATCTAGTGCCCGGCGGATCTCGGTTTCCCAGTCGGGCTGAGTATCGGGTAGCTCATACACGATGGCCACCGTCAGCCGATCAATGCAGTCGTCCCGTACATGTCGTCCGACCGTCACCTCGGCGTCATCCAGTGGCCGCAGCGACAGTTCCATTTCCGCCAGACTCTGATCCGCCTCATTTGGAAAGAGCGGTTCGCCGATCAGGCGCGGTCGAACGATTGCTAGGAAGTTCGGCGCTTGCAGCCGTATGCCACCGTCCCATTGATCCCAGCCCTCACCACGGGGCAAGCGGTAGTCAAGGTAGAACTGATGTAGTGCCTGCACACGCATACGGTCTCCTCAAGGTAGAGCGTGAGCCTATTTCTTGTTCTCGTCAAGACCTTGCACGCGCCAACCGCCAGGCCACGCAGGAGCGGCACGTGGCCGCCAGAGCTCCCACCGATGACGACGTCGCAGCTTCCGGTCGTATCCGAGGGTCGCGCCGAGCTACGAGCGTGAAATCTCGATGTGCAGTCCCAAGCGCACTCGCAAGGGCGTCGAACTTGGCCATCTGGCGATCACGGCAGGCCCCCTTGCGCGCAGTCGGGATCGCTTCTTGGAGTGACGCAGTTCGTGCCACCATCTGCTCGGCTGCCGCCCGCGCCTCGGGCAGACCTACCATGCGGACCTGCACCAAGTCGTTCAGAGCGCCCCTGAGGCCGTCCATGGTGCGGAGATGGTGCGGAAAGTACAAGAGACCATCCCAGCTACGGTACAGCGGCTGAAAGGTCACCAACCACGTCATGTCGACTTGGCAGTCGAGCACGCCCTGCTGAAGGCTGGCGTAGGCTGTGGCGCATTGTTCGGTGCCGGCGCCTCGCTGTCGGCGACGGTTGACGACTGGAGGCACGGCCTTGATCAAGGACGCCAGCGCCTTCAGCTCAGCGACGAGCTGATCGGGCGGCATCGGAAGAGGCACTCGATGGTCCTACCAGCTTCGAGCCGCAGGGCCGCTTCACCTAGCCGCTATGTGCGACGATTCCGTCCAAAATACCGCTCCCGGCTCAACCACGTATTGTAGTGCGGCTGGCTGACGAACTTGCGACCAAGGGCGACGCGTGCACCATATCCGCATCTGCACTGAGGCTTGCTGGCGACCCGGATCGATACTTGACCGCCGCTCCTGGTGGTCAGTTTGTCCATGTCTAGGGTGAATTGACGTTTGAAAGCTGCTGGATCAGGGGCACCGAACTGAACTTATTCAAACCTCGACCTTCGCATAACTACCGTTCCCGCCCGTGCGTATCCCGCATCCGCACCCCTCGCTCCCGAAGCCGGTGGTGCACGGTGGTCGAGTCAACTCCCATCCGTTCACCGATCCGCGCTAGCGACCAGCCGTTCTCGTAGAGCCGGACGGTCTCATCGATCTGCTCAGAGCAAAGGCCACGCCTGCGCATCTGCACACCGTGGCGATGCAGATGCTGGCTCACGGTCCGACGTTCGATGCCGAACTGGTCACCCAGTTGGTAGACAGTTGCACCAGCCAGATAACCCGCGATGAGCTCCTGAACCTGGCTGGGCTCAAGCTGCTTGGCGGTCCCGGGCACGGGGCCTTGCCGAGCCAGACGCGGGGGCTTGGATGACTCCGGCAGCTTTCTCATCAGGGACTCCAGCTCGCTGACCTGCACCCTCGTGTTGTAGTAACCTCCCGGCTTCTCCACCAGCGCCGTCCTATGCGAACCCTGGACCCCCTGAGAGGGGTTCAGGGCCAGAGTGAGTAGGTCGGCGCAGGTGAGTGTGTCCCAGGCAGGGGCATCGTCCAGGTGGACGGTGCCCCTGCTG
>Ga0307470_10000203_pt1 | contig 39157 bp, 31 predicted proteins | sample atmos_gasesAM3C__FD_204565 | JGI IMG/M metagenome (GOLD analysis project Ga0307470, IMG submission 204565) | Hardwood forest soil microbial communities from Morgan-Monroe State Forest, Indiana, United States - atmos_gasesAM3C_05 | ecosystem: Environmental > Terrestrial > Soil > Temperate forest... | reverse complement strand
GGGGGGGGGGGGGGCGGGGGTTACTGCTTTGGGGGGGGGGGTGGGGGGGGGGGGGGGGGCGGGGGGGTGGGTTGTGGGGGGGGGGGGGTCGGAGCGGGCGTTCCGTGGGAGCAGCGGCTCGTTGTTTCCGATCGTTGACTCCTCATCCCGCGTGCCGGTAGCCGGGATCTGATCCTCATCCACTAAAGAATGTGGTGAATCCGGGTCCGGACAGACTTGTCGCCCGCTCCGACCCCCGACCCCCGACTCCCAACTCCCGCCGGAATCCCCCAAAGTTTTTCTTGCCATTTTCCCCGCTTTGCCTGAATCTTATTTCGCGTCGTCCAAGACGTTCCAAAAATAAGGTGATCCCGCTGCGAAGACCGTTCGCCGCTTTCCTTTTTGCGCTCGCCGTTTACCCCGTAACGGCCGGAGCGCAGGATCTCGTGTCGACACGCTGCCACGAGTCGGAGGTCATTCTCGACGCAACGCACAACGCCGCCAAACTCGATGGCTGCGGCGACGCCTCGGCGCCTGATCTCCTTTGGCATCTCGACCGGATCGATCAGCAGGACGGCGCTCTTGACGGTCTTTATCGCCGCCACGGTCTCGGCGCCGGCACCGTCGTCTACGTGATGGACACCGGCGTCCTGGCCACGCACGCCGAGTTTGCCAATGCCGCAGGCGCCGGAAGCCGCGTCATCGCCGGCTTCGACGTGACCCGCGGCGTCACGATTGGCTCGTCGCACTGCACGAGTACGAACAAATCGATCGCTCCTTGTTACTCGAACACGAATGAGTTGGCCGGCGCGTCGCACGGAACCAGCGTGGCCTCGCTGGTTGCCGGGAAGAACGTCGGCGTCGCGCCGGAAGCGCTAATCGTCAGCATCCGCGTGATGAACGAGTCGGCGCTGGCGACGACGCGGACGTACCTCGAGGGATTGAACCGCATCATCTCGCACTCGTGGGATCCGTCGACGCCGCAGTTCCGGACCGCGGTGGTCAACATCAGCGGATGGGTTCTGGAGAAACTGAATTCGAATCACGACGCCAATCCGGTGACGTATGCCGCGGTCGAACAGAAGATCCGCGACATGATCAACGGCGTCGACGCGATGGGCCATCCCGATCCGAACGGCAAGCGCTTCCTGTTTGTCGTCGCGGGGAACAATGTCGACAACGGCTGCGGCCACTCCGGCGTCGTCGACCGCTTTCCGGCGACGCTGGGGAAGGAAATCGACGGCCTGATCACGGTCGGAGGGATGACCGAGGACAACAGTTGGTGGCCGGGAGCCTGTCACGGGGGGCTGGAGATTCTGGCGCCATCGCAGGGGATCTTCAGCGCTTCGATCACGGCAGTCGATCACTATCGTGGCACGAAGCCGAACCTCCGCTCCGGGACGTCGTTCGCAGCGCCGATCATCTCCGGCATCGCCGCGCGCCTCCTCTCCGAGAATCCGAACCTGACGCCGCAGGACCTGGAATCGATGATCACGGCCACGCAGTCGCGAATCATCAATCCCGACGCCAGCCGCGCCGACGGCAAGGTTGCATTCGTGCGTGATGCGCCCGCGGTGATCACCGCGCAGCACGGCGTGGGTCCGACGATCGCGCGCTTGGCCCCGTGATATTGCGCTGCGCGCGTTGTCGGTTGTCGGTTGATTGCGCTTCGCGCGTTGTCAGAAGAAACGCGACATCGATTGCTAATTTCCGATCGACAACGCGCGAAGCGCATCTAACCGACAACCGACAACGCGCGCAGCGCAATATCACATCATCGTAAACGCGCGCTTCCCTTTGATCTCGAACTTTTCCAGCAGCGAGTGCCCGCGCCCGTTCAATAGCCAATCGACGAATCGTTCCGCGCTTGCGGCTTCGGGTCTTCCTGTGGGTTGGGGAAGGATGACCGCGTAGGTGTTGCGCAGGAAGGGATCGCCGGCGAAGAGGAGGCGGAGCTGCAGGTTGTCCGCGAGCTGCTCGAATGTGGCCCGGTCGCTGAGCGTGTAGGCGCGCATCTCGCTCGATGTGCGTAGCAGCGCCGGCATCGGCTGGCCCATCTTGACGTAGCCGGGGTTGAATTCGGGCACCACCAGAGCGGCCCGCCAGATGGCGCGCTCTTTGGTGTTCGTTCCGGACTGGTCATCGCGCGAAAGGAAAACGCGATGACCTTCATGGATGCGCCGGAAAGCATCGGCGGCGCTGCGCGCATGCGCGACATCGGCGGGATCGTCGGGCGGACCGACGATGACGAAGTCGTTCCACATGAACTGGCGGTAGAGCTTCGCGCCGTTCGCCTTGAGGAACCGGCGCTCGGCGACTGGGTCGTGCGTGATTGCGACGTCGGCCTCGTGCTGCGCCGTAAACTCGAGTGCGCGGGCCGAGGCGACGACGAGCGGATGGATGTCGATGCCGGTGTCGCGTTTGAACTCGACGATGAGCATCGGCAGGACGCCCGATCCCTGCACTGTCGTCGTCGTGGCCAGGACGAACGACTTCGCTTTCGGCTCCCGCGCGCATGCGGCGAGCAGCAGCGCGATTGCGGCAAGAGCGCGTCGCATCGCTATTTCTTCAACGCCGCGCTGCCGCCGGCGCGGAACTCCTCTTCGCTCAGTTGCAGGTCATCGCGAGGCGGCCCGTCGCCCATGACGCCCGCGTAGACCTCGCGCGCTGTTTCGCGCGTGAGATGCGAGTAGACGATGTCGTCGACGATCATGTTCGGCCCGTGATCGCACAGCTCGAGGCACGAGACCGTGCAGACGCGAACCGTCGCCTTGCGCCCGAGTTTCTTGTTGTGTCCCTTGAGCTCAGCATGGATGAATTCGCCCCGTTCAATACCGCGTTCGGGATCACTGCATCGGCCACCGACGCAGACCAGGAAGTGCTTTTCGAAGGGGTAGCGCATGGTTAGGGTGTGGGGAGTCGGGGGTGGGGTGTCGGAGAGGAATTCATTGTCGTCAACCTATCTGTCTGAGCAATCAGTCGAGGGAGCGGGCGTGAACTTGGTTTTTCCCCCACCCCCACACCCTATGCCTCACACCCGACACTCACGACAACGCCCACTTCTTCCCCGCATCCAGCACGTTTTTCAGATCGCGCGGGCTGCACGCCTCGGCGTAGATGCGTGCGACCGGCTCGGTGCCGGAGAGGCGGAAGAGGAGCCAGTTGCTGTCGTCGAAGATCAGTTTCACGCCGTCGGTTTTGTTGACGGAGCGAACGGTGAAGTTGTCGATCGACTTGGGCGGGTTGGCCAGTTTCTCGGCCAGCGATTCTTTGAGCTGCGGCGTCAGCTTCATGTCGATGCGCTTGGAGTAGAAGTAGCCGAACTCCGCGTACATCTCTTCGACGAGCTGATTCAGTTTCTTGCCGGTGGCCGCGACCATCTCGGCCACGAGGAGGCAGGCCAGGATGCCGTCCTTTTCCGGCAGGTGGCGGTACATCGACATGCCGGCGCTCTCTTCGCCACCCATGGCGATCTTGTCCTCGAGGATCAGTTCGCCGATGTACTTGAAACCTACCGGTGTCTCGAAGAGCTCGACGTCGAGCTTGCGTGCGATGGCGTCGATGAGATGCGTGGTGGCCACGGAGCGCGCCAGACCGCCGGGGATCTTGCGGTCGCGCTTCAGGTAGAGCGCGAGCAGCGAGATGATCACGTTCGGCGAGACGAAGCGGTTGCGGTCGTCGATGATGCCGAAGCGGTCGGCGTCGCCGTCGGTGGCAAGGCCGAGGTCGAAGCCCTCGTCGGTGACGACCTTGCGCAGCTCGCCGAGGTTCTTCTCGTTGCACTCGGGGGAGAAGCCGCCGAAGTAGGGGTCGCGATAGTTGTGAATGATCTTGACCTCGACGCCCGATTCGAGGAGGAAGTAATCGAGATAGTCGCGCGAGGTTCCGTAAAGCGAGTCGATGGCGATGCGCAAGCCGCTCTTGCGGATGACGTCGACATCGACCTTCTGTTTGAGCTCGTTGAGGTAGCGGTCCTTCGGATCGATCTCTTCGATCAGCTCGGCCTTCTCGTAGACGTCGATCCGTTCGCCGGTCTCAGCGACGATGCGAATCTCTTCCTCGATCTGCTTCGTGATCTCGGGAAGTGCCGGCGCGCCGTTGGAGGTGGAGAACTTCAGTCCGTTGTACTCGGGCGGATTGTGCGAGGCGGTGAAGTTGATCGCCCCCATCGCCTTGCGCCGCACGGTCTCGAACGCGGCGGTGGGCGTGGGGACGTCGCGCGTGCAGAGGTAGGCCTGGATGCCGTTGAAGGCGAGGATGCGGGCTGCCTCCAGCGCGAACTTCTCAGAGAGGAACCGCGTGTCATAGGCGATGACGACGCCGTTCCCTTTCAGATTCGACTTCTTCAGGTAGTTGGTGATGCCCTGGCTGGCGATCCGGACGTTACTGAAAGTGAAATCCTCGCCGATGATGCCACGCCATCCCGAGGTCCCAAATTTGATCATGGTTCTCCAATCAATGCGGCGTGGGAAGGTAGCATATTGCGGTTGCGGGGTCCGAGGTTTCGTGACGGCGGGGTTGTCATCCGCAGATGTCGCAGATGGCCGCAGACTTGATTGGTTTCATCTGCGTCATCTGCGTCATCTGCGGATGCAACTGCGTCATCTGCGGATTCGACGCTCCCGAGCCCCCGCAACCTCGCACACCACTGGCCTAATTCAAGCAATAAGATGCTCAAGCTATGCCCGAGCGGCCCGTGATTCTGATTGCCGATGATGATGAAGACGTGCAGCGCCTGCTGACGCTGTATGTGCGTCCGCTCGAATGCGATGTCCTGACGGCCCGCGACGGCGAAGCGGCGCTGGCCATCGCACAGTCGCGCCTGCCTGACCTCGTCCTGCTCGACGTCATGATGCCGAAGCGCAGCGGCTGGGAGGTCTGCCAGGCGCTCAAGGCGGTGCAGCGAACGTCGCACATCGCTGTCGTGCTCGTCACGGGGCGGGGAGATGTGAAGGACCGCCTGACAGGGTTGCAGCTCGGGGCGGATGACTACCTCGTCAAGCCGTTTAATCGCGACGAGGTCGTCAAGAGAATCGCCGCGCTGCTCCAACGCAAGCATCGCGACACGCACGCGGCCGGCGAACTGGCCAAGGCGTCCGAGAGCATGCTCTTCGACAAGGCCAGCGGCCTGCCGACGATGCCGATGGTCCTGGCGCGGCTGAAGGAGATGCTCATCGAGCAGAGTGAGATCGGCATCGTCTACGTCGACATCGAACAGTTCGAGTCGATCGAGGCGGAGTACGGCTGGGCTTTCTTCGATGAGTTCCTGCGCTGCGCGGGTGAAGCCGTGGCAGCCGAGGCGAGGAATCGATTCCCGAAGGCAATCGTGGCCGCGAATCTCGTCGGCGGGTCGAGCTTCTACATCTTCTTCGAGTCGCGCGGCACCGATCTGCGCCAGGAGACGGCCTTCGATCTCATGGCCAACGACGTGCGCGAGAAGCTGATCACGGCGATGCGCGAGCGTTTCCCGAACATGCAGCAGGGACAGATCGGCTTCTTCGTCGGCGCGGCCCGTATCGATTACCGGCCGCAGATCCGGCTGGAGCGGCAGGTCTATCAGGGGATGCAGAGCGCCGGTGATACCGTGCGCAACGCCGAGCAGCAGCGCAAGAAGCAACTGACGCGCGAGTTGCGCGACATCATTCGCCGCAAGAAGGTGACGACGCTGTTCCAGCCGATCGTCTGGGCGCAGAAGTCGACGGTCTTCGGCTACGAGGTGCTGACGCGCGGCCTGCCCAATTCGTCGTTTCGCAATTCCGACGTTCTCTTCGGCTTCGCCCGCGAGGCCAAGCTGGCCTGGGCGCTGGAGACGGTGGCGCTCGAAGCGGCGTTGAAGCGTCTGCGCTCCTTCGAGCTCGACGGCAAGAAGTTCCTTCTCAATCTCGAAGCGGAGATGTTCGAGGAGTCGGAGTTCCGCATCCACGAGATGGTCTCGTTCTTCTCCGAGCACCGCGGCAACTTTGTGTTCGAGCTGACGGAGCGCGCGGCGATCGAGGATTATGCCGTCTTCCGCAGACTGCTCGACGAGTTCCGCGAGAAGGGGATCGAAGTGGCGATCGACGATGCCGGCTCCGGCTACGCCTCACTCGAAGCGATCGCCGCGCTCGCCCCCGACTACCTGAAGATCACGAAAGGTCTGGTCTCGACGCTGGCCGACGAGCCGATCAAGCAGGATCTCGTGAAGATGCTGGTCGATCTGGCGGGAAAGATCGGCGCGAAGACGCTGGCCGAGGGCCTGGAGACCGTCGAGGAATACGAATGGTGCCGCGACCTCGGCGTCGACTTACTCCAAGGCTATTACCTCGCCCATCCCCAGGACGAGCCGTCGATCGGCGACGAAGAGGTGGAGGCGTCGCTGAAGGCCGACGCCGCGCGGCGCGTGGTCTCGGTCTGAGCACTTCAAACGACTATCCGCAGATGCCGCAGATCGACGCAGATTGATGCCTTCATCTGCGCCGATATCTGCGTCATCTGCGGATTCAACGCTACTGTGTGGTGGCTCCTACTTCACAGGCGCCATCAGGTGCTGATACGGCGTCCCGGCCCACATGACATACGGCACCGACGTATCCGGATCGGCCGCCTTTGGATACGCGTCGTAGAACGCCCCCTCGGCACCCACGATCATGATGTGAGGCCCCGTTTTGACCCAGTGATTGCTGGTTGTCGGCTTGGTGGCATAGGGATCTGTGTTGCTGGCATCCGTGCCGCCGGCGAGCATGTACATGAAGCCGATCTTGCCCGCAGGCGGAGTCTCTTTGTTCAACCAGGCGTGGATCCACGCCGCGGAACCGGCATCGAAGCACATCGGATCAGGACCGGGAGTCTCCGGGTTGTCCGGCATGCAGGTGAAGCCGTTGGTTCCTTTGCGAAGGGTGCGCATCGCGCCACCTTTCTCCATCGTGACGATCGTGGCGCCCTTGGCCACGCTCGATGGCGCGGCTTTCATCGCGCTGGCGATGAGCTCCGCATCGCTCGGCGCCGCCGCTTTCTTTGCCGGCGTAGCGCCGGACACCGCTCCCGCGGAAACGATCACCAGACTCACCAGGACATACGTTGCACGCATACGATTCCTCCTTCACTTCCTCAAGTTGAGCCTTCCGAGAGGATTCAATCTAGGTTCCGGGTAACGCTCAGGCAACCGGAACGAAGCAAGTCAGGAAGTAGGTCGGGTTTCGGGGGTCGGGAGTCGGGTACCGGAGGATGAGGCTTGGGTTTCTTTCATCTGCGCCCATCTGCGTCATCTGCGGATCGCAACTCAACCACCGTAATCTCCGGCGAGATCCCGATCCCGAACCGCCACGGAAGCATCCAATACCCCGTCCCTGTATTTACGTAGAGCTGCGACCCGCCGCGCTGATACAAACCCATGTGATAGGGAAGGAACACTCCCGATAACGACCAGTGCAGCGGCCGGAACGCGAACTGTCCTCCATGCGAATGCCCGCAAAGCGTCAGCGGCAGGCCCCGCTTCATTGCGTCGAAAAACGCCCTCGGTTGATGCGCGAGAAGAATCGGAAAGGCTCCCGGCGGTTTGGCGCGCAACGCCGCATCGACATCCGGCGCCAGCCGCGGCGTCCGCGCAGCAAAGTCGGAGATCCCCGCGATCCAGACATTTCTTATGGACGTCCCCTCATTGACGAGGAGCTGAATCCTGCTGCCGCGCAGCCGCCGGATCGCATCGAACGGATCGCCATACATCTCATGATTGCCCAGCACAGAGATAAGCGGCATCCGCGCGTCCAGAACATGGGTCGCGTTCAGCAGCTTCGTGGTGAACACCGGATCGTCATCAACATTGTCGCCCGCAAGCAGAATGGCATCCGGCCTTTGCGCCGCCGCAGTATTGAAAATGGTCTCCAATCGCGAAGTCCGCGTGTAGAGTCCCGCGTGCAAATCCGAGATCAGCGCCACGCGAAATCCCTCCATCTCCGCCGGTAACCCCGCCACCGATACCACCACCCGCTCCACCCGCAACGGCACGAGCGCATTCCAGACACCGATCACCAGCGCGAACAATGTCACCCAAAGAAAGACCCGCGACGGCCACCGCGCAAACCGCGCAAACGCCACTCGCCTCCCCACCACCACCCAACTCACCGCCACCAGCAGCACGAACGTCGAATACAGAATCACAAAGGAAGTCCACGCAAACCAGGGCGGCCCCATCGTCGCCCGCACGAACCGCGAAAAATCCGTCCGCACATTCATCCATGGAAAGACCCCCCACATCGCGTTCCCGACGACAACCAACGCGACGACAATCCCCCGCCTGCGCGGATGCACCCGCACGAGCACGCGATACGCCGCGACGTTCGCGAGGAGGACCGTCGCGAGAACGAGGGTGAAGATCATGGCGGACATGGGTGGGGGATTGTAGACGGACGAAACGCCAGAAGCGGCATTCCACGCCCGGATCGGGGATCTCAACGCCAGCAATTCGATAGTGCTATCGGCAGGCCATCGAGGAAGATCGCCGATCGCCTCGCGGGTTCTGGCATCGGGCGGAGCGCGTTTTCTGCAACCGATTCAGAGCATTGGATCGTGGCGATGACGCCAGCGCATGCGGTGGTTCCGCCTTGCGGTGCCGATCGGTTGGGCGGTACCAATGGCCACCGCCCTCGATCTTGCCATCGCCGCGCCTGCGATTCCCAGAGCCCAGTATCGGCGCGAGGAGCGGAAGTGCTGCGCCATCATTACGGCCGCACGCGCAAGAAAAGGAAAAGACGGCCTCCTCCGTCCGCTGCATCATTCAATAAGAATAACTGATGAGTGATCGGTCACAAATAAGCCATCACAAGTGCCGCTTTTCAATGGGTTATAGATGGCCAAAGACCAAAGGAGTGACCCTCTTGATGGTCTGTTCCACTCGACGAAAGTGTCCGTAGACACCGCGGCAGGATGGGTGTAGCATCTGCTTGGAGGTAGTGACTTATGAAAGGAATGCTCCTCGGTATTGCCGTTCTCCTCCTTCTTGTCTTCGCCGCAACGGACTCCCAAGCCCAGTGCGTGGGGTGCGGTTACGATCTCCACGGCTGTCTGTCCTGTATTACCACTAATTACAACGCGGCTGTCTTGTGCGAAATCAGAGGCATCGGTTTCGTGACGTGCGAGAATATAGGGCAGTGCGACGGTTATTTGGGTGAGGACGGTTGCGCCGCCTCAACGAAATCCGGCTGCATTGTGCAATACGTTGAAGATAGGCGTGGGCCTCACGTGCCCTACCGTTCCGGCGAATGGAAGCTAGTGTCCGTGACCCTGAAGCGCGGGCCGGACGGACGGTCCAGCTTGTGACGATCCTGATCGCCGCGTTTTTGGCGGTGCAGACTGTCGCAGCACCGCCTTCCACGTTCTGCGTTCAGCAGCGTTGCCAGCCTGTCAGCGAGATCCCGGGCACCGTCGCCCCTTCGGACACTGTCCGGGATTTCGTCTGGATCTCCTCTGACCTCAAGCAGGTCGCAACCGGAACGATCCAGGCCGGCGCCAACGTACTCACTCTTCCCCCTGCCTCGCAGCACCATAAGCTGGCCCCGCGGCTGTCGGATGGTTCGACACGAGCGACGCTCGATTTTGAGCTTCGATGCCAGGATTTGACCTGGAGGTGGTCTGTCACGCGCGTGCCGGTGCCGGGAGTGGATCTCCGCCATCCTGGCAACGGCTGTACTTTGCTGCTCAAGAGCAACGGATACCGAAGTGTCGAACGCCAACTGCGCGATGTCGAGGTTGGCAATGTGTTCCTGCAGAAAATACCCATCCTGTCGGGGACGGTCGTCGATGCGAAAACCGCAATGCCGCTCCCAGATGCCCGCGTGTATCTGCCCAACGGCGACTCGCTTGCGGTGACCGACCGGAAAGGTAACTTCCGGGCGCCTGTCGCTGATGTGTGGCCGCAGCTCATTCGCGTGGCCATGGCCGGTTATGCAAGGCGCACCGTTCCTCTCCCCAAGGCCGTGGCGGATACCGAGCTTTCCGTACGTCTGTCCAAAGGTGGATCGCTGACCATCAGGCTCGCACCGCCGCTTGGGCAGGAAGACGTAACTTGGGAAGTGCGACGACCGCTCGCCGGGTCACGTGGCGACGAGCTCACGCACAGCGGACGACTTCCAAAGGGTGAAAAGGAGGCCGTTGTCGACGCACTCGAACCGGGCAAATACCGCGTGATCATCGCAGGTGCCAGTCCACTTCAGCGAATCGGCAAGCTCGTAACGTTACCCGAAGAGGGCGAGGCAGAGGCAGTAATGCAGATCTCTTCGTCGGTGCTCGATGTCACCGTCCGCTACGACGACAAGCCACTCGCCGGAGCCACCCTCCACATTGAACCCGAGGATAGGTCGTGGACTTCCTCCGTGACGACTGACAGCGAGGGGAGCGTGACGGAAGAGGTCTGGCAACCGGGGACCTACGCCGCGATCGTTACGCAGCTACCGCTCATTCCATTCTGGCGGGAGACAGAGCACATCGACGGCGATAAGAACCGGTGGTCTATCTCCGTTCCGAACCGGCGGCTTCTTGGGCGCGTCACGGACGACTCCAGTGGACAGCCCATCCGCGACGCTCGCGTCGATGTCACGATGAAAAACGGCGATCGCTCAACAATGGTCCCGCTGCGGAGCGGGGAGGACGGACGCTTCGAGCTGGGCGCTTTTCCAACCGGGAGCTACATGCTCGCTGTCTCGAAGAGTGGATTTCAATCCTGGCAGACCTCATGGATCACCGTCGAAGAGACCGCAACCGATCAGACTCCCGAGGTGCGGCTTAAGGCGGCCGGAAATCGGCCGGTCGTTGTGACGAACGCGTTCGGCGCGCCAGTTTTGGCAGCCGTATACGTCAGCACTCGGAACGGAACCCATCTTGTAGGAGCTACCGGCGAGGATGGCCGCATCCTATTGCCGGTCAGCCCTGAGGACTACGGTATGGTTTTCGTTGTCCCAGAATCAGGCTCCGTCGGTATCGCTCGATTCGATTCGCTCGCGAAAGGGGCAGACGACATCCTCGTCCGGGTCCCCGAAGGCAACGCCTCTCTCGAAATCGATTGCGAGACGACATCAGGCGCCGCGTTGACTGGTGTTGCGGTGCTGCTCCGCATCAACGGAGTCCTGCTGCCGATTCCTGTCTGGGAAGGAATGGTCAATTACCAGGGCTTGCCCATGTTCAGCGACGGCCAAGGCCGGCTTTTGCTAACGCATCTTCCGGCCGGCCGCTATGAGATCTGGCCCCTCGACCGGCAACAATTGAACGCGGTCACATCCGGCTCACCGCCACCCGCGCAGGCGATCATCACAGTAACGGCTGGTTATCAGTCGGCGAAAATGGCGTTTGCAGCGGCCAAACCTTGAATCTCTCGAAGAAAGCGGCACTACGCTCGCAGGCTTGCGGACGCATTCTGATTTGAGAGACGATCCGCAGATGACGCAGATGGGCGCAGATAAGAACCGGTCTCTACCTGTGTGCATCTGCGTCATCTGCGGATGACTCTCTATGCCACTTCTCCCCGAGGCGTTGCGGTTTGCGGAGAATCCCGCCACGAGCGATGACCAACTCCGTCGCGCCTGCGACCTCCTCGCCCTCGACTCCTCGGGTACGCCATCCGAGGTTCGCGGACGGCTGCTGGCGCACTTGAAGACGCTGGATGCTGCGGAGCCGATCGTCTGTCTGAATCCGAACGTCAGGCCTGCGGGTGAAACATAGAACGATCCGCAGATGACGCAGATGTTCGCAGATAAAGACTGTCGTACCTCTGCGTCATCTGCGGATCGACTTCTCTAGTGCCGAATCCGCGTTCCAATTGGGGCCAGGCCTTTGGTTATCGACTCAACAGTGCGTTGACCAAGGGTCTGCCCCCAACGCCGCGTCGATCTACTCCCCGCCATACGGTACTTCGCGGCGCTCGAACGCGATGCACGCTAGCACCAGTGCGGCGGCAGCGGTTGCGGCGACGCGGAGAAGCCATGCGGTGTCGGGGTGGGGTGGGGGGGCGGGGAAGAGGAGGTCGTCGAGGGCGATGAGGCCGTTCTCCAGTTGCTGATGGCGGTGGAGAAACTCGCTGAGGGTGTTGGGTCTCGTGCGGAGCAGGCCTAACAGTGTTTCCACTGCGGAGAGTGCTACCTGGACGCCGGCGTAGATGGCGACGTTGAAGTAAGAGCTGGTGAGGCTGCCTAGCATGGTCAAGAGAGAGATGGCCAGTAGCGAGACGAGGAGAGAGTTCGCATACGCGGAGGCTAGAGGAAGCCACGGCACCGCGGCTGATCCGAGCAGTAGGCGGGCTACGATTTCGGACGTGACTCCGACTGTGGCGGCGACGGCGACGCAGGCCAGTACGCCGGTTACGCGCGATAGCAGATAGACCGATCTTCGGATCGGCCGCGACACGATCAGTTGGAGCAGTGCGGTCGAGAATTCCGGTCCGATGATTGCGGCGCCGGTGATGACCGACAGGATCGTCACCAGGGCCGGCCATATGGAGGCTGGCGTGTTGAAGGTCGCCACGAACAGGCCGGTCATGGCAATCAAGATCAAGTACGTGATGAAGCCGATGCTGGTGAAGTGACGCCGCATCGTTTCCACGATCACAGCCCCGTTCATGACGCACCTCGGAAAATGCTCTCGAGGTCCGCGGTCTGCGAGCGGATCTCTACAATGTCCGCGCCGCTGTTGATCAGTTGTCGAACGATTGCGGCAACGCCGCGCTCCGTCTCGGAGGAGACGATCACGATATCGCCGGCCGGCTTGGCGCCTGCGATCCGCTCCACCGTCGTCGCGTCAAACGATCCGGCCAGCATTCGAATGGCCATGATGCAGCGATCGGCGCTGCGAAGCGTCTCCGCCCGCGCCACCAAGCCGCCGTGAAGGAAGAGCACGCGGTCGCACACCTTCTCCACTTCCGCGAGCTGGTGAGAGTTGAGCAGCACCGTCGCGCCGCGCTGCTTCTCCTCGTTGATGAGATCGCGGACGAGGATGACGCCGTTCGGGTCGAGCGCGGACGCTGGCTCGTCGAGGAAAATGAAATCGGGTTTGTGCAGGAGCGCCTGTGCGATGGCGATGCGCTGCAGCATCCCGCGCGAGTACTCGCGCAGATTGGCGTTCCTGGCGCTCGTGAGGCCGAGGCGTTCCAGCATGCCGGCGGCGCGCTTGTCGATCTCGGCACGCGGAACGCCGGAGATGCGTGCCATGTAGCGGAGGAACTGGCAGCCCGTGCTCCGCCGCCCGAGGTTCATCCGCTCGGGGACGAAGCCCGTGCGCCGGCGAATGGTCAGGTCGTTGTTAGGCAGACCGTCGAAGGTGATCCGGCCTTCCTCCGGACGAAGAAAGCCGAGCAGGCACGACATGAGAGTGGTCTTGCCGGCGCCGTTCGGTCCGATCAGCCCAACGACTTCACCGGGGAGCAGGTCGAGGTCGATTCCCTTGAGTACTTCGTGCAGGCGGCCGCCAGAGTGGAAGGACTTGCGCACGCCACGAGCGTGAACACCTTGATGTGCGGACGTCGTCATGCGCTTTTCGGAGACGTTAGTATGACGGAATGAGGATCGAGGGCGTCCCATTCGCGCTTACCGACTGGACCACGGTGCCGGAGACCATCCATCCCGGGGAGACCGGCGTCTCCCGCTGGCGAACCGTTCAGGCTGGCAACGTGCGTGTTCGCATGGTCACGGAGTAACCAAACGTTTTCCTTTGCGTCTCATTAGGTAGAGAGATCGCAACCGGTACTACGCAAAGGAGACCAAGATGCATCGCGCCTACGCTTTCGCTTCCCTTCTGATCGCCCTTTTTCTTTGTCCGACAATGGTCCTGGCCGACTCCCCGAGGAGCGGGATGTTGGTGCTGCATCTCGATTTCAGCGACTCCGTTCGCGACAGCCTCAGCGCAGGGCGCATCACGACGGTGATGCTGGCCGGCTCCTCAACGGAGGGAAAGCGATTCACGGTCAATACGACCAGTGCCATGGTCCCGGTCAGTGACGTTGGCCCGGGCACGTGGACGATACGTACCTTCGTGAAGATGGGCGGAACGTTGTACGCAGTCTCCGAAGGGATGAACATCGATGTGCCTTCCGGCCCGCGATTCGAGACGTTGATCCCGATTCGCCCGGTGATCCTGGCCGGCAGCGTCACGCTATCGGGGCAACCGTTGCATGGACAAATCAGCGTCTACCCCTCCGAGTTCAAGCCGGGGAAGAGCTGGGGATTCGCCGTTCCGTTCGATGGACAAGGCCGCTTTGCGTTTCCACTCCCGCAGGCCGGCAATTGGGATTTGACCGTGTGGTCGTCTCCCATTACCAGCGTCGCCAAGATTCATGATGTGGCCTTTCAGGAGCGCGACGCGCTGCGCGACATCAAGATTACGCTCCCCGAGGCTACGGTCACGCGGCTGGCTCGTTGATTGATCCGCAGATGACGCAGATAGACACAGACAAGGCCGTTTATCTGCGTCCATCTGCGTCATCTGCGGATGAAGCTTCTCTGGGCCATTGTGAGAACCCTCACAACCTGCCGCACATCGCGGCGGACAGAATGACGGGTGTTTCGCCGTCTCTCTCTTGCAGGCATCCTCCTAATCCTGGCGATGCCGTCGTTCGCCGCGACGGAAGGCGGCGCGATTCCGGTTCCGCTGCCGCTGTTTCCGGCCAACAACTGGTGGAACACCGATGTCAGCAACGCACCGCTCGACTCCAACTCTGCGAACTTCATCACGTTCATCGGTGGCGCGGCCCGCGGACTCCATCCGGATTTCGGAGGGGATGCCGGTGGCGGCGACGTCTATGGCTTCCCGTTCATCATCGTCGACGGATCGCAGGCAAAGAAGACGGTGACGTTTACCGATTTCGGCAATCAGAGCGACGGCGTCAATCACGCTACCGGCCAGCCCTTTCCGTTCTATCCCATTCCGGACGAGGCCATCACGATGAACGGGTGGGTGGAGGGCGGCCAGCCGGGCAACGTCGATCAGCGGGCGGATGGCGACCGGCACGTGCTCATCGTCGATCAAACGAACAACACGTTGTACGAGCTTTACAACGTCTGGTACGACGGCACGAATTGGGAGGCGGCGTCGGGGGCGTTCTTCGACATGAGCACGAACAACCGCCGCCCCGACACCTGGACCTCGGCCGATGCAGCCGGCCTGGCGATTCTGCCGGGTCTCGTGCGGTATGACGAGGTGTTCGGACCCGACGAGATCCGCCACGCCTTCCGCGTCACGGTGCAATCGACGAACGGGTACGTCTTTCCCGCGTCGCATCAGGCAGGGTCGACATCGGGCGCGTTGCCGATGGGCGCGCGACTGCGGCTCAAGGCCGGCAAGGACATCTCCTCGTTTCCGGCCAGCGTGCAGAAGATCTTTCGCGCGTTCAAGAAGTACGGGCTGATCGTCGCCGACAACGGTACGAACATGTACATCAGCGGGACGTACGACGTCCGCTGGGACAACGATGTCCTCAATCCAGCATTCGGCGCGCTGAAGGCGAGCGATTTCGAGGTCGTGCAGCGCGGCTGGGCGCCCCCGATCTCGCTCGTGATCGCGATGCCGTCGTCAGTGGGGACGGGTATCGCGAACGATGCAACGGTTACGGCCTACGACGCGAGCTACAACGTAGCTACCGGATACACGGGAACGATCCACTTCACATCGACGGATGGCGCCGCGACGCTGCCGCTCAACTACACATTCACAGCCGGCGACGGCGGCGTGCACACGTTCACCGGCGGCGTCACGATGCGAACGAACGGCAGTCAGATCATCACCGTGACTGACGTTGCCGACGCAACGATCAACGGCTCGAAGGGCGTGACCGTGGCGGTGTTTCCATCGACGCCAACCGGACTCGCTGCAACCGCCGCGACCACGACGCAGGTCAACGTGTCGTGGAGTGCAGCGTCCGGTGCGACGCAATACGAGTTGGTGCGCAAGTCGCCATCGAGCGGCTATACGACTCTGGTCACGACCTCTTCCACGAACTACACCGACACCGCTGTCGTCGCAGGCGCAAGTTACGTCTACAAAGTACGCGCGGTCGATGCCGCGGCGCATCAATCCGCCTTCAGCACGCCCGACGCCGCCACGACGATCTTCTTCACGGACGATCCGCTGATCGCCGCGACGACTCGAACCAAGGCCGTACACATGACCGAGCTCCGCCAGGCCGTCAACGCCATGCGCGCCACTGCCGGCCTCGGCGCCGCTTCATTCACCGACGCGTCGCTTGCGGGAGTCGCGGTGAAGGCGACGCATATCCAGGAGCTGCGGACTGCCCTCAATCAGGCCCGCACAGCCCTCGGCATGAGCGCGATCACCGTCACCGATCCAACGCTTACGGCTGGGACGTCGATCGTGCGAGCCGTGCATGTTCAGGAATTGCGGGGCGGAGTGAAGTAGTCACCAAAACCATCGCCACAGAGACACAGCGATCACAGAGATCACAGAGACTTTTTATCTCTGTGACCTCTGTGTCTCTGTGGTTCGTTTTTCTTCAGCCCCGATCCCGTATTCTTCGCAACGCACATGAATAAGCGCTCTCTATTGGTTTTCTTCGCCGCCGCAGGCGTCGTCACGGCGTCACACGCAGCCAACTGGCCGGAGCATCCGGTGCTTCACGCTGTCCGCGTGGCCAAGGGTCCGGTCATCGACGGCGATCTCTCTGATGCTGCCTGGCAGAACGCGCCCGAGTTCACCGAGTTCACGCAACATGATCCTGACGACGGCAAGCCGCCGACGATGGCGACGAGCATCCGCATCGTTTACGACGATCAGGCTATCTACTTCGGCGCGAAAATGACCGATCCGCAGACACCCTCGCGCGTCATCTTCCGCCGCGACAACTTTTCCGATCAGAGTGACTTCCTATCCATCAATATCGACTCGCAGCACGACCACCTTTCGGGCAACGCATTCACCGTCACTCCTTCCAATGTCCAGGCCGACACCGTTCTCTACAACGACATCGGCGAAGACCCTAGCTGGGACGGGGTGTGGGATTCGGCTGTGAAGATCGTGCCCGACGGTTGGGTAGCCGAGGTGAGGGTGCCGTTCTCGCAGTTACGGTTTCCAGACAAGCCGGTACACGTGTGGGGACTCAACATCACGCGCCGGACCGTTCGCAACAACGAATGGGTGCGCATCGTCAACACGAAGAAAGGGGAGACAGGCTTCGTCTCGCATTTCGCCGACATCGTCGGATTGGAAGGGATTCACCGCGGGCGTCCGCTCGAGCTCGTGCCGTACGTGGTCACGCGAACGGACCTCCTGTCGCACAAGGATCCGAACAATCCGCTGCTTCAGAATCAGGATTACAAGGCGGACGGCGGTCTCGACGTGAAGTACGGGCTGACGTCGAGCCTCACGCTGACCGGTACGGTCAATCCCGACTTCGGCCAGGTGGAAGTCGATCCGGCGGTCGTCAATCTCAGCCAGTTCGAGACGTTCTATCCCGAGAAGAGGCCGTTCTTTACCGAGGGGATCAACATCTTCGCCTTCGGAGATACGCCTGCGCCGAGCCACTTCAACTTCTTTTTTCCGCCCAGTCTTTTCTATACGCGGCGCATCGGACGCGCGCCGCAGGTATCGCCGGACGCCGATTTCTCGGTCTCGCCATCCGATACGACGATCCTTGGCGCCGCGAAACTTACGGGCAAGTTGCCGGGCGGCTGGGCAATCGGCGTACTCGACGCGCTCACGGCGGCGGAGCACGCGCGCTTCGTGAGCGGAGGTGTGTCCGGGCGGCAGACCGTCGAACCGTTGACGAACTATTTCGTCTCTCGCGGCACCAAGGAGATCGGCGACGGCAACCGCCTCGGCTTCATGCTCACCTCGGTCAACCGCAGTCTTCCCGATGACCTCTCTTCGCTACGCAGCGATGCGCTGACCGCGGGCGTCGACGGCTACGCGAGCTTCCTGAAGAAATCGTGGATCCTCGAAGGCTCGGCGGTGGGATCGAAAGTGACCGGCAGCGAAGATGCGATCGCACTGGCGCAGACTTCCTCGTCGCGCTACTACCAGCGGCCCGATGCGGAGAACACTCAGTTCGATCCGACGCGAACCTCGCTGACCGGCTGGGGCGGCCGGATGATGCTTTCCAAGGCTGTAGGCTTCTGGCGTCCCAACGTGCAGGTGCAGGCGTTCTCGCCCGGGTTCGAGACCAACGACACGGGATTCATGCAGCGCACGGACATCATCTCGTCGCACGCGCTGATGCAGTACGTGAATGACAATCCGAACGAACATTTCCGGCAGCGAGGCGCGTACATGGGCGTCTGGCAGAACCGGAATTTCGATGGCAACACGATCGAGCAGGGAGCCTTCATCGACTCGCAAGCCACGCTGCTGAACTACTGGTTTGTGCGTGGCTCTCTTTTTCTCAACACGGAAGCGCTGTCCGATCGGCTGACTCGCGGTGGTCCGCTCGTGCGGACGCCGGCGAGCTGGAGCAGTGACCAAAATATCTCCAGCGATACGCGCAAACGCTTCACGGTGGGATGGAACGGGCACGCAGACCATTCGCAGGACGGCTCCTATAACCACTCGATGAGCGTCGATCTGTCTGCGCTCCCGATTCCGAACCTGCATTTGACCGTCAGCCCTGCCGTGACACGCTCGCACGACCACACGGCGTACGTGAAGGCGTTCAGCGACCCGACGGCGGTGGCCACGTACGGAACGCGTTATGTGTTCGCGGACCTTGAGCAGCGCTCCTTCGAGCTGGGCACGCGGGCCGACTGGACGGTCAGCTCGCATCTTTCCTTCCAACTCTACCTGCAGCCGTTCGTTGCCGCGGGCGACTATCACGATTTTCACTCGCTGGCGGCGGCGAGGACGCGCGATTACGATGCCTTCACGGGCGATCCCGGCAATCCTGACTTCAACTTCCGAAGCGTGCGCGGGAGCGCGGTTGTTCGCTGGGAGTTCCGGCCCGGCTCGGCGTTGTACGTGGTCTGGAACGAGAACCGCGCCGACGTCGCACCCATCGGCGATTTCCGTTTCGGCCGCGATTTTCGCGCCATCCGAACGGAACCGTCACATGACGTGTTTCTTGTGAAGGTTTCGTACTGGTTGCCATTGTGAGAAATGAGGGATCACATGACTGAGGATCAGAAAGCTGTAGCTGCGATCGACACCGAGTATCAGGCGGCCGTCGAAAAGAACGACGCCGCGACGATGGACCGCATTCTGGCCGACGACTTTGTATTGATCGGCAGCCGCGGCAAGGTCTTCACGAAGGCCGATCTGCTGGAAGAAGCGCGCAGCGGCCGCGTCGTCTACGAATACCAGACCGACAGCGAGCAAGCTGTCCGCGTCTGGGGCGACACGGCGGTGATCACCGCGCTGCTCTCCGCCAAAGGTACCGAGGATGACGAGCCATTCCACTACAAACTGTGGTTCAGCGACACGTACGTGCGCATCGCCGGCGAATGGAAGTACGTGCTGGGGCAGGCCGCGGGGAGGCTGGCGCCGGAGTGACGTGGTTTGTTCGCGTTCTTCGCGGCTTCGCGTGACATCGGGTTCACGCGAAGACGCGAAGACGCGAAGCAAAGCCGAGTGGGCCGCTAATCGCTGATCTTCGCCGCCAATTCATCGACGACCGGCCACGTTGCGGCGCGCCAATCGTCGCCCATTAACAGTCCCGCCGAGGCGAGGTAGATCACGACATCGCGGGGCGGGAATCCATCGACCGCCTTTACGGCAGCGCGTACCTGCTCTTCCGACGGCGCGGCGTAGTCGTCACCCTCGATCGAGCCGTTCACGTGAGGGATCTTCCACTCATCGAGAAACGCGGCCAGAAGGGCGCTCTGCTCGTGGGTGTGGTAGTGCATCAGCGCCGTGTCGAGCGCCTGTTCGAACTCCGGAGCCGTGGCGCGCGAGGCAAACATATCCGCCTTCTTTTCGACCGGAAGCTTGCGGATGGACTCCTCGCGAAAGTGCAACGCCTTAGCGAGCTGCGCCACGGCAAGCATCTTCGCGGTGTCGTCTCCGAAGCGCCAGAAGGCGACGAGAATGCGGCGGCGGCGGTCGGAGTCGGCGAGCTCTTTGATGATTCGGCGTGCGGTCCACATGGATCTTGATCGTATAACGGGGGCGGGGAGTTGGGTGTGGCGAGTGGGAGCGCCGAGAAGGGTGAAGGATGAATTGCAGTTAGCAGGAGTCGTTCATCCTTCATCCTTCACAATTCATCCTTCTCACCGCCCCCACTCCCTACCCCCCAACACCCCCACCTCATCCGCCGTCAGCTCGCGCATCTTCCCGACCGGCAGGTCGCCGATGCGGATCGGGCCGATGGCGACGCGGACGAGCTTCAGCACCTCTGCGTCGAGCGCTTCGACCATGCGGCGCACCTGACGGTTGCGCCCTTCCGTGATCGTGATCTCGAAGACGCTCTTGCCGCCGCTCTCCGGGACGCGCTCGACGCGCGCGGGGCGAGTCGGTCCGTCGCGCAGCTCGATGCCGTTGCGCAGGACATCGAGCTCCTCGTCGGTGAGGTCTCGCGATGCTTCGACGAGATACGTCTTCGGGATGTGGTACTCCGGGTTCGTCATCCGTTCCGCGAACTGCGTGTCGTTCGTCAGGATCAGAAGGCCGCTGGTGTCGAAGTCGAGGCGGCCGACGTGGACGAGGTATCGCTCGCGGTCGGGTAGGAGATCGTAGATCGTCGGCCGGGACTGCGGATCGCGATAGGTCGTCAGGTAGCCGGCCGGTTTGTGGAGAAGAACGTAGACGCGCTGCTCGCTGCGCAACGGCTTGCCATCGAATTCGATGCGATCAAGCTCGAGGTCGACCCAGACGTCGGGATCGCGAACGACTCGACCGTTCACCTGCACGCGCCCGCCGCCGATCCACGTCCGCGCTTCCGTGCGCGAGCCGAGGCCGGCTTTCGAGAGAACGCGCTCCAACGTCTTGAGTGGCCGGTTGCCGGCTGGCGGTTTGTTGATGTGCATGCTTAAGGAAGCGTGAAGAGCGAAGGGGAGTCTACGCTGAGGTCGGAGAATGATGACAAACCAAACTGGACGCACCATTTACAATCGTCACGGTCCATGAAGCGGTTCATCGCAATCGTCCTCTTCCTCACTGCGTCCGCCGCATGCGCGGACGAGTACCGCGCGTATTGGGTCGACACCTTCCGTACTCCGTTCGCCACTCCGGCCGACGTGAAACGCATCGTCGATGCGGCGGTAGACAGCAACGCCAACGCGCTTTTCGTGCAGGTGCGGCGGCGTGGCGATGCCTGGTACCTCGATGCTTCCGAGCCGCTTGCGGAGACGCTCGACGGTACCTTCGATCCTCTTCGGGCGATGCTCGATCTCGCGCACAGCCGCGGGATTCAGGTGCATGCATTCGTGATCGTGGGTGCGGTTTTTCGCGGCGATCCGGCGGTCGATCCGGTTCCCCGCGATCCGCATCACGTCTTCCTGCAGCACTTCTGGGATGCGAAAACGCGCAAGCCGTTTCGTGGCCCGCGGCAGTGGGGAACGCGCACGAATAAAGGGCGCTATCTCTTCTCCTCCGACTGGTATGCCGACCTCGGGCATCCGCAGGCGGCGGCGTACACGGCTGACGTTCTGCTCCATCTCGTTCGGGCGTACGACATCGACGGTCTGCACCTCGACCGCGTCCGCTATCCCGAATCGCCGCACGCCGACGTCGGATACAACGAAACGAGCGTGGCGCGTTTTCGCACGCGTTACGGGCGTCTGCCACGCGCGAAGGATCCGCTCTGGAACGACTGGCGCCGCGAGCAGGTCACGAATTTCGTCCGCCGCGTCTCCCTCGGTGCGAAGGCAATCCGTCCCTCGATCACGATTTCCGCGGCCCTCATCTCCTGGGGCACCGGCCCCGGCGCCAACGGCGGTTTCAGGAACACGGACGCCTATCGCGTCGCCTTTCAGGATTGGGAAGGGTGGCTGCGCGAAGGAATCATCGACGCCGGCAGTCCCATGCTCTACAAACGCGAGCACGTGCCGGCGGAGAAGAAGCAGTTCGACGACTGGCTGCAGTTTCTCGTGACCACCGCGCACACGAATCGACGTGCTGCGCTGCCGGGCATCGGCGCGTATCTCAATTCCATCGAAGGAACGCTCCGGCAGGCTCGCCGTGCCCGCGCCGCGAACGCCGACGGAATCATCTTCTTTGCCATGGGCGACACGAAGCCGTGGTCGATCCTCGCCAACAGCACGAACGACGCCGTGCGCCACAATCCGTACGCGATCCCGGTAGCGGGGATTTACACGCCCAAGCGTCCGAACGAGGAGTTCTTCCTGGCGCTGCGTAAGAGCACGGACGGACAGACCGCCTTCGAGCGAACCGACTTACCACTCTTCGCTGCCACGCTACCAGCGCCGCGACAAGCCGAGGAGGCGAACGGGGCGGTGATGGGTTACGCGGAGGGCGACGGCACGCTCGTCACCGTCGAGTCGCTGGCCACGCACGACAGGCGAACCACGCGCACGGACGGCAATGGATTCTTCGGCATGCTCGGGCTGGCCCCGGGCGAGTATCGCGTCGTGGCGGGATCATCGGCGGCGATCGTCACGATAGCCGCCGGCAAGGTCGCGGTGTGGAGTCCGGGGTAGACACTTTTCACGCAAAGACGCGAAGGAGAGCAGCACACCCTTCGCGTCTTCGCGCTTTCGCGTGAAACGTTTGACCTACTTCACCCCGAGCGCCTTCTTGATCGCGTCGATCGTGAATGAGCCCTCGGGGCCGAAGCCGAGGATCTGGCCGTTGATGATGTAGGTCGGCGTCGATGTGATGCCGTTATCGAAGGCGCGGCTGACCTGATCGATGAGCGCCTTTTTCTCGGCAGGGGAGCGGTAGATCTTCTCGATCGACTTCCAGTTCACATCGTTATCGTCGACGAAATTCTTGAGGAACGTGTCGAAGGGCTGTTTGCCGATCGTCTCCTGATTCTCAAACACGAAATTGACGTAGCTCCAGTATTTCGACGGCGCCACTTTGGCGAGCGCACGCGCGCCGAGGGCGGCGCTGAGGGCCCATTCGTGATGCTCGAAGAGGGGGAGGTCGAGGCGGTAGTAATCGACCTTGTCCAGGTTCCTGGCGATGATCGGCTCGACCTTCTTGTGAGCGCGCCCGCAGGTGGGGCACTCGAAGTCGGACAGCTCGATGATCTGAACTTTCGACTTGGGGTTGCCGCGGCGCGTTGCCCCGGCGAGACCGATCGATTCGATCAGCGCCTTGCCCGGATCGCTGCGCAGGTTTCCTCGGGTGCCGACGATCAGATAGTTGTTCGAGGCGTCGAGAAAGCCGTGGTAGCTGAAGCCGCCTCCGGCCTCTTTTGACTGCTTCGTGATCTCGACCGCGTGGATGCCGTCGGGCAGGGGGAAGGGAGCGATAGTAGCGACGACTTTGCTCTTGAGTGCTGCGCCTGCCACTTCGGCGACCTTCGCTGCGGGCGTCTTGCCGTCCTGTTCGAGGCCGAAGATCGTTCCGATCAAGACCTGCGACGTGGACGGAGAGAAGAGCAGGTATGTCTTCCGCTGGCAGCTCGGATCGGACGAGTCCTGCGTCAATTGGTAGAGGGAGAATCCGGCCGGTCCGCCGTTGACGCCGCTGACGGGGTCGACCGCGATGCGGTTATCGGGACACTGGGCCGAGGAACGCACTGCGAAATTCTTCAGCGCGACACTGAGCGAAGGGGCCATTTGCGCCTGCGCACAGAAGGGGAGAAGTGCCACCGCGGTGGCCATCAGCACTCGTTTCATAGTTTCGTTTTTCCTCGAATCGGATTCAGTCACTGCGCATTAACAGTGCGGTAGCCGTGTTCAATCCAATTCTTGATGCCGCCGTTGACGTGGACGATGTTCCGGAAGCCGGCGACGGTGAGCAGTTGGGCTGCCACCGCGCCATCGGTCGACGTCTCACCATAGACGAGCACGGTCTGGTTCTGGTACGGCAGCAGCTCTGGCAGCCGCGTCTCGATCACGTCGAACGGAGCATTGATGGCGCCGGCGATGTGTCCTTCCGGTCCGCGATAGTCGGCCGTCGAGCGGACGTCGATCACGACGATCTGCTGGCTGTCGATGATCATTTCCGCAGCCACCGCCGGCGAGATCTCGCTGAAGCCGCCGGTCGTTTTCGAGACGCCGACGGTGTTGCAGGAGGCGGCTGCGATCGAAAGCAGAGTGAGAAGAATTGCGTTGCGCATGGCGCTCCTTAATGATGAAGGATGAAGGCTGAAGGATGAACGCCTCCGATCAACCGTGTGTATTCACCCCTCATCCTTCATCGTTCATCCTTTCTACAAAATCTCCAGATCGAATTCGGCGCGTACTTCGCCGACGATCGCTCCGGCCACGTTTGCGACCGGCAGCTTTCGGAACTGCTGCAGATCGGGGGCCATGGCGATGTCGACGCCGAGAAGCTCGAGCGTTCTCAGAATCACGGGATAACGGCCGCGCACCATCGATCCATCGTGGATCTTCAGGGCGATGCCCAGGGAGACATCATCCGCGAGGCCGAGGCGTCCGGTCAATGTGGATGCGAGGGAGGGCGCCAGTGCCATCGTGTAGAACCCCTCCGCTCCTTCTTTCGCCAGCAGTTCGCCGTCGAATGCCTTCATTAGCGGCGTGGTGATGCTCCAGGCGCCCGCGACATAGTAAGGAAACGAGGTCATCGCTCCGACGATGTGCTCCGTGCTCGTAGAGTACCGCTGCAGCGCTCCCGGTGCGGCGCCCGCGCTGGTGGCGATGAGCCGCGCGTAGGCAAACGCCGCGCGGTGGAGCGAGAGAAAAAAGGCGGGCACGCCGCAGCCGTCTACGGCGATCGGAATCTCCTCGGGATCGAGACCGGCGAAATCGCTCAGCGTCGCGCGCATGGTCTCCTGCAGAGGGTGATCCGCGTCGATGTAACGCGCCGCGGGGATGTCCATCACCTGCGTTGCCAGCAGCATCCCGGCATGCTTGCCGGAGCAGTTGTTGTGAAGCGGCGAAGGCTCTTCGCCGGAGGCGCGCAACTCCGCCGCCGACTTCTCGTCGTACGGCATGTGCGCGCCGCAGAGGAGATCGGTCTCGTCGAACTCCCCCTTGCGCAAGAGCGCAGCCGCGGTGGCGACGTGCACCGGCTCGCCTCCATGCGATGAGCATGTGAGTGCCAGCTCCTCGCCCGAGAGCTCGTACTCCTCGAGGCCGCCATATTCGAGAAGTGGGATGGCCTGAAACGGCTTTGCCGCGGAGCGCAGGCAGGTTCGAAGGCCGGGCTCGCCCGCGTAGGCGACGAGACGCCCCAGCGAGTCGACGACCGCAATCGATCCGGTGTGAAACGACTCAACGTGATCGCCGCGGTACGCGCGGGTAAGAATCTGCACGCGATGAGTGTAGCGGGTGTGGGTGGCGCGGTGTCTCTGGAAATCAGAGATCAGGGGTCAGAGATCAGAGATCAGAATCAACGATCGCTCTCCATCAACTCGAGCAGGGCGGCACTGTCGTCCAGATTGACGCCGGGACGAAGCCCTTGCCCACAGAATGTGGGGAGCCTTCCGCTTGACTCGACGGCGTGCGTTCGCAGCGTCCGCTTGCCGTTCCGCCCCTCCGAGAGCGCAGCCATTCCCTCGGTCAGCTCATTGAACAGATCGCGCCGGGCGCCGTGTTCTGGTGCCGTCTTGTCGCTTGGCTTAATCCAATGAAGTATACGTAAGTTCGTATAGGCGCGGAACGGGCGATGAAGTCTCGGTAACCATGTCGCTTCGTCACTAACCCCGATTCTCACACCTTTTCAGCGCCTCCTTTGCGTCGAGCGCCTTCTCCCCCACGCTTCTCAGTGGCGGAGAAGGTGGCCGGATGAGGGGCGTTCCAATGAACACGACACCAGTGCATCTGCCGCGTTTTGAGGCAGTTCGCACGAGGTGTAGTTGATCGCTCTGCGCATTACGCCCCCCTCATCCGCCTTCGGCACCTTCTCCCCCCGCAAAAAGCGCGGGGGGAGAAGGCGCTCGATGGGAAGGCACTCCAACGAAAAACGAAGAGACGTGTGCGGGACCCGAGGGTTTACCGCGCGAACCTGAGGGTTCTCCATGCGGGCCCTTGGTTTATCAGCGCGGGCCCTGAGGTTTTCCATGCGGGCCCTTGGTTTAACCGTGCGGGCCGGAGGTTTGACGGTGCGGGCCGGAGGTTTGACGGTGCGGGCCGGAGGTTTGACGGTGCGGGCCGGAGGTTTTGCGGTGCGGGCCGGAGGTTTTACGGTGCGGGCCGGAGGTTTGGCGGTGCGGGCCGGAGGTTTGACGGTGCGGGCCGGAGGTTTGACGGTGCGGGCCGGAGGTTTTACCGCGCGGGCCGGAGGTTTTACCGTGCGGGCCGGAGGTTTCACCGCGCGGATTGCCAGGCCCACACGCTGTCCATCTGCGAAAACCGCGCAACCACGCTTCTTTACTAAACTCTCCCCATGAGAAACCTCCTCCTTGCCCTCCTCTTCGCCACCACCGCCGCCGCGCAGCCCATCGTCATCCGCGCGGGGCGCGTCATCGATGGGCGAGGGCATGTCGTTGAGGACGCGGCGGTCGTCGTAGGCGGGGCGAAGATCGTTCGCATCGTGCCGCACGCCTCGGCCTTGAAAGACGTCACCTTCGACCTCGGCGACCGCACGATCATGCCGGGCGGGGTCGACACGCATGTGCACATCGGGTGGCACTTCGATGCGAAGGATGGGCGGTCGCATGATGATGAGACCGATCGGAACGAGACGCCGCAGGAGTCAGTGCTCTACGCAGCCGAGAATGCGGTGCGCACGCTCGATGGTGGCATCACAACCGTGCAGTCGCTTGGCGCGCCCGTCGACAAGCCGCTGCGCGATGCCATCGCCCGCGGCACGCTGCCCGGACCGCGCATTCTCACGGCCATCGAGCCGATCTTCGACAACAAGCTGACGACTGAGGCGTTGCGCGCGGCGGTGGTCAAGCTGGCCGGTGAAGGTGCGGACGTCGTCAAAGTCTTTGCCTCGGAGAGCATTCGCAGCGGGGGCGGGCCGACCATGTCGCAGGAGCAGATGGATGCGATCTGCGGCGAAGCGAAGAAGCAGCATCTTCGCGTGGCCGTTCACGCGCATGGGCCGGAGAGCGTGCGGCGGGCGGTGCTCGCGGGCTGCACGTCGATCGAGCACGGCGCGCTGATCGGGCAGCCGGAGCTCGATCTAATGGCGGCGCATGGCACGTACTTCGATCCCAACATCGACCTCGTCTTCCGCAATTACTTCGAGAACAAGTCCCACTACCTCGGCATCGGAAACTACACCGAGGAGGGGTTCGCGCAGATGAAGCTGGCCGTGCCGAAAGCGCTGCATGTCTTCCAGCTCGGTCTTGCCACGCCGCAGCTGAAGATCGTTTTCGGGACCGACGCAGTGGCGGGATCGCATGGCCGGAACTTTCAGGAGCTCGAATACCGGGTCACGACCGGCGGGCAGAAGGCGATGGAGGCGATCACGTCGGCGACGTCGCTGGCCGCGGAGTCGCTCGGCCTCGGCGACCGTGTCGGGACGATCGCCGCCGGTTACGAGGCCGACCTGATCGCCGTCGACGGCAACCCGCTGCGCGACATCAACGCGCTTTCTCACGTGTCGTTCGTGATGAAAGGCGGACGGGTGATCCGCAGATGACGGAGATGACACGCAGATAAGGCCGCGACAGGTTTTTCATCTGTGTCTATCTGCGACATCTGCGGATCAAAAACCGGTCTGGCCTTTGCAGAGGCTGCTCTGGGTTTCCGGAAATATTAGGAGCTTCCCATGATCACGATTCCCACCGAACCGATTGGAAGCATTCCGCGCCCTCTCGAGCTGATCGAGGCTATCGAGCGCATTGGCGACGCCAATGACCCGGCGCTCGAACCTCTCTACGAGGCGGCCATCCGCGACGCCATCGCGCGTTTCGAGGCCACCGGTTCGCCGGTAATCACCGACGGCGAGCAGCGCAAGTACCACAACTTCTGGACCTACTCGGTGCACGGACTTCCGAACACGTCTCCGGACGGCTTCAAGATCCCGTTCTCTGCCGGTCACACGCGGCGCATGCCACGACTGACGTCCGGTCCGTTTCGCTATCTCCGCCAGGCCGACAGCTATCTCGATGTCGCGCTGCGTTACGCGACTCGCCCCATCAAACAAGCCGTCATCTCCCCCTCGGCGCTCAGTCTCATGTATCCGGCGGAAGGCATCGAAGGGTACACGCCCGAAGAATTCATCAACGATCTGCTGATCGAGCACGAGACGGAGGTCCGGCGCTGTCTGGCCAAAGGAGCGGTCAAGGTGCAGATCGACTTCACCGAGGGACGGCTGGCGGTCAAGATCGATCCCTCGGGAAATCTGCTCAATAGTTTCATCGATCTCAACAACCTCGTGCTTTCCCGCTTTTCGGCGGAGGATCGCGCGAAGATCGGCGTACACACCTGTCCGGGGGGCGACCTCGACTCCACGCACAGCGCAGAGGTGGACTACGCCGACCTGCTTCCGAGTCTGTTTCAGTTGAAGGTGGGGAACTTCTGCATCGCGCTGGCCGGCGAGAAGGATCGCCCGCGCGTCCTCAAAATCATCCGCAAGTATCTGAAGCCCGATCAGCGCGTCTTCGTCGGCGTCGTCGCGCCGATCGATCCTCACATCGAAACCGCGGAGGAGGTGATGGAGCGTGTGCTCGAAGCGGCGGAGTACATCCCCGTCGCTCAGCTCGGCACGACCGACGATTGCGGCTTCTCGCCGTTCAGCGATGACACGTCGACGACGCGCGACACGGCCTTTGCGAAGATCCGGGCCCGGGTCGACGGCACCGCTCTCGCAGCACAACGGCTCGGAGGGAACTAGTTGGAAGCCTTGCCACACGATGATGAGGAAGAGCGGCTCCGTTCGGTCGCGATTCAAAACTCGCAAAGCATCCTGCTGGCGCGGCAGCGTGCCGAACAGGAGCTCGTGGCGGCCAAGGAAGCGCTGGAGTTGCGCACCGAGGAGCTGGAAAGGGCGAATGAGCTCATCCGTACCATCGCTGAGAACGCCGCATCGGGGCTGCTCATGCTCGACACTCGCGGCATTCCCACCTACATGAATCCTGCGGCCATCGAGGAGACAGGCCGAACGCTGGAAGAGATGGCCGCAGCGTCGCTCCACGATGTTCTTCACGCGCCGGTCGAGCGGGGAGGCCATCCCGCCAAGGAGTGCCCGATCCGCAATGCGCGCGAGAGGATGACGCCGCTCAAGAATCATCGCGACGTGTTCGTGCGCAAGGATGGTTCGACGTTCCCGGTTTCGTGCGCCGTCTCGCCGCTGCAACGGGATGGCCACGCTGCCGGCGCCGTCCTCGAATTTCGCGACATCACCGACGAGCTGCTCGCGCAAAAGACGCTCGAAGACGCCAACCGCCGCAAGGATCAATTCCTGGCCACTCTCTCGCACGAACTGCGCACGCCGATGACTGCGGTTCTCGGATGGGCGCGCATGCTCAAACTGGGACTCTCGGAAAGCGAAACGAGCGAGGCGCTCGACGCCATCGAGAAGAGCGCCGAGATTCAGGCCCAGCTCATCGATGATGTGCTCGACGTTTCCCGGATCGTGGCTGGCAAGATGACGTTCAAGCCGGTCCCGATCGACGTCAGTTCCGTTCTCCATGCGGCGATGACGACGGTGCATCCCGCCGCGGCCGCGAAAGGGATCGAGATCCTGGCCAGCGTGCCGCCCCGGCTTCCCTGCATTCTCGGCGACGAAGGCCGGTTGCAGCAGATCATCTGGAACCTTCTGTCGAACGCCGTGAAGTTCACGCCCGTCGGCGGCGCCATCACTGTCCGTCTCGTGCAGACCGATTCCATTCTGCGCCTCACCGTGCAGGACAACGGAAAAGGGATCGAGTCCAATTACCTCCCGCATGTCTTCGAGCCGTTCAGTCAGGAAGACGGGACAATGACACGCTCGCACGAAGGAATCGGCCTCGGCCTCTCGATCGTGTGCTCGCTGGTCGAGCTTCACGGAGGGCGCATCCGCGTGGCAAGCGAAGGCGCGGGCCGTGGCGCCACCTTCACAGTCGAGTTTCCGGTCATGGAGTCAACGCCCGTGGTCAAGCGCATCGCGCCGCGCACCGAGGTTCCATTCGCGACGGCTGCGGCGTCCGAACTGCCGAAGCTGACCGGCATCCACATCCTCGTCATCGACGATCAGGTGTTGACCCGCGAGCTGGTGACGGCCGTCTTTCGTCGTGCGGACGCCGGCGTCTTCGTAGCTGCCTCCGTGCGCGAAGGGTTGGCGCTCTTCCGAAGCCGGAGTCCCGACATCGTCGTGTGCGACCTTGCGATGCCCGAGGAGGATGGATTCGCGTTCGTGCGGGCGATCCGCGCGATGCCAGCGCCTGCGAATGCGACTCCGGTGATCGCGATGACCGCGTTCGGCCGGCCGGAAGAGCGGCAATACGCACTCGCCGCCGGCTTCGATGAGTACCTGAAAAAGCCGATCGACCCGCTGGAACTGGCCTCGACCGTGCTGCGGTCGATGGCGCACCATTAACCAGATCGTGCATTGCTAACTCGAAATTCACCCGATGACTTCAGCACCGTTCCGTTACGCAGCCGCGATCGCGATGGGAATCGCCGCGATCCTCGTTCAATTGGCCGCCCCGTCAGTGTTTCAGAGCATGCCGTTCTTTCTTTTCTTCGTCGCCGTGTTTCTTTCGGCGCTCGTTGCCGGACTCGGTCCGGCCATCGTTGAAACGATCTTCGCCACGCTACTGACGTCGTACTTCTTCCACCCGGGTGCCGTGCAGACCGGGTTGTTCTTCGTTACCGGCATCGTCGTTTCGTGGTTCGTCAGCTCGAGCAGGCGGTGGGAGGAGGCACAGAAGAACGCCGAAGTCGATCACCTCACCACGATCGCCAACGTCGCTCCGGCCATCGTCTGGATCACCGATGCCGAGAAGAAGTGCACCTACGTCAACGACCGCTGGCTGGAATTCAGCGGCCGCACGCGCGAGGAGGAGCTCGGCTTCGGCTGGCTCAGCGAGATGCACGGGGAGGACATCCCTGCGTGCATGGAGCGCTTCGAGCGCGCCTTCGAGTCGCGCAAGCCGGTCGACATCGAGTACCGGCAGCGCCGCCACGACGGCGTTTATCGCTGGATGCTGAGTCGCGGCGTTCCCCGCACCGGCCGCAATGGCGTTTTCGCCGGCTATATCGGCGTCGCCCTCGATATCGATGATCTTCGCGCCTCGGAGAAAGAGCAGAAGCGCCTCGCTCTCGCCGTCAGCCGCGAGCGCGAACGCCTGCTTGGTCTCGTCTCCAATGTTCCCGGCGTCGTCTGGGAAACGTGGGGAACGCCGGACGAGGGATCGCAGCTCCTCAACTTCGTCAGCGAGCACGTCGAGCGCATGCTCGGCTACACCGTTGAAGAATGGCTATCGACGCCGAACTTCTGGCTCACCATCGTGCATCCCGATGACCGCGAGGCCGCTGCCAGGTGTGCGCAGGAGCATTTCCTCGCAGGCGGCGCGATGACGAACACCTTTCGCTGGATGACGAAGGACGGGCGCGCTCTCTGGTGCGAAGAGCACTCCACGGTCATTCAGGATGAGGGCGGCAATCCGGCCGGCATGCGCGGCGTCACGCTCGACATTTCCGCACGCAGACATGCGGAGGCGTCGCTTCGATTCGCTGCGCTGGCGGGTGAGACGCTCGCGTCGTCCATCGATTACGACGCGACGCTCAAGGCTACCGCCGGTCTGGCCGTGCCGGAGCTGGCCGATTGGTGTGTCGTAGCGCTCGTGGACGAAGACGGGCAACCGCACCGCGCAGCGGTCGTGCACGCCGATCCGCAAAAGAACGAGCTGGCCCAGAAACTTCTGACGATTCCGCGGCGTCAGGACATGCCGGCCGCGATTGCCGCGCAGTTCGCAAAGATGCAGCCGTTCATCCTGGAGATGAACGATGAGGTGATTCGCAGCACGGCCTATGACGACGCGCACGCCGCGCTCGTGAGGGAGCTCGGCGCGGCAACGACCCTCATCGCCCCGATCGAATCGCAGAACCGCTACCTCGGCACCATCTCCTTCATCTCGGCCACGCCGGGACGTTACGACCAGCGCGACATCGAGCTTGGTTCGCTTCTGGCGCGGCGCGTGGCCACCGCCATCGACAACGCCCAGCTTTATCGCGCTGCCGTTCATGCCAGTACCGCCAAAGACGAGTTTCTGGCCACGGTGTCGCACGAGCTCCGCACGCCGATGACCGCCACGCTCGGATGGGTGCGTCTCCTGTCCCTCGGCAATGTCGACGCGGAGACGCAGAAGACCGGACTGCACGCCATCGAGAACTCCACGCGCGCGCAGGCCAAGCTCATCGACGACATCCTCGACGTTTCCACGATCATCCTCGGCAAGTTCCGTCTCGAGCGCGGGCCGGTCGATCTTCGTGCGGTCATTGATTCCGCCACCGAAGCGCTGAAACCGGCGCTGGCCGCGAAGTCGGTGGCGATGGACGTCGACACATCGCGCTGGACCGGTGCCATCGAGGGCGACGCGAGCCGGTTGCAGCAGGTCTTCTGGAATCTGCTCGCCAACGCCGTCAAGTTCGCCCGCCGCGACGGACGCATCGAAGTCATCCTGGAGCGCGACGATGGGGTTGCGCGCATCACCGTGCGCGACGACGGCGCCGGCATCGATCCGGCGTTTCTGCCGCACGTCTTCGACCGCTTTCGTCAGGCCGAGGGAGGATCGACGCGGAGGCATGGAGGACTCGGCCTCGGCCTCGCCATCGTCCGACACCTCGTCGAGCTTCACGGCGGCAGCGTTCGGGCATCGAGCGAGGGACAAGGGAAGGGCGCGATCTTCGTCGTCGAGCTGCCGGCCACACTCGAGGTTGAGAGAACGAATCGGATCGATGTGGCGGCCATGCCTGATCTGGGAAGGAAGCAGATCCTGGTCGTCGACGACGAGCAACCGACGCTCGACCTTGTAGCCACGGTGCTCCGTCACTGCGGCGCCCGCGTAACGACCGCGCGATCCGCCGACGAAGCCATGGTCGCCCTCAACGCAGGCGAGCACGACCTGCTCATCACCGACATCGCCATGCCCGGCACCGATGGTCTGACGATGATGGTCCGCGTCCGCGAGATCAAGCCGTCGCTCCCCGCCATCGCGCTCAGCGCCCGCAGCGATGTCCCCCGCACCGGCTTCGCGCGCGTTCTGCAAAAGCCCATTGACCCGATCGAGCTAGCCTCACAGATCGCGCAAGTCATCGCGGGCAGGTGAACGGAAAGAAACGGACCTCTCGCAACTTCACCGAACTTCGGGTGCGACGAACAAGTTCCTGGCGACGAAGAGGCTCAGTCTCACTCAAATAGCTCAAACGGCGACTCATCGTCTCCCTTCGTCCGCCGCAATCGTACGCGCAGGATGTCCGATGGGCTGATGAACCCGATCACTCTTCGCGATTCTTCGTTGTCGATGACCGGAGAGCGGTCGGTTCCGTTTTCTTGCATGCGCTGCACGAGATCGATGAGCAGCTCGCTAGCGGTGGCGATTAGCTTTGGTTGCTCGATCCTGGCGAGTACGGAGCTGTCGAGTGTGTTCTCGCGCGCCGCGCTCTCGATCGACTCGCGTGACAGTACGCCGGAGAATCTTCCCTCGGCATCTACGACCGGGTAGATACGGTGATGCATTCCCGCGACACCGCGCGCCGCATCGCGCAGCGTCATGTCCGCGGAGACGGTCGTGGGATTCGCCTGCATCGCTTCGGACACGCGCACGTTGGCGAGCGGATCGGAAGACTCCTTCGCTTCGATATAGCCCTCGTCAATCATCTGCTGCTCGACCATGCTGTTCCGGGAGATGCGGCGCGAAACCATCACGGATAGCGAGACCGCAAGCATGAGGGGAATCATCAGCTCGTAGTCTCGCGTGAGCTCGACGACGATCAGCACCGCGGAGATCGGACTGCGCAGCAAGCCGGCGAAGAAGGAGCCCATGCCGAGGAGGGCATAGGCGCGTGGATCGATGCCGGCGCCGGGGAAGACTTTCTGCGCCAGATGACCGATGGCCGCGCCGAGCGCAGCGCCCATGAACAACGATGGGGCGAAGGTTCCACCGAGGATTCCCGCGCTGATGGCGATGATGAAGGCAATCGTCTTCGCACCGAATGCAAGCGCAGTCTGTTCCGCCGTTCCGCCGCCATGAAGCCATAAGGAAACCGAGTCGTAGCCGACACCAAGGATCGAAGGAGCGAGAAGACCGAGGGCGCCGATCGACATTCCGGCGATCGCGGCGCGAAGAGGCATCGATGGCATCGCCTGCGCCCCTCGCCGCTTGAGGCGGTGCGTGAGCGTGATCGCATAACCGGAGACGGTACCAGCGAGAATGCCGATCAGAGCGAAGCCGAGCAGCTCGCGCGCATCGCCCCAGTTCGCGAACGGAGCGGCGAGAATCGGCTGCCCGCCGAGGAGCGAGCGCTCCACGACTGCGGCCGAAACCGCACCGACGATCACGCCGCCGAGGAGATCTCGCTCCGCGGAACCGAAGACTTCTTCGAGCGCGAAGACCACTCCGGTGATCGGCGTGTTGAAAATCGCGGCGATGCCGGCAGCGACACCAACCGGGATCATGCCGCGCACGAGACGCCGCGGCAGCCGCAAAATGCGAGCAACAGCGGCGGAGGTGCCACTGGTGATCACGACGATCGGTCCCTCCGGCCCGAGCGGCGCGCCCGCGCCGAGCGAGAGCGGTGTCGCCAGAAACGTCGCCACGATACTGCGCCAGCCAAGTGCCTCGGGATTATTGTTGTAGGCGATCCGGACGCGGGCCAGATTCGCGCCGACTGCGCGCGGCGCAAGACGGCGGATGCACCAGGCCAGCAGCGCGAAGACAAGGGCAGGAACGGTCACAATGAATACCGAGCGCCACGGTTCGCTCGTGTTGAGAGCCCCGCCAATCAGCAGACCGCGCGCGGCTTCGACAAATCGGTGAAAGAGCACAGCCAGGATGCCGCAAAGGGCGCCGATGAGAACGATGGTCAGCAGCAGAAACCGCTTCGCAATGCGCCGTACACGTTCCGACTGGCGATCGAACCAGTTTTCGGAAAGTGTTTCGGCTGGAAGCGCTGACGGCATGGCTGGATTCGGTTTCGTCCAACGTGCCACATGCGCGAAATTCACATCAAATTGCCACGGGCGCGCCTGGGCATCTGATTTGATTGTCGCATTGGAGGAGGCTCAAATGGATACGAAACAGGTTGGAGAAAAACTGGTCGCGCTTTGCCGCGAAGGGCGCAACCTTGACGCCGTGAACACGCTCTACAGTCCGGACATCGTCAGCGTCGAGGCGATGCAGACTGGACCGATGCCGGCCGAGCAGCGCGGCATCGAGGCGATCCGAGGCAAGAATCAGTGGTGGGCCGACAACCACGAGGTTCATTCGGCGTCCGCCGACGGACCGTACCCGAACGGCGATCGCTTCACGGTCAAGTACCACTACGAGATCACCCCGAAGACCGGTCCGGCGAGCGGCCAGCGGATCGCGATGGATGAAGTCGCGCTCTACACGGTCGCGAACGGCAAGATCGTGAAGGAAGAGTTCTTCTACGCGATGTAGGAGTGCGGTCGTCTCGACCGCGGGCACTCGGGCGTCCTCGCCCGAGTGCTGTCCGGGCGGAGGTCGAAATTCGTCGACGCTCTTGCTTCCGTCAAGTACGGCTTCGTACTTTCTGCTTGCGCAAACTCGCTAAATCCTCGCGTTCCGCAGCCGCAGCGCGTTTGTGATCACCGACACGGAGCTGAAGCTCATCGCCGCCGCGGCGATCATCGGGCTGAGCAGAATGCCGAAGAACGGATACAACACGCCGGCGGCGACCGGCACGCCGATGGCGTTGTAGACGAATGCGAAGAAGAGGTTCTGCCTGACGTTGCGCATCGTTGCGTTGCTGAGGCGCAGTGCGCGAACGATGCCGCGAAGGTCGCCGTTCACGAGCGTCACGCCGGCGCTCTCCATCGCCACGTCCGTTCCTGTTCCCATGGCGATGCCGACCGCCGCTTGCGCCAGCGCGGGCGCGTCGTTGATGCCGTCGCCAGCCATCGCCACGATGCGTCCTTCCCGCTGCAGCCGCTTCACCGCCTCCGCCTTCTGATCCGGCAACACCCCGGCGATGACTTCGTCGATGCCGACCTTCGAAGCGACCGCACGCGCTGTCGTCTCGTTGTCGCCGGTGAGCATCACGATCCGTAACCCTTCCGCGTGCAGCGCTTTGATCGCTTCGGACGTCGTCTCTTTCACCGGATCAGCGACGCCGATGAGTCCCGCGATTGCGCCGTCGATGACGACGAACATCACAGTCTGGCCATCCACTCGTAACGACTCGGCGCGATCGGCGAGCGCCGCCGGATCAACGCCGAGCTCCTCAAGCAGCGCACGATTGCCGAGCGCCACGCGCTTTCCGCCGGCCAAACCGCGGACACCCTTCCCGCTGATCGATTCGACCTCCGTCGCGGCAGTCACCTTCGCCCCTCGGCGTTCCGCAGCACTGACGATCGCCGCGGCCAGCGGATGCTCGCTGGCGCGTTCGACGCTGGCGCCGAGGCGAAGCAGTTCGGTTTCGTCGAAACCGTTTGCGGCGCTGACGGTGACCACTTCCGGTTTGCCGGCCGTCAGCGTTCCGGTCTTGTCGATGACCAGCGTGTCGACCGTGCGCAGCACCTCGATCGCTTCCGCATCGCGGAACAGGACGCCGGCCGTCGCCCCTTTTCCCACAGCCACCATGATCGACATCGGTGTTGCCAGCCCGAGCGCGCAGGGGCAGGCGATGATCAGCACCGCCACGGCGTTCACGAGCGCGTAGACGAGCCGCGGATTCGGGCCGGCGATGGCCCACACGACGAAGGTGATGATCGCGATGACGATGACGGCCGGGACGAACCATCCCGACACCTGATCGGCAAGTCGCTGAATCGGCGCGCGACTGCGTTGCGCCTGCGCCACCATGTTCACGATCCGCGAAAGAAGCGTCTCAAAGCCGACATGCTCCGCGCGCATGACGAGCGACCCGGTGCCGTTTACCGTCGCGCCGATCACCTGGTCGCCCGTGCGTTTCGCAACCGGCAACGGCTCGCCCGAGACCATCGATTCGTCGATGTTGCTCGTGCCTTCGACGACGATGCCGTCGACCGGCACCTTCTCACCCGGCCGCACGCGCAGCAGATCGCCGGCGACCACCTGGTCGAGTGCGACATCGTGCTCCGTTCCATCTGCATCGATCCGCCGCGCCGTCGTGGGCGCGAGCCCGAGCAGGGCTCGAATCGCAGCGCCGGTGCGGCTTCGCGCGCGCAGTTCCATCACCTGTCCGAGGAGGACGAGCGTGACGATCGCGGCAGCGGCTTCGTAGTAGACGCCAACGTTGCCGGCATGATCGCGAAGCCCGCTCGGAAAGAGACTCGGCAGCAGCGTCGCGAAGAGGCTGTACAGAAATGCCACCGTCACGCCAAGACCGATCAATGTGAACATGTTGAGATGACGCGAGACGAGCGAGCTCCAGGCGCGCTCGAAAAACGGCCAGCCGCACCAGAGGACGACCGGAGCGGCAAGCGCGAGCTCGATCCAGGAAGCCCACGCCATCAGCCCGTGCGGGAAGATGCCGCCGCCCGGCAGATGCCGCAGCATGGCGAAGGCGACGAGCGGAGCGGTGAGCGCAACGCTGATCCAGAACCGTCGCGACATGTCGCGCAGCTCGGTATTGTCTTCCTCGACCTGCACCGTGCGCGGCTCGAGGGCCATCCCGCAGATCGGGCAGCTCCCCGGCGCATCGCGCACAACCTCGGGATGCATGGGACAGGTCCACGCAACCTTCGCTGCCGGCGCCGTAACCATCTCCGGCTCTGCATCGCCGGCGTAGGCCGCAGGGTCCGCGTCAAACTTCTTTTTGCAATGGAGCCCGCAGAAGTAAATCGTCTGTCCGCGGTAAGTCGAGGAACCGGCGGCATGCACAGGATCGACGGTCATGCCGCAAACAGGATCGAGATGGTCGGTGGTCATTGGTGTGTTGGGCGGACTTTACTCGACTGGTTGAACCATCAGAGAACCGTTCACGCGAAGACGCGAAGACGCGAAGAGAACGGAGGGACGAAATCCCTCTGCCCGGCACCGCATTCACTCCCGTTTGATATCTTCGCGCCTATGATCAACAAAGTGGTCGCATCCGCGGACGAAGCGGTCCGCGACGTCGCTGATGGGGCGACGCTCGTCGTCGGCGGCTTCGGACTCTGCGGCATCCCCGAGAACCTGATCAACGCGCTGATGAAGCGCGGCGTGAAGGGCCTGACGTGCGTTTCCAACAACGCCGGCGTCGACGACTGGGGCCTCGGCCTTCTTCTGCAGACGCGACAGATCCGCAAGATGGTCTCGTCGTACGTCGGCGAGAACGCGGAGTTCGAGCGTCAGTTTCTCGCCGGCGAGTTGGAAGTGGAGTTCGTCCCGCAGGGAACGCTGGCCGAGCGGATGCGCGCGGGCGGCGCCGGCATCCCCGCCTTCTTCACGCCTGCCGGCTACGGCACGATCGTGGCGGAGGGGAAAGAGACGCGCGAGTTCGACGGGAGGATGTACGTGATGGAGCGGGGCATCGTCGGCGATTTCTCGCTCGTCGCCGCGCAGAAGGCGGATCGGCTGGGCAACCTTCAGTATCGAAAGACCGCGAGGAACTTCAATCCGATGGCGGCGACCGCGGGGAAGATTTGTATCGCCGAGGTGGAGGAGTTGGTCGAGCCCGGCGATATTGATCCCGATTGTGTGCACACGCCTGGGATCTTCGTGCATCGCGTTGTGGTGGCCAAACGTGTCAAGCGCACCGAACAACGCACTGTGCGGAAGGGGTAACCGATGCCATTAACGAGAGATCAGATCGTTCGCCGCGCGTCCGAAGAGCTTCGCGACGGTTTCTACGTCAACCTCGGCATCGGGATGCCAACGCTTGTCGCTAACAACATCCCCGAGGGCATGGACGTCATCCTCCAATCCGAGAACGGCATCCTCGGCCTCGGGCCGTTCCCTGCTGATGCCGACGTCGATCCCGACCTCATTAACGCGGGCAAACAGACGGTCACTGTGTTGCCCGGAGCATCGTTCTTCTCCAGCGCCGATTCCTTCGGCATGATTCGCGGCGGCAAAGTCGATCTCTCCATCCTCGGCGCGATGCAGGTGTCGGCGCAGGGCGACATCGCGAACTGGATGGTGCCCGGCTCGATGGTGAAAGGCATGGGC
>Ga0307470_10000202_pt1 | contig 39288 bp, 32 predicted proteins | sample atmos_gasesAM3C__FD_204565 | JGI IMG/M metagenome (GOLD analysis project Ga0307470, IMG submission 204565) | Hardwood forest soil microbial communities from Morgan-Monroe State Forest, Indiana, United States - atmos_gasesAM3C_05 | ecosystem: Environmental > Terrestrial > Soil > Temperate forest... | reverse complement strand
CTCGCGACCCGGGTTGGGATTCCAGTCATCGAGGAACGTGGCGTCAGTTCCGCGGACGAGGATCGGCAACATGAAGCGCGGCGAGTGTTGCTCCAGTTGCATGCGGAAGCCGCCGCCTGGTTTCACGAAAACCTGGTGAAGAAAAAGGTCGGCGAGCCGGCGCGCGAATATTTGAAAGGGCGGGGGATCGACAAACGGATCGCGAAGGACTGGCAGATCGGATTCGCGCCCGAGAGCTGGGACGCGTTTTTGAACTGGGCGCTCGAGCGCGGTTATCAGCAGCGGCTGCTTCTGGAAAGTGGATTGATCACGCGGCGAGAGGAAGGCGAGAACAAAGCTTACGACCGCTTCCGGAACCGGATCATGTTCCCGATCCACAACGACGTCGGCGAAGTAATCGCGTTCAGCGGCCGCATTCTAGATAAGGAGGCTGAAACGGCGAAATACGTGAACTCGCCGGAGACGCCGCTGTTCCGGAAGGGGCGCGTCCTTTTCGGCCTGCACAAAACGAAACGCGGATTGATCGAGGCCGATTGCGCGATCGTCTGCGAAGGGCAGCTCGATTTGATCACGCTCTTCGAGGCGGGGATTGCGAATGTGGTGGCGCCGCAGGGGACGGCGTTCACCGAACAGCAGGCGCGAATCCTGAAGCGTTTCGTCAGCGAAGTCGTTCTCTGTTTCGATGCCGATGCTGCGGGACAAAAAGCGGCCGAGCGTTCGCTCGATGCGCTGCTCCAAAATAATCTCGTAGTTCGCGTCGCCGAAATGCCGGCCGGCGAAGATCCCGATTCCATGGTCCGCGGGCGCGGGCGGGAGGAATTCGAGAAACTGGTGAGCGGCGCGCGCGATTTCTTTGATTGGTGGATCGAGCGCGAAACGAGCGCGGCAGATCTGGATTCGCTCGGCGCGAAAATGCAGTTGGCGCAGCGGCTGGCCGAGACGATCGGCCGGGTTCAGGATCCGATGATGCGCGGCGAAGTGGCAAATCGCGCGAGCGCGCGGATCGGCGTACCGCGGGGCGATTTCGACCGGCTCCTCTCCAAGCCAAGCCGCGAACGTTTTTCAGTCGACGATGGCGAAGCGCGGCCGGAGAAATTGTCGCCTCCACGACACGATATCGCGATCCTTTGCCTGGTGGCGTTGCGCCACGAAGGGGCGCGGGAATTTTTGCGGGCGCAAGATTGGCGCGAGATGCTGAGCCACACGCCGGATTCGCAAATGCTCGTCCGAATTCTTGAGAACGATTTGCGGCCGGACGATCCGGCATCGCTCAACGCGTTCATGGCGAAACTCAGCCCGGGCGAAGAGGCGCTGGTTTCCGGGTGGCTTCTGGAAAAGATGCCGCCCAACGCGTTGGAAGTCGCGCAAGGATTTTGGAATGGTTTGCGGCAAGCTGCGTTGCGCCGCCAACTCCAGATCGCGGAGGGCCGAATGAAGCTGCCGCGCTTGACCACCGGCGAGGCCATGACGTTGCAGAAACAAATTCTTGACCTTACGGAGCAACTCCGCGAACTTTCCGCGTTTTCGTCCGCCCGCGTGCTCGGCAACTGAACTGCTGCCGTTGAGGGGGCGCGAAAGGCCGGCGAGCTGGCTTGAAAACAGCGATACCTCTAAAGCACTCAAGATTTGGCAACTCACTCGAGAAAACAGGCGCGACACGGAGCGAAACCGTCTCCGAAGAAACCGGCCAAAATAAAGCGGCCGCAGAAACCGAAGGCGAAACGAAAAGCTCCGTCGCCACCCCGGAAACGAATCGCCGCTAGCAAAGCTTCCGGTTTAAAGAAAAAGAAAATCGCGTTGCCCGCGCCTCGACAACTGAACGGCGCTGAAGACTCGGACGCCGAAGAGATGTTGCCTTCGAACGCGCCCACCGATGTCCAAACGCGCATTCGCGAGTTGATCAAACTGGCGAAAGAGCAGGGTTACCTCACGTTCGACGATCTCAACGAAGCGCTCCCGCCGGACATCAGCGATGCGGACGAGCTGGACGCGATCCTAACGCGCCTGCGCCGGATGGAGATCGACATCATCGAGGCCTCCGAAGTCGATCGCTACAAGGACGGGAAGAAGGAAAGCGACGAAGAAGAAGAGGAAAAACCGGAACCGAAGCTCGATATTCTCGACGACCCCGTCCGGATGTATCTCAAGCAGATGGGCCAGGTGCCGTTGCTGACGCGGGAACAGGAAGTCGAAATTTCGAAGCGGATCGAGGAAGCGGAGATCATGGTCCAGCGGCTCATAAACCGCTTTGGTTTTATCGCGCAGGCGCATCTGGATCTCGCGCAAAAATTGACCGAGGGCGGCGAGCGTTTTGATCGCGTGATTCTCGACAAGAAAATCGAGAGCCGGGAGCGCTACATGAAAATGTTGCCGCGGCTGTGCAAGCAGGTGGCGAAACTGAGCGACTCCATCCGGCAGCAATATTCGCAAATCCTTCATGGGCCCGGCCGGCGGGATGCGCGCAAAGCCAAGGCGTTCCAAAAAGCGGTCGCAGCGTTGCAAAAGCTCTACCCGAAATTTTATTTTAAACAGAAGGTGACCGAGGAATTCGTCCATCTCGCGGACGAGCGCTACCAGGCGCTCACCTATTTGCAGGGCGAAATCAGCAAGCACCCGAAGGATAATGGGGCGCGTTCGCCGCTCGGGATCAAAACGCGCGACCTGGAAAGTTCGCTCTGGCTTTCGCTTACGGAATACGCCGAGCAATATCGCGCGTTGAAGAGCTGGCTGCACAAGGCGCTTCGGGCCAAAACCGAAATGGTGGAAGCCAATCTGCGGCTCGTCATTTCCATCGCGAAAAAATATACGAACCGCGGCCTGTCGTTCCTCGACCTGATCCAGGAAGGCAACATGGGGTTGATGAAGGCGGTCGAGAAATTCGAGTATCGGCGCGGCTACAAATTTTCGACTTACGCGACGTGGTGGATCCGGCAGGCGATCACCCGATCGATCGCGGACCAGGCGCGCACGATTCGCATCCCGGTCCACATGATCGAGACGATCAACAAATTGATGCGGGTGCAGAAGCAGCTCGTCCAGGAATACGGGCGGGAGCCGACTCCAGAGGAAGTGGCGGAGGAAATTTTGCTGCCGGTCGATCGCGTCCGGGCCGTGTTGAAAATGGCGCAGCAGCCGATCTCGTTGCAATCGCCCGTGGGCGAGAGCGAGGAAACGAACTTCGGCGATTTTATTGAAGATAAGGGCGCCGAAAATCCGAGCGACATGACGGCGATCGTGCTCCTGAAAGAGAAGATCAAAGATGTGCTGGAGACATTGACCGATCGCGAACGGCAGGTGCTCGAGCAGCGATTCGGTCTGGTCGATGGATACAGCCGGACGCTGGAAGAAGTCGGCCGCCAATTCCGGGTGACCCGCGAACGTATCCGGCAGATCGAAGCGAAAGCGCTTCGCAAAATGCGGCACCCGACCCGCATCCGGCAGCTGGAAGGTTTCCTCGAAGCGGCCGAAACCTGATGGGCTTTGCAACTTTCCCTCGAAAGCGGAGTTAAATCAGCGCCATGAAACGCGAAGAAGACGAGAAGCTATGGGATTTACTCGGTCAGGGGACCGAGCCAACTGCCTCGCCTTTTTTCGCCCGCAATGTCCTGCGCAAGCTGCGCGAAGCCCAGGGAGAATCTTCTTCCTCAAGCCGCAGTTGGTATTTGCGATGGCTGGTTCCGTCCGCCGGCGTAGCGATCGTGATTATCGCCGGTCTCGCGTTGCCGACGCAGTTTATCAAGCAACAGCGTTCGGAAACTCGGCCAGACATCGTCGCCTTGGCTGACGGCCAGGACAGCGATTTGATGGCGGATCTCGACGATATGATGGCGTCCGATGAGAGCAGCGCTCTCGAGGACGCGGTCATGCTCTAATTCCTGAAAAAAATTGAGCTGGCCGAGGTTTCAGCCAGCTCAATCAGGAGAAGCGTTTCTCGCTTAAGCTCTCAATAGTAGCGCAGGGTCCGATACGGCCGGTGGTACCGGTAATACCGACGATGATGATAATATCGCGGCCCGGCGTAAACCACGGCCCGCGGATAGCCGTAGTAATATCCGTATGGATAACCGTAGCCGTAGCCATACCCATACGGATAACCGTATCCGTAGCTGAAGCCGATCGGAAAACCGAATCCGATCCCTACTGAAACGTGCGCTTCACTTCGCGGCACCGCCGCAAAGGAAAAGGCGCCCACTGCGATCGCGACTAAAAGAATTTTTTTCCAGTTCATAATGAATCCCTCTGAATGACTCCGACAATTTACCACGAATTTGGACGCGCGATTATTAAAAAATATTCAGGAGTTCGAAGATTCATAGGTTGGATATCCGACAATGCAGACGTCGTTGCCGATCCTCTCATAACGAATTCCCGTTATGCGGGCCGCGCTCTGGGTCGAGTCCGCGCCCGCATCGGCGAATGCGACCGTCGATCCGCCAGTGAACATTGGGGCGAGATAAATCTGAACCTTGTCGATCAAGCGCTCATCCAAAGCCTGGCCGAGGACGTTGCCGCCGCCTTCGATCAGCACACTCGTGATTTCGTTCGCTCCGAGTTTGCGGAGCAAATCGCGCAGGCCAATGTCGCGATAAACAGTGGTGAATTTCGCGAAGCGATCGGTGAAAATGCGCGCGGTGCGTGGCAGTTTCCCTGAACGCGAAACGACGATCCGCCGCGGCTGTTTGGCTCCTGGTTTTCCCCGAACGGTCAGCCGTGGATTATCCGCGCGAATCGTTTCAGCGCCGACCAGCACGGCATCGACGGTGGCGCGCAATCGGTGGGCATCGCGCCGCGATGATGGCGAAGTGAGCCACTGGCTCTCCGAGGGCGGGGCCGTCAGACGCCCGTCGAGACTCATCCCGCACTTCGCGATGACAAACGGAATCCCGCTCCGGATCCATTTGTTGTAACTCTCGTTCAAAACGATGCACTCGGCCGACAAAACTCCCACCTGGACATCCAACCCCGCTTTTCGAAGCCGCTCGATTCCTCGACCGGAATGCTTCGGGTTTGGGTCGATGGCGCCGATAATCACTTTGCGCACACCCGACTCGATAATCGCATCAGTACACGGACCCGTTCGGCCGACGGTGCAGCAGGGTTCCAGGGTGACGTAAAGCGCGGCATCTTTGGGCGGCTTTCGGCTTAACCGGGTCAGGCATTCGATCTCCGCGTGTGGCAAGCCGGCGCCGCGATGATGACCGCGCGCGAGAATTTTGTTTTTCGAGATGAGGACGGCGCCGACGGCGGGATTTGGACTCGTTAGGCCAACGCCTTTGCGCGCTTCCGCGAGCGCGGCCCGCATGAAGCGCTCGTTATGATTAGGCGTCGCCATTCCGGTGAGCAATATCGTGGAGAACAAGGGAACGCAACTGTTTGCGCTAGCGATTCAATGCGTGAAATTGTGGCGCACTTGGGCGGCTTGTAGAGGCCAGGATAGTGCGACAGATCGACCTAATTTGCTCTTGACGCAATCACGGGCGTCTTGGATTCAAATATCTCATTATCAGACCTTTTTGATGGACGATTAGCAGGTCGGATTTCGCTGGCATTTCTCCCGCTGATAGATCGCAACCTTTCAACAACACACAAAGGAGAATTGCATATGAGTTTAATTCGTTACCAAACACCGAGTTCGGTCATGTGGCCCTCGCTCAATCGTTGGGCGAGTTTGCGCGATGACCTCGACACGTTGCTCGAACTGCCGTTTTTGAGCGGCGGGACGCGGCAAGCGCAACTGTTCACCGGTTGGACTCCGGCTCTCGATCTTTATCAGAACAACGATAACGTCGTGGCCGTCGTCGAGCTTCCCGGCCTGCGCAAGGAGGACATCGAGATTTCGTTGCATGATGGAACGCTGACCATCGGCGGCGAGCGCAAGACGGAAACCGGCGAGAACGGTGAGAGCGCCACTCGGACGGAACGCTTCAGCGGAAAATTCCGCCGCACTGTTACGCTGCCGACGCGCGTCGACGCAAACAAAGTGAATGCCACTTACAAGGACGGCATTCTCACCGTCACGCTGCCGAAAGCGGAAGAGGCCAAGCCGAAACAAATCCAGGTCAACCTCAGCTAAGAAATTTAAGGAAAGGAAAACCGAATGAATACTTTGGTTCGTGAAAATCGGAGCGCTCCGACAAATGGCGAGCGCGCCCAGGAACAATATATCACCCCGGCAGCAACCGTCCTCGAAAACGCGGATGGATACACGCTCGAAGTCGAAATGCCAGGCGTGAACAAGGAGACGCTCGAAATGTGGGTCGAGAATAATGAGCTGACCATCATCGGCCGGCGCTCGATTCCGGCGGTCGAGGGAACATTGCTCCATCGCGAATCGCGCTCGGAAAATTTCCGGCGCGCGTTCGAGCTCGATCCGTCCATCGATGCCGAAAAAATCAGCGCGAAGATAGAGCAGGGCGTCGTGAGCTTGACGCTGCCAAAGGCGGAGCAGGTCAAGCCGCGCAAAATTACCGTCGCTTAAGCAGGCGAGGTGTTGGGTTAGTTACACAGGCCGCAAGCCGTCGAGGTTTGCGGCCTGTTGTTTTTTGGCTTTTCTGCTTGGCGAAGTTCGTGAGCGCACGTACTAAGAGGCCCCTCCCTATGCCTACAAAAACTGAAGAGAAAACTGCCGAAGACAAAATCACCACCGCCCGGAACAAAAACCTCGACCTAGCCCTCCAGCAAATTGCGAAGGATTACGGCGACGGCGCCATCATGCGCCTCGGCGATGCGACTATTGTCGACATCGATGTCATTCCCACCGGAAATATTCTGATCGACCGCGCCCTCGGCGTCGGCGGATTTCCACGAGGGCGCGTCGTTGAAGTTTACGGACCGGAGTCGTCCGGTAAAACCACGCTCACGCTCACCGTCATCGCCCAGGCCCAGAAGCGCGGCGGTCTGGCGGCATTCATCGACGTCGAACACGCCCTCGACCCGCAATACGCGCGACGTCTCGGCGTGAACATGGACGACTTGCTGGTCTCGCAGCCAAGTTCCGGTGAAGAAGCGCTCCGGATCGTCGAGACGCTCGTCCGCTCAAACGCGCTCGACGTAATCGTTCTCGATTCCGTCGCGGCGTTGGTCACGAAACAGGAACTCGAAGGTGAGATCGGCGATTCCACGGTCGGAGCGCAGGCGCGGTTGATGAGCGCGGCGATGCGCAAATTGACCTCGTTGATTTCGAAGGCGCGGACGTGTTGCGTTTTTACGAACCAGATCCGCGAAAAGATCGGCGTCATGTTCGGCAACCCGGAAACGACTCCGGGCGGCAAAGCGTTGAAATTCTATGCGAGCGTCCGCATCGACATCCGCCGGATCGGCGCGATCAAGCAGACCGACGGCGTTGTCACCGGCAATCGCACCCGCGTGAAAGTGGTGAAGAACAAGGTCGCCCCGCCGTTCACGGAAGCTGAGTTCGACATCATGTATAACGAGGGCATTTCCTCGACCGGCGCGCTCCTCGACCTGGCTCTCGAAAAACAAATCATCGAGAAGCGCGGCTCGTGGCTCAGCTACAAAGGCACGCAGCTCGCCCAGGGTCGTGATGCCGGCAAAGACGCGTTGAAAAACGATCCCGCTCTCTACGAAGAGATCGAGGTCGCCGTGAAAGCCAAGCTCGACGAGGAAAAGAAGTAGCCCTTTTTCTCGTCAACGTCCGCGTTCGTGAGATTTCCATTTGGAAATCGGCGACGCTGCCCTGACTTTCCCGTCGCATGACCGCAGCCGAAATCCGCCAATCGTTCTTCGATTTCTTTCGCGAGAAAGCGCACACGATTGTGCCGTCGGCTTCGCTTCTGCCGGATTCGCCGAATCTGCTTTTCACGAACGCCGGGATGAACCAGTTCGTTCCGATTTTTCTCGGGCAACAAAAACCGTCCTGGAATCCGCCGCGGGTTGCCGACACCCAGAAATGCATCCGCGCCGGTGGCAAACACAACGATCTCGATGACGTCGGCCTCGATACTTATCACCACACGTTTTTCGAAATGCTCGGGAACTGGAGCTTCGGCGATTACTTCAAGAAGGAAGCGGTCGAGTGGGCTTGGGAACTGGTGGTCGAACGCTGGAAACTTCCGGCTTCGCGTCTTTACGCCACGGTTTACATGCCGGGGCCTGACGAACCGAGCGAGTTCGACCAGGAAGCGCACGATCATTGGGCGCGCATGTTCGAGAAGGCGGGGCTCGATCCGGCGATTCACGTCGTCAACGGCAACAAGAAAGATAATTTCTGGATGATGGGCGACACGGGCCCGTGCGGTCCGTGTTCCGAGTTGCACGTCGATCTCACGCCGGCCGGCGACACAAACAGCTCGCTGGTCAACGCCGGCGACGCGCGTTGTATCGAGATTTGGAATCTCGTGTTCATTCAGTTCAACGCGAACGCCGATGGGACTTTCTCGCCGCTGCCCCAGCGCCACGTCGATACCGGCATGGGCCTGGAACGCATCACCGCGATGATCCAGGGCACGAAAAATTTCACCGATTTCACCGGTCTCGTTTCGAACTACGAGACCGATGTCTTCCGCCCGATCTTCGACGAGATCGAAAAGCTGAGCGGGAAAGAATACCGTTCGACGCTGCCGCCGCCTCCGGGGAGCGCGACCGTCCCGGTCGTTGGCGAAGGCGTCTCGCCTTCGCAAGCTTTTCCTGCCGCGGCGGCTTCAGAAAGTTCGTCGCAGCGAGACGCCGCGACCAACGACCGAGACGGTCGCGCTCCCCAGATCGCCATCGACATCGCCTTCCGTGTCATCGCCGATCACACCCGCACGCTCAGCTTCGCCATTGCCGACGGAATCCAGCCAAGCAACGACGGTCGTGGTTACGTCCTTCGTCGTATTCTGCGCCGCGCCGTTCGTTACGGGCGAACTTTGGGATTTCACGAGCCATTCTTTTTCAATCTTACCGACGTCCTCGTTCGAACGATGGCGGATGTATTCCCCGAGCTGCGCCGGCAACACACCCAGATCAAGGAAACGCTGCGTCGCGAGGAGGAAGGATTTAGCAAGACCCTCGATCACGGAATTTTGAGATTCGATCAGGTAATGGTGTTTAACGCAGAGAAGGCAAAAGCGGGGCTACCGACTGAGAAAGTAATCACAGGAGACTTCGCATTTCTGCTTTACGACACATATGGCTTCCCACTGGACCTAACAGAACTCATGGCGCGCGAGCGCGGATTATCTGTCGACGTTGCACGTTTCGAGATGCTGATGGAAGAACAACGCGCGCGCGCGCGTGGCGCTCGTAAGACGGAGTCAATTCGCGCTGAGGACACACCTTTAGGTCCGTATGAACCCACGGAGTTTGTCGGGTTTGACTACGATTCCTGTGAGACGACCGTTCAGGCTACCAGAAACGAAAGCAGCGGTTATTTCGCAATTGTACGGAGTTCACCGCTTTATGCCGAAATGGGAGGTCAAGTCGGTGACACGGGTAAACTAGAATTCAATGGCGTTGAACTTTGTGTGGTTAACACAGTCAAACGTGGCGACACTTTCTTCCTAAGGATTGAGAACGATGCGCAAGAAATTCCAGCCGATGTTCCTGTCACGTTAAAGGTCGACGTTCCTCGCCGGCGAGCGATTGAGCGACATCACACCGTTACCCACGTTTTGCATTGGGCGCTGCACGAAAAGGTGAGCCGGGATGCCGTGCAGAAGGGGAGTTACGTGGGACCAGAGAAACTGACCTTCGATTTTTCAAGCGCGGCACTCACGCCGGAACAGAAGCGGCAGGTTGAGAAACTGGTGAACGACAAGATTGCGGAGAACGCGCCGGTGTCGTGGACGGAAATTCCGTACGTGGAGGCGAAGAAGCGGACGGATATCCAGCAATTCTTTGGAGACAAATACGGCGAAACGGTTCGCGTCGTGCAGATCGGCGGTGAGGGAGGAAAGCTCAACGGCTATTCGATGGAGTTGTGCGGCGGTACGCATGTCCGCGCGACAAGCGACATCGGATCGTTTCGGATCGTGAAAGAAGAAGCGATCGCAGCGGGGATACGGCGAATCGAAGCGGTCGCGGGTCAGGCGGCGAGCGATTGGGCGAAACACGAAGCGGAACGGCAACAGGAAAAATTCGAAACGCTGGCGCGAAAGAAAGCTAACATTGCCGGCCTGCCAACATTCACAGATTCCAGCGAAACTGCGGAGCTGTTACAACAAGTCGACGCTCGTGCCGCGCATTTGGAAAAGCTCGAGGCCGAAGTTCACGAATGGCAGAAGCAACAGGCGAAAGCTTCGGAAGCGGATTTAAAGAATCGCGCGGCGGCAACGGCGAAGGAGCTTCGTGAGGTCCACGGCGAAGCGAAAGCGATCGTGGCCACAGTTTCCGAAGCGGACGGTAAGCTTTTGCAAAGCGTGGTCGACGCGCTGAAATCGCATTTTACCGGCCCCATCTTCCTAGCCGGTTCTTCCGATGGACGTGTCGCGTTGATTGCGTCGGTGCCGAAAGAACTCACGTCGCAATTTCAGGCGAACAAGTTGATCCAGGAAATCGCACCGATTGTCGGCGGAAAAGGCGGCGGCCGGCCGGATAACGCACAGGGCGCCGGCAAAGATGTATCGAAAATCGACGAAGCATTGAGTCGCGCGCGCGAGATTCTGTTGTAGCGACGGCGCTCTGTCGCCGTCCACACGCGTCTTACGGCGACAGAGCGCCGTCGCTACAACCTAGCCCAACCTAGGGCAGAAGCAGTGTCGCGATCGCCGTCGCGGCCACGCCGAAGCCGAGCACGAAGAGATACACGAAGCTGCCGAGGGTGAACTTGAACAGGCTCATGAACCAGCCCTGGCGATAGACGGCGCGAATCGAGAAAAAGATCTGCACGAAAACCAGTGTGGACATGAGCAGCGTGAGCAACACCTGCGGCGCTCCGGGTATCCACATGTGGAGACCGATCGAAGCCAGGACGACGATGATCGTCGCGAGATAAAAGAACGCGTGAATGTTCAACGCGTAAACCAGGTGCTCGATGTAGAAACGTTTCTGACGCACATAAAGAATCTTCAGGACGAACGCGAAGATCGGGATGCAGAAGAGCATCATCGTCGAGAGATTGCTGCGGAGCGTTTCGAGAAACAGTTTCGCCTTCGTGCCGCCTTCGCCGATCTTGTCCTTGATCCGCTGCTCCATCCATTTCTCGAACGGCGTCGTGGGCTCGTGTTTGTCCGGGCCGAATTGAACATGAGGCTGGTTCTTGGTTTTCGCCGCGATCTCTTTCTCGACCATGTCGTTGATCGCCGTGTCCAAATCTTTGGGTGAACCGCCTGGCTGCGGTGGCGCCGGCGGCGCCGGCTCCGACGGCGCCTGTTCCATCGGCGGCGCGCTCTCCGAAGGCGGTTGAGTTGCCGATTCCGAAGGGCTCGGCGTCCCATCGGGCTTCTCCGTTTTCTTGTCGGTCGAGAAATTGAAAAACGGATGCTTCTTCTTCTGTTTCTCGCGCAGCTTTTCCATCTTGGCGTCGAAAACGGCCCGCTGCTCCGGCGTCATGTCTTCACGTTTGATGGTGTTCGATTCCGAAACGGGAATAAGCCGCGCACAAAGAAAAAAGGCGATGCTCACCAGGAGATAGAGCCGCAACGGATGAACGACGCGGACGCGGTGGCCTTCGAGAAACTTGTTCGTGAGACGGCCGGGCCGCCACAGGAGCAGGCCAAGTGACTGGATGAACTTCGAGTCCAAGTTCAGGAACGAATCGATAACGTCGATGATGACGTGGCGAAAAGAACGGTGATAATTGACCGCAGCCTGCCCGCATTTCGAGCAGTAGTGGCCGCGTAATTCTTCGCCGCAATTTTCGCAGTGCGTCAGCTGCGGCTCTTCTTTTTTCGGTTTCTTCCGCCAGCCGAAGCGGCGTTTCTTCGGCCGGCCTTCCTCCATCGCGGACGCGACGGCGTCGCCCACGATCGCCTGCTCGGTCTCATCAGCCATGACGCGACGCTTTCATTTTATCGCGGCCCAGACCCGATGCACGTCATCGTGATCTTCGAGAGTTTGAAGAAACTCGCCGGTGTGCTGCCGTTGTTCGTCGGTTAATTCCGGAAAGCTCTTCGCGATGTAACCCAGCTCACTCGTCACGACGGTCCAACTATTTTCCGCGAGCCATTGCGTGACCGCGTGCAAATCGCCGCGCTCGGTGATGAAGCGCGCGCCCGCGGTTCCTTCCGGAATATCGTCATTCTCCGCGTGAGAAAGCAGTTCGACATTTTGGGCGCCAGCTTCGATCGCGGCCGCTTCGATGTCCGCGCTCGGGTCGGCATGCTGTGCGTCGACGAGCCCGACATGATCGAAGAGAAATTTGTTGCTGCCGGGCGCGCCGAGCTGGCCGCCTTTTTTGAACAGGACACGAATCTCCGGAGCGGTTCGGTTGTTGTTGTCCGTTAGCACCTCGACGATGATCGGCACTTTGTTCGGGGCGTAGCCTTCGAAAACGACGTGCTCCATGACGAGCTTGTCGGCACCGATGCCCGCGCCTTTCTTGATCGCGCGCTCGATCACGTCGCGCGACACACTGGCTTTCCGCGCTTTTTCAACAACGGCCGCCAGCCGCGGATTTCCCGCCGGTTCAGCACCGCCGAGTTTCGCGGCGACCATGATTTCTTTCACGAGTTTGCCGACGACCTGGCCCTTCTTCAGCCCGGCGACTTCGCGCTTCGCATGCAACCATTGGCGACCCATAGGTTGGGTTTAACAGTTGCGACGCGCCTCAGCAAGCGAGCCGCTATTCTCGAAACAGAAACAGCGCGGCCGTCCCGACAACGCCGATCGCGAAGAGCGCGATGTCGTTCTCGATGAAATACGGATACGCCATCAGGACGAGGCCGATGAACATCGGTTTCCAGACGTGCATCCGTTTGCCGTAAATAAAGGCAACGAACCCGATGGAACCGAAGAGCAATCCGCCGACGAGATTCACGCCGCTGAAAACTGGCATGGCGTTTTTCGAGCTAATTTCGCGCCAGTATCAAGCGTGAAAAACTTGGGGATTGACCCTCGTTGCGTCGCGCTGCCACGATTCCTTCGAAATGGCTTCGCAATTATTTAGAACCAAAAGTCCCGATCACCTGATGCGAGAAGCGGCCGCGCCGGAGCGGCAAATGAAACGCACCCTCGGTGCGTTCGATCTTACCTGCATCGGCATCGGAGCCATCATCGGGTCGGGAATTTTTGCCATGACGGGCACCGCGGCGGCGGGGCAGGTTTTTTCATCGCGCCTCGAGACTCCGGTCCTGAATTTTCTCCAAGCTTGGTTCTCCGGCGCGGACGTCGTGCTGGGGCGCGCCGGCGCAGGCCCGGCGATCGCGGTTTCGTTCGTCGTTGCGGCCGTCGCGTGCGCCTTCGCGGCGCTCTGCTATGCGGAGCTCGCCTCGATGATTCCCGTTTCCGGCTCCGCCTACACCTATTCGTACGCGACCCTCGGCGAGATCATCGCGTGGATCATCGGCTGGGATCTCATCCTCGAATATGCCGTCGGCAACATGTCGGTCGCGGTCGGTTGGTCGGGTTATTTCGTCCAGTTATGCGGCAGCACTGCTGGCTGGAAATTTCCGATCTGGCTTGTAAACGATCATGCGACCGCGACGAATCTCATCACGACCAACAGCGACGCGCTCCAGAATTTTTCCTCGACCACCTTGCCTGTTCTCTTTGGACACACGATCGCGTTTAACCTGCCGGCGCTGCTCATCGTCATAGCCGTCACGATCCTGCTCGTGTATGGCATCCGCGAGAGCGCGCGCACGAACACCGCCATCGTCGTTCTGAAAGTAGCGGTGGTTGTCTTTGTCATCGCGTTTGGCGGATTCATGGTGAATCCAGGGAACTGGCATCCCTACATGCCGAATGGATTCACCGGCGTGATGAGTGGCGCGGCGATCGTCTTCTTCGCGTTCATCGGATTCGACGCTGTCTCAACGACTGCGGAAGAAACAAAGCGGCCGCAGCGCGACATGCCGATCGGGATTATCGCGAGCCTCATCATTTGCACAGTTCTTTACGTGTTGATGTCGACTGTGCTGACCGGGATGAAAAAATACACGATTTACGCTGGCGATTCGGCGGCGGTGGCTACGGCGTTTGGCGGGACGCGCTGGGCGCAGGCGCTCGTCAGTGCCGGCGCGCTCGCGGGAATGTCGTCAGTCCTGCTCGTGTTCCAGCTGGGACAACCGCGCATTTTCATGGCGATGGCGCGGGATGGATTGTTGCCGCAATATTTCGCGCGGATTCATCCGCGCTTTCGCACGCCGCACATCACGACCATCTGGACAGGAATTGCCGTCGGCGGGGTCGCGATGGTTTCAGATATCGGATCGCTGGCCGACCTGACCAACATCGGAACGCTCTTCGCTTTCATCCTGGTTTGTTTCGGCGTGATCATTCTCCGGCGAACCGATGCCGGTCGACCACGGCCATTCCGGGTGCCGATGGTGCCGTTGTTTCCGATCCTCGGCGTGATCTTCTGCATCGCGCTGATGTTGAGCCTGCCGGTCCTCACTTGGATCCGCTTTGTTGTCTGGCTGGCGATCGGCCTGGTGATTTATTTTTTCTACAGCGTCCGGCACAGCCGGCTTCGGCATGGAACCCATGAAGGGCCGACCGAAGATATCGTGCCGCCGATGGTGGAGCCCTAGGCGCGCAACAAATCGTCGAGATCGAGCGGGACCGTGAACATCGCGAGCTCGCCGTTCGGTCCACGCGGCCAAGACTCCTTCGGCCGGTCCCAGTAGAGCTCGACGCCGTTCTGGTCTGGATCGCGCAGGTAAAGCGCTTCGCTCACGCCGTGATCGCTCGCACCGTCGAGCGCGATATTGGCGGCGGTCAATCGCCGCAACGCATCGGCGGGCGTCGCGCGCGTCGGATAAAGAATCGCGAGATGATAAAGGCCGGTGCAATGCGGCGGCGCCGGCGGACCCGCTTCGCTTTCCCACGTGTTGAGCCCGATGTGATGATGATAGCCGCCCGCCGAAACAAACGCGGCCTGCGAACCGTAACGCTGCATCAATTCAAAACCCAGAACACCGCAATAAAACTTCAGCGCGCGTTCGATGTCCGCGACCTTGAGATGAACGTGGCCGATGCGCGCGCCGGAATCGATTGGCTTCGTCACTCGTTATTACTCTTGTCGTAAAAGAGAATGTTGATCAGCAAAAAAACGCCCCCGCCGGCGGCGAAAAGGAAGAGCAAAATGGCGAGCCCGGGATAACCCCAGATGCGAAACGAAGTCTCGACCCGCATCAGCATGGCGGCGCCGACGATCAAGGCGGCGATGATCAATCCAACCGTGATGCGGTTCGCCACTTTTTGGAAACCGATCACGAGCGTTTTCTCATCGATCGCGTCGACCGAGACTTGCATCTCGTTGTTCGCGATTGCGTCGATGATTTTGTTGAGACGCGACGGCAAACGTTGCAGCAGGTCCTTCAACTCGAGCATGCCGCTGAAAAGATTTCCCGGCGACAAACTCTTCATCAACCGTTGCTGCATGATTTGGGCGGCGTTGCGGCGAATAGACGCGTTCGGATCGAACGTCGGCTCGATGGCGCGACCGACCTGATCGAGATTCAGCAGGGTTTTTCCGAGCATCGTCAGTTCGGCCGGGACCCGGATGCCGTTTTCGGCGGACGCTTGCGTCACTTCCAGAACCAGCCGGCCCACCTGCATCTGCTCGACCGTCGTGCCCTGTTGTTTCGCGACGATCTCCGCGATCCGATGTTTGAATTCCTTCTCCGCGAAATCATCCTTCCGCTCGCCGATCTTGATCGCGATATCGGCGGCGTCATCCCCGCGTCCTTCCGAAATCGCGAGGAGAAGCTGAAGCAGTTGCTCCTGCAATCCGGGCATGATCCGGCCGACCATGCCGAGGTCGATCAGCGCGACCCGGTAATCGTCCGTGATGAAAACATTTCCTGGATGCGGATCGGCGTGGAAAAAACCGTCCACCAAAATCTGCTGGAGATAAGCGCGGAAAAGTTCCTCGGCGAGCGCGCCGCCATCGAATTCCATCCGGGCGAGGGGACTGAGGTCGATGATTTTTTTCCCGTGCACATACTGCATCGTCAGGACGCGCGAGCTGCTGTAATCCGCGATCGGCTCGGGAACGATGATGCGCGGGAATGAGCGCAGATGCTCGCCGATCGTCGTGAGGTTGTTCGCTTCCTGCCGGTAATCGAGCTCGCGGACGAGGCTCTTGCGAAACTCATCGAGCATCTGACAAAATTCGTAACGTTTGCCGGCGGCGGTGTGGTTATCGAGGAACTCCGCGATTTCATCGAGCGCATCGAGATCCTCGAACATTGCTTCGCGAATTCCGGGGCGTTGCACTTTGACGGCAACCTGCCGGCCATCGCGGAGCCGGGCGCGATGGACCTGGCCTAACGACGCGGCCGCCATCGGCGCGACATCGAAATCGGAAAACGCTTTCGACATTCGGACGCCGAGCTCGGAGCAGACGATCTTCTCGACTTCGTCGAATGGAAAAGGCTCGACCGAATCCTGTAAGCGGGCGAGCGCGTCGAGATAAGCCTGCGGCAACAGCTCGACGCGAGTCGAGAGGAGCTGGCCGAGTTTCACAAACGTCGGCCCCAGTTTTTCCAGGTCAGCCGCTAGCTCATCCGCTTTCGCAGTCTCCTTCGGTGTGACACGCTGTTCGGCGGCGAGCGTTCCCTCGAGGCCGCTTTCTTTCACGAGATCGGAGTGGCCGTATTTGATGAATAGCCACGCGATCTTGCGGTAACGATTGAGATGCTGCGGTTTCAGAGAGATCGCCATTGCATCTCTGAAACGGTTTTCGTGGGCGGAATGGTCGGAGCACGGGCGTCCCGCCCGTTTCTTCCGCAGAGAAATGACTTGTCAGGCGAGACGCCTGACGGCCGCACAGGCAAGATGCCTGTGCCCCGTTACGCTGCCTTCTGGTAGCTCGCCTTGTCGTCGACCTCGAGCCAATCAAAGAGCGTTGTCTTCGCCGGATCGAGTTTGTAAACGCTCACCTGCTCGACGAACCAATCGCGTTTCTCCGGATTGTTGTACGGATTCGACGCTTCCACTTCATCGCTCCACGCTTTCACTTCCTCCGGCGTTTTCTTTTCGCCGTGGGTATCGAGCCAGCGCGCCATTTCTTCGACGCTCGCTCCTTTTTCCACCTCGGCCTTGAAGTCGTCGCCCTTCACGCCTTTGAACCCGAAAAGCATGTTATCGAGCGGACAATCGAAATGGTATTCGCCGATGTTCCCGCCAAGCAACGCGCGGCATTTGTCATACGTCCGCGCCAAAATCGCGTAGCCGCCGATGCGCATTCGCGGACTGCGCGGAGCTTCCTTCGTCAGATCTTTTCCCTGGATCTTGTTATTCATAAAGGAATTTAAGGCCGGCTCGCTGAGTCGCAAATTTTTCACGAAAAAATGCCCGCGTTGAAACGGTGCGGCGTAACTACGGCGACAGAGCGCCGTCGCCACAAAGACTGCTGTGCTACGTTCGCGCGATGGTTTTTCTCCGTTGCGCGATCGTGGCTGCATTTGTCGCGTCGTCGGCGCGCGGCGCGGAATTGATCGCGCCGCCGCCGAACGCCAAGTTTTATCAAGGCGTTTACTTCGACGAGCCCGCGCCGGGGCGCGATCCAACCGAACACGATGTCACGGCTGCTGATGTTGCCCGTTTCGAACAGGCGCTCCAGACCAAGGCGACCTGGGTTTTCTTTTCCGATAACTGGTTCGAGTCGCGGAAATTTCCGCGCGAAACCTGCGACTGGGTTCGCGGGGTGGGAAAGATTCCCTACTTGCGCCTGATGTTGCGTTCGGATGCGGAACAGGATCGCGCTGAGAACACATTTACCCTGGCGAACATTCTTGTCGGCAAATTTGACGACGATCTGAAGAGCTGGGCGCGCGACGCGAAGCAGTTCGGCGCACCGATCCTGATCGAATGGGGAACGGAGCCGAACGGAAAATGGTTTTCCTGGAATGGGAAGTGGAACGGTGGCGCGAAAGAAGGTCCGGCTCGCTACGTAACGGCGTATCGCCACATCGTTGATCTGATGCGCGCGGAAGGCGCCGATAATCTCCAATGGGTCTGGCACGTGAACTGGCTCGATCAGCCGGAAGCGAAATGGAATCGGTTCGAAAATTATTATCCGGGAGAGAACTATTGTGATTGGGTCGCACTGAGCGCGTACGGTCCACTCACGCCGCGCGCGGTCGACGGGACGGAAAGTTTCCGATTCAAAATGGGAACGGCCTACCCGCGCTTGACGAAGATCGCGCCCGGCAAACCGGTGCTGATCGCTGAATTCGGGTGCGCGCTTCATCATCGGAAAGTCGATGCGAAGGTTTGGGCGAAGGATGCGCTCGAAGATTTATTTTCCGGACGCTGGCCGGCGGTAGTCGGCTTCTGCTGGTGGAACGAATCGTGGAAGAACGACGACGTGCGAACGCACGATACCGATATGAATATCTTGCATGATGCGGGGTTGACGAAAGTATTTCGCGAGGAGTTGGCGAAACACGGCGATAAGCTTCAGCCCGCACCGAAGATTTCAGCCACAGATGAACACGGATGAAACACGGATTTGTCTTTCTGAAATCCGTGGTGATCCGTGTTAATCTGTGGCGAAAAATTTATGGTCGAGGTGACAATTAACTACAACGGCGATCTGCACTGCGACGCAACGCACGGCCCGTCCGGTTCAACAATTTCCACCGACGCGCCGACGGACAACAAAGGGAAAGGTGAATCGTTCTCTCCGACTGATCTCGTCGCGACGGCGCTCGGCACCTGCATGAGCACCATCCTGGCGATGGCGGCGCAGGAGCATGGCCTCGACGTCAAGGGAATGACCGTGAACGTGAGCAAGGAAATGTCGAAGGATGCGCCGCGACGAATCGTCGGGTTGCCGTCAGAAGTTCACATTCCGTTGCCGGCATCAACGCCACAACGCGCGCTTCTCGAAAGCGCGGCGCTGAATTGCCCGGTGCACAAAAGTCTTCCACCGGAGATCGAGCGTCCGACGAAATTTTTCTGGGAAGGGTAACATTGGAGAGCGGGCATCTTGCCCGTCGCGTTCTTCGAAGCGAACGGCGGGCAAGATGCCCGCCCTCCCTTATTGTTAGTGCCCAAGCACCCAGGCGAAGATCAGCGGCGCGCAAATCGTGGCGTCGCTCTCGATCACGAACTTCGGCGTCGAGGCCGCGAGCTTGCCCCAGGTGATCTTCTCGTTCGGCACGGCGCCGGAATAACTACCGTAGCTCGTCGTCGAATCGCTGATCTGGCAGAAATAACCCCAGAGCGGCACGCCGGTGCGCTCGAGGTCCTGGTGCAGCATTGGGACAACGCAAATCGGGAAATCGCCGGCGATGCCGCCGCCGATCTGGAAAAATCCGATTGAGCCCTCGCCGTTGCGCAGCTTCTTCGCATTTTTCGTGTAGTACTCCGCCAGCCAGGTCATGTATTCGATGCCGGTGCGAACGGTATGCACGTTCTTCACATCGCCGCGGATGACGGCGGCCGCATACATGTTGCCCAGCGTCGCATCTTCCCAACCCGGGACGACGATCGGGAGATTCTTCTCGCACGCCGCGACCATCCACGAGTTCGCTGGGTCGATTTGAAAACTTTTCTTCAGCTTACCGCTGCGTAGAATCTTGTACATGAACTCGTGCGGGAAATAACGTTCTCCCGCGCGGTCGGCCGCCATCCATTCTTCGAGCACGGCCTTCTCGATCCGCCGCATCGCTTCCATCTCCGGGATGCACGTGTCGGTTACGCGGTTCATGTGGCGGGAAAGCAATTGTTGCTCGTCGCCCGGCGTGAGTTGCCGGTAGTGCGGCACCCGTTCGTAGTGGTCGTGCGCGACGAGATTGAAAATATCCTCCTCGAGGTTCGCGCCGGTGCAGACGATCAGGTGGACCTTATCGCGGCGAATCATCTCGGCGAGCGAGATGCCGAGCTCGGCGGTCGACATCGCGCCCGCGACTGTCATCAACATCTTGCCGCCGGCCGCAAGATGATCCTCGTACCCCTTCGCCGCGTCGAGTAACGCGGCGGCGTTGAAATGACGATAGTTTTTCGCGATGAATTTCGAGATCGAGCCCTTCTTTGCCGCGCGCGCCGCGTTGATTTCTTCCGGACTTTTCGACCGGCGTTTCGCTTTCATCGTTTGGGCCTCACGCGGGATAGAGCCATTTCATGTAATCGGCGACGCCGGTCTCGAGCGTAAAACGTGGCTGGTAGCCGAGCGCGCTTTTGACACTGGTAAGATCGGCCTGGGTGAAATTCTGATAATGGGCGTGCGGGTTGTCGATGTAATCGGGCTTGAGGTCTGTGCCTAACGAGTGGTTGAGAATGTCGACCATTTCGTTGAAAGAACGCGCCTGGCCGCTGCCCAGATTGTAAATGCCGCTCTGTTTCGCTTCGAGCGCGAGGATGCTGCCTTCGACCACATCGTTCACGTAAACGAAATCGCGTTTCTGTTCGCCGTGCTTGAAAATGCGCGGCCGCTGGCCGGCTTTCATTTGGCGCGAGAGCTGAAGGACCATGCTGGCCGGCACGCCCTTGTGCGCTTCCCGCGGACCGTAAACGTTGAAATACCGCAAGCCGACAATGATCCAGTCGCTGGTGTCGCTTGCCGCGCGACGGGCGACATTGTCCATGATCACTTTCGAGAACGCGTAGATGTTCGCGGGCGCGGCGTCGTCGCTTTCGACAATGGGTTCCTTCGCGGCGCCGTAAGTTGCGCCCGACGATGCGTAGATGACGCGGGTCTTGTTCGGCCTCGCGAAATTCAGAAGGCGGCGAAAACTCTCCACGTTGTCGTGCGTCTGGACGAATTGGTCGTGCAACGTCGTGTCGGTAATAGAGGAGAGATGGAAAATCGCGTCGAACTTTTCGTCGCCGAATTGTTGCTTCCAATCCAGCGTTGCCATGTTCTGCGCGACGAAATCGCCTTTGTAGCCGGTGAGATTCTTGAAATCACCCGAGCGAAAATCATCGATCACGGTCAGGCGGGCGTCCGGCATTCGTTCCTGCAAGGTGAGGACGAGGTTGGAACCGATGAAGCCGGCGCCACCGGTAACGAGAATGGATTTATTTTTAGAGGAAGGCACAATGAACGGCGCCGATGCGGCGCGTCCGCACATAAATAAATCTTGAGCGCCCAAGCGCAAGCCGCTACTTCTGGCGGCAGTTCTTTGTTAGTTGCAGTTGTGGAGCGGCGTGAGGAATCCCGTGAGATTCGGGAGCAGTTGCGCTGCTGTGACTGGATACAATTTCCCGGGGCCAATCGTCCCGCGCATGCGGAGCGGTGAAGGCGGGAAAAAGGATGCGTGTCGATTCGATGCGCGGAAGCCAGGAGCCAGAATATTTGCCCGTTTCCACCTCATTCGAGTCAACCCTGTAGCGGCGGCCTATTACCGCCGACCATTCTGCATGGCGACGGCTCGGAAAAACTTCTTCGCGAAAAAGAAGAATGAGAGCTGTGGATGCGAATCCCCGCGGCAGCGGGAGCAAGTCCGCCTCTCGAGAAAGTTGGAGGTAACTTGTTATGCGAAAACGTTCATGGCTTCTGGCGGCGGCCTTTCTTTCGGCCGCGCCTTTCATTAGTCGCGCGCAGGACGCGCTGTCTATTGCCCTTCAAAATTCAGAAGCGGAATCGGAGGAGATCGTCGTCAGCGCGACGAGAATCGAAACGCCGATCAACGAGATTGGCAGTTCCGTCACGTTAATTCCGGGCGAGGAGATAGAGCGCAATCAGGAGCGGACGTTGCCCGACGTGCTGCGAACAGTGCCCGGATTGAATGTCGTCCAGACCGGAGGGCCGGGCGGCAAAACGTCCCTATTCACCCGCGGCACGAATTCGAATCACACAAAAGTGATCATCGACGGAATTGACGCGAACGATCCGAGCCAGGATGGCGTGTTCGATTTCGGGCAGGTGCTGACGGCCAACATCGCGCAAGTCGAAGTGCTGCGCGGACCGCAGAGCAGCTTATATGGCTCTGACGCGATCGGTGGCGTGGTCAATATCGTGACCAAACCAGGCGAAGGGCCGCCACAATTTCGCGGAATGCTCGAGGGCGGCTCGTTCGGAACGTTCAATCAATCCGCGAGCCTTAGCGGCTCGGCGTCGCGCTTCAATTACGCCTTTAGCGTCGCCCATTTCCTCTCGGACGATACACCAGTCACACCGCTGGATTTGCTGCCTCCGGGGCGCAAGCGAATCAACGACAGTTACGAGAACACGACGCTGTCGACCAAGCTCGGAGTCGATGTCACCGACACCCTGAGCTTGTCGGCGGTCGCTCGCTACACCGAGTCGACCCTGTTTTTTACCGGGGACGATTTCTCGTTTTTCCCGAGCGTACCGGCCGCGGCTCAGAGTGAACAGGACGCGCGTCAGCTTTTCGCCCGCGGTGACGTGCGCCTCACGCTCTTCGACGGCGCATTCAAGAACCGGTTCGGTGTTGGCTACACGAACTATCACACCGCCATCCAGGCGCCGGATACTGGATTCGGTCTGCCGCCGGAGAACATCAATCACGGCGACCGGCTGAAATTCGACTGGCAGGGAAATATCGAGCTCGCCAAGGGCCACGTTCTTGTTCTCGGGGTGGAAGACCAAAACGATCGCCTGATCGATAGCCCGATCTCAGCGGAAAACAGCAATGCCGCCGGGTTCGCCGAATTGCAGTCGGAAATCCTGCCGCGGCTCTACCTGGCGGCGAGCGGACGCTACGACGATAATGAGCGGTTCGGCGGGAAAGCCACCTGGCGCGTCGCGCCCGCTTATCTGATCCCGCAGACAAACACGAAATTGAAGGCGAGCTACGGCACCGGATTCAAAGCGCCCAGCCTCACCCAGCTCTTCGTCAGCTTTCCGGCCTTCAACTTTTTCGCAAACCCCGACCTGCAACCGGAGGAGAGCGAAGGCTACGATTTCGGCTTCGAACAGCCGCTGTTGGATGACCGATTCCGCTTCGGCGTGACCTATTTTCACAACGACATCACGAATTTAATCGGTGCGAACGCGTCGTTCACCTCGTTGATCAACATTGGCAAAGCGACCACCGAAGGCGTGGAAGCTTTCGCATCGGCCAGGATCACCGACCGGTTGAACGTGCGCGGCGACTACACTTACACGGATGCGCGCGATGACACCACCGGTCTGGAGCTGCTGCGCCGCCCCAGACACAAGGCCAGCCTGACCGCGACCTGGCTCGCGTTCGATCGCTTCTCCATTTCGGCGACGTTGCTTTATGTCGGGTCGCAAGTGGACGGTAACCGCAGCTTTTCGATCCAGCGGCTCGACACGCCCGACTATTATCTCGTCAATCTCGCCGCCGATTACGATCTCGGCCGCGGCGTTACCGTTTTTGCACGGATCGATAATTTGCTCGATCACCGTTACGAAAATCCGACCGGCTTCCAACGGCCGGGCTTTGGGGCGTATGCGGGATTGCGGGTGGCTTTCGGCGGCTCGGCGTCGGCAGCTCCGGCGAACGACAACAACAAGACGGAGGAAGCGAAATGAACCGCAACGGACCGGCTCCTTATTTAGACGACTCGGATTTTCAAATCGCCTATCCGTCGCTGCTGGCGAGTTTTGTTTGGACGGTGATCCTCGCGCTGGCGGTGATTGCCGGCAGCTTCGCGCTTTCGTGCAGCGCGCCGTTCGCCGCGCTCGCCGTCGCGCTGACAGCCACGATCGGGATCCGCGCTTCGCTCGGTACGATGACGTCGGTCTGGCTCGTCAACCAGATCGCCGGCTTCGCATTGTTCCATTTTCCTCACACGCTGAATACGGTTCTTTGGGGATTAGCCATCGGCTGCGCCGCTTTATTGACGACGCTGGTCAGCTCGGTCGCCTTGCGCCGCGCATCGTCTGTTCCTCCGTTGCTTCGGCTTGGACTCTGTCTGGTGCTCAGCTTCGTTGGCTACGAATTCGTACTCTGGTTAGCGACGTTTGCTCTTGGCGGCAGGGAAACCTTCGCGCTTCCGATTGTGCTGGAGCTCGGATTGATTAATGGCGTGTGGCTCGTGGCAATGATCGCGCTCAACGAAATCGCAGCAACGCTGTGCAAACCATGGCTTGGAAGAATGCCGATGATCGTGAGTCGGCTGGGATTTGTGTGAGCGCCAGGCCGCGGATCATTTCGCTCCTGCCGAGTGCGACGGAAATCGTCGCGGCGCTTGGCCTCGCTCACCATCTCGTGGGACGATCGCACGAGTGCGATTTTCCAGCGGGCGTCGAGACGCTGCCGCCCTGCAGTTCTACGAAAGTCCCGGCTGACGGCACTTCGTATGAAATCGATGAACGCGTGAAACAGATCGTGGCGGAGGGGCTCTCCGTTTATCGCGTCGACGCCGATCGTCTTCGCGAACTGCGACCGGACGTGATCCTCACTCAGACGCAATGCGCGGTTTGTGCCGTCACCCCGCGCGACCTCGAGCAGGCGCTCTGTTCGTGGGTTGGGCTGGCGCCGACCGTCGTCTCGCTCGAACCGAACAATTTGGACGATGTTTGGAACGATATTCGTCGTGTCGGAGAAACGCTGGGCGTTTCAAGCAAGGCGAATGAACTGATCGACGGCGCACGCGGCCGGCTCGAAGCGATTCGCGCGCGAGCGAAAACCGCGCAGTCGCGTCCCAGCGTTGCTGCCATCGAGTGGATGGGGCCGCTGATGGCGGGAGGAAACTGGATGCCGGAGCTGATCGAAATTGCGGGCGGCCAAAGTCTCTTCGCGCGGGCCGGAGAACATTCGCCGTGGCTCGATTGGTCCGCTCTCGCCGCGGCCGATCCTGAGGTGATTCTCCTTCTGCCGTGTGGATTCAAGATTCGCCAAACCATCCGCGATCTGAATCTGCTCACGGAAAATCCAGCGTGGCCAAAACTCCGCGCCGCCAGTGAGGACCGGATTTACTTGATCGACGGCCATCATTTCTTCAATCGCCCCGGACCGCGTCTCGTCGAGTCGGCGGAAATCGTAGCGGAGATTTTGCATCCCGAGCTTTTTGCTTTCGGCCATCGCGGAAAGGGATGGATTCGCATCGACGAAGCGCGGACGTTCCAATGAAAGAACGCGTCGTGATGTCCTGGAGCGGGGGGAAGGACAGCGCGATGGCGTTGCACGAATTGCTTCGTGGCGGCAAACACGAAGTGGTCGCGCTGCTCACCAGCGTGTCCGAAGAATTTCGCCGGATCAGCCACCACGGTGTGCGCGAATCGCTCCTGGATGAACAGGCGAAGGCGATCGGCCTTCCGTTGCGCAAAGTTTATTTGCCATCGGGCGAAAACGGCGGCTGCACGAACGAGGTTTACGAAGCGATCATGGCCAAAGAGATGGCGGCTTGTCGCGACGAAGGGATTTTCACGATAGCGTTTGGCGATTTGTTTCTGGAAGATTTGCGCGCTTGGCGGGAAGCGAACCTGGCGCGGTCCGGGATGCTGGGAATTTTTCCGATTTGGAAACGCGAGACCGCGAAGGTGGCTCGCGATGTGATCGCGCTCGGATTCGAGGCGTACCTTTCCAGCGTGGAAGAACGTGTTGGTGGAGCGTTTGCTGGCCGGCAGTATGACGAAACCTTGTTACGTGACCTGCCGACCGGCGTCGACCCGTGCGGAGAAAACGGAGAATTTCATTCCTTCGTTTTTGATGGTCCGATTTTCCGAGCGCCGGTTTCGGTAGAGGTCGGCGAGACTGTGTTGCGTGCTGGAATGTACTACGCGGACCTGACGAGGGTGTAGCTGCGTAAGTGCGACGTTAAAAAGACGTGCGTTGCGTCGCCCACAGGGCGACGGCTACATTTCAAAAGAATGAACCCGCTGCTCTATGCGTTGATCGGATTAATCCCATCTGCAGGATTGTGTTAATAATCGGATGCGGTTGTGGCATGGCCGAACGAAGGGACTTCCACTCGACAATGATAGAAACTCCCGCTATCACTTGTTTCCATCGCCAGCCCCCAGATGAAAAACTTTGACCTAAACATCGACAAGATTCTCGAGAATTGGGAATTGCCGCATGCAGTCAGGGAACTCCTCGCAAATGCCATCGATGAGTCCATCATCACTTCGACAAAAGCGCCGGAGATTTTTCGAGACGAGCATGATTGGTGGCATGTCCGCGACCATGGCCGGGGCCTTCGATATCAGGATTTGATTCAAAGCGAGAATCCGGAGAAACTGAATCACCCCGGCGTTATTGGAAAGTTCGGGATCGGATTGAAGGATGCACTGGCAACCTTTGAACGCAAAGGTGTCCAGGTTCTGCTAAAGTCGCGGCACGGCGATATAAGCCTCGTCCGCACCACTAAACATTCTTTCGAGGATTTAGTTACACTCCACGCTGCCGTCGCTGTCCCGTCCATTCCCGATATTGTCGGTACGGATTGCGCATTTTACGGAGTTGGAGATGACGTGGTTGCGGCCGCTAAGAACCTATTTTTGAGGTTTTCCGATCCAACCGTGTTGGATGAAACTAAGTTCGGTTCTGTTTTGCGATGCAGAAACTCGATAGGCGCAATTTTTATCAACGGCATGAAAGTCGCCGAAGAGCCGAATTTTCTGTTCAGCTACAACATTACCTCGATTACGTCGTCGATAAAAAAAGCGCTGAATCGAGAGCGACAGAATCTTGGGCGGTCAGCATATTCTGATCGCATTCGGGCAATCTTGCTAGCGACTCGTGCCCCAGAAGTCGCACAGATGCTGGCGGACGACTTGCAAAGGATTTCGCTCGGGACGGCTCATGACGAACTGGCCTGGCTCGACGTGCAAGAGCATGCGGTGAAACTGCTCAATAGCGTCCGAAAGGTGTTATTTGTAAGCAGTGAGGAAATCGTCGCTCGGCCCGATTTAATTGAAGCAGCAAAGGGCACAGGGTATCAGATTCTGTCGGTCCCGGAAAATCTCGCGCGAAAAATTTCAGGAACTGTTGATGCGAGCGGCAACCCCATAACGGAATTGCAGACATTTATTCAGCAACACAACGCTTCTTTCGAGTTTAGCTGGGTTGATCCAAATATTCTTTCACCTGGAGAGCAATTGAATTGGGCGCGTCGTGATGAAATCCTTGAGCTTATTGGGGGCCGTCCTGCCGTAGTGCGCGAAATCAAAGTCTCTGCAACAATGCAGCCAGCGGCGTATTCTTCGCGGGAGACCCAAGGTTTGTGGGATCCAAATCACGGATGGATTATTATCGAAAGGTCGGAGCTTGCCTCTTTGGAAGGCTTTGCCGGCACGCTGCTTCATGAGGCATTGCACGCGAAATATAATCTCTCAGATATTTCTCGGGACTTTGAAACATACCTCACGAGGCTGTGTGGGAGTCTTGCAGCTGTGATAGTTCGAGAGGTCAGCAGTACCGTGCAACAACATCGCCGTCGCGGATTGTTCGCGTCGATGCTAGGCAGAGCCTAAGCATGATGGAGTTCGCATATTTTCTTGTTGGTATTGTAATCGGGCTTGTCATCGCGTGGTTCGCTCAGCGGCGCCAGGTTGCGCGGTTAACACGTGCAGTCGCAACAGAACAAGAAACTGTAGCGACCCTTCGCGCGGAAGTCGCGCGGACGGAAGCCGAAATTCGTCATCGGGATGCGAGCATTGTCGAATATCGTAAAGACCTTGAAACAGTTCAGGAGAAGTTTACCGCGGCGTTTGAGAATTTAGCTAACCGAATTCTCGAGGAGAGGGCCGTCAAGCTAAAGAGCGAAAACGCGAATTCGGTTAATCAATTACTCGATCCGCTTCGACAACAAATCACAGACTTTCGACAACGAGTCGACGCTATTCACACTGCCGATATATCAGATCGGTCTGCGTTGCAGGCCCAAGTGAAGGAATTGACAGCGCTTAATCAACAAGTGACCGCAGAAGCAAAGAACTTGACGACCGCGCTGAAAGGTCAGGCTAGAGCTCAAGGCGCATGGGGCGAATTGATCTTGGAATCGATCCTAGAAAAATCCGGACTCACCAAGAACTCTGAGTACAACGTACATGCCAGCTTTACTACATCTGAAGGCAGACGGGCCTTGCCGGATGTCGTTATCAATCTTCCGGGAGCTAAGCATATCGTCATCGACGCGAAGGTGTCGCTCACTGCGTATGAGAAATACTGCAGTTCTGGCAGCGACACGGAACGGGACGCCGCGCTAAAAGAGCATCTTCTTTCCGTTAAGAAGCATGTTCGAGAATTGAGCGGAAAAAATTACAGCGACCTGTATCAGATCACTTCGCCCGATTTTGTGCTTCTGTTTATGCCCATCGAATCGGCATTGAGCCTCGCCTGGCAAGGCGATCCGCAACTTGTAACCGAGGCCTTCGAAAGCAACGTGGTAATCGTTACCGTTTCGACGCTGATGGCGACTTTGCGAACCATCAGCAATATTTGGCGGTTGGAGAAACAAACGCGGAACGTCCTCGAAATCGCACGACAAGGTGGCGCACTTTACGACCAGTTTGTGCGATTTTATGATGATCTAAGCGACTTGGGGCAACATCTCCGAAGGGCGGAAGAAGCCTATGCAAGTGCCCGGGATCGATTGAAGACGGGCAAGGGAAGTTTAACGAAGAGAGCAGAGGACCTCCGGAAGCTCGGCGCGAAAACATCAAAGAGTTTGCCTCTTGATATAATAGATGACGCCAACGAGCTCTTTGATGCTGGTGATGCTCCTAATACTAAATTCCAAGCGCCAGAAGCTCCCAGCGAAAATGCAACTGCTGTGGCGCCGTCGCCGTCGTTGAGCATTGACCAACCGTCAAATCTCTAGCGGCTCGCCGGCGGCGTTCGTCAAGGGTTGCAGCGCAATTGCCGCGTCGTGTTTGCGGGACCAACAACGCTGGCGGCGTTGCTCAACAGTTTGCAGATGGGATTTCGCACGCTCGCGATCCAGAAAAGCTCGAGTGAAGTTTGGAGCCTGCTTGCCGGGGTAAAAAATGAGTTTCGGAAAGTTTGGGGCGCTTCTGGACGGCGTGAAGAGGAAACTCGATCAGGCTTCGTCGCAGCTTGATGATGTTGCTCGGAAATCGAGAACGATCGAGAAGCGGCTTAATCGCGTCGAAGAGATTCCCTCCAATCCGCAGCCGTTGTTGCGCGAATTATTGCCGCGAGAAGACGAGGACGACGAGGATCTTCTGTAGCCGCTTCGCTGCGCGAAGCGGTAGAGGCGGCTCGACTAGGCAACGTCGCTCTCACGCCGCCCACAGGGCGGCGGCTACAGAAGAGCCGATGTCACAGCACTTCGTCCCACTTCGCTTTGTCCTTCAGCATGGTTTCGCGGAGCAGGCGAATCGGGAGCATGCCGTGGTTCAAAAGCTCGTCGTGGAATTTCTTCAGCGAAAACTTGTCGCCTTCCTGGGCCTGGTAATCGGCGCGCAGCTTCAGGATTTCGAGTTTACCTAACGAGTAGTTGCCGTAGCCGATGTCGAACGTCCCGCGCATGGCTTCAGAGTTGGCCGGCTTCTCTTCCATGAAGCAGTTTTCCTGAAAAAACTTCGTGGCGTCGTCGACCGACATTCCCTGGGTATGCATTTTGATGGAAACGCAGAGCCGGCAGAGCCGCAGCATGGCGGCCTGCGCCTGGACCATCCGATATTTAGCGGCGCGCTGGATTTCGTCCTCGGACGGCTTCGCGTTCGGCGCCGCGCCGCCGAACCCCTCGTCGATCATCATCTGCTCACAGTAATGGGCCCACCCTTCGATGAATGAAGTGGCGCCGAATATTTTCTCGGCCCGGGTCGCTTTTGAAGTGTTCAGGTGAAGGAACTGGACGTAATGGCCGGGATAAACTTCGTGGATCGAGACAAGGTCGCTCAGGAAGTAGTTGAACGAAGTGAGCCACTGCTCCTTTTGCAATTCGGTCCAATCGTTTTCCGGCGGCGTCACATAAAAGTAGGACTCGTTCGCGCGTTTCTCGAACGGCCCGGGCGTATCCATCGAAGCAAAGCTTATCGCGCGTCGGTCCTGTGGCGTTTCTTTTACCTGCGCCTTCGCCTCGCCCGGGATCGTTACGAGCTTGCGATCGGCCACAAACTTTTTGATTCCGTCGAGCCGCTTCGTGATTTCCGGAATCAAATTCGCCGCAGTCGGATGATCGCCCTGAATTTGTTTGAAGACCACGTCCGCCGGATGGGTCTCGTCGATTTTCTTGGCGGCTTCGGCGAAAGCATCCTGCTCTTTTTTTAGCTCAGCCGACGCAAGCTCGAATAGTTTGGCTGGTGGAATGTTCAGCATTTCGGTCTCTGCCAGGAAGCGCTGATATTTGTCCTCGCCGATCGCGAACTCCGGCGTCGCCTTCGGCAATTTCTCTTTCTCGAGCCAGGCTGCATATTCGGTGAGGGCAATCGCGGCGCGCCGGTTCGATTGCAGAAAAGTGTTCCGCAACGTTTCGTCTTTGAGATCGGTCAATCCTTCCGTCAGATCTTTTTTCAGGAACTCAGAGGCGCCGCGGGCAGTCTGGATGGCGAGCTCGACAAACGGCTTCGGCAACGGATCGGCGAGATTCGTTTTCGCCGCGATCATGATATTGGGCGCCTGATTCTCGACGACGATGATGCTTCGGACGCGATCTTCGATCGGTGCGTATTTGCGTTTTGCATAAACGCCCACGTCGATCGCGCGCGCATAAGTGAGCGGGTTGTGCTCGTAGATCCCGAGGTCGCCAATGAAAAAGAGTTCGCGTTTCACGGAGGCTTGGAGGAGGCGCAAATCGATGGCGGCGCGCGGCCCGAGTTTAGCGAGATCGAATTTCGACAGGCGATCGTCGAAGCGGCGCAAACGCGCCAGCTCGGCGTCAATGGCGAGACGGGTGTCTTCGTTAATGCGGCCGTCGTATTCGTGAAAACCGAGAGCGGTGGCTTGGAGCGGGCGCGCGGCGAGATAGCCGCGGATGTATTCGTCCGCGACGTTGTCCAGTTCGGCGTCGGGTTTTAGAGGAGGCGGGCTTTTTGTCCGCGAAGCTTTTGGCGAAGCTGAGGCAGAAGACGCGGGAGAGGCAGAGGGCGATTCCGAAGGGGTGGGCTTCGGCTTGCGTGACCGCGTTGGTTTTTCCGAAGGTGATGGGGACGGGGACGCGTCCTGAAGCGGCTTTACCGGACCGGTGGGCTTGAGAGGCGGTGCGGGTTTCGAGGTCGGCGTGGGTGACGGTGACGGCGACGGTGCAGCTACGAGGGCCGCCGCGATGCCCAGGCAGAGCAGCAGCGCGAAGATAAATGGACGTGATCTCATGGGAGCCGCGGCGCGCCCACCTTAGACGACGCTTTGCGCGTTGCCAAAAATTTCCGCATGAGCGATCATCGGTTCCAATTCGAAACGGCATTCTTCCTATGAAACGTCGCCTTTTATTCAGCACCTTCGCGTGCCTGATCCTTTTCAACGTCCTGCTCGGCGTGCGCTTTTACACCGCTCGCGCGGCGGGCAACGACGAGGACAGCGGTTACTCGCAGATCGCCGTGTTCGCGAAGGCCGTGCAGCTCCTCCGCCAGGATTACGTGGACGGCAGCAAGACCAGTTACCACGACCTGATCTACGCGGCGATGAAGGGAATGCTCGCATCGCTCGATCCGCACAGCCAGTTCATGGATCCGAACGACTTCAAGGAAATGCAGGACGACACCCGGAGCCGCTTCAACGGGCTCGGCATCGAGGTCGCGGTGAAAGGCGGGTTGCTCACTGTGATCACACCGATGGAAGACACGCCGGCGGCAAAGGCCGGCATTCTTTCCGGCGACCAGATTCTGCGGATCAACGGCAACTCGACCGAGAAAATGGAACTGCAGGACGCCGTCCAGTTTTTGCGCGGGACCACCGGGCAAAAAGTGACGCTGACGATTTTGCGGCCGTCGACGAAAGAGATAAAGGATTTCGCGCTGGAGCGGACGGAAATCAAAGTGCAGAGCGTCAAGGGCGCGAAACTGCTCGACGCGGAATTTGGCGGCAACTTCAAGATCGGTTACGTCCGCATCATTCAATTCAACGAGCCGACGGCGGAAGAGCTGGCGAAAGCGCTGGACGAATTGCAGAAGCAGGGGATGCAGGCGCTGGTGCTCGACCTGCGAAATAATCCGGGTGGCTTGCTGAACGTGGCGGTCGATGTCTGCGCGCAATTTCTGCCGCCGGGAACAAAAGTGGTGTCGACGCAGGGACGAGTCGCGTCGCAGCAGCACGATTATTCCACGCCGACGACGATGAAAGAGCGCCCGCATTTTCCGCTCGTGGTGTTGGTGAATGAAGGAAGCGCGAGCGGCTCGGAGATCGTGGCGGGCGCGATGAAGGATTTGAAGCGCGCCGTGCTCGTGGGCGAGACGACGTTCGGCAAGGGCTCTGTCCAGAACGTCGTGCAATTGCCGGATGGCTCGGCCCTTCGTTTTACGACCGCGAAATATTACACGCCGAGCAAACAGGTCATTCACGGCGCCGGCGTTACGCCGAATATTCGCGTGCCGATGACGGCGGAACAGGAGCGCTCGCTGTTTACTTCGCGCAGCGAGATTTTGAAGCCGGATGAAGAGAAAAATCTCATCAAGACGAAAGATCCGCAGTTGCTCCGCGCGATCGACGCGCTCAAAGGCGTGATGATTTACGCGCAGGAAAATTCGCCCAAGCTCGACGGCGCGAAGAAATGAAATTGTAGGGCAAGCGGTCGCCGCGGCGACCTTGCGTCCGAGTCGCGATTTGGCAGGCGGAGCGCCTGACCTACAATCAACTTGTGACCATTCTCGCCCTCGAGACTTCGTGCGATGAAACGGCTGTCGCGATTCTGCGCGGGACGGAGCTGCTCGCGAGCGAAGTCGCGTCGCAAACTCAGCACGAGGCGTACGGTGGCGTCGTCCCGGAAGTCGCTTCGCGAAGTCATCTCGTGCACGCGCCGCGTTTGCTTGAGTGCGCGCTCGCAGATGCCGGCGTCGCGCTCGACGAGATCGATGCGTTCGCCGCGACGTCCGGCCCAGGGCTCGCCAGCTCACTGATGATCGGGGCCTCGATCGCAAAGGGTCTCGCAGTTGGTGCCGGTAAACCCTATCTCGCGGTCAATCATCTCGAAGGGCATTTGCTTTCCCCGTTTTTCGGGACCGATGAGATTGAGCGGAACGTTTCTCTCGTCGTCAGCGGCGGCCATACGCTGCTCGTCGAAGTGCGCGGAGTAAACGACTATCGTGTCCTGGGCCGGACGGTGGACGACGCGGCCGGCGAGGCGTTCGACAAGGTGGCGAAGCTGCTTGGCCTCGGTTATCCGGGCGGGCCGGAAATCGAACAACGCGCCCCCGATGGAAACGCGGCGCGTTTCGATTTCCCGCGAAGCATGCTCGATTCGGGTGATCACAATTTTAGTTTCAGCGGATTGAAGACCGCCGTGCGTTATCGACTCGCGGAATTCAAAATTGACGAACGGGCGCCGCAGCTCGTGAACGACTTGTCGGCTTCGTTTCAACGCGCTGTGGTCGAGGTGTTGGTGAAAAAGACGGTGCGCGCTGCAAAAGAATGTGGCGTGAATTTGGTAACGGTGAGTGGCGGGGTGAGTTGCAACGACGCGTTGCGAAAAGAAATGACGCTGCGTTGTGATCGGGCTGGATTGCAATTACGCGTCGCGCCGCCGCGACTCTGCACGGATAACGCCGCGATGATTGCGTTCGCAGCGGCGTTGCGCTTCCGAGCAGGCAATTGCTCTGAAGTTACCGTAGAGATCGATCCGAACCTGGCGCTGGTGTAAATTTTAGTACTCGCGAGCCAGCAGATAATCGGCGAGGCCGCGCAGAACACAGGCGTCTTCGCCGAGCGATTCCAAAGCGGAATGCGCCTGCGTCGTTAACCGTCGCGCTTCGGCCCGCGATTTTTCCAAACCGATGACAGCCGGATACGTCGCTTTTTGCGCGGCCAGATCTTTCCCGGCGCTCTTTCCTAATTTCTCCGAGGTCTGAGTGACGTCGAGAATATCGTCGATGACTTGAAACGCGAGGCCGAGGGCGCGACCAAACGCAGTGATGGAGGCGAGCTGTTTCGCGCTCGCGTTCGCCGACATCGCTCCCAGGCGAACGGACGCAGTCAGCAACGCCGCGGTTTTGTTTTCGTGAATCGAGCGCACTTGCGCGTGGCTCAGCCGTCGTCCTTCCGCTTCGAGGTCGGCGACCTGACCCGCGATTAGTTTTCGGCTCCCGGCTGCTTCCGCCATTTCACGGAAGACATCGCGCAGATCGTAACGCGAAACCGGTTTTGCGTGAGTCGCAATCTCGAACGCGATCGTCAGCAACGCGTCGCCGGCAAGAATCGCGATCGCGTCACCGAAAACTTTGTGACAGGTCGGACGGCCGCGGCGCAAATCGTCGTTGTCCATGCTCGGGAGATCATCGTGAATGAGCGAATAAGTGTGGATGCATTCGACGGCGCAGGCCGCCGGCAGGGCAGCGCTCGTTTTTCCGCCACACGCTTCCGCCGCCGCGAGGCAGAGAATGGGCCGAAGCCGTTTTCCGCCGGCGAACAGACTGTAACGCATGGCCCGGTGAAGAGTGGCGGGCGCGACCGTCGCTTTCGGCAGAAAACGATCGAGGGCGCGATCGATTTCCGTCTGCCGGGCGACGAGATAACGCTTCAGATCCACGGTCCGCAATTAATCCTGGGAAACGCGCGGCGCTGGACTGGCCACGACGAGGCCCATTAACAGAAAACAAATCGCGGCCGAGAAGAGGCAGTAGCGACAGAAGGCGTGGAGGACAAATGCCTGGACGTAAAGTAACCACAGCGTGGCGGCAAAAAGAACGCCGACGACGAGCGCGAAAAATTTGCGGGCCCGCGGGTAATCAAAAGCGGCAAACGTCGCGCACGTGAAAGCGGTGAAATAACCGGCCACGCCGAAGGCCGCGACGGGAATACCGGCGACGCGCGCGTAAGCGCTGCCCAACACTTCCTGACATCCGGCTTGTCCGCTGCACGCAGCCGTTTCGCCTGTCAGAGCCAGCACCGTCAGGTAGGTTGCGTCCGCCAGGCCCAACACGCAGAACAAAGCAGCAATGCTGAAGAGGATAATTTGTCCACGCGACGGCGTCGTATTTTTCGTGCGGTTGCTCATTTTTTTGGTGGCGGGTTGAGCGCGGCCTCGATCGCTTTCTGCACGCCGGTCGGGTTGGTCTCCGCCACCGGCAACACCGAATTGTTTACGAACAATGTTGGCGTGCTCGTCACTCCGCGCGACGTTCCGAGTTTTTGGTCGGCGTCGATGCGGGCCGCGACTTCGGGTTTCAACAAATCGCTTTTGAAGCGTTCCATATCGAGCCCGATCGAGCTCGCATAGCCATTGAATAATGCCGGTACGTCCGGCGCTTTCGACCAAAGCGCCTGTTCTTTGTAGAGAACGTCGTGCATTTCCCAAAACTTGCCCTGTTCGTGGGCGGCTTCGGCGGCGATCGCGGCCTCGCCGGCGTGGGCATGCACCGCGAGCGGGAAATGATGGAAGATCAATCGCAACCGCGACCCGTATTGCTCTCCCAGTTTGTGAAGCACGCCTGACATCGTGCCGCACGGAGGGCATTGGAAGTCGCCGAATTCCTCGATGGTCACGGCTGCATTCGCTTTGCCTCGGACATGGATGCCACCTGCTACGCCGGACGTCGCGCCCGGCGCCACCTGCTTCGAACGATAAAGCGCGTAACCGCTGCCGAAAGTGATCAGCGCGACCGCGGTCACAATGAGAAAAGGCAGGAACCGTTTCATGAATCGGAGAGGCCAAAGGAAAACGATTGGCGCGCAATTGCCAGAAATATTGTGGCGGTCAATCGAGCAAAAGAGCCACTGAATTCAGGGCGTTTGTTACCAAATGACGAAAATGTAATGTCCAAAACGGGAACCGCGGCCCTCGCTTCGCCCGATTTCAAAGCATACTGCGCGGTCCCCAATCGCCCCCGCGCCAGTTCAACTTCACAGGAGAACTCTATGAAAAAACAGGCCAAGTCGTCCCGCAACCGTGGCTCGGCTCTTCGATCCGTCCTCGCGATCTTGTTAATGTTAAGCGGTGTCGCGTTTCTCGCGCGTGCCGGCAGCTCAGGCGCTTCCCCGCAGGCGCCACAGCCAGTCGCCGCCACTCCAGGCGTACCGCGATTCCAAAATTATCCGGCACCGGATGGCATCGCCGATGACGTGGGCGAGCCGTCCATCGGATGCAACTGGAAATCGGAGACGAGCAATCCCAACAGCATGTTTAGCATCCCGAACGGCGGTCGAGTCATGTTGTTCGGTGGATTTTCGCCGGACATGTATCGCGCCACTTTTAACGATTGTTCTTCGCCGGCCGGAGTTCTGTGGGAAGCAAAGCCGCTTCTCACTGCTTCCACACCGCGCGCGGCGGGCGATCCGATTCTCTTCACTGACCACGATACCGGCCGGACGTTTGTCTCGCAGTTGGAAGGTCTGACACCGGCAGGCAGCACAACAGACGTCACCGACGACGACGGCGATAATTTTTCACCAAGCGAAGGCTCAAGTCTTCCGTCCGACGTCGATCACCAGACTTTTGGCGGCGGAATATTTCATGCGGGTGGGCTCGGACCGATCACGGCTTATCCGAACGCGGTTTATTATGCTTCGCAGAGTGTTGCGGACGCGCGCGCTACTCTGAGCCAGGACGGCGGTCTCACTTTCGGCCCGGCCTTCCCGTTATACACGATCAATGATTGCGCGGGTTTACACGGCCACATCAAAGTGTCGCCGAAAGACGGAACGGTTTATGTGCCGAACGTCGGTTGTGGGGGAGCGGTCCCGTTCCATGAAACCGGCGGGAAACAAGCGGTGATCGTCTCGGAAGATAACGGTATCACTTGGAACATCCGCCCGATTCCGGATTCAAGCACTCACGGCAACGGCAGCCTGGATAACACGATCATCGGCACCCGGGACCCATCCGTCGCTATGGACGCCGACGGCACGGTGTACTTTGTTTATCAGGCCGAGGATCGCCTGACCGGCAACGCCGACGGAACGGACATCGCGGGCGACACGCATCCGAAGGTGGCGGTTTCACACGACAGGGGCTTGACCTGGTCAGCGAGCGTTGACGTTGGCGCAACTGTCATCAACGGCAATCCGATCAAGAACGCCACGTTCGTAACCGCGACGGCGGGCAGCAGCGGGCGCGCGGCCGTGGCGTTTTTCGGCACTGAAACAGGCGGCAACAACTGGTCTTGTGGCGAGGGCGATGACTGTTCGTTGAACGTCCAGGGAGTAAGCACCGGCATCAACGCGAGACCGCTCTTCACCGGTATTTGGTATCTCTACGTCTCCACCACGTTCGACGGTGGTAAGACGTGGACAACGCAAAACGTTACGCCCGGCGATCCGATCCAACGCGGCGGCATCTGCGGCGGTAGCACCTGCCGAAACCTGCTCGATTTCATGGATATTCAGATCGACAAGGAAGGTCGCGTTCTCGTCGCCGGTGAGGACGGTTGCATCGGCGCCTGTGTCCAGGGAACCGTGAATTCGTTCACCGCCAAGGGCTTCATCACCCGTCAATCCGGCGGCAAACGCATGCTGGCGGCGTTCGATCCAGTCGAGCCTGTTCTGGCGGGTGCGCCGTTGGTCACCGCAGGAATGGACAACGCGAAGCTAACGGTGAAGCTCTCGTGGCCCACGCCGGATAACGGCGGTTCCGATATTACCGGTTACAACGTTTACCGGCGGATTGGTAATAGCGGCAGTTTCACTCTGCTCGCTACTACCACGAGCACCGACTACACCGACATCACCTTCGATAAGAATCAAACCAACTCTTACCGCGTGACAGCGATCAACAGCTTGGGCGAGGGACCGTTCTGCCACGACGTCGTGCCGGTTCTGCTTCCACCAGTCGAAAATATCTGCACGAACGGCCTCACCTTGCTGACCGATGCGGCAGGCGACACGCACGATCCTCTCGGCTTCGTCAACGCCCCCGCGCCGCCGGGAGCCGATTTGCGGCGGTTGCAGATTGTGCAGCCCTTCGCTGCCGATGGCATTGTGAAACTTAAATTCCTGATCCAAACGGACGTGGGCCAGTCTCCCCAGCCGCCCGCTTCCGGCTGGTATGCCTCGATGAAAATGCCGGACGGCAAAGTCCGCGGCGTCCATATGGTTTGGAGAAGCACGACCCCGAGTTTCGAGTCTTACATCGCTTCGCCGAGCACGGGCGGCAGCACTGATGGCCGCTTCGTCGATCCAACGTCGATTAAACCAGCGGAGCCGGAAAGTAAGTACGAGCCCGACAAGGGACTGATCACGATCGTGGTGAAGGCGAGCGATCTCGCGCTCAATCCGGGTGATGTGATCGCCGGGTTCAATGCCGCGGTAACGCAGAGCACCGACGTCGCCAACATCGGCAGAGGAGCCACCGGCACTTACGATGAGATGCCCGACAGCCTGGCTTACACCGGCTCGCTGACGTTCGGCGGTAACGCAGCCTGCGCCCCGAATCTCCCGCCGACCGCGAAGCTTGATGCGACTCCCGTAACCGGTAATCCACCCTTGGCCGTCTCGCTTGATGGTTCGAAATCGGTCGATCCCGATGCCGGCGATTCGGTTGTTTCTTACACGTTTAGCTTCGGCGACGGCTCGCCCGATGTTACGCAAGCCAGTCCGACCATCAGTCACACCTACAAACATGGCGGCGATTTCTTCGCCACTTTGACGGTGAAAGACAGTCACGGACTGCAAAGCGCGAACACCGCGACCGCCGAAGTACAGGTCGCCGCGCAAATCTTAAATCTCTCGACGCGATTGCGCGTGCAGCCTGGTGATAACGCGGCGATTGGCGGATTTATTATTCGTGGCGCCGAACAAAAGAAAGTCATCGTGCGCGGTATCGGGCCGAGTCTCAATGTCCCGGGCAAGCTCGATGATCCCGTGATCCAGTTGTTCAATTCGTCAGGCGCAAACATTGCCGGCAACGACGATTGGAAAACGGACCAGCAGAACGTTCAAGCTACCGGCCTCGCACCTTCGAACGATCGAGAATCGGCGATCGTGATCACGCTTGATCCGGGCAACTACACCGTCGTCATGCGCGGAAAGAACAACAGCAGCGGCATCGGCGTTGTGGAAGTCTACGATATCGGATTCCAAGCCAATGCGCGTCTGGCGAACGTCAGCACGCGTGGCTTCATTGGGACTGGCGACAACGTTCTCATCGGCGGTTTCTTTGCCGGTCCGCAGACGGCCGCGTTCACCGGCGTCGTTGTCCGCGCCATCGGACCGTCGCTCTCGAAGTTCGGTGTCCCGCAGGCGATGGCGGATCCGATGCTGGAATTGCACAATGGAAACGGCGACACCATCGCGTCGAACGACGATTGGC
>Ga0307470_10000201_pt1 | contig 39479 bp, 34 predicted proteins | sample atmos_gasesAM3C__FD_204565 | JGI IMG/M metagenome (GOLD analysis project Ga0307470, IMG submission 204565) | Hardwood forest soil microbial communities from Morgan-Monroe State Forest, Indiana, United States - atmos_gasesAM3C_05 | ecosystem: Environmental > Terrestrial > Soil > Temperate forest... | reverse complement strand
ATGTGCAGCCGGTATGGCGACACACGCAGGAGGATCTCCGGAGTCACACGCGCCTCCCATGCGATCTCGAGGTGGTGAATCTTTTCCGGCTTGAGGTCCGGATTCTCGAGAAAACCAGCGGCCTGATCCTCGAACTCGAGCTCAAAGGCAGTGGGCAGGCGAAATGCGCTTCCGTAAAGAGCCTTGACCGTGTTGTTGTCATCGACATGCCAGACGACCGCGCCGCGAGGATTCACCGCACTTGCAACATGCGCATAGCGGTCGTAGCGAATGCCAGCAGTGATGGAGAGGGAATGCACCGGCTGGTAGTCGCTCTGCACATAAGCGGAAGCGATCGAAAACGGTCCGCCGATGCTGAGAGCGGAGTCGGGTAGCTGGTATTTGTAATTGGAACGCACGTTGTCGACGTGCTCGATGCCGAATGTCATTCTGTGATTCGGCTTGACATCCCAGACATAACGAAGCTCGGTATCGAAGCGCGTCGATATGGAGCGGTCAGTGGCCGTCTCGTCGGCGTATTGAAACTCGCCGTGGTAGTCGAATCGGTCGTAAGACGTGCGAAGAAACAACTGCCCGGTTGACGAGACGCGATGATCGGCGGTCAACGCCAGGAGGTTGCGTCCGTCGGTGAACTGTTCGTTGCGGTTAAAGGTCGTGCCGAAGTACGCCGTGGGGATGCCCTTCGTCCGGGTTGATGTCAGCGCCAGAAACCGCATGCCGTGACCGGAGACCGTGCCCAGCAGAGTGCGGTAGTTGTCGTAGTCGTGTCCGACGCTGACGCCATTGTTGTTCCCGGGTGTGTCGAATTCCGGGTAGTAGAGATTCTGGCCGTGATCGTTCTGCGCAGACCCGGCGATGCTCATGCGGAAGCCGCCGCTGAGGTCGAGGCTGAATCGGCCGCTGGCCTTGGTGGTGCGGTGGCTGCCGGCGCTGGCCATGACCGCGGAGGCCTCGTGATCTCTCTTGAGCACGAGGTTGACGACGCCGAACATGGCGCCGGAGCCATACAACACGGAGCCGGGTCCGCGAACGAATTCGATGCGCGCGAGCGACGATATATCGATGCCGAGGGCCGTCCCGGTATCGATGGCGCCAGCAACTCCATCCAGCATCGGCTGACCGTTGAGCAGAATCAGGAAGCGGTTGTTGTAGTCACCGGGCAGACCGACGCCGCGCAGTCCGAGGTAGGTGTAGCCGCGGTCGTAGGTCAGAGTGACCCCGGGAACGGAGGCCAGCGCCTCGGCGAGTGTCTGCCAGCCGTTGCGGGCAATCTCTTCGGCTGTGATCACGGTGACCGAGGCCGGGACGTCGGTGACGCGCTGCTCGTATTTCGCCGCTGTGCTGATGCGCGTGTTGAGAAGTGCGTCGAGAGGAAGATCCTCAGCGGGGTTCGCTGTCTGCGCCGTCAATCGGAGACCTGCAGCGGCACAAAAAGCGGCGAACAGAAGTCGGGACTGCGTCATTCGTGTTTTCTCCAAGCCGGGGTCCGGAAGAGGAGTGCTGGTGGGCGCTCGGAAAAATACAAACGTCGCAGGAAAGACGAGGGAACGGTCACGCAGCATGCTGATTGCCGCTCGTTACAGCCGCGATCAGCCGGATGACGTGCCGTTCGAACTCTGCCGGAGTGCACCTGCTCTTCGTCAGGAACTCCGTGGGCCCGAGGCGGAGGCGAGGCTGATCGGCGCTCCGGACTTCGAGTGCTGAGTAGACGAGGATCGGGATGCGCGACAGCGTCGGGTCTTTGCGCAGCGCGGCGATCACTTCGAAACCGCTCATGTCGGGGAGCCCGGGATCGAGGACAATCAGATGCGGCACGTGTTGCGTCGATAGCTGGATCGCGTCACAACCGTTGGACGCATGAAGGGTCCGGATGCCATGGTTCTGCAGGGACGTGGTCATCACGCGGGCGAGATCGAGGTCGTCTTCCACGACGAGAACCGTGGGCTCGCTACAGGCGGAGTCGATCGTGCGCACGACATCCTCGCTCTCCGGAGTGACGGCGGATGCAACTGCCAGCGGAATAGTGAACTGAAACCGGCTGCCCACGGGGTCATTCTTTTCCGCCCAGATGCGGCCGCCGTGGGCGCGTACGATGCTCTGGCAGATGGCCAGCCCGAGGCCGGAGCCGCCTTTGTCGCGGGAATCGGAAGCATCGACCTGGCTGAAGCGTTCGAAGATCGTCTCGAGCTTTTCCTCGGGGACGCCACGCCCCTGATCGCTGACGCAGAACACGAACTCGGCGCCATTCGCAGCGCCGCTTACGGTCACGGTCGTGTCGCGAGGCGAGAACTTGATGGCATTGCCGAGCAGGTTGGTCAGCGTCTGGACGATCCGGTCGGGATCACCCCAAAGATCTCCGGATGCCCGCTCGATGGCCAGCCGCACGCCGGCCTGGTCGGCCATCGAAAGAACTCCTTCGAGGGCCTGGACCATCACGGCGTGCGCGTCGACGTGACGGCGCGACAATTCGCTCTTGCCTGAACCGATCCGTTCGATGTCGAGGATGTCGTTGATGAGCCGGACGAGACGGTCGGTGTTGCTGACTGCGATCTCCAGCATGCGCTTGCCTTTATCGTCGATCGTGCCGAGCAATCCGCTGCCGAGAAGTCCCAGCGCGCCGCGGATGGACGTCAGCGGCGTACGGAGCTCGTGGCTGACCGTCGAAACGAATTCGCTCTTGAGCCGTTCGACGGCGCGCCGTTCGGTGACATCGCGGAAGATCACCACGCCACCCACCTGCTCGCCGTTCTCGTCGAGCATCGGTTGGGAGGAGTACTCGACCGGCAGGCTCGTGCCGTCGGGCCGCCAGAACGTGTCGTCAAGAATTCCGAAGGACTGGCCCCTGCGCTTCTCCAGCGTGTTCGCGCAATCCGCTTCCGGCCAGGGCGTTCCGTCGGGGTGCGAATGGTGGATGGCGTCGTGAATCGATTTCTGCTGCAGCTCACTCAGGGTCATGCGGAGCATGCGGCTGCCGGCCGGGTTGATGAACGTGGCCCGGTTGTCGAGACCGATGCCGAGGATTCCGTCGGTGGCGTTGTTCAGAATCAACGCGCTTTCCCTGGCCAGTTGCACGTTGACCTCGGCGATTTTCTCGGCGGCATTCTTGGCGGCAAGCAGTTCTTCGTTGGCTGCGGTCAACTCCTCGGTGCGGCAGGCAACCGTTCTCTCGAGATGCGTCTGAACCAGGAGGAGCCTGTCGTCGCGCTGTTCGATCTCGCTGAGCATGCTGTTGAATCCGGCGATCAGATTGGCGATCTCATCACCGCCGTTGGCGTTGAGCGGAGATGCCCGAATCCTGTAGTCCCTGTGCTCCGAGACATGCCCGGCGACGCGGGCGAGGTCGACGATCGGTTCGGTGATTCTTCTCTGCAGCTTCGACGAGAGGATAAAGCCGGCGGTCAGACACACGAGAAGGATGATGGCCGTGGCTTGCGCGTCTTCCACCAAACGGGCATTCCCGTCTCGTCGATCGGCGATGAGGTAGACGGTACCGATGCGTTCGCCGTCGCGCGTAATCGGAAGAAGCAGTTCGACGTGGCCCGAATCTCTTGCGATCGCGAGCGCCGCTCGCGGAAGGTGCGCAGGCGCCGGCACAATGCCATCGGAGTATTTCGCGAACAGCACACCACGATCCGTGTAGATGCCGCCGCCGATGAAGGCTGAGTTCAACCGCAGGACGGACAGCGCATCCTCGGCCACCCTGCGATCGTTGAACGCGAGTGCCGCCTCGCTGCTGGCACTCAGCAGCCGGCCAAAGGTCATGAGCTGCGTGTCGAGCTCCTCGCGCTCATCGACGACGTCCTGAATCACGGAGAGGGCGCACGCAAGCAGCACCGCGACCAGACACACGATCATCGTGATCTGAATCAGTTTTCCGCGAATCGAGCTTCTCCACCTCGCGGTCACTTCCCGGCTCTCCCTTCATGAATGGCCCGGGCCACGCCGAGCAGTTTGGAGCTGATGTTGAGCCGCGCGGCGATGGCTGGCTCCCGATTGATGTCGAAGCGGACGCGGTTGCCGACCATTCGAAACTCGATGACACCGCCGCGTAGTGAGAAGCGGTCGATGTCGCTGACGGTGAGAACGCTGTCTTGTCCAAGGTCGCGGAGGATCTGAGGGAGGTGCCCCTCCTCGGACGTGCTGATGAAGATGATCTGGCAGCACGCCAGAACGTCGTTCCAGTGCAGATGCCGGAGCCGGATGGGGTGGCCGTTCGCGGATTTTCCCCGCAAAACCTCCTCGAGCGCGACGCCGAACGGGTCTTCGCCAACGATCCCGATGTCCAGAGGAGCCGAGGCGGGAAGCACCGCGGCGGGCCACTCGACGAACCTGGCGAAGTTCAAGAGGTACGCGGCTTTGACCTGGTATTCGTCTGTGACGGGTTGCGATCGTACGCTTCGAACCGACAGACCCGCCGCGAGCACGACGCAGGCAACGAGACGCGAGCCGGCGAGCCGCTTCCCGTGAGTCGTGCAGGCTCGCGCCGCTGGACTCAAAAACGCCATACGATTCTCCCGTTTACGGTTCGTTGAATCGGGATCGCGGCCTCGCTTTGCCCATCGGCGCCGGCGAATTCGGCGTGATGCGCACGAAGAAGGTTCGCCCCTGAAATACTCAGCTCCCACTGTTTCGCCGCGCGCCACGACAATTGCGCATCGATCCGGAGATACGCCGGCACTTTTTCGCCGATGCGGCCGGCGTAAAAGGCCGCGGTGTCGAACGAGAATCCGCCCGAAAGCTGAAGGTTGGAGCGCAGTTGCAGTTGGTGTTTGGGATCCGTGATCGCGGTTGAACGCACGCCTGCTTCGTCCATGGTGATCATGTGCAGAAAGGAGTAACCAACCGCGACGTTCCAGTTCGGGGTGAGCGTGTCGGTGAGGAGAAACTCTCCGCCGTACGAGCGCCCGTCCATCGCGTTCACGATGTTCAACGGAACGATCAACCGGCCCGTTGCATCGACAAATGGGATTGGCGTTGCGGTCGCCAGGAGATCGCGCATCCGGTTGTGAAAGGCCGCTGCGTCGAGATCGATGTTGGGGGAGATCTGCCAGCGGTAGCCAAGCTCATACGATTCGACCCGCTCCGGCTCCAATGCCCGATTGCCGTAGACGACGATAAGACCGGTGTTTCCCCTCCCGTCGGGAAAGGCGCCGACGTCGATCTTTCCGTAAAGCTCGGTCTCGGCGGGCATTCGAATCGCGCTCGTGGCGGCCGCCCAGAGCGTCTGCCGCTCGTTCACCCTGTAGAGAATGCGCAACGTCGGCTGAAACTGCAGGTGCGAGAGGGAGTCGTATTGAACCTTCGTGCCGGCGATCACACGCAGGGAACGAGTAACGGCAATTTCATCCTGCACGAACGCACTGGTGGTGGCCGCGATGGTCGAGTCGCGGACGAGCTGCAGTCCGGGCCCGGCGGCGCGATCGTTGGAGCGGCGGAATTCGGCGCCCCAGACGAGGTCGTTCCTCCCGAGCTTGAGGTGCTGATCAAAGTCGATGTCGGCCGTGCGCCGTTTGACGTCGAACGTCGGTTTAGTGCGGCCGGTGTCGTCGACGAACACCTGCAAGGTCGTGTCCGACCGGCTGGATTGAATCGCCGTCCACCGAAAGAGAAGATCGTCGCCCGAGACTTTCGTAGGCATTGGCCGGATGTCGAAGGGATTGGCAGGATCGACGAATCCGCCGCCCTCAGTGGCCGCGCGTCCGCGATAGACGTCTCCCTGGATCGTGAAATTGTCGCCTCCGCGGGAGGCCCAGTCGGCGCGGAAGCCGGCGTGTCCGAGCGACCAGTCGTCGTGAATCGGGGTGGCGCTCCCGCTCGAAGCAGGGCGGTCGAAAGTCTTGCCGTACAGGCGGTAATTTCCGTTCTTCCCCAGCGATCCACCGTGTCGGATGGCGGCGGATGATCCATCGACGGCGCCGCCGCCGGCCGCGACGAGCGTCCCCTGCGTGTCGATGGCGTTCTTCGTGATGATGTTGATGATGCCGTTGACCGCATTCGCTCCCCATAGTGTGCCGCCGGGACCGCGGATGACTTCGATGCGGTCGACGTCGTCGAGAAGCGTGTCCTGAACATCCCAGAAGACGCCCGCGAAGAGCGGCGTATAGACGGTCCGGCCGTCGATCATGACCAGCAGCTTGTTGGCGTATTGTCCGTTGGAGCCGCGCGCCGAAATGGCCCAGGTGTTCCCGTTGATCCGCGCCACGTCCAGCCCCGGCACGATGCGCAGGACTTCCGGAATGCTCGTTGCCCCAGACCGCCGGATGTCGTCCTGTGTGATCACGAAGACGGCAGCGGCTGTGTCCGACAACTTCTGCCCTTTACGCGAGACCGAGGTCACCTCGACGTTCATCAGGTCGTCGACGCTGAGTGAGGAAAGATCGCGGCTTTCCTGCGCCTGGAGTGTTCCCGCGGCCATCGCCAACGCGATGAATCCTGTTGCCAGGACTTTCCGGCGCACGGCGGTGACTGTCGAGCAGAGGTTCTCGCGGACTTTTCCAGCGTTGGGCACAAGCACTTCCTTTGTTTGGGACCTCGGGACGGGTCAGACGGAAGTGCATTGGGAACGCGAAAAAAATACAGGGAGTGAGGGGCGTGGGGAGAAGCGAGAGCCCCGAGGTCGAGTTAGCGCGGCAGAAGTCTCCAAAGCCGAACGTCACGCAAGTAAGAACGCCGGCGAATTTCGACCTCCGCCCTTACCGCACTCGGGCGAGGACGCCCGAGTGCCCGCGGTCGAGACGACCGCACTCCTCACTTTGTATTTTTCCAACCCTCCTCCGGCACTCCTATTCAGCGCGGTGAGTCCGCCGCCATCCCATCAAAAGGAGCCGGCCACGAAGCCGTCACCGGAACAATGCTCGAACACCAATTGAACGCAATCAGTCATTCCGAGGGAGCGATGCCGAGAGGTCACGAAACACTTGCTGAAAAAGGCAGAAGCGAGCCGGCCGCGCCCAGTGCCGATTTGATTTGTAAACATGATCTCGACGGCCGCATCCTCTTCGTCAGTCAGTCCGTCTGCGACGCGCTCGATATGCCCGCCACCGCCCTTTGCAAGATGACGATTCAGGATCTGCTGACGAAGGACAGCACGTGGGGCTTCGCATCCTACATGCTGAGAATGAGGCGCGACGGCTTCGCAGACGGCATCATGAATATCGTCACGCGCGACGGCAGCCGGCGGACCTGGAAGTACCGCAATGCGCTCGAGATGGATGAGCATTCGGTTTCCGTCGTACGCGGCGTCGCACGCGACGTGACCGAATGTGAGGAAGCCTTCCAGGCAGTATTGCGAAGCGAAGAGTACTTCCGCTCGATCGTCGAAAACGTCTCCGACATCATCGCCATCATGGAGCTCGACGGAAGCCTCCGCTATGGCAGTCCCTCCGTCTGCAGAGTTCTCGGATACTCGAGGCGAGCCCTTCGTGGCATGCGAGGGCTCGATCTGATCCATCAGGACGATGTGGCGCAGGCGACGAGCTACCTGGCACGCCAGATCGAAGATCCAGCCGCTGCCCAGACCATCGAATTGCAGGTCCGTCACGCCAACGGCGCCTGGCGGTCCTTCGAGATCATGGCCACGAATCTGGTCAAGAAGGGACGGACCTCGGCCATCGTGCTGAACGCCCGCGACGTCACCGGACGCAAGTTCCTGGAGGCGCAACTGACGCAGGCCAACCGCCTCGGCGCACTCGGCCGCCTCGCCGCCACCGTCGCTCACGAGTTCAACAACGTCCTGATGGGGATGCAGCCGTTCGCGGAGTTGATGCAGCGTCCGGACGCGAAGCCCGATCTCATCGCCAAAGGCGCCGGTTACATCGCCAACTCCATCCAGCGCGGCAGGCGCATCGTGCTCGATATCCTTCGCTTCGCGCAGCCGTATCAACCAGTCATGACCGCGGTTGACCTTTATGAGTGGTGGGAGACGTTCGCCCCGGAAGCGGAGAACGTTCTCGGAAACGTGACCTCCATCGTTTCGGCCATTCCGCGGGGCCTTTACGCGACGGCCGACCGCATGCAGATCTCGCAGGTGATGGCGAACCTCGTGGCGAATGCCCGCGATGCCATGCCCGACGGCGGACTGCTCACTGTCGAAGCGAACGACCTCGGAGCCGATGCCTCGTTCTCATTCGGCGTGGTGCCCCATCCTGAGCGCTTCGTGCAGATTTCGATCAGCGATACCGGCAAGGGCATGGCGCGAGACGTCATGGAGCGCATCTTCGAGCCGCTCTTCACCACAAGACAAAGCGGCGGCACAGGTCTTGGGCTCGCCGTCGCGCATCAGGTGATGACGCAACACGATGGATATATCTTCGTCGAGAGCGAGCTTGGCCAGGGCAGCACGTTCCATCTCTTCCTGCCGAAAGCGCAACCACCTGCGAGAAAAAAGTCCGGCCAAGCCACCAACCGGGCGCCGGCCGCGCGCAAGGTGCTGTTGATCGACGATGAGCAGATGATCGTCGAGGGCATGACGGCGCTGCTGGAGGTAGATGGGATCGAAGTCGAGTCCATCGGCAGCGGCTTCGAGGCAGCGGAAACGATCGCCCGCTTTCATCCCGATCTCGTCGTGCTCGACCTCGGGCTTCCGGGGATGGATGGCAGCGAGGTCTATGCGCACATCCGCGAGATCGACCGCCTCCTCCCGGTCATCTTCGCCAGCGGCCACGGCGACGGCCAGCTTCTTCACGATTCTCTCAAAGACCCGCACACGAGATTCCTTCAGAAGCCGTTCGATGTCACGGATCTGCTGGAGATGATGGTGGACGTCGAGTCGGAAGGTGCGTCATGACGCCGGACCCATCATTGAAACGCGCGTTGATCATCGACGACGACGACCACATCCGCGAGCTGCTACAGACACTTCTCGAAACGGCCGGATTCGAAGTGGAGACGATGCGCGATGGCATCGATGCCGTGGAGTTGAAGAAGGACTACCACGTCATTCTGCTCGACATGAAAATGCCGATCTTCGACGCAGGCCGTCTCACCGATTATTGGAGGATGACTGATCCCGCGATCCTGCGCCGCGTCATCCTTCTCAGTGGCTACTCCCGGCTGGCGTCGGACCGCGACTTCGGCACGTTCGCCAGCATTGCCAAACCGTTCGACTACCGCAAGCTGCTCTCGACCGTCGACGAGTGCGTGCGCCAAACGCCTGCGTGATGTGGCCGGTTTCAGAGCGGGTGTCCGCTTTCCGTACGCATGCGCCATAGACGTGTTTCGCATAAGCGCCTGATTTCACGTGAGTTGGCGAAATCCTCAGCTCGGTATGCCGCCTGCTCTTTGATCCCCCAGAGGTAGCGAACATGAGCAGACTGGTCCTGGTTGTCGACGACGAAGAAGCGATTGTGTCCGGCTTGATGTGCCTGCTGGAAGATGAAGAGATCAAGAGCGCCGGCGCTTTCGACCGCCTCTCGGCCGAGGCGCTGATGGAGACGACCTTCTACGCGGTGGTCGTTGCCGACCTCCGGCTGCACACGGTCGAGGAGGGGCTGGAATTGCTCGACGGCATCCGGCGCATCAGCCCGCGCTCGCGCGTCGTCACCCTGACCGGTTACAGCACGCCGGAAATGGTCTCCGAGGTCATGCGGCGAGGATCGACGATGGTGATCCACAAACCAGCAGAAGGGGAACAGATCATCGCTGCCGTCGCCGACCTGCTGGCGGAAGTGGAAAAGCTCGCCGACGCCCAGGCGACCCTGGACCTCGAGCAACTGCACCTCGGCCTGCGCAGGCTTCTGCACTCGATCCCTCGCAAGCGTTACGGCCTCAGCGCGGAAGAAGCGGAAGAGGTGGTGCAGCAAGCATGGCTGCTGTTTCTCGAAAAACGCGATCTGATTCGATTGGCCAAACCATGGCTCATCGGGACAGTCGCGAATCTCTGCAAGCGTCAGATCGGCGTCACCGTCCGCCGCCGCGAAACGTTCGACGGCGACGACACGCTGGCGTCGCTTCCCGATATGCGCGCCGTCGCTCCCGACACCGCCATCGCCCTACGGCAGGCCCTGGCCGCCCTCGACGACAAGTCACGCAAACTCTGCATCCTGATCGCCGTCGAAGGCCTCGCCTACGACGAAGTCAGCAAACGCCTCGGCCTCCCCCTCGGCTCAATCGGCCCGATGTACCTCCGCGCCAAATCGAAAATGCGCACGCAGATGGCGGCATAAGGGCACAGCGAGGCGATCAGCAGGGCCTCGTCCGAACTGCCTGAAAAACGCACCTCATGCACAGATGTCGTGCTCGTTGGAGCGCCCCCTCATCCGCCTTCGGCACCTTCTCCCCCACTGAAAAGCGTGGGGGAGAAGGCGCTCGATTGAGAGAGTTGCGATAAGAGTGAGAGCAACGCGGCGTAGCGCCGCCGGCCCGGCGGCTGTACCGCCAGCGGCCCGCTGGCGACCTTACGAGCTCGTACAGCGCCATTTCGACGACTTCCCGTTTCGTGCGGGCGCCGTCAGGGCCAACGCCTCCTTCACGAGATCGTCGTCGAGCACAATGGTGGTTCTCATGGCAGGTGTGTATCGTACCCATACGAGGTGACCCGATGACTTCCAGAATCCCATTCGCGGTGTCCCTGATGGTTGCAACCCTGGCGATGTCCGCGAGCGCACAATCCGCCGACGCTCTCTTCGCCGTCGGCAGCGCAAGGGCGGCGCGCGGACAGAAGGCCACCGGTACGATCGAGGTGCCGGCTGGCGTCGATGCGGCGCTGAGCATTGCGGTCGTGGTTGCTCATGGTGCACGTCCCGGTCCGGTGCTTGCGCTTGTGGCGGGTGCGCACGGAACGGAGTATTCGTCGATCATCGCGCTGGAGCGCGTCATCGAACGCCTCGATCCTGCCGCCTTGTCGGGCACCGTGATCGTGGTGCCGCTGGTCAACCCGCGTTCGTTCGAACAGAAGATCGCGCATGTGAACCCCATCGACAACAAGAGCATGAACCGCTTCTATCCCGGCCGCCTGGACGGCACCCAGACCGAGCGAGCGTCGTATCTCGTGACAAAGGAAGTCGTCGAGCGCGCCGATCATCTGATCGACCTTCATGGAGGCGATCTCGATGAGAGCCTGCTGCCCTACAGTTACTGGACGGTCAGCGGGAACGCGCCGCAGGACCCCATCTCCCGTCAGATGCTGCTGGCCTTTGGCGTTTCTCCCATCATCATCTCCGCGGACCGCCCGAAAGATCCCGCCGCGTCGCGCTACCTCGAGAACACCGCCACGACGCGCGGAAAGCCATCGATCACTGTCGAAGCAGGTCATGCGGGGACGACCGAGACCGACGACATCGAGCTGCTCGCGAACGGCTGTTTCAACGTCATGCGATTCCTGAAGATGCTTCCCGGCGAGGTGAGGCCGATCGAGAACCCGGTCTGGGTCGAAGCGATCCAGAGCGTGAACAGCGACCAGACCGGCATCTTCTATCCGCTCGTCCGGCGCGGGACCTATGTCAGCCAGGGCATGAAGATCGGTTACGTCACCGACTACGCGAACCGCACGATCCTCGAAGCGCGCGCCCCGGCCGCGGGGATCGTCATGTTCATTCGCGCCGTTCCGTCGATGACGAAAGGCGAGACCATCGCCAACATCGGAATCGTGGCGAAGCAGGCGCCGAACTAGGCGTCATGCCCATCGACTGCCCGAAGCCGCTCAAGTTGGCGCTCATTCACCATGTCAGACGTTGCTGACGAAGTGGACGCACATCGGCAATCACCTCGAAGTCGCGGTCACGATGAAGCAGGAGCACGTCATGATCGATTGCGATCTGAGCGATGCAACAATCGATCGGGCTTCGAACGGTCTTGCCGATTCTGCGAAGATCGAAATAGATTCGCGCCGCGTTAGCCCACGAATCGGTGCCAACCTCGAGATACTCCTGAGCATCGAGGTACTCTCGAAGGAGGCTCCACTCGCCTTCATCCCGGGCACCCTGCAACAACTCCAACTCGTGGAACCGAGTCAGGACAGCCTCGTCGCCTTCGAGAGCGGCTTCGAAAACGGTCGTTCGTCTGAATCCCCGTGCGCGTAGGAGATCAATCCAGACGGATGTATCGACCAGAATCACCCGCGCAACTTCCGCAGCGCCTTGTGGTTGTAGTCGTCGCGGAATCGAATTCGACCTGCGAGGCCGACCAGGTTCTTCTTCTTGCGCGATTTCACGAGCTCCTCGAGAGCCACATGTACGACCTCTTTTTTCGTACGGGCTCCCGAGACTTCCATTGCCTCTGCTACAAGGTCATCGTCGAGAAGGATATTGGTTCTCATAGCATGTGTAAGCGATGGTGTATTGTACACATTCCGTCTGAAGAGATGTTGAATCGCGGGTCCCCTCTACTTCGCCGCGCCCTCGAACAGTTTCAGATTCTCCGCCTTCCATTTCATCGCCGCGAGGATGCGGTTCCGTCCGCTCGGATGATCGTAGAAGATCCACTCTTCGACCGGTCCCGGCGACATCTTGCGGTACTCGCCGAGGTGGATGGCGGCTTGCGCGAAGCCATCGGGCTGGCGGCTGGCGTTCAGACCGTACATGTCCGCCTCCCGCTCCGTCGTGCGGACGTGGGTGTTGAGAATCGGCGTCAGAACGAAGAAGAAGATGGAGAAGATCAGAACGACCAGCGGAAGTACGGCCGTGTCGCCGATCCCGCGAATCCCCCATTTTTCTCCCCATTTCCCGAGCGACCATTCCAGCGCCCAGCGCAGGAACGCGAAACCGGCCACGATCACGATCAGGAAGAACTCGATGTCCTTCGGAATGTGATTGAGAACGTAATGCCCCATCTCGTGGCCCATCACGGCCTGGATCTCTTCCAGCGATCCGCGGCGCAGCAGGTTGTCGTTCAGCGTGATGCGCATCGTTTTCCCAAAGCCGCTCACGTTGGCGCTCATGCGCGTGGTCTGGCGCGAGGCATCCATTTCGTAGACGTCGTTCACCGGGATGCTGTTCGCGCGGGCCATGCTGATGATCGGCACGGTAACCTTCGGGTTGTCGAGCCGCTTGAGGTTGTTGAAGATCGGAACGATGAAGACCGGCGCGATCATCACCACGAAGATCAGGAACAGCATCGTGACGATGGAGGCCCAGATGTGCCAGCTCCGCGCGAGCTTGCGCACGACACCGAAGAGAATCACGGCGATGATGGCTCCCAGCACGGCGCCCACACCGAGACCTTTGACCTGATCGCCCATCCACGGACCGAAGGTCTGCGTGACCAGCCCGTACTGGCGCTCGCGGAAGAAGCCTTCGTAGACCGCGAGCGGAAATCCGAGGATGGTTGTCACGATCAGATACTGCAGCCAGTAGATGATCGTCTGCAGCGGTTTGAAGCGCGTCATCTTCTCCGCACGGTCGCGCATCCCCGCGGACCAGCGGAAGTGGAGAAGAATGAGCACGACGACGATGCCGTAGAGAAAATCCCAGAGGATGAGCCAGTAGCCGCCTTCGAAATACGCGTCCGAACGTGCCTTCGCCGCCGGCGGAATCTGCGCCAGATACGCCTCGGTCGCCGCCTCCGGATCAAAGTGCGCGGATGGCTGCGCCGCCGGAGGAACGACGACGACCGATGGCATCGCGTTCTCTGCTGACGGATTTGCCGGTGAAGAAGTGGCTGCTGACGGGTTGGCCGGTGACGGATTTGCCGGCGTCTGCGCCATTGCGCTCATACAGAGAATGACCGTGCAGACCACAAGCATCGCAAGTCGACGAATGACCATTGTTTGCTCCTGAACCGGGAATCGCCGGCTCGATGAGCACAGCGCGTGTGCTGTTGTACTACGGTTCAGACCGGTTTTGGTTGACAGTCAATCTGAAAAACCGGTCACCACGGAGGCACAGAGGTCACAGAGACACCTCTGTGTCCTCTGTGCCTCTGTGGTCGCCTTTGCTTGGCGCCAGCGATCGCGCCCCGAATTGATATGATCGCCAACCGATTTCAAACGAGGAGTGCACCCGTGCCAAGCTTTCCCGGCGTTGACTACATGGATATCGACTCGCTCTTCTCCGAAGACGAGCTGATGGTTCGCCAGACCGTTCGCGATTTCGTGGACGACGAGATCATCCCCATCATCGAAGAAGCCAACCGCGAAGAGAAGTTCCCCATGCATCTCATCCCCAAGATTGCGGAGATGGGTCTCTTCGGCGCGACGATCAAGGAGTACGACCTCCCCGGCCTCAACAACGTCGCCTACGGCCTGATCATGCAGGAGCTGGAGCGCGGCGACTCCGGCCTGCGCTCGTTCGCGTCGGTACAATCGGGACTGGTCATGTACCCGATCTACACCTACGGTTCCAAAGAGCAGCGCGACTACTGGATCCCGAAACTCGCGGCCGGAGAGAAGATCGGATGCTTCGGCCTGACCGAGCCCGATTTCGGCTCCAATCCCGGCGGCATGCGCACCTATGCGCGCAAGGACGGCGACTCGTGGGTCCTGAACGGCGCGAAGGCATGGATCACCAATGGATCGATCGCCGACGTGGCGGTGGTCTGGGCCAAGCACGACGGCGTGATTCGCGGCTTCCTCGTCGAGAAGGACACGCCCGGATTCTCGACCGCGTATCACATGGGCAAATTCTCGCTGCGCGCCTCGGTTACCTCACAGCTCTTCTTCGAAGACTGCCGCATCCCCGCCGAGAACGTCCTGCCGGAGACAAACGGCATCAAGTACCCGCTCGGATGCCTGTCACAGGCACGCTACGGGATCGCCTGGGGCGCGCTCGGCGCGGCCATGTCGGTCTACGAAACGGCGCGCACGTATGCGAAAACACGCATCCAGTTCGGCGGCCAGCCGATCGCCTCGCATCAGCTCGTGCAGAACAAGCTGGCCTGGATGATCACCGAGATCACCAAAGGTCAGCTCTTGGCAGTGCAGATGGGACGCCTCAAGGATCAGGGAAAACTGAAGCCGCATCACATCTCGATGGGCAAGATGAACAATGTGAACATCGCCCTCGAGTGCGCCCGCTCCGCCCGCGACATCCTCGGCGCCAACGGCATCAGCGACGAGTACCCGATCATCCGCCACATGCTCAACCTGGAGTCGGTGAAGACTTACGAGGGGACGCACGACATCCACAACCTCATCATCGGCGAAGCAGTAACCGGCATCCCCGCCTACAACCCGCCGATGTCGGCCAAGGATGAGCGCGAGGCGACCGCGCGCCGCGAGATGGAAGCGGCGAAGTAAACACGCGCGGCGTCTTGCCGCGCCGGTGCGGCGTTCGGCCGGACGTGTGCGGCGTTCATCCGCACGTGTGCGGCTTCTGTCCGCACGTGTGCGGCGCTCATCCGCACGTGTGCGGCGTCTATCCGCACGTGTGCGGCGTCTATCCGCGCGTGTGCGGCGTCCATCCGCGCGTGTGCGGCGTCCATCCGCGCGTGTGCGGCGCCCATCCGCGCGTGTGCGGCGTCCATCCGCACGTGTGCGGCGCCCATCCGCACGTGTGCGGCGCCCATCCGCACGTGTGCGGCGTCCATCCGCACGTGTGCGGCGTCCGTCCGCGCGTGTGCGGCGTCCATCCGCACGTGTGCGGCGTCCATCCGCGCGTGTGCGGCGCCCAGCCGGCACTGTCCGACGCCCGGCCGGCGTGGGAGAACGTCCAGTTTCGGCGGTAATTCGTCTGGCCGGCACGGACATTCATCGGGCGTACGCGGAAAATCATCGCGTGCTTCACGCAAGCAAGAACGTCGACGAGTTTGACCTCAGCCCTGACAGCACTCGGGCGAGGACGCCCGAGTGCCCGCGGTCGAGACGACCGCACTCCTTGTCCGCGCCCCTACCCTCCGTACGCCCGTCGCAGCGCCTCGAGGTCGTCCCGGGAAACGTCTCCGACTGCCACGTACGTCAGGCCGTTCGCGTGCCATTCGTCGATCGTCATCTGCGGCGTGCCGCCGAGGCTGGGTAGCGACTCGAAGATGAAGAGGGAGATCTTGTGCGCGCCTTTACTGACCAGCAGGTAGGCACCGGGACGCCCGTGCCAGAAGACGACGCGGCCGCCGATCAGGCGAAAGGGCGTGGCAGAGAGATCGGGAATGTTGACGGCGAACGGCACCCGTCCCTCGAACCACGGCTTCACGGTGTGGCGGTCGGTGGAGACGACGTCGATCGGATTTGCGCTGGCCAGGATGGTCGAATGGAGGTCAGCGAGCTCGCGGGCCGAGGTGTTGCGGGAAAGAACGAGCATCTCGCCGCCGATGGCGATGACGATGAGCACAGCCGCTGCGGCAAACCATACGAACGTTTTCGACGTTCGCTTTCGCAACACCAGCGGACGGCGCGGCGTGAAGCGAGGCATCGCCGCGCGGACGGCGCGTTTCATCTGCATCACACCCAGCACCGCGTTCGCGCAACGGCTGCAATCACGGAGATGCGCCTCGATCTCCGGCAGCGCCTCGGGCGGAATCTCCCCGTCCGCGTACCGCTCCACTTCCTCCGCAGTCAGGTCTTGCATCATTTCGATCCTCGCAACGCTTCGCGCACTTTGGCCCGCGCGCGCAGGAGACGCGACGTCACGGTCCCGATCGGAATCGACAACGTCTCCGCAATTTCCTTGTAGCTGAAGTTTTCGACGTCCGACAAAAGGATGACTTCGCGAAACGGAAGCGGCAGTCCTTCGATCGCCGTCTGCAATGCCGCGGCGTTGGCGCGGCTGAAGAAGATCGTCTCCGGCGTCGTTTCCTCCGCCAATCCTTCGAAACGATCCGGATCGTCGTCGATCGATACCTGAGGCGTGCCTCGCAGGCCGCTCCGCGAGGTCAGGAAGGTGTTGCGGAGGATGCGGTAGATCCAGGCGCGAAAGTTCGTCCCGGCGGTGAATGAGCCGAATCCGCGGAACGCTTTCAGATACGTTTCCTGCACCAAGTCCTCCGCTTCCTCCGCATCGCGTGCCAGCCAGCGGGCATAGTTGTAGAGCGGCTCGAAGAGCGGCAAGGCCAGCGCCTCAAACGAGAGTCCGTCGGTCATTCGGAGCAGTTCTACTCCTTTCTAACTGGCGAACGGCGAAAAAAACCCGGTGAGGCAGAGATCAGAGACAAGAGATCAGCGATCAGGAGGAAACCCAGCGTCCTCATCTCTTGTCTCTGATCTCTTTGTCTCTGATCTCTTTGTCTCTGATCTCTCCTCCTCTGGATGAAAACCCGCCTTCGCCAGTTACACAGCCAGAAAGGACACCACCTCATGGCAAAACCATTCGATCGCCGCTCGTTCATGCGCCTCTCGGCCGCTTCGCTCGGCGCGGGCGCGCTCCTGCGATTCATGCCCTTCGGTACCACCGTCAACGGATCCACCCTCGGCACCCTTCTCGGCGCGCGCAACGGCGAAGCTCCCGGACCGTTTTCGATCGTGCAGCTCAGCGACACGCACGTCGGCTTTCAGGGACCGCCCGACCCGCTCGGCACGAAAGCATTCGAGCGCGCCGTCGACGCGGTCAATGCTCTCGATCCGCAGCCGGATCTCATCCTCTTCACCGGCGACTTGACGCACGACAGCGAGGACCCGGCTGAGCACGCCAAACGCTTCGCGGCTTTCAAAACCATCTCCGGCCGCCTTCGCGTCAAGAAGAGGATGCACGTGCCCGGCGAACACGATGCCGCGCTCGATGGCGGGACGCTCTTCCGCGAGCATTTCGGCGAGACTCACTACTCGTTCGATCATCGCGGCGTCCACTTCGTCGCCCTCGACAATGTCTCGGCGGGCAAGCCGATCGTCGGCGCCGAGCAGATCGCCTGGCTGAAGAAGGATCTGGCCCGCTACCCGAAGACCGCGCCGATCGTCGTCTTCACCCACCGCCCGCTCTTCGATCTCAAGCCGGAGTGGGAGTGGTTCACCAGCGACGGCGATGAGGTGATGAATGTCCTCGCGCCGTACGACGCAGTGACCGTTCTCTACGGCCACATCCACCGGCTCAATCACACCACCCTCGGCAAGTCCCAACATTACGCCGCGCGCTCGCTGATCTTCGCTTTCCCCGAGCCCCCGGCCACATCGACTGCCGACAAGAAGCCGCTTCCCTTCGACAAGACCCAGCCTTTCCGCAACCTCGGCATCCGCGAGATCACCGGAAACGGCGCGCGCCACACGCTCTCAGTCAATGACGTCGAGCTCACCTCGCGCGAGCTCTCCGGAACCGAAGGCGTCCAGCAAATCCTCAAAACAGGAGATTTCCTATGAACACGTTCAACAAGTTCCTCATCGCGTCGCTGCTCACGCTACTACTGGCCGCCGCCACAGTTGTGGTGGCGCAAACCGGCACGCCGCCGCGCGTCGTCGAGATCAGCGCCAAGAAGTTCGAGTTCACGCCCAACGTCGTGACGCTCAAGAAAGACGAGCCGGTGACGATCCACTTCACCAGCACCGACCGAGCACACGGCCTCCTCGTCAAAGCATTCAAGATCGACCTCGATGCCGATCTCGGCAAACCGGCCGATGTGACCATCACCCCGCACGAAGCCGGCAGCTTCGCCGCCATCTGCGATCACTACTGCGGCTCCGGCCATGGCAACATGAAGATGACGTTCGTCGTGGAGTGACAGGAGTGCAGGCGTCTCGCCTGCGGCCGACGGGCGTCTCGCCCGCCGGTAAATCCGCGGTAATACGAAGAACGACCCGGCGTCCACGCAACACACGGCGAATGCTGTGGACGCCGGCCAGACTAACGGTAAGAAGAAATCCAACCCACATGCCACACGCCGAGGAGTGCAGGCGTCTCGCCTGCGGCCGACGGGCGTCTCGCCCGGCGGTAAGCCCACGGCGATACGACGAACGACCCGGCGTCCACGCTACACACGGCGAATGCTCTGGACGCCGAGCAGACTAACGGTAAGAAGAAATCCAACCCTCACGTCACACACGCCGAGGCGAGACGCCTCGCCGCCGCAGGCGAGACGCCTGCACTCCTTGGGGAGCAAAATATGAACTTTCATCCTCCCAACGCCATCCACCTCCACCTCATCATCAATCACGCTCCCGTTTTCGGCGAGCTCGTCGCGGTGGGGCTGCTGCTGGCGGCTGCGGTGTTGCGTAGCACGACGCTGTTGCGCACCGCACTCGCTGTCGTGGTCCTCACCGCACTCGGCGCGATCCCGGTCTTCTTCACGGGACGCGCTGCCGCGGATGCGATTGGGAAAGTCGAAGGAATCGATCAGGAGGCCATCAGTCCGCACGAGGAGGCGGCCGAGCGTTTCCTCTTCGTGGCTGGGGCGGCCGGTGTCGCGGCAGTCGTTGCGCTGGTCCGTCCCGGGCGCGCCACCGTCGCTATCACCGCTGTGCTGACGCTTCTCTCCTTCGGCCTGGCTGGATGGACGGCCAATCGTGGTGGGTTGATCCATCATCAGGAGTTGCGAGGGGCCGTCAATGCGCAAAGTGGCGGACCCCTGCGTTGGACCGCGCCAGCAGCTACCGGCTCCGCTATATCTGCTAGAGTTGCCGCCCGGAAAAACTCAGGCAACGAACGGAGCGTCATGGAATCGAGTCTCGAGATTGGCTTTTTGCGCGTTTCTGAAAAAGCAGCCATCGCCGCGGCGCGCACGATGGGCTATGGCAAACGCAAATACTCCGACCAGGTAGCGGTGGAGTCGATGCGCGAAGAGCTGAACCGGCTCAAGATGCGCGGGACGGTCGTGATCGGCGAGGGAGAGCGCGACAAGGCTCCGATGCTCTATGTCGGCGAGCCCCTCGGGCGCGGCTGGACTGAAGGCGAGATCTATCCCGAGATCGACATCGCGGTCGATCCACTCGAAGGAACGAACCTCTGCGCCACCGGCTCGGCAAACTCCATCGCCGTCCTCGCAGCCTCCGAAAAGGGCGGTCTGCTCAACGCGCCCGACGTCTACATGGACAAGATCGTCGTCGGCCCGACCGCCGCGGAGCATGTCAGCCTGACCGCCTCCGTTCACGAGAATCTCAACCAGATCGCTGCGGCCTTCCAGCGCGACGTCGATGAATTGACGATCGTCGTCCTCGACCGCGAAAGGCATCACGACCTCATCGCCCAGATTCGCGAGGCGGGAGCGCGCATCAAACTGATTACCGACGGCGACCTCTCCGCCGGCATCGCCGCCGCCGTTCGCGGCACCGGCATTCATGCAGCCATGGGCATCGGTGGAGCGCCCGAGGGCGTGCTGACGGCATCAGCGATGCGCTGCCTCAACGGCCGGATGCAGGGCCGCCTCAAGCCTCTCGAAAAGTGGCAGGAAGAGCGGCTACGCTCGATGGGCTACGTCGACGCCGAAAAGGTCTACGACACCGCCGAACTGGCGTCCGGCAACGACATCATCTTCTGCGCGACCGGCGTAACCGACGGCGATCTCCTGCGCGGCGTCCGCTTCTTCGGCGGTGGCATCCGCACGTCGTCGCTCTTCATGTCGCTAAAGTCGAACACGATCCGCTTCGTCGACACGATCCATCGCGAAGAGGGATCGCAGTTGGCGGTTTCGTTCGTGTAGGCGCGCTAAACCAAATCAACCACAAAGACACAAAGAATCTTTGTGACCTTTGTGCCTCTGTGGTTAATGGTCTTGTTGAAATAGCCCACGAAACTCCTTCGGCAGCGCGGCGGTGAAGACGAGGTGTTTACCGGTCGTGGGATGGTCGAAGCCGAGGAGCTTGGCGTGGAGGCCGAGGCGGCCGAGAGGGTTCGTGGTGGATCCGTACATCGTGTCGCCCACCACCGGATGCCGCGATTCCGAGAGATGGGCGCGGATCTGGTTCTTGCGGCCGGTCTCCAGCGTCACTTCGAGCATCGAATACGCGCGTTTCGCGCTGATGGTGCGGTAGTGCGTGATGGCGTGCTTCGCGTCGGGGTGGGCATCGACGCTGACCATCCGCAGATCCTTCTGCTCAAATAGATTCGACTCGATCGTTCCGTCCGGCGGGTCGATTGTCCCCTCGATGATTGCGACGTAGATACGCTCGACGCTGTGGATCATGAACTGCGCCTTGAGCTGCTCACGCGCGAAGAAATTCTTCGCGAAGACGAGGACGCCCGACGTTTCGCGATCGAGGCGGTGAACGACGTGGACGCGATCCTCGCCGCGGCTGCCGAGGTAGGTGTTGAGGTAGGCCTGAACGGTCGCCTCGCGCTCGCGCTCTGTCGCCACGGTGAGGAGACCATGCGACTTCAGGATCACGATGACATCGCGGTCCTCGTGCAGAATCGCAATGCCGGGCGGAAGCACGCGCAGATCCGACTTCGCGACGACCGTGATCAACTCGTCCGGCTCGATGACGCGCCTGGCATCCTTCTCCGTCTCGCCGCCGACCCGCACACGCCCCGTCTGCAACATCTGCCGCAACGTCGTCCGGGACGAGTCGGGATAGAGCTGCGCGAGCGCGTCGAGGAGAGGAAGGGGGGCGGAGCGAGGCACGGGGATATTGTGTCATCGCGGCGGTGGGAGCAGAGATCAGAGACAAGAGACAAGAGATCAGGGCAGACAGTCCTGATCCCTGAGTTGTAATCTCGAGTCTCTGATAATCAGAGATTAGAGGCAGCAGCTCCGGGCCCCTGATCTCTGATCTCTGCTCTCCACGAAACGCACTCCCGTACAATGCATGCACCGGAGGCACCCACATGGACTACAAAATCGTCGGCGACGTCATGCAGGCGTTGCAGATCACGTTGCAGCGGAACGAAGAGATTTACGCCGAGGCGGGTGCGATGCTCTACATGAGCGCGGGGATCGACCTGCAATCGAAGATGCAGGGCGGGCTCATGAAAGGCCTCATGCGCAAGTTCCTCGCCGGAGAGTCGCTGTTCATGAGCGTCTTCCGCTGCGACGTCGGTTCCGCGCACATGGCGCTCGCCAATCCGATCGCCGGCAAGATCTTTCCCATCCAGCTCAACAACACCACGATCCTGGCCGAGCGCAACGCCTACCTCTGCGCCATCGGCAACATCGATCTCTCCGTCGCGTTCACCAAGCGATTCGGCGCGGGGCTGTTCGGCGGCGAAGGCTTCCTGCTGCAGAAGATCAGCGGACAGGGACTGGTCTTCCTGCACGCCGGCGGCAACATGCTCGAGTTCAATCTGGCCGCAGGCGAGCAGCTTCGCGTCGATACGGGATGCATCGTCTCGATGGCCGAGACGATCAGCTATGACATCCAGTTCGTCGGCGGCTTCACGAACGCGCTCTTCGGCGGCGAGGGACTCTTCTACGCAACACTCACCGGCCCCGGCCACGTGGTCCTGCAGACGCTCCCCTTCAGCCGGCTCGCCAATCGCCTCATGGCCGCCGCAGGTCCGTCCGGCAATCATCGCGACGAGTCGAAGGGCCTCGGCGGATTCGCCGGGGATGTGCTGGGGAACATTATTTCTGGGGATTAAGGAGTGTGGGCGTCTCGCCCGCGGGCAGTCGGGCGTCTCGCCCGAATGCTGTAGGTATCGCTGAACTGTGTTAGCCGCGTTGCAAAGACGCCCGAGTGTCGTCATCTCCCGCCAACATTCGCGGGGCGAGACGCCCCGCGAACCGCGGTCGAGACGACCGCACTCCTATCGCATCGCAAACACCACCGACACCGTAAACGTCAGCTCGGTCGTCCCGCTCTCCACCGGCACCTCGGAGCTCACGACCTGCGCGGCCATGACGTTGCGGGCCATCATCGGACGCGGTTGCGGTTGCATCGAGCCGAGCTCGTTGATCGCGATTGCAGTGCCGAGGGTGCGGCCGGCGGCGGTGGCGAAGAGGGAGGCTTTGGCGTGAGCTTCTGCGAATGCGGCGCGGAGACCTTCGTCACGGCCGCGCGAAGGATCGGAGACGGAGAACGACAGTCCTGAAGTTTGATTCACGCCGGCGGAGACCGCGGCCTGGAGGAGACGGCCAGCGTCGCTGACCTGCTTCCGCGTCACGGTGATGCTGTTCGCGACCTGGTAGCCGATGACGCGCGGCGGCTTTCCCTGTTGCTGTTGGCTGTAGTCCTGCTGCGGGTAGATCGAGAAGTTGGCGGTCTGGATCTCTTCCGCTTTCGCGCCGGCGGCTTTGAGCGCTGCGATGACGGCGGCGACTTTCTGGTTGTTGTCGTTCACCGCTTCCTCGACCGTTGGCGCCATCGTCTGGACGGTGGCGGTGAACGAATAGCGGTCGGGAGTCAGTGAAACATGGCCTGTGCCGGAAACGCTGATCGTGTCGACATTCGACTCGCGCGAAGTCGTCACCGGCTGTGCGAAGGCACTCGCGGCGGCGAGGCTTGCGGCGAAGAAGACGAGAAATCTTTTCATACAACCTCCTGGTTTGACCGGATGATCGCGCGCGCTACAATGCGCGCCTCCACATCTGCGGCGCGCCCGCGGCTCGCGGCGTTTCACGGGGAAACAACACGAATGGCTGATCCGAATGACAGGGTGCCGGGGCAGGCATCGGGGCGGTACTACGTCGATACGCAATGTATCGATTGCGATCTCTGCCGCGAGACCGCGCCCGCCAATTTCCAGCGCAACGACGAGGAAGGCTTCTCCTACGTCTACAAACAGCCCGAAACACCGGATGAAGAGACATTGTCAAAGGACGCGCTGGATAACTGCCCGGTCGAAGCGATCGGAAACGACGGGTGAGAATCGAAGGATGAAGGCGGAAGGATGAAGGATGAATCAAAGCCAAGCGCTTCCCTCATCCTTCATCCTTCATCCTTTGATCAATGCGTCTTCGTATCCTGGCTCACTTGATCGTGCCAGTCGTCGGCGAGCAGCACTTCGATCAGCTCCTGCAACTCCTCCATATGGAAAGGTTTCGTCAGCGCTGCGGTGCGGTTGTTTCCCTTCGTGATCGTCAGGATGTCACCCTTGCCTGAGGCCACCACCACCGGAGTCTTTTTTCCCTGAGTCAGGAACCAGGCGATCCACTCCTCGCCGCTCATGCCGCCGGGGAGATTGAGATCGAGCAGAATGAGGCGCGTATCGGGGTTGCGCTGCAGGAGCGAGATCCCTTCGGTGGCGCCGGTCGCCGAGAGCACTTCGTAGCCGCGCCTCTGCAGGTACGATTTGTAGAGCGCCAGGACCTCGGGGTCGTCTTCGATTGCGAGGATCTTGTGATTCGGATTCGTTTGGTTCGCTTCGGTCATCATCACCCACTCCTGAGCCTGGGCCGGACTGATGCGAAAGGCGTGCTAACCTCAGGCGCACCATGGGAATCGCGCTCTGGACGGCCTGCGCGCTCGTGCTTTTCGCCGCTGCCCGCTTCGTTCCCGCGGGACGCCCCACCCGATGGATCGGAGAGCTGATTGCGGCGCTGACGAGCGCGATGCTCTTCGGCCTCCTGGCCACGTTCCTCGACTTCGGCGGCTGGAATGAGCCCGATTGGCGCGCCGGCGTCTTTGTGTTCCTCGGCGCGGCGGCGGTAATCGCGATCTTGCGCGTCGCTCGGCTGACGCGATCGGCAGGCTCTCGTCGAGAGCCGGATGTCATCGGGTCGAACGCATCTCCCACCCCACGTCACTCATGATCCGCGGCATCATCACCATCCTTCTTCTCACCCTGAACGCAGTGTTCTGGGGCTCCTGCATCGTTCTCCTCGGCGTCGTGAAGTTCGCCATCCAGATCACCGCGCCGCGCAGCCGGGCGCGCACGCGCGTCATCCTCATGCTGGCCTGGCTGGGAGCGCGATGGGTGAGCGGTTGCGACAACATCTTCGACTTGATGCTCCCGACCAAATGGGAGATTCGCGGCATCGGCGACGACATCCGTCCCGACGGTCACTACCTCATCATCAGCAATCACGTCTCGTGGGTCGACATCTTCGCGCTCTTCCGCGCCTTTCATGGACGCGCGGCCTTCATCCGTTTCTTTCTCAAGCAGCAGCTTTTCTGGGCACCGATCGTCGGGCAGGCGTGCTGGGCGCTGGAGTTTCCGTTCATGCGGCGCTACACGCCGGAGTACCTGGACAGGCATCCCGAAAAGCGCGGCGCGGATCTCGCCACCACGCGCAAGGCCTGCCAGCGCTACCGCAATTTCCCCGTGGCCATGCTGAACTTCGTCGAGGGGACGCGCTTCTCGAAGGCGAAGCACGACGAGCAGAAATCTCCCTACCGCCACCTGCTCCGTCCCCGCACCGGCGGCATCTCCTTCGTCCTGGCCGCGCTCGGTGATCAGCTCGACGCCATGTACGACATCACCCTCGCCTACCCCCCCGACGGCGAGGTGACGATGTGGCAGTTCGTCAGCGGCCAAGTCCCGAAGATCATCATCGACGCACAGCGCGTCGAGCCGCCGCCGCAATTCTTCGACGCAGCCGTCACGAGCGCCGGGCTCGTCCGCGACGAACTGCGAGCTTGGATGGGCGACTTATGGTTGAAGAAGGATGAGGCGCTTGATGTGTTGCTGAGCTCACCAGAAGCCTCACCACAGAGTCACTGAGATCACGGAGAAAACCTCTGTGTCCTCTGTGTCTCTGTGGTTCAATTGTTTGTGTTCGTGCCACAATTCTGCCGTCAACAAGGACCCCCAATGACCCGCCAATCCGCAAGAACCGCTTTCGCCATCGCACTCATCGCCGCCTGCGTCACCTTGACCGCCGGAACACACCGCGCCGTAGCACCGCCAACGAATCTCACCGACGACGCTCTCGGCCTCGGCCCAATGTCCGGTGCCTCAATACGAGGGGTCGTCGCTGCCGTGCAGGGAACGCTGATCACGCTCAACACCGGCGGCGCCCCCGCCATCATGATCGAGACCTCGGCAGCCAAATTCATGAGCGACCACAACGGAACGGCCTCGCTTGCCGACATCAAACCCGGCGCACGCATCACCGCGTTCCTCAACACCTCTCCGACGACCCAGCCGTCATCCGCTCTGCGCGCGCAATTGATCACGATCGAGTCGGAGCCCGATCTGCAGTTGACGGGAACCATCGATTCAATCGATGCCCCTCACTCCCGTTTCGTCGTCCTCGGCATCACCATCACCGCCGACGCCAGCACCACCTTCGGCAGCACCTTCCCTACATTCGCTGCGATCAAGGGCGTGGGCGACCTGGCCGTCGGGCAGGTCGTCAATGTCACCGCGCGCTTCGGGTCGGGGGCGATCATCGCCACGAGTGTCCAGGTCACCTCGCCCACGATTCAGGCCACGGCGATCCTGTCCGGCACCGTCAAGTCGATCGGAACGGCGTCGTGGGTCATAACGGGGAGGGACGGCAAAGACACGACCATTGCCATCGACGCGCAGACGAAGATCATCGGCGATCCGAAGGTCGGGGACTCCGTGCAGGTCATGGCGACGATCGATTCCGCGCACAACTACACCGCCATCGCCATCGTGAAGATCGAGACGCACGACGTCACGACCGAGCTGCACGGCACCGTGAAATCGATCAGCGCGTCGCAGTGGGTGGTCGGCGGCCCTCCCGGCTCGGCCGCTCCCGACTTCCTCGTGAAGATCGCCTCGACGACGGTCATTTATCCCGATCCCAAAGTCGGCGACCGCGTGGTCGTCGTCGGAACCCGCGACGCCACCGGCACGTTCACGGCGACAAAGATCAGCAAGGAAAACTGATTCAGCTGCAACGAACCTGAATCGCGCTAAGGAGAGCATCTCAATATGGCCCAACTCAACGGCTACCTGTTTTTCAACGGCAACTGCGCGGAAGCGATGGGGTTCTACGCGAAGACGCTCGGCGGCAAGGTCGACATCATGAAGGTTGGCCAATCGCCGGCCGCGGAGCAAATGCCGCCGGGTTCCGACGATCTCGTCATCCACGCCCGCCTCGAGCTCCCCGGCGGCGCCGTCCTCATGGCCTCGGATTGGCTGGACCAGGCGCCCTATCCATCGATGAAAGGCTTCGCGCTCTCAGTCGGCTATCCGACCGGAGACGAAGCGCGTCGCACCTTCGATCTGCTGGTCGAAGGCGGCAATGCCCCGATGCCCTTCGGCAAAACGTTCTTCGCCGAGGGCTTCGGGATGCTGACGGACCGCTTCGGCACGCCGTGGATGGTCGCCGGCGGAATGATGGGGTGAGGATCGTTTGGTCGGATGGCCGGGAACTCAATGTCTCGGGATCGGCCACGCTACGACGAATGATTTCGCGGCGTTTCAATGGGGGAAATCGAACGCCTCGCCGTTGCTCTTGACGCCCGCTTTCGTCAGCCAATCCGGACCGAGCTCGCTCGCCGGCTTGCCGATGCACGGCAGGTTGGCCACGGTCTTTCCTTCGCGCTCGACGAAAACGCCCTGCTTCTCGCGGGTCTCGCCATGCGGGCCCCATTTACCGATGCCGCTATAGACGACGTACCCGAACGGACCCTTGCGGAAGCGCAGCCATGCACCGCCACCGCCCGCGAACGCCTCGCTGTCGCCGCTCGCGGCCTTGCTCGGAATCGTCCAGACCGCAGGAATCGTGATCTCGAGCGGCTCGGTGGAATCGGGTTTGCCGAATCGATATTGCAGATAGCCTTTCGTCGGGGAAGCGTCCTTCGATCCGCAGACCGACACCAGTTTCGCGCCCGTACTGCATGCAAAAACGATCGTCTCCGCCGGCGTGCAGAAAGACGCCTGCATCGGCGATTTGGACGTTGCCGGCTTCGCGGCGGCAGCGGGCAGCACCTCAGCCGATTTCACGAGCACCACGCTCTTGCTCTTCTTGCAGTCAGGATCGCCCTGGCATTCGCCGGCCAGAACATTCTCGATCGAATACGTGAGTCTCAGGCGCTTCCCGACGAGCTTCGGCTGCTCGCAAATCGCAAAGTCCGCCATCTCCTCGAACACAACGCCGCGGTCGTCTCTGAGCGTGAGATAGCACGCGACATCACCGGCGACTGCTTTCGTGAGGATGCCAATCGTCTTCTTCGTCTCCTTGCCAATCTTGACCGTATCGTCGCTCGACGCAGCCGCATGCAGCGTCACCACGGTCATCATCAGCATTCCGAGAATCGCGCAGCGTCGCGTCATCATCTCTGTCGTCATTCGTTTCTCCCCTTACTTCACTCCAGCAACCAGCGCTTTGAAATCCGCCCGCTTCCCGGCAACCGGAATCGTCAGTTCGATCTTCAACTTTGCGTTGCGGTAGTCGGTGATCGTGAATCGCAACTCATCCGCATCCTCCCCGAGCGCGCGGAGGAGCGACTTCGGCGTGCTCACCGCCTTGTGCGTCACGTCGGAGCCTTCAAACGTAAAGGTCCCCTCCTCCGGATACGACCCGCTCGGCGCCACCTTGAACGAGAGCGGCTCCTTTCCCCTCCGCGTGATCGTGACCACGAGAAGCTGTTTCTCCACTGCCGGCGCATCCGGCCCTTCGAAATCATCGAAGTGGAACGGCGCCAGCGCCGCAACGTGCCCGAGAGTCAGATCAAATCCGAGCGCTCCTTTCTCATTCGGGGTGTACGTCGTGTCGCAGAAGAACTTCACCGTAACCGGCGTCGCCTTCCCCAACACCGTAGCGACCCCGGAATACGCCAGAAACCGCCCGCTCCCCGACCGAGATGCCTCCCACTTCCCCGCTGAATCCGCCACCAGCGCCGAGAGCGTCATCGAAACGAACATCAGGAATCCGATACGAGCCAGACGCGACGACATGAGTCACCCCCTCCATCAGCATTCAACGGGATGCGGACGGTAGCATAGGGCTGGTGATGACGCGGCGAACACGGAACGAGAAACGCTGCAACCGCGCATGGCGTGAGTCCGTAGAGACGCAGATGAGACGCGTGCCTCGATTCGCTCACTTTCGTGACGGGGTCGCGATTCGAAGACGTGTTTGGAGGTGAGTCGATGAGCGGTTTCTTCCGGTGCCTCGCATGTTCACTGATTCTTCTTATGCCTTCCGCAATGGCGGCTGACACATCCGGCGAGCATTGGATTGGGACCTGGGCCGCCGCCGCGCAGCATTGGCTTCCCGGACGTCTGGTGAGCTTTCGCAACCAAACCGTGCGTCTCATCGTGCACACCAGCGCCGGCGGTGCGAAGGCGAGAATCAAAATCTCAAATACCTACGGCGATCAGCCGCTCCAGATCGCCACCGTGCACATTGCCCGTCGCACCGCGGGCGCGGATATCGATCCCGCCTCGGATCGAACGGTGACGTTTCAAGGTCGGAAGGACCTTACGGTCGCCTCGCGGTCGATGGCCGTAAGCGATCCGGTAGACCTCGACGTCCCCGCGCGCTCGGATCTTGCGGTCAGTCTCTTCTTTCGCGAGACGGCTCTGGCCACGACGTCGCACTCCCTGGCGCAGCAGACGAACTACGTCTCACCCGAGACTGGCGACTCGACCGGCGACGCCAAGTTCACGGCAGCAAAAACGATCCTCGCCTGGCCATTTCTCACGGGCGTCGACGTTGCCGCTCCGCCGCGCGGGTTTGCCATCGTCGCGCTGGGGTCGTCGCTCACGGACGGAGATGGATCGACCAAGGATACGAACAAGCGGTGGCCGGACGTCCTTGCCGAACGGCTGCAAAACTGCGTAGACAAGGATGCGCCGGCAGGCGTGCTCAATGAAGGCATCATCGGCAATCGTCTGGTGAGCGACTCCGGCAGCCCGCGGCAGAAGGGCGGTCCATTCGGTGCGGTGTTCGAGGATCTGGCGCCGGCGATCGGCGAGTCGGGCCTTGCGCGTTTCGACCGGGACGTTCTGCAGCAATCCGGCGTCAAGTTCGTCGTCCTCGCCCTCGGCATCAACGACATCCTCTTCCCCGGCGCCTTCGTCCCGGCGAGTGAATCGATCAGCGCACAAACACTGATCGCAGCTAATCGCCAGCTCCTGGCCCGCGCGCACAAGAAGGGCGTCAAGGTCATCATCACGACGCTTCCGTCGTGTGAAGGCGCATTTTTTCGCAGCCCGTTCATCACGTTTTGCACGCCGGAGAACGAGAAGGTTCGCCAGGAAGTGAACACCTGGGTTCGCAACACGAAGGAGTTCGACGGGATGATCGATTTCGATCAGCCGGTGGCGGACCCGAGCCACCCAGCGCGTATCCTGCCGGAGTACGACAGCGGCGATCATTTGCACCCGAATGACGCCGGTTACGTCGCCACAGCTAATGCGGTGTCGCTGACGTTGTTTGGCTGTTCGGATCGAAAATAAAGTGTTCGCGATGGTGAACCGCAGCTGTCTTTTTTAGCGCGGAACGCCGCGGCCCGCGTTTGAACGAAGGCCGCGGCGGAGGATGGGACTACCCGTGTCCGGGAGGCGGAATCATCGGGCCTTCCAGCGTGTGAATGACTTGAGTCAGCCTCTGGAGCAAACGCCCCAGGATTGAGTCGCCACCCCCGTTGCGAGGTGATGCGGAGGCTGGCAGCGCCAGCGCGAGAATGGCGATCAGCAACAAGACTGCATTCATTTTCTTCATCGGCTCGGTCTCCTTTCCGGCGTTCCAGTGCGCGAATCGCCGTTCAACCTGTGACTTCTGTGCCAGTGAAAGCTCGTGCCTCGAATTGATCTCTCGGAGACTTATGGCCGTCCGCCTGGCGGCGGTCCCTGCGGCTCGTCGAGAGCGTGGGTAATGCGTCCGATTCCGCGTAGCAAGCGTGCGAGGAACGTGTCACCGCTCCCGCCAACAGGCGCCGCAGAGAGGGGTACCGCGAGAGCAAGCGTAGCGATCAACAACAAGATTGCGTTCGTTCTCTTCATCTGCCAATCCTCCTTTCCCGGCCACACGTGGCCGATTCTTGTCACGACAATTCGAGGTTTGCTCGACTATAGGAGGGATTAGAGGAAGTCTTCCGGGACGGTAAAAGGCGGTGATGATTACCGCGGCTGCGAGCTGTTATTACTGCGACGTTGGCCAGCGATCAAGGCTTTCCAGAAGCAGAGCGACCCGATCCCGCTGCACCGGATCGGCTGCCGCCTTTCTGAGCTCAATCCGAGCATCCTCGAGCATTCCCAGTCGCGCGTAGAGGATGCCGAGCGAACGATGATCGTCGGGGCTGCTGCGTCGAGCCTCCTCGATCTGGCTTTCCCCGTTTTCCGAAAGAACCGCAAACTTCGCCATCGGCTGCGTTGGCAGAGGAATCACCACGGAGTTGCCGCGTGTGCGGACGCGAACCTGCCAGGTGTATGTGCCCCCCCGGTGCAGATCCTCTGCTGGCGTCCACGAAGTCGAATGTAGGTCTCCGCTCACCGCAACCGGGAGCATGCCGCGGTAAACCGAGACGTTGTAAACCGCATCCGGAACTGATGTCCACGAAAACAGCGGACGGGAACTTTCAACGATCTCTGCGACCGGGTGAAGAGCGCGCGCGCTGCTCCTCGGCGAAGAGGAGCCTCTTGTCTGGCCTGGTCCGGACAAGAGAGAGAGATACAACGCTGGAGGATCGAGCGTTTCGGCATCAAACGCGGCAGCCGTATGGGCGCCGGAATCGTTCGCGGGCGTTACTCGAGTGATCGCACGTGGCGTGGCGGAAGTGGAAGGCAAGTGGCGGCGAGACATGGAGAGCACTACGACGATCGACGTCAGCAGCACCAGCGCAGCAGCAACAGAGGCCATGAACAGCCAGCGCCCGGCGTCCGGCGATCGCGTCAGGTTGCGGCGCGCGACACGAAGATCGTCGACCTCGGCCTGACAAGTGGAACACGAGGCGAGGTGCCGCTCGGCTTTGGCCAGCGCACCACCCCGAAGCGCCCCTTCGACGTAGGGATAGAGCTCTTCGTCGACAAGCAGATGTTCCTCGACGCCGACGATTTGCTCGCTAAGGCCGATTGATGCGTTGTCCAGGCAGAGAACTTCCGAGGCAAGTGCGGAACACTCAGGACAGCCGGCTACGTGATCGAGAATCGTGCGGAGTTGGCCACCTGGTAGTTCCCCGCCCCGAACTGCCAGCAGGTCGTCGATGCTCACATGTGTTTTCATGGTTGGCGTGTCCGTTTCGCAACGCGGCGGCGGAGGCGTTCCCGCGCCGACTTGCGAAGATTGATCACCTGTTGCCGGGTGACGTTGAGCAGTTCTCCGATGGCACGATCATCAAGGGGCAGGCTTTTCCAAAGACTCATTAATTGATCGACTCCGATGCCGATGGCCTCGGCGATCTCGCTCGTCGTGGCCACGCCACTGAGAGAGAGAAGAGCAAGTGCGTCCAGGCTCTCCGAGTCACGGAGATTCAGCAGCAGCGCCGCGCATTGGTTGCGAGGAAGCTGGGCGATCTCATCCCACAGAATATTCATGAGCTGGCGCGACTGAAGTGCGGCAAGCGGACTGGGGCGCTCGTCGATGATCGACTCGATCGGGTGGAGATCCGGCTCATCATGAATGTGCCAGAGGAGCGCGACCCGGCTCACCAGATTCGAAAAGCGAACCGGACGTCGGATCGTCTTGAAGAGGGCTGCCAGGGCATCCGCTGGCCGCGACGGGTCGAGAACGATTCCGCCGAAATTAACGGCGTCAAGTTCATCGGCGCTCATGACGATCGCCTGATCGGTCCACGCGGTAAGGCCGGCGATCGAACAGCCGGACGCACTCCACAATGCCAGCCGGGAGTCGCGCGTCAGGACATATCGCAATCGGTTCTCCAGCCGCGTTCTAGCGGGGAATCGGGTGCGGACGATGTCTCTGGCAGCGTGATGAGCGGCTTCCGAAACGTAGTCATCGAAGTTACTGATCGCGGCGTCGATCGATCCGGTCACCAGACGAAGTTTGCCCATCAACCGCACGATCACCGTGGCCACAACGTCATCCGCGTCTTCACTGCTGATCCTGATCATCCGGGCAAAATGGCGAACCAGAACGCGGTCGATGATCGGGCGCGCGATCGATACCACGAGGCGCTCGATCTCCCGTTGCCGCGACCGTTCGTCAGGCCCATCGATGAGCGGCCGGAGCAAGGGATCATTCAGGGCGATGATCTGACGCTGGTCGAACTGCTCCCTGGTAGGCGCAACCAACTTTGCCACCACAGGCCATCCTAGGCGCTGCTCCCTGGCCAACGATAGACGAAAACGAACTGAATTATTACCAGATCGAGCAATGTGGTGGATATGACTCGCCGGAATTGAGCAGCACCGGCCTCGCACACTGCCGGACGCAGGCCGGTTTATCATGGAGTGATGCGCTGTGTCATCGCCGCTGCTCTGATGGCATTCTGCCTTCCTGTGCTCGGAGCGTCCGAGTCTCGCCAGGCACTCACCGAACACTTCGCACGCGCCCTGGTGAACCTCGACATGACGAGTCTGGACGCCATCGCCACGCATCCGATCCGTTATGTGACGGCCTGGAGCAGCGTCGAGACCCTGGTGACCTCGTCGCGATGCATCGAGCTCCGTTCGCAGCCGCGCGTCGACATGATTGGCAGCGGCAAGTCACTCCAGGGCCGGGTAACGATCGATGCAGTGGCGACGGGCGCGCGAACCGGCAGGATCCGCGGGGTCCCCAAGAGCTGGATTCTGACATTTGAACGGGTTCAGGGACACTGGCGAATCTCGGAAGTCCAGACATATGAAGATCTGCTCGCCAAGCGTCTCGCCGGCATCACGACATCCGACAGCGCATTCGGCGAGCTCGGAGCGGGCGGTTACGACCCCGCGGCGCTTCTGACCTCGCTCAACAATCAGCTCGCGCAATCTCCGGCGGCGGAGATTCGCCGGCGCTTCGCCGACGCGGCGCTGGTGGCCGCTACAACAGACGCGGAGCGTGCCCGCGCGCTGTGCCTCAACGTCCGTACTATGTTAGCCGATGCGGAGCAGCAATCGCGTCTGATTGAACGGTGCCGTGCAGCTGCCGTAGCCTCCCAGGACTCTGACGCTATCGCGGAGGCCTCACTTGCGGCTGGGAGTCGATCGGCGAATGACGTTCAGAGCCAGGTCCTGGCTTTGGAGAATTCTGTGTCGATGCTGCATTTCGTTGACGACCAGAGTGTGCCTCTCAGCGCACTGGCAACCCTGGCCGGGGTCCACCACGTTGGCGGAGACGAACGCGAGGCATTGATGCTTGCGCAACGGTTGCAAGAGCTCGCCGTAGTCTGCCGGATCGGACGAGCGGAGTTCGACGCCCACACCACCATGCTCGGGATCTACTACGAGAAGGACTATTGGGATCTGGCAATCCAGGAGGCACAGGCTGCCGTTCATTTCGCCGACTGGGAGGGCGACAAGATGGCTCTCCTGTGCGCACACATGAACCTCGGCGCGTGTCATGAGATGAGTCACCACTTCGACGCTGCCCAGCGTGAATATGAGCGCGCAGTAGAGCTGGCTGGCGACTACGGAGGCCCCGTCGCCGCAATCAACAACGCCAATCTGGCCCGATCGCTCATGAACCACAACCGGCTTCACGAAGCGGCAAAGTGGGCCTCGATTGCAGTGGAGTTGGCGCGCGCCTCGCGGTCCCCATCCGCACAGATTGCGGCGCTCATTGCACGCTCGAGTGTCGCCTACGCTCAAAATCGTTTCGAAGCTTCCGGAGACGATGCTGCCGAGGCGGCGTCTCTGGCGCGCCACCAGCGCAGGGCGAGCGAATTGGAGGCCTTGGTTGCGGAAGCAGATGCGCTGGAGTGTGTTGGGAAATCCGCCGAATCGTTGTCCATACTCGATCGGGCCATCGAATTGATCGAAACCCGCCGAAGCAGTTTTTCCGGCGAGCCCGACAATCAGGCACGGTTTTTCAGCGACCACCGGACGGCCCATTTGTCCGCTATCCGCATCCTGGTTGACGGCGGACGTCTGGCCGAGGCGCTGTCGTATGCAGAGCGCGCGACCGCCCGGGTGCTGCTGGGAGCGATTCAGGACATGGGTAGTGATCCAATGCTCTCCCTGAGCGGGGAGCAGAGGAAGACTCTCGCCACCTTGAATCAGCGGATTCAGCATCTGAATGGAATGCTGATTCACGGCACCGAGGAACCGTCATCGCTCGCGGCAAAACTCAACGACGCTCGTAGTGAGCTGTCCCGGTTCCGGATCGCGCGCACCATCGAGCATTCAGGGCATGGAGTCGACCGCTTGCCGGATCTCGGAGTCACGGATATTGACGTCGAATCCGACACGGTCGCTTTGGAATATGTCGTCGAACAGGATCGCACGACCGTGTTCGTTATCTACAAGGACCATGATGGACTGCACGTCGAAGCGCACCAGATCGAGATCAGCCAACAGTCACTCAACGAGAAGGTCGACCGATTCCTCCGGTCACTGGCCTCCCGCGATCTCGAGTACCAACGCGATGCCGGCGATCTCTACCGGCTGCTGATCGCTCCGGTGAGCGAGAGGATCGCGCGGTATCAGGTCCTCTGTATCGTTCCGAACGGCTCTCTCTGGCGGCTCCCCTTCCAGGTTCTTGCCCCTCGGTCGGGAGAGCCTCTCCTCCTGACCCACTCGATCTACTACGCACCATCCCTCGGCTACGTTCACGCCGCCCACGTTCGCGCCAGGAATCGCAACCACGACCAGGGTCACGATCTCATGGCGTTCGGGAATCCCATCCCGAGCGGTGCGCCGCCAGCCAGCGCTCGCGGTTTTACGGCAGGTGATCTCCGGCCATTGCCCGATGCCGCCAGGGAAGCAATCGGCATCGCGGCGCTCTACGGAGCCGCATCGAGCCGCGTGTACACGGGCACCTCCGCACGCTCCAGCGTTTTTCGCACAGAGGCGCCGAAGTACCGGATCCTCCACATCGGTACGCACGCCCTTCTCGACGACCACGCCCCGATGAACTCCGCCCTGGTGTTGATGAGCGACCCCACCACAGACGACGACGGGATCGTCGATGCGCGCGAGATTGCCTCGATGAACCTGAACGCGGACCTGGCCGTCCTTGCCGCGTGCGACACCGCCATGGGCCGTGTCGATGAAGGTGAAGGAATGCTCGGTCTATCGTGGTCTTTCATGATCGCGGGCTGCACGACCACCGTCGTCAGCCAGTGGAGCGTCGACTCCAGGGCCACGTCCGTTTTGATGGTCGAGCTCCATCGCCATCTGAAGAACGGAGAGGCAGTCGCCGAGGCATTGCGTCACGCGGCACTGACCCTCCGCAGCAGACCGCAGTACGCGCATCCGTATTACTGGGCCCCCTTCATCGTGAGCGGTGACGGGACGGAACGACTGACGTCGATCGAGACCGTAGCCCCTCAGCCCGAACAGCAAACAACTCGTCTTCGACTAGGTGAGGCAGGCAGAACGCCGCCTCACAACCGCTAGGAACGCGATCCGCTGTAGCAACGCGATCGTAATCTCGCAACGCGACCCAAAAGGCCGCGTTGTTCTTTTCATGGAGTCAGAGCCGGTTCGTGCCACGAGCTACCGGGAATGATGCGCTGCGCTTCGTCCGGACCCCAGGTGCCTGGTTCGTACTCGTGGACCGGGATGCCGTGCTCGATGATCGGATCGACGACGCGCCATTCGGCTTCGACCATATCTTCGCGCGCGAAGAGCGTGGCGTCACCTTTCATGGCGTCGCCGAGCAGGCGCTCGTAGGGACCGAGTTGACCCTGCACCTTGCTCACGGCGAGGAGCTCGACGTTCTGGCCGGACATCCCTTCCCCGGGCACTTTCGAGCGCACGCCGAGGGCGATGGCCACATCGGGACCGAGCCGGAAACGGACGTAGTTCGCATTGTCGGCCGTGAGCGTGTCTCCGCGGAAAATCGTCAGTGGCGGCGGCTCGAGCTCGACGAGCACTTCGGTGCAAGTGACCGGTAACGACTTCCCTGCGCGGATGTAGAAGGGGACGCCGGCCCAGCGCCAGCTGGCGATTTCGAGGCGCAGTGCCGCAAAGGTCTCGGTCTTCGAATCCGGAGCAACGCCTTTCTCATCATGGTAGCCGCGGAACTGGCCGAGAACGACGTTCGCCGGATCGATCGGCTGGATCGCATTGAGGATTCTTGCGCGGGCATCGCGGACCTCTTCCGCCGTCCCGCTCTGCGGCGCCTCCATGGCCAGACTGGCCACGACCTGGAGCAGGTGGTTCTGCACAACGTCGCGGATGGCGCCAGTCTCCTCGTACATCGCGCCGCGGCCCTGAATCCCGAAGTCCTCGGCCATCGTGATCTGAACACTGCGCACGAAGTTGCGGTTCCAGACCGGCTCCAGAAAGGAGTTGGCGAAGCGGAAGTAGAGGAGGTTCTGCACCGGCTCCTTGCCGAGGAAGTGGTCGACGCGGAAGATCGCCCGCTCGTCGAAGACGGTGAGCAGCGCGGCATTGAGCTCGAGCGCCGTGGCCAGGTTGCGCCCGAACGGTTTCTCGATGACGACGCGGGCTCCCTTCGCGCAGCCGGAGCGGCCGAGCTGTTTGGCCACGGCGGCGAACATGCTGGAAGGAATGGCCAGATAGTGCAGCGGATGCTCCGCGCTGCCGAGCGCCTGCCGCAGATGGTCGAAGGTGGCGTCGTCCTTGTAATCGCCATCGATATATTGCAGTTGTGCGACGAGTTTCGCGAAGGCCTCCTCGTCGACGCCGCCGCCGTGCTCGGTCAGGCTGGCCCGAGCCCGCTCGCGCAATTGATCGAGAGACCATCCCGCCTTGGCCACTCCGATCACCGGCACGTTCAGATTGCCGCGTTTGATCATCGCTTGTAGTGCAGGGAAGATCATCTTGTAGGCGAGATCCCCGGTCGCCCCAAAGAAGACGAGCGCATCCGATTGAACAGCGGTCATGAAGGTTGCTCCGTAAGTTGGGGTCAGGTCCAAAGTCTAAAGTGCCGAGTTGGCTCATCGCCTTGGCGACGAACGTCCTCGGCACTTTAGACTTTTGACCTGACCCTTCGATCAATGCCCCTGCGTCTGTTCGATGAACCCGTCCCAGTCCTTCTGCAACTTCGCGTGCGCTTTCTGTTCGAGATAGACCATGTGGCCTGACCAGTAGCGCTCGTAAGTGATGTTGGCGCGATAGGCCGGCGGCAGCATCAGTTCGTGCATGGTGTATTCGGCCTGGTAGTACGGCGTGGCCAGGTCGTAATAGCCCTCCATGACGAGGACTTTCAGGAACGGATTGCCGACGATGGCAGCGCGCAGGGGGCTGACCTCTTCCTGGAAGCCCTGGTTGCCGCCGGGAGCGGGCGTTGCGCCGGAGGATGACCAGCGGAACATTCCCGATTGCTGCGCCGAGGTGTAGTAGGGAGACTCGGTCTTGTAGTTGAGCTCCGTGCGCATGTAGTTGTTAAAAGCCATCGTGAACGGGCCGGTAGTCGCTGTCGACGCCGGGTCCGCGCCGCCACCACCACCGCCGCCTCTCCCGCCAGGGAAGCCGGGCTCGGGAAGCTTGAAGCGTCCATCCAGCCGGCCGACGCGCATCCGCTGATCGAGCAGCAGATAGTGATCGAATGTGCCGACATCGATGCGCAGATTGAACTCTTCGATCACCTGCTTCGAAAGGCCGGTGTATTGCGAGAGTTTGTCGACGACCGACTGGTGCTCCTGCGGCGTCATCGAGTCAGCCCTGGAGAGCGCGGCGGCGTAGTCGGTGATGGCCCACTGCTCCGCCTGAACCAGCGGTGCACAGGGCGCGTTCGGATTGCCCTGACAACCATCGATTGCCTTCTGGAGCTCGGGCGAGAGTTTGTGGTGGTAGTAAGCGATGGCCATGTAGGTCGGAACGTTCCACGGATACGCCGAATCGTTGGTAGCCGAGGAGGAGAGAGTCTGGAAATTGAGGGCCATCGACAGGAGGCCGATGCCGTTGAAGACGATACCGCGGCCGGCCAGATATCCCGAGAGACCTGCAGAACGTGTCGTTCCGTAGCTTTCGCCGAAGAGGTAGAGCGGCGAGCCCCAGCGCTCGTTGCGCGTGATGTACATGCGAATGAATTCGCCGAACGCCTCGATGTCGCCCTCGGGGTTCTCGTACTTGCGCGCCGCTTTGTCATCGGCGGGACGGCTCCAGCCGGTGCCGATCGCGTCGATCATGACGATGTCGGTCTTGTCGAGCGGCGTGTACGGGTTATCGTGAAGGCGGAAGGGCGGTTGTGGCATCCATCCTTCGGGTTGCATGACCACCGTGCGCGGACCGAGCGCTCCGATGTGTAACCAGAGTGACGCCGAGCCCGGTCCGCCGTTGTACGAAAACGTCAGCGGCCGTTTCGCGGCCTCGCTTCCGTCGACCGTGTAGGCGACGTAGAACATGAGTGCTTCCGTGACGCCCTCTGCGTTCTTGATCGGCATACGGCCGGCTGTGGCGGTGTAGCGAAGCGCGCGCCCGTTCACGGTTACTTCATGATGGGTCACGGTGGGCGCAACGTCTTTCATGTCGAAGCGAAAATTGGCGTTGGCGCCTCCACCTGGTCCGCCAGCGGTCGACGGCTCGGAGCGCTCTGATTCCGGGCGCGCAGGCTGCTGCCGCTCCGACTCCGACGTTCGCGCGCGCGGCGCCGCCTCGGGCTCCGCGGTCGTGGTGGACGGAGTTGCTGGTTCCGTGGACGACGGCGTCGTCGTTGTCGACGGTGTCGTCGATCGCCGCGAAGTACGTTGCGAAGTTGATTGCGCAACCGCCGGAAACGCGAGGGCCGAGAGGAGAAGGACCAAAACTGGAATGGAGTAGCGTTTCATCATCACCTCATATCGTTCGAATGATCCGAAATTGGTAGGCGCGATAGTAAAGGCTTCGCAGCCCCGTCGCCAGAGATTTGAGACGCTCACGCGAAGCCGCTCACGCGAAGCCGCGAAGGCG
>Ga0307470_10000200_pt1 | contig 39794 bp, 38 predicted proteins | sample atmos_gasesAM3C__FD_204565 | JGI IMG/M metagenome (GOLD analysis project Ga0307470, IMG submission 204565) | Hardwood forest soil microbial communities from Morgan-Monroe State Forest, Indiana, United States - atmos_gasesAM3C_05 | ecosystem: Environmental > Terrestrial > Soil > Temperate forest... | reverse complement strand
TGCCCCCCGCCGGGCGGGGGGCGCTGCTGGGCGGCGCGCCGCCGCCGCGCCGGCCGGCGAGGCCGCCCGCGCTCCGGCGCGAGTCCTTAACCGAACGTATAAAGTAAGCTCTCCAAATGAAGCTACGACTTTCGATCGTCGTCACGGTTTGTCTGCTCGCCGTTTCCGCATACGCGGCTGATGAGGTGGCCCGTCTTCACGCGCTCTTCGATCGGTCGTGGGAGACGCAGCTCAAGGAGAATCCGCTGTTCGCGACGTCGGTCGGACGGCATGAGTACGACGATCGTCTGCCGTCGGTGACGATGGCCGATCTGGAACGGCGGCACGCGCAGACGAAGGCGACGCTGGCGGAGCTGGCGGGAATCGATCGGGCGAAGCTGCCGGCCGCCGAAGTCGTGAACTACGACATCTTCAAGCAGCGGCTCGAGAATTCGTCCGACTCGTTCGAGCTTGGCGACTACCAGATTCCGTTCAACGCCGACTCGGGATTTCACTCTGGTTTCTCCCGGCTGCCGAAGGACGTTCCGCTGGCAACGGTGAAGGATTATGAGAACTACATCAGCCGGCTGAAAGCCTGGCCGCGCTACGTCCGCGAGGAGATCGCTCTGATGCGCATCGGCCTGAAGCGCGGGATGACCGTTCCGCGGGCCACGCTCGACGGCTACGACACGACCATCACGGCGCACATCGTCGACAATCCGACGAAGAGCGTTTTCTGGGCGCCGTTCGCGAAGTTCCCCTCCTCGGTGCCGCAAGCCGAGCACGAGCGGTTGCGGCAGGAGGGGCGCGCCGCGGTGATGGATGGAGCGGTGGTCGGTTACCGCGAGTTCCTGGACTTCTTCCGCAACGAGTACCTGCCGAAGGCGCGCACGACGCTGGGCGCCTACGACCTGCCCGACGGCCGCGCCTACTACGCGCTGAAGATCCGCGAGTTCACCACCCTCAATCTCACCCCCGAGGAGATCCACAAGATCGGCCTCAGCGAAGTCGATCGCATCAGCGGTGAGATGAACGCCGTGATCAAAGAGACCGGATTCAAGGGAGACTTCCCGGCCTTCCTGGTCTTCCTTCGCACCGATCCGCGCTTCTACGCCAAGACTCCCGAGGAGCTGCTATCAAGGGCGTCGCGCATCGCCAAACGGATCGACGGGAAACTGCCGTCGCTCTTCAAGACCCTTCCGCGCCTTCCGTACACGGTCGAGCCGGTGCCGGATGACATCGCCCCAAAGTACACCAGCGGCCGTTACGTGGGGCCGGCGCAGGGAAGCACGCAGCCGGGCATCTACTGGGTCAACACGTACATGCTGGAGAGCCGGCCGCTCTACAACCTCGAGGCGCTGACGCTGCACGAAGCGGTTCCGGGTCACCATCTCCAGATCTCGCTGGCGCGGGAGCTGGGCGATCTGCCGAATTTCCGCCGCTACTCATACATCTCGGCGTTCGGTGAAGGCTGGGGCCTTTACTGCGAGTGGCTCGGCATCGAAGCGGGGATCTACCAGGATCCGTACTCGAACTTCGGACGGCTGACCTATGAGATGTGGCGGGCCTGCCGGCTGGTGGTCGATACCGGCATCCACTCGATGGGATGGACGCGCAAGCAGGCCATCGATTACCTGGCCACGCGTACGGCGCTTCCGCTTCACGAAGTCGAGACCGAGGTCGATCGCTACATCTCCTGGCCGGGCCAGGCGCTGGCGTACAAGCTCGGCGAGCTGAAGATCAAAGAGCTTCGCAAGCGCGCGGAGCTGGCCCTCGGCACCCGCTTCGACGTCCGCGAGTTTCACGACGTGGTCCTCGGCAGCGGCGCGGTGCCGCTGAGCGTGCTGGAGGGGAACGTGGATCGGTGGATCGCATCGGAGAAGTAAGGCAGAAGGATGAAAGCAGAAGGATGAAGGATGAAGGATGAAGGATGAAAACGTAAACCAGAAACCTGAAACCTGAAACCAGAAGCTTCGCTCGGCCGCCTTCTGGTTTCGCTCGCGGTGAAGTAACCCGAAATCAGAAACCAGAAGCTTCGCTCGGTCGCCTTCTGGTTTCTGGTTTCTGGTTTGTCTCTGGTTTTACGTCCGGCGGCACCGAAAAGGAGTAATCGATGAAGAGACTGAGTGCAGCACTCACGTTCCTGATCCTCGCCGGATGCGCGTCGTCGACGCCGCAGAATGTCGTGTTTCTCGGCGGCGGCACTGAGCTTCAGTCGGTTCCCGGCAGCAAGTCGATGCGTGCCTGGTCGAGCCGGCCCGGCGTCCTGGCCGACTATCACGCCTTCCTCTTCGAGCCGGTTGTGGTCTCCCTCGGCAAGGCGCCTGTGGATAACCAGGCCACCGCCGAGGAGTTGAAGAATCTGAGCGAGAACCTGCGCCTGGCGTTCACCGCGGAGCTGACCCGCGGCGGCTACACCATCGTCGACGTGCCGGGCGACGGCGTCCTCCGCGTACGCGCCGCGCTCACGCAGCTCAAGCCGGTCGACCCCGGGAAGAACATTGCCGCAAAAGTGGTCGGCACCGTAGCCGGCGTCGGCCTGTTCATGCCGACCATCGACATCGGCCACGCCGCGATCGAAGTCGACATGCGCGATTGCATCACCAACGCGCGCGTGGCCGCCTTCACCGACCGAAAGGCGGGCCGCGCATACTTCAACGGCCTGCGGCCATACCGGCGATGGGGGGATGTGGAGTCGGCATTCGCAGCGTGGGCGAGGGAGTTTCGGGAGCGGCTGGATGTCATAAACCAGAAACCAAAAACCAGAAACTAGGCCGGCACGGCCGGCAGCGGTGATTGCCCAAGCCTCGGCCACCATCCTCTTCAAGCCTTTTCTACCGCGCAGGCTCCCAGCCCCTGCCATCCTGAAGATCAACGACAAACTCGATCTGCGCTCCTGCCTCAAGCAGGGCAATCTGGCAGCGCCTGTGGCAGAGGCAGTGTAGTTCGAGATCCTTCGCCGTCCTCCGCCGCACTCGCTCGCTACGCTCGCTCAGCGGCTGCGGCAGTCTCAGGATGACAAATTGCCCCTGTGGAGCGCTCTTCTTACAACGACTGAGCACGACAGTGCAGAGACGCGCCTTCTGGTTTCTGGTTTCCCCCTTCATCCCTCCGCCTTCCGCCTTCCCCCTTCATCCTTCCGCCTTCCGCCTTCATCCTTCCTCCTCCTGCCTTCTGCTTTCTGATCTGCTAAGGTAGATGCCCATCAACGAAGGAGAGAATCCATGATCCAGAAGAAGGACGTTCAGAAGGCGGCCAAAAAGGTCGCGAAGACTGTGGCGAAGAAGAGCGGCGAGGCGTACGACGCGATCGAGAAGGTCGCGGCTCCGAAGCTGAAGGCGCTGAAGAAGGCCGCGGAACCGAAGGTCAAGCAGGCGCGCAAGGCTGTGCAGAAGCAGGTGGCCAAGGGCGTGAAGCAGGCGAAGTCGCTTACCAAGGACGCGCTCAACGCCAGCGCACGATCGCTGAAGAAGGCCGCGAACAAGATCTGACGAAACGGGTTGCCGGCTCCCCGGGGCCGGCAACCTTTGTCTGCGCCCTCTCTATTGCGGCCGATGCAGAACAGCCCGATCATGCTCCGCAGAGCGGGCGTTCTCACCACCGCCGCTGCCATCGCCTACCTCATCGTTCGCCATTTCCTCGCGGTCCATAGCTGGCTGGGCCGCCCGCTCGATCCCGACGAGGTCGAGTATCTCCACGCGGGCTGGCTGATGCACCGCGGGCTGCGGCTCTATCGCGATTTCGTCGAAGACCACGCGCCGTATCTCTTCGTGATCCTCAAATGGATGGTGCCCGCCGGCGGCACCGCGGTATTTCCGCTGCTCGACATCGCCACCTACGCGGCGCGGGCGCGGATCATGGCATCGACGCTGGGCATTCTGGGCCTGGGCGCGGCGGCAGCGCTTTCGTATCGCGCCAGCAGAAGCATCATTGCGCCTCTGGTCACCATCGCGGCAATCCTGGCCTCCTGGTGGGTCTGGCTTCGAGGGATCGTCCAGATCCGCAATGACCCTCCGGCGCTCTTTCTGTTCTGGCTGGGGGCGTTGTTGCTGCTGGGAGGATGGCGGTCGGAGCGATTGCGATTCGCACTCGCCGGCATCGGAATCGGACTGGTCGGCATATCCGCGCTGTGGAATCCGAAGTGGCCTCTCGAATCTCTGGTCCTCGGCATCGTCTATCTCGTCGTCGTGTGGCAAGCCTTTCGCCGCGGGCCGCGCATGCTGGCGCTGGCGATCGTGCCGCCGGCCGTCTGCATCATCGGGGCGCTGGCGTGCATCGTGGAGACGGTGTCGTTCAGCGATTACTTCTTCTTCACGTTTCGATTCAACAAGCTCCTCGGCGACTGGATGGCCGTGAATCCGTACCTGACGAAGCTGACCGACGAGGCCTTTCATCACGGCCGGGCCTACATGTTCTGCGCGCCGGCGTTCAAAGGAATCTGGCCGATCATCGCCATCGTCCTGACGGTCGTGCTCCTGGCGATACCGGCCGTGCGGCGCCGGTTGAGCGATATCGACGCCGGCATTCTCTGGGTGCTCCTCGCCCTCGCGGCCGCCGCGACGCTGGAGATACGCTTCCTCTATCCGTATCCGAACGTGTGGATGCAGTATTACGTCATGTGGAGCTTCATCGCCGCCTGCCTCTACGGAACGACGGCGGCGGCTGTCATTCGATTGCTGCAAAGCAAAGGTGCGCGCCTGACAGCGACGGTCGCGATCGCGTTGATCGCGGTGATTGCCGTCGACGATGCGCTGCCGCTCGGAGCCAGCCCCACGGAATGGCCGGTGTTGTCGTATCTGCAGAAGCGGATCAGGCCGGGTGAGACTGCCTGGAGCTTTCCCAATCCGATCGGGACGCCGGACGCCACGTACTACTGGTTTGCAACACTCGACCTGGTGCCGTTCTCGATTCAGTACGCGGCGCAACATCCCGGCGAGACTCCGCTTCCCGCGATCGCCGAACGCGACCTTCCCATCTGCCGGGCGGAGCGGGGCTTGCAGCCGGACCTGCGCTTCGTTTCCGGGAACAAGTTCCTGATGGCATTGCCGGAGTCGCGGCGTTGCTTCGACCGGATCATCGCCGCGGGCCGCGCCGTGCGCACGCCCGTGCCGGACGTGTGGGACCTTCATCCGGACCCGCCACGCCAATGATGTCTCAGCCGGTGGCAGCGAAGCGGCCCGCGTGGCGCGATCCGATCGTCGCCGCGGCCGTGACGATCATTCTCCTGGCCGAGCTGCTCGTGGTCTGGCGTGCCCTCCCGCGCGCGCTCGATCACGACGAGGGCGAACACTTGCGGGCGGCGGCGTGGATGGCGTCGGGGAAGACGCTCTATCGCGACTTCGCCGAGAATCACACGCCGTTTCTCTACATGATCCTGGCGCCCTTCGCGCCGCCGGCTTCGAGCGACATCGCCGCCACGCGGCACTACGCGATGGTCGCGCGCGTACTGTCGGCCATCGCCGGAATCGCCGCGGTCCTCTGCATCGCCGCCTGTGCCTCTCACCTGGCCGGCGATGCGATCGCGATCCTGCCCGTCCTGGCGGCACTGCTGGCGAGCAGTTGGACGTGGCTCCGCGGCGTGGCCGACGTGCGATCGGAGCCATTCACGCTGCTGCTCTTCTGGGCGGGCGCGCTGCTGGTGGTGAGAGCCTCCTCTGGATCACGACGAGCGATGCTCGCTGCAGGTGCGGGGATAGGGCTCATCGCGGTCGCGGATTTATGGAACCCGAAGTGGCCGGTGGAGAGTCTGGTGATTTTGGGGTTGTATGCGCGAGTTCTGTGGGTCGCCGCCGGCAGGCGTAGCGCCGGCGAGCGTAGCGCCGGCGGCTCGCCGGCTGGACCACCGCCGGCTCGGCGGTGGTCCGCGTTCGCCAGCGAGCCGCTGGCGGTCCAGCCGGCGGGCCGCCGACGCTACTACGCTACGCTCCTCGTCTCCCTCGCCATCGCCGTCGCCCTTCCTCTCCTCGCCCTCTGCCTCGCACTGCGCGTCACCACGCTTCGCGATCTCGCGTTCTTCTCATTCACCTACGCCGCGGCCGTATCGCGCTGGTACCGCGGCGCGGTAGCTGCGACCTCGGCGGGCGGTTTCGCATTCTGCCCTGCCTGGCTGATGCCGTGGTTCGCGGCGATCGCCGCGGCGATCGTGATCTGGCGCAGGCGCAACATGGTCCTGGTGCTCTTGCTCGTCATCGCCGCAACGGCGGAAGTGGTGCTCCTCTATCCATACCCGCATCTGTGGCCGCAGTATCTGGTCATGTGGACATGCGTGATCGCTCTGCTCTATGGCGTCGCGGTCTCGGCGGTGGGCGATCGGCCGGTCGCTCGTGCGAGCATTGCCGCCATGATCGTGATCAGCTTCATCGTGCACGAGTGGCCGCGGATGACGCAGAGCACGGGTGAACGGCAGTGGCAGACGATGGCTGACCTGCAGCGGCGGCTTGGACCGGGCGAGGCGGCGTGGGTGCGCCCCGAAGAGTTGCCGGCGGCGGTGCCGGCGGGGTCGTACTACTGGTACGCGTTCGACGATCAGGTCCCTTTCTCGCTCGGGTACGCGCGCACGGCGGCAGCGAACGGGTTCCTTCCTGTGCTTGGCGATGCCGATCTGCCGCCGTGCAGAATCCTGGCGGGCACAAACAACATGCACGTCCGACTGCTCGACGGCCGCGCTGTTCGCAATCTTCCGGCATCGAAACGATGCATGGAAGAGCTGGTGCGACGCGGATCACTGACGCGGATCGCTGGCACGCCGATCTGGGAAGTGGTGCGATGAATCGCTCGGAGCGCCTTGTCCTCATCCTGACAATACCGGCCATCGCCGGGCGGCTGCTGCAACTGGCCGGACTCCATCCGCTGGTGTGGGATGAGATCGAATTCTTTCGCGCCACCGACCGGGTGCGACAGGGGCTGGTCCCCTATCGCGACTTCTGGGAGCACCACACGCCATTGCAGTGGTTTCTCTACGCGCCGATCGCGGCGCTCACGCACTCGCCGGGTGCGCCGGCCATCATCTTCATGCGATTCGCGCAGATCCCCCTTTGGATCGCCACCTTCGTCCTGTTGATGCGCTGGATGGACCGCGCCGGGATCGTGCGCTGGGCGCGCTGGACGGCGATCGCGGTCGCTCTCTGCAGTTCGCTCTTCATGCTCCCCGCGGTCGAGTATCGCGTCGACGCCCTCGGCTGCTTCTTCGTGATCCTGGCGATTTATCTCGTGCAGAGGATCGACGACGGCGTCGTCTATGCCATCTTCGCTGGCGCCGCATTCTGTCTGGCCGGCTTCGCCAACCTCCGCCTCGGGCCGGTCATCGCCATCGCCGTGCTTCTGATCCGGGTCATGCGACCCCGAGAGGAGAGGTGGATAGGCAACGTGCGCGCGAGCTGGATCTATGCGGGCGCGGCGGCGACGTTTCTCCTCGGCGCGCTCTACTTCGTGGCGACAAACTCCGCCGCCATCGCCCTCCGCCGGATCTGGAGCGAGAACTTCATGGCCGACCGCCTCGCTCCGGCCATCCCCGGCGTCTTTCTCTATCGTCTGGCCGTGCAGATCGGCGTCCACCGCTTCATCGATCGCGTCGACTTCGATCCTTCGGGCATCGATCCGGCCGGCATCATCATCCTGGTGGCCGGGCTAGCGGGCGTCGTGCGCATCCTGCTGCGGCGCTGGCGCACGCCCGATGACCACTTCTACCTGGCCTTTCTCGCCGCCGCGAACCTCCTCTTCATCGCCGCGATGAAGTTCATCTACAACTACCACTTCGAGATCGTCGTGCTGACGTTCATCCCGTTCGTGGCCATGGAGATCGAACGGTTCGTGCCGAGGAAGGTGGCCATGGGTGGGCTGGCAGTGTTGCTCTGCATCAGCGCGGCCGTCGGCACCTTTCGCGGCAAAGAGGGCGATACGCGCTACCAGGACCAGGTCATGCGCGACGTCGATCGCGACACGCCGCCGGGGTCGAAGGTGTGGGACAGCGTCGGATGGGCGTTGCGCCGCAAGCCGGCGTACCGCTACTGGTTTCTGCGGATGATCGTGAACGAGCTGGAGGCGCGCGGCACGTTCGAACCGTACACGGCGAACGAGCTCCTCGCCGATCCGCCGGCGGCCGTGATCGCCGATCACGACACGCGCGGCTGGATGTTTCGGCATCGTGAACTGGGGCAGGTAGTCGTCGCACATTACCTCCCGGCAGAGATCGAACTGTGGCTGCCCGGAATGAGCGGCCGCCTCCTGCCCGGCAATCGCCGCGAATGGATCGTGCCCGCGGACGGCACCTACACGATCTACGCGTCTCCCCGGCTGGCGTCGCATCCATGGTTCCGGCAGCCTCTCTACTTCGAGACCCCGACGTGGCATGACCGCGCGACCGTCGCCATCCGTCCGGGTGACGCGGCAGCGGCAGCCGTTGCATTCACGGTCAACGGCGTGGCCATCCCCGCGGGCGCGAAGAAGCTGGCGCTTCATCGCCACGATCGCCTCTCCGCAACGAGCACGTCGCAAGATCCGATCGGCATCATGCTGCCGCTGGTCGACCGCGAGCGGCTCTTCCTATTGCCTCCATCCGGCGTGACGCTGGAAGGGTCGGCATCGCCGCGCTGGCACATTCCCGATCTCTCGGTGCTGACCTATGCCGATGAGTGAGCGGCTACAATACGCCGCCGCCGGCGCGCGGCTCCTCTCATGACCCATCACTCCATCGGCATCCTCGGCGGCGGCATTTCCGGCGTCGCCCTGGCGTCATTCCTCGGCGATGACGTAGAAGTCGTCGAGCGCCGCGGCCGTATCGGCGGCCTGTGCGGCACCATCGTCGAAGACGGCTTCACATTCGACGCCGCCGGCCCGCACATCATGTTCAGCAAGAACAAGGAAGTGCTGAACATGATGGTGGCCGCGCTCGGCGACAACGTCCATCAGCGCCGCCGCGAGAACAAGATCTGGTTCAAGGGACGGTTCGTGAAGTACCCGTTCGAGAACGATCTGGCCGCGCTGCCGCCGCAGGACAACTTCGATTGCATCTACGGCTACATCGTCAACCCACACGCGGACGACGTCCCGGCGAACCTGGCCGAGTGGTCGTACAAGACTTTCGGCGAAGGCATCTCCGACAAGTACTTCATCCCCTACAACGAGAAGATCTGGAACTACCCGGCCACGAAGCTGGGGCTGGAGTTCGTCGAGCGGATCCCGAAACCGCCGATGGAGGATGTGCTCAAGTCGTCGATCGGAATATCGACCGAGGGGTATCTGCACCAGCTTCACTTCTACTACCCCATCGATGGCGGATACGAATCGCTCGTTCACGCCTTCGCCGCGAAGGTGCGCGGCGACATCCGCACCAACTGGCAGGTGGCCTCCGTGGCACGCGACGGCCGGCGCTGGCGCGTGACCTCGGCCGATGGTGAGGAGCGAACGTACGACACGCTCGTCTCCACGCTGCCGATCCATGAGCTTCTGAAAGTCTGGAGCGACGCGCCGGACGAAGTACACCGGCTCGCCGCCACTCTGCGTTACAACTCGCTGATCAACATCCTCATCGGCTGCAACGAGGATCGCGGCTATCCCTACACGGCGCTCTACGTCCCCGATCCGAACCTCCTCTTTCACCGCCTGTCCTTCCCGAAAGCGTTCAGCGAGCACTGCGTGCCGGATGGCTCGTCGTCGGTGATGGCAGAGATCACCACGAATGCAGGAGGCGACGGCGCCTGGGAAATGACGGATGAGGCCATCATCGACCGCACGATCCGCGAGTTGGAGATCACCGGCCTCGTCGATCCGTCCACGATCGTCTACCGCAAGGTGGTGCGCTTCCTCTACGGCTATCCGGTCTACGACCTCGACTACCGCGCGAACGTGATCGCCATGCGCAACGCCGTCGCCGCCACCGGCCTGCACCTCCTGGGCCGGTTCGCGCAGTTCGACTACATCAATAGTGATGTGTGCATCGAGAGGGCGGTGGCTCTTTCGAAACTGTTGGCTGTTAGCTCTTAGCTCTGAGGAGCCACGAGCGCAATGAGCAATGATCTCGTTCCCCTCACAGCTAAGAGCTAACAGCTAATGTACGAATCTGAAAGCTACCAATACTTCGAAGACGTCAACTGGGGGCTTCTGCGCCTCTGGGGCGACCGGAAGGATCTCGATGTGCTCGACGTCGGCTGCGGCTTCGCAACCACGTCGCAACACATTGCAGGGCGCGGTAACCGCGTCACGGGAATTGAGTCGAGCGAGGAGGCGGTGACGGTGGCGCGCGAACGGGTGAGCGATGTCGTTCATGCCGACCTGCAGAAGCTCGACGACGTGAAACGATCGCTCGGTGACCGGCGCTTCGACGTCATCATCTTCGCCGACGTCCTGGAGCACCTCTCATGGCCGATCGGCATCCTGCGCGGCTATCTCGATCTGCTGAAAGACGGCGGCAGCGTCATCGTCTCCCTGCCGAACGTCGGGCTCTGGTCGGTGCGTCTCAATCTGCTGTTCGGACGCTTCCGCTATGAGGAGACGGGCGTGCTCGATCGCACCCATCTCCGCTTCTTCACGCGCCGTAGCGCGCGGGAGCTGATCGAACAGGCGGGCCTCGAAGTGGTGCGGCGCACGTACAATCCCGGCCTGGTGCGGCCGTTCGTCCCGCTGGCGAAGAAGCTGCTCGGCGGCGGCGCGGAGTCGCACGATCCGTCTGCGCTGCTCGAATCGCGTCCATACAAGATGTACTTGAAGATGATCTATCCGATGGAGAGGCTCGTTGCCGGCGCCTGGCCGGGAGCGCTGGCGTTTCAGATGATTTTTGAAGCACGGAGAACATGAAGCTCACCGTTTCCATGATCACGCTCAACGAGGAGCGCGCCGTCGCCAAGGTCGTTCACGACATTCGCGGTGTCGCACCCGAGGCGGAGATCTTCCTCGTCGACTCCAGCAGGGACCGCACCGCCGAGATCGCCAGGGAGCTCGGCTGCCGCGTCTTCAAACAGTTTCCGCCGAAAGGGTACGGTCCGGCGATGGACAGGGCCGTGCGCGACGCCGGCGGCGACATCGTCATCACCCTCGACTGCGACGACACCTACCCGGTCGAAACGATCCCGACGCTGGTCTCGCTCGTCGATCAGGGCTACGACCTCGTCAACGCCACGCGCCTGGCGAAGCGGCCGAAGGCGATGCCGTTCGCGAACTACCTCGCCAACCGCATCTTCGCCTGGACCGCGCGGCTGTTGCACGGCATCCGCACCACCGACGTCCACAGCGGCATGCGCGCCTATCGCAAGTCGATGATCGACAACGTGGTCTGGGACCCTCACGGGCCGGCGCTCCCAGTCGACATGCTGGTCATCCCTTATCGCATGGGCTATCGCGTCGCCGAGATTCCGATCGAGTACCGCGACCGGATCGGCGCCTCGACGCTGCAGAGGTGGAATTCGACGGTGTGGACGTTCAAGCGGCTCTGGCGGGCGCGTAAGGTAAAGCGACGATGAAGTGAGGGAAAGCGCGCTGTGAGTCCGTCGAACAGAACGTAGCCTTAACCAGGGATGTAAAGCAGTCTGCTCCTGGCTTGCGGCCATACTTCATGAAATGGGAGTATCCTTCGACGTACAACACAGATTGAGGTGGATCATGAAGCGCTACCCGGCCTTTCTTCTGGCAGTGGTCGTTCTTTTCGCCGCAAACAACGGGCTCGCGTGGGGGCCGGACGGCCACAAAACCGTTTGCCGGATCGCCTACCAGCTTCTCGACGACCCGCAACGCGCTGAAGTCGATCGGCTCACAAAGGCGTACAAGTTGCCAAACAAGTTGACGCATTACACGTCATTCCCCGAGGCCTGTACGTTCGCCGACCGTGCACGCGGCAACGCGAGCGGCAAAGTTAAAGGGTGGACGCGATTCGCGAAGTTCAGCAATTGGCACTTCCTCAACGTTCCCCGCACAGTCAAGCACGTCGCGGCGACGAACTGCACGGCCAACGATTGCGTGGTCCATGGCATCGAGTTTCACGGCAGCCAGCTCGCCGACTTGACTCTGGGCGACCAGAAGCGCGCCGAAGGTCTTCTGTTCCTCGGTCACTGGGTTGGCGACATCCATCAGCCGCTGCACATAAGTTACGAAGACGACAAGGGCGGCAACTCAGTGAAAGTGCACAGCTCTTTTTTCACACAAACCAACCTGCATAGCGTGTGGGACGGAGGGTTCATCGCGCATGACGAGGGTGCCGGAACGGACGCGTGGATCGCGTTCGCGGACAGGCTGAAGAGCGGGATCACGGCCGCGCAACAGACCCAGTGGCTGGCCGTAACCGCCCCCATCGACTGGGCGGATGAGTCGTACGCAATCACGATCACACCGGACGTCCAATACTGCAAGATGACGGCGAGCGGTGATTCGTGCAATTCGATCAACGGGCCCCGGAACCTGGCCGCGCCCTATCAAAACGAGTTCCAGACGGACGTGGAGACGCGGCTGCAACAAGCAGGCGTCCGGCTGGCGGGACTCCTCAAGCAGGACCTGGGCAAGTAGCGGGTGGAGGGCCGTTGACTTCGGCTACGATGTTGAATCTTCAGTTTGAATGTTGAATGATCCTGGTGCTGCCGCAGGCACGAGGCATTCAACATTCAACGTTCAACGTCCAACGTTCAACATTCCGCCTCTCCGGTCATCGCGATCCTCGCCGGCGGCTTCGGCACCCGCCTCGGCACGCTGACGCGCGAGATGCCGAAGCCGATGATCACAATCGCCGGCCGTCCCTACCTGGAGCGTGTCGTCGATTCATTCGCCCGCTGCGGCCTGCGCGACATCGTCCTTCTCACCGGCTACCGCGCCGATGTCATCGAAGAGCATTTCGGCGATGGCGCGCGGTTCGGAGTGCGCATCGCCTACAGCCGCGAGACGGAGCCTCTCGGCACCGGCGGCGCCATTCGCGAGGCGCGTGCGCTCCTTGGCAAGCGCTTCGTGATGACGTACGGGGACGTGCTCCGCTACTTTGACTATGATCGCTTCGTGACCGCTCACGACGAGCCGTGCCTTGCCGTCTATCCGCGCCGCGATATCGGCAACGCCGAAGTCGCAGGCGGCCGCATCGTCCGATTCGATAAGCGCGCGCCCGAGCTGCCTTACATCGATGCCGGCTTTTCCGTGATGCCATCAAGCGTCATCGACCTCCTGCCGCCGTCCGGCCCTTGTTCGTTCGAAGAAACGATCTTCCCGCGCCTGGCCGCCGAGGGCCGGCTGGCGAGCGAAATCGTCGACCTCGAGTTCTTCGACATCGGAACGGTGGAGGAGTTGGAGAGGACGAGGAGGGGGTTGGAAACGTAGGTCGGACTCTCAGTCCGACCTTGCGCAACCGAACGAATTGAAGTCTACAGCCTGCCAAGAACCGGTCGGACTGAGAGTCCGACCTACGTGAGATTCACTAATCCACTAATCTACTCGTCACATGCGAATCGTCGTCACCGGCGCGGCCGGCTTCATCGCCACGAATCTGCTCGAACGTCTGCTCGCCGAGGGGCACGAGGTCCACGGCATCGACAACTTCTTCCTCGGCAAGCGTGAATACGTGGCTCGCTCGCAGGCGAAGCCCGGCTTCACCTTCCACGAGTTCGACCTCCTCGACCGCGACCGGGTCGTGTCGCTCTTTCAACGGCTGCGGCCGGAGCTGGTGTGGCATCTGGCGGCGAACAGCGACATCAGCTTCGGCACGAGCTACACCGACTTCGACCTCAAGGGCGGCACGCTGGTGACGTACAACATCCTCGAGGCCATGCGCGTGTCAGACACAAAGAAGCTCATCTTCTCCAGCAGCGGCGCGATCTACGGCGAGCCGACGGTACTACCGACGCCGGAGAACTACGGCCCGCTGTTCCCGATCTCGTTCTACGCCGCCAGCAAGATCGCCTGCGAGACACTCATCACCGCCTTCGCCGCGTCGTACCAGATGAAGTGCTGGATCTACCGCTTCGGCAATATTGTAGGCGGCTATCCCACGCACGGCGTCATTCACGACTTCGTCCTGAAGCTGCAGCGCGACCCGACGCGCCTGGAAATCCTCGGCGACGGCACGCAGTCGAAGCCCTACGTCCACGTAGAAGACTGCCTCGACGGGATGATGTTCGGTCACGCCACGGCGAAGGATCTCGTCAACTGCTTCAACTTGGCCGTTCCGGATTGGACGTCGGTGAATCAGATCGCCGAGTGGACGATCGAAGCGATGGGGCTCGACGCCGCGAAGGTGACTGTGTCGCGCACCGGCGGCACGCGTGGCTGGCCCGGCGACGTCCCCAAAGTCCGCCTCGACACCGCCCGCATGACCGCCCTCGGCTGGACCCCGAAGATGGGGAGCGATGCCGCGGTGAAACGAGCGATTCGGGAGACGGTGGAGCAGTTTTCGTAAGCAGAACGCAGAAACGCCGGCGTTGGGCCGGCGCGTCGGAGAGTGGTCATGGTAGGCCCTAGCGGACTCGAACCGCTGACCTCTACCGTGTCAAGGTAGCGCTCTAACCAACTGAGCTAAGGGCCTGAAACGAGCTGCGAGGCAAGGATACCGCTTCCGTGCCTCGAACGCCTTGCCCGAACAGAAGCCCGGTTCAGGGCTATTCCCCGGGGAGGGCTTAGAATCCCTTCATGAGTGAGCTGCGAGGGCACCATCGCTACACCTATGCGGACTATGTCGCGCTGGAAGCGATTTCCACCAGCAAGCACGAGTTTCTCGACGGAGAGATCTATGCGATGGCTGGCGGTTCCGAGGAACATTCCGCGCTGGCGGCGGAGATGGTGCGTGTACTGGGCAACGCCGTCGGCGACCGTCCTTGCCGCGTTCACACGTCAGACCTGCGCATCTATGTCGAAGCGGTTGGGCTGGCCACGTTTCCTGACGGCTCTGTGATCTGCGGGCCGATGCAACAGCACGATCCCAGCCCGACTGCGACGGCGCTCAACCCCATGATTCTCGTCGAGGTGACGAGTGACTCATCGGAAGACTACGACACCGGCCCGAAGCTCGAGTACTACCGGACGATTCCGACCCTTCGCGAGTACGTCGTCGTGTCGCATCGTGAGCGGCGGATCACCGTCCACAACCGTGGTGGTACGGACGATGCCTGGACCACGCGAGTTGCAATCAGAGGTGGGCGGGTCGAAGTCTCCTCGCTGAGCGCCGAATTGATCGTAGACGAGATCTATCGCAACAGCGCCGTACGGTGATATCCGGGTTCTGACCCGCACCGATCACCTCAGGAATGTTGGCATCGTCACCAGCCGTTTCCCGCCGCGATGCTGAGCTCTCAAGCACGGATCGACGAGGCGTCCCCAACGGAACTGATGCAGCTCGATGCCGACCATCCCGGGTTTCACGATGCGGTGTACCGGCGGCGGCGCAACGAGATCGCGCGTGCGGCCCTCGACTACCGCGAGGGTCAACCGGTGCCCGAGATCGCCTACACGAAGCTGGAGCACGAGGTGTGGGCCGAGGTGTGGCGGCACCTCGATCCATTGCACGACCGCTATGCGTGTCGGACCTATCGCGAAGCTGGCGGCCGGATCGCCCTGTCTCGCGAACGGATTCCGCAGCTCGCGGAGGTGAACGCGACCATTCATCCTCTTCTCGGCTTTCGCATGACGCCGGTGGCCGGGCTCGTATCCGCGAAATCGTTTCTCACCAGACTCGGGCACGACGTTTTTCTCTCGACGCAGTACATGCGCCATCACAGCGTTCCGCTATACACCCCCGAGCCTGACATCGTTCACGAATTGATCGGCCACGCCGCCACATTCGCCGATCCGACTTTCGTGGCGCTCAACCGCGCGTTCGGTGAAGCGGCGCAGCGCGCGCAGGATGATCCGGTCACGATCGAGCGCATCGGCCGCCTGTATTGGTACACGCTCGAATTCGGCGTCGTTCGCGAAGCGGGCCGTTTGCGGGTCTACGGAGCCGGGCTCCTCTCGTCATTCGGCGAGCTCGGTCGTTTCGAGGGCGAGGAAGAGCTGCTCGCGTGGAACGTCGACCAGATCGCCGATACGCCGTACGACCCCACCATGTACCAGCGGAACCTATTCGTCGCTCCGAGCTTTGACGCGATGGCGAACGATGTTCTGAAGTGGCTGGGCGCGCGGTAGGACGGCATCGGTGTTTGATGACAAAAAATGTCAGAGGAAACCGGCGAACGCGTTCACGGGACCAACCGAACGGGTAAATTTACCAATGAATGGGTAATCCCCAGATATGAATGGGTAAATTTACCCGTTCGTGGGTAATCTCCATGAGTGAACGGGTAAATTTACCCGTTCATGGGTAATCTCCATGAGTGAACGGGTAAATTTACCTGTTCATGGGTAATCGCCAGATATGAATGGGTAGTTGGAACCTGCTCCCACGTCTGGTTGTCGGAAGAGGACAGGTCGACTCATATCCGCGCTCGGCGGCGGGACGCGCTCCGGAGCAGACAACGCGGCGGCGAATTCGCCCGCCGCCGCGCGTTCAAACTCAGGCGTTCGCGAACTTGCGAACGGTCTGCTTCAGATCGTCGACTCTGTCGATGACCTGGTCGGTGACGTCGGCAACTTTCTTCTGCATCTTCTTGCCGGTGACCGGCGCGTACAGCAGGCCGAGAATCACGCCGGAGGCGACGCCGCCCACGAAGGTGAAGAAGTACGTCTTGAAGGTGCTCTTTCTTTCGAACATGGCTTTACTCCTTTCGCTGAATATGATCTGTCCGCCGGGACCGCGCGGCTAGGCTGCTCATCACGCAAGAGATGTGCCGCAGCTCACGCGGATCGGGTTGGCACATCCCAAACACAGTTGGGCTGGAACTATTTCTGCAAACCAGCGCTTGCATGAAACACCAGTCGAGACTCACCCTCGCGCTCGCCGGCTTCCTGCTCGTCACGCTACGGTGCAGTCACGCCCAAATCCCCCTGCCTTCGCCTCCACCGGCGATCTCCGGCAACTCGGCCGCGCTCGTCGCCCGAGGCGAATTCATCGTTCGCAACGCGGCGGTCTGCGGCGGATGTCACTCCGTTTCCGAGCACGACCCTGACGGCCCGCTCAGCGGCGGACGAGAGTTCCACGACTGGCGCATCGGCACGGCACGGGCCTCGAATCTGACGCCGGACAACGAGACCGGGCTGGGAACATGGAGCGAGGCGGAGATCGTCCGGGCTCTGCGCAACGGGCAGAGCAAGGACGGACGCCTGCTCGCGCCGGTGATGCCGTACGAGTGGCTCCACGAGATGTCCGACGAGGACGCCTTCGCGGTCGCGCACTATCTGAAGAGTCTTCCGCCGGTCCGAAACGAGGTCCTACAGAGCCCGAGCATCTTGTTCAGGCTCGGCAAACTCTTTCTCGGTCCGAAGCCGGGACAGTCGATCGTCGCTCCCGCGGCAGGCGCGACCGCGGAGTACGGCGGATATCTCTCACAGCACGTCGCGCTCTGCGCCGAATGCCACACTCCCCGAGGCGGGATTCGATCAACTGCTGATATGAACCGCCTGTTCGCCGGCGTGGCCAATCCGCCGCCAGGCTTTCCCGCGAATCCGTCTAATCTCACTCCTGACCCGACAGGCATCTCGAAATGGAGCGAGGCAGACTTCATCCAGACCATTCGCACGGGAGTGAATCCATCCGGCAATCACCTGCACCCGTTCATGCCCTGGCACCAGAACCGGCGGATGACGGATGACGACCTGCGCGCGATCTACCGCTTCCTCCGGACCGTCCCGCCGATACGGAACGAGGTGCTACGCAGGCAGCCACCGGCAGCGTAGGCGTTGGTGAACCCTACCTTTATGTGACGCGATGGCTACCCCCAGGAGGGGCTTTGCCCGTAATCTCCTCATTTCACACGACTTTACGGGCAGGATGGGAGTTACGGGCAGGAGAAACCGGTCGGACTTTGATGGTAGTTATTTGCGACTGGAGCGTTGTGTTCTTGCGCGAGTCCTCGTTATCTCCAGCACGCGCCGCTTCGCTTCGTGGCGATCGGGTGATGGCTTCATGTCGTCAAACGTTGGCGAGCATCGTCAGCTAGGCGGTGATGAATGGGGGGGCAAGGCATGACAAAGATTGGCACCTTTCTGTCAAAAGCCTCCAGGTCGGCAGGGCATGTGGGAGTGATTATCAGTATCGTAACCAGCGTAGATTCAGATAGATACGGAGTGTCTTCTAGGATAGCATAGTATGGTAATAGATAGACCTCGCAACCACGTTGTAGCACTAGGCTGGCGAGACTGCCAGCGCGGAGCTAGAGTTGGACCTATTATTTAGGTGTGTTCGCGAGTAGAAATCAGTTTTGAACTATGACCATATTTAAGGTAGCCTCCCCGATACACCGCACAACCGGAGGGCGTGGCAACCTTGGCAGGCAAGCACGATGTTGAGATCGCGCAGGCGAACTACCTCCTCAAAGCGCGCCAGACTGAGGCCCGGATGGGCGCATTGCGCGTGCTCGGTCGATGTGCCGCTGTCGTCGGAGTGGCGTTCTTTGTCTACCTATGCGTGAAATGCATCGCGGGAACAACTACGACGTTCACCGCGATGATTGTCGGTTTGGCGAAGATTGGAGCCGATCGATGGGTTGCGTACGCTTTTGGTGGTGTGGGTGTAACTAGCGCCTACGCGGAACGTAGGAACAAACGACGGGCAGTCAAAGGCATGAACAAGGAACTCAACGCGCTACGCGACGCAGTTGACCCGAACCGAGGCCGCAGCGGCTTGGGGCCGCATGGTGGTCCGAGCAAGGATGATTTGGCAGATGATTGACTCACTTTTGAACGCCCGCATTGCGATGATGGGGATTGGAACCGTCGCGACCGCTCTCGCAGTCCAGTTCGTTTTGCGCCCCGCGATTCTCGACAGCTTCCGGCAGCGAATCTTTGCGATTCGCCGGGATGCTTTCCTCTTCGTAGCGAACGGCGTTATCCGCCGTGACGACCCGGAATACATCGCAACGCAGGCGTACCTGAACAGGCTGCTACGGTATGCCGAACGCCTTATGTTTCTACGCTTGGTAGCTGGAATGGTTGTCATCGAAATGCACGCCGACAGAATGAAAGAGTTCCCATTCAGCATTCCGAAATCGCCGGACGCTGAAGTTTCGCAGCTGCTGCATCGCATTCGACAACGTGCCACCGAGCGTGTCTTTTGGCACGTGATCGAAACATCGCCGCTTGCTTGGCTCGCCTTGGCGATCTTCCTGCCGGTAGGGATTGCAAAAAAGGTGAAGCGATCTGATGGCGTTAAGCGCTCGTTAGTCAACACGATGGGGCGGCTAGTACCCCAGGAACTTGTTGAGCGCGATGTCACGATAATGGCGGCATCAGAAGAGGCTTGCCTGTCTCCGGCAGCGTAGCCCAGCGGATTTACTTGCCCCGGAGCGAACCGCTAACCGCCGCAAGCGGTAAGCGCCGCGTGAGTCGTCCCCGAGAGCCCCGGCACGGTCACCCCGAGTTCGAAGATGGAGTGAATCAGGATGACAGGGCAAGACTGCTTTTCGACGACGCCGACAGCTGTCAACCGGCACCCGACAACCGACAACGCGGCGAAGCCGCAGCTCACACGAGCTTGTGCTTCAGGACCTCGTCGCGATTCCGCGAGAAGATCACCAGCAGGACCGCGACCGCGAGCAGCGCCAGTTTCGCCGGGGTCAGGCTGGGGAGATCCTGCTGCAGATACATCTCGGCTCCGGCCGCGATCGGGATCAGAAAGAGAATCGTCCAGCCAATCCAGAACAGTTTTTTACGCATGGCCTACTTCTCCTTTTCCATGAAACCTAGGTTTGGAGGTCGCTGCACGCTGTGATGAACGACATGGTGCCGTGTGACGTCTAGTTCACGACGACGCTGCGTCCGGTCAGTTCGAGACAGAAACGGGAGAGGTCCTCGTTGGAGAAATCGTCCCAGCCGCGACAGCCGTCGTGCTCGAGCTGCTGGACGTCGCAGGCCGTGGGCAGGTCATCGACTTCCTGCCGGGCGAGCTGCCAGCGGTCCACCAGCTCCTCCATGTCGGCGCGGGGCATGCGGGGGTTCTTTGCGTTGATCCAGGGGAACCGCTGCCGGAGCTCCGCGTCACTATGCCGATGCAGGCCTCGGCAGAAGATATTCTTTTCCGCGGCGATCCTGCAGATCGATACCTCGTCACCAGCGAGCTTCAGCAGCTCGGCGCGAAGAATATCGATCGCTCCATCGCGGGACAGGGTTTCCGGTTTCAGTTCGATTCGCGACATGGTGCCCTCCGGGAAGCAGTGGATTCGTGGATCAGGACCACTGCTCACAACACCATTCTTGATCCCGGTTCGCGGGCAGGCGGTAGACGGCATCACACCTCGATGTGATGACCGTCATATGGTCGTGGAGGGGCCTGGGCGTTCACTCATTCCATGCTGAAAGCGGTGGAACTGGAGATCGAGCTCTTCTGTCGCGGGATGGTGATTGGCGACTCCTGCCGTACCAGCGATGGCCGGCGGATCAGCCGCACGCGGGCCGGCCTGGGATCGGGACTGGAGATCGTCATTCCGGCCAGGCCGAAGGACATCTGGGTCAACGTGCCCGTCGTCGAGCCCTTCGCCCAGCGCTCCACGTTCACCCTTCAAAAACGCGATGACGACTATTTCGTTCTCGACGGGCGGAACGCGGCAGAGTATCCGGTCCGCCTTCCGGAAGAGCCGGCCTGGTACTCGCGCCGGACCACCTCCGGCGTGGAGATGAGCCGCGTCGGTGTGCTGCAGGGCAATTACCTCGCTGTCTATGTCTCGAACCGCTGTCTCTACTGGACCTGGTCGCCGTCGTTGGCCTGCAAGTTCTGCACGACTGGCAAAAACGTCGGCACAGCCGAGGAGTCGAGGAAGAACTGGCGGGACGTGGTCGAGGTGGCACAGGCGGCGCGCGACGAGTCGGGAAGCATCTTCACGCACTTCAATACCGGCTATCACTACGAAGATCGGCCGGACCGCGAGGTCATTCACGGCCTCCGGCAATGCGAAGTGTTCGTCCGCGCAGTGCGCGAGCAGGTCGGCGGCTTCATCGGCATCCAGGCCGTACCGGTGCCGCGCGCGCAGTACGGTGAGTACGATGAATTGATCGAGGCAGGCACGGACCACTTCTCGTTCTGCTACGAATTCGAAGACCCCGAGGTCTTCGCTCGCCTCTGTCCGGGCAAGGCGCAGACGGTTGGGCAGCACGCCTTCTTCGAGGCGATGGAGTACACGGCGAAGAAGCTCGGACGCGGGCGCGTCTCGGGCGAGATCATCGCCGGCGTCGAGTCGATCGAGGCCACGAAACGCGGCATCGACCGCATCGTGTCAGCAGGAGCCTTCCCGACGGTGTGCATCTTCCGTCCGACGGTCGGCAGCGAGATGGAAAACGTTTCGCCTCCCGAACCGGAAGCGATGAAAGAGGTCTTCGCCTACGTACACGAGAGCTGCCGGCGGGCTCGCTTGCCGGTGGGCATCCTGCCGATCGAGGTCTCCCTCGTCGTCCAGCCGGAAGAGGCAGCGGGCCTGATCGAGCCGACGTTTCAGGACCATTTCTATACGGCCACAAACTGGAGCCTCCGCCAACTGGCCCGCCCGTACATCGCCTTCAAGAAGCGTCCGGCCGCGTGAGAATCGTCACGCGGCGGCGTGACGATTGCGACCGACATCCCGCGTGCGGCGCTGCAAACTGCCATCAGCGAGGCACTCTATGGACGCATTCCGACCGAAAACCATTCTTGTGGCCACGGACTTCAGCAAAGCAGCGGCACACGCGCTTCGCTACGCCTCGGCCATTGCCGAGCGGCTGGCGGCGCGGCTCATCGTAGTCCACGCCGACGACCTCATTCCGCCGATCGAAGACAGGGACCTCGCGGAGCTGCTCGCCGGCAGACGCATGGTCTCTCCGATTGCCGCGGCGCAGGAGCGGCTGGTCGCGCACGTGGAAGAGAACGTGTCGCCATCCGTTGGTTTCGATGCACGCGTGATCGTCGACACCCCGGTCTCCTCCATCATCAATGAGGCGAAGGAGAGTGGCGCGGATCTTCTGGTGATGGGAACGCAGGGCCGGACTGGCGTTCGCAGGTTGATGATCGGATCGGTATGCGAGAGCGTCATGCGCGCGGTCTCGATTCCGGTCATCGCCGTCAGCATGGCAGCGGCCGATCACGAATCGCTGGCGATCAATAAGGTCGTGTGCATCGTGGATCAGTCGCCGGAATGCGCGGCCGCGCTGCGCATCGCCGCGGCGATGGCGCCGGACGCGCGCCTCATTCTCCTCAACCCTCGCGAAGAAGAACGGCCCCTGCAAGCGGCAGAGCGCATGATGCGTCTGCGGCGGTGGTTGCCCGCGGAGCTGGTGGATCGCTGCGAGCTACGCCTCGTGGACGCGGGATGGTCGGCCGAACATCTGGCCAACTTCGCCGCGACCGTTGGTGCTGATCTGATTGTCGCGGGCGGCCAGCGCGGTCACGGAGTGTCAGACATCTTCCGCGGAACGACCACCGATCGCATCGTCCAGCGCAGCGAGTGTCCGGTGCTGGTGGTGTGAGCCGGCACGGCCGGCAGCGTTGGTTGCCCAAGGCTCGGCCACCATCTCGTATTTTCCAACGAACGATTTGGACTCACGCGGAGGCGCGGAGACGCGGAGGAGATGACTAGGAGCTTCTTTCTCCGCGAACTCCGCGCCTCCGCGTGAGTCCTTCAGGCCAGAAGCACACACCACTGCATGGGTTAAGCGCTGGAAACTGAATTCCGGACCTGTCTCTAAGTACTGATCATCCCCTCCAGCGCCTTCTTCGCCAGGATGAAGATGTTCGAGCCCTTCACTTCGATGATGTGTTTCTTCTTGAAATCGCTCAGGATCCGGGTCACGGTCTCGCGAGTCGTGCCGATCATCTGCGCGATCTCTTCGTGAGTGAGGAGCACGACCAGGCGGATGCCCTTCGGCGTCTCTTCGCCGCTGCTCGCGCTCCAGTCGAGGAGGAGCCTGGCCAGCTTTTCGGACGTGGTCTGTGACAGGCCCAGGGAACGGATCTCGCGCTGCGCCGACTGGTACTTCGTGCTGAGCTGCTGCGCGGTGTGCATGCAGGCATCGACGTGCGTGTTGAGGAAGCTCAGAAAGTCGTCACGTTTGACGAAGTTCATCTGCGACGGCTCGAGCGTCTCCGCGGAGACCTCGTAGGGTTTGCCAAGAATCGTGGCGCTGGCACCCAGCACCTCGCCTGGCTCGGCCACTTTCACGATCAGTGTCTTGCCCTCGGTCGACGACGTGGTCAGCTTCGCGCGGCCGCTGCAGAGGATGAAGACGCCCCGAGGATCTTCCCCTTCGACGAACAGAAGCGATCCCTTCGGATAGATGCCGGTGAACTTGATGGCGTCGAGCGTGGCCACCGCTTCTCCGGACATGTTGCAGAAGATCCGCTCCGCGCGAACGTTGCACTCTGTACAGCTATTGCGGACATCGAGGTTATACGGGGTCGGCATGGTCAGCCTCCGGGTTTCGGCGGTACTACACAGATCGAATGTAGCGGCAGTCCTCACAATTCGCCGGGGCCGCGGTCACGGCTGCGAGTGACGAATGTCACACACACGAAGGCAGAAGGATGAAGGCAGAAGGATGAAATGGTTCGCTCTTGCCGAAATGTGAAGCGTCGCAGAGCACTTCATCCTTCATCCTTCATCCTTCTGCCTTCATCCTTCATCCTTCTGCCTTCCGTCACTCACGATTGTGTGCTCGATCACTCCCTTCTGTCCGTTGATGCGGCGATGTTGATGGTGATGGAACGGGTAGCCATACCGAGCACAGTCGTCCCGGTATCGATCCGGCCGCTGGCGCTGCCGGCGGAGCATGGCGGTTGGGGGTTCGTGCTCGAGCCGGTCGCACTCGCTCTGCTCGTCGCGCCGTCGTGGGCCGGCCTCGCCATCGGAATCGCGGTGGTGGCGGCCTTTCTGGCCCGGCATCCGCTCCGGCTCGCTGCCGGCGACTGGATGCGCCGCCGGCGCTTCCCTCGCACGATCGTTTGCGAGCAACTGGTTCTCATCTACACGGCCGCGATGATCGTCGCTATCGCGATCGCCACGACGCTCACGAGCGCACGGATTCTGCTGCCGTTCGCGGTTGCCGCTCCCCTCGGGCTGGCACAGTTCGCGTGGGAAGTTCGCAAGCGCGGCCGCGCATTGACGCCTGAAATCCTCGGCGCCGCTGCGGCGGGAGCGACTGCCGCCGCGATCGCGCTCGCCGGCGGAAGGACGATGACGCTGGCATCGACGCTCTGGCTCCTGACGATGCTGCGATCGATTCCGACCATCGTCTTCGTGCGCGCCGTCCTGAAGCGAGGGCATCGATCGATCGCCGTCGCGCTTCATATCGGCGCCGTCGTCATCGCGCTCGTTCTCTGGCAGCAGCACCTCGGTCCCCTCGCCGCGATCGTGGCCATGCTGCTGCTTCTCGTGCGCGCATTGATCCCGCCGCGCACCGAGCCGCCGCGGCGCGTCGGTATTCGGGAGCTCGTCTATGGAACCGTCACCGTGCTCCTTATTGGAGTCGGGTGGAGTTGAAAATCAGGAGGGAGAAGGCAGAAGGCAGAAGGGCAAACCAGAAACTGGAAACCAGAAACCAGAATGCTTCGCTCAGCCATGATTTCTGGTTTCTAGTTTCGGGTTTCTAGTTTCTGATTTCTGGTTTGCGTTCTGGTTTATCGTCCGAAACAGTGAAGATCACCATCACAGAAGCCGCCGCCCTGCTCGGCGCTGACGAAGAGCGCGTCCACGGCTGGATCGAAGAGACTGCGCTGCCCGCGCAGAGGATTCGCGGGCAGTACCGGATCAACCGGAGCGATCTACTGGAATGGGCGACGGCGCACAACGTCAGCGTCGCGCCGCGTGCCTTCCATCACGAGCGTGGTACACCCTCGCTGGCGGAGGCGCTCCGCGCGGGCGGTGTGCACGATGGCGTCCCGGGTTCTGATCTGGACTCGGTCATCCGCCACATCGTGATGATGCTGCCGCTCGCCGACGGTGCGGATCGGGACATGCTCCTCGATGTTCTTCTCGCCCGCGACGTGCTCGGCGTAACCGCGGTCGGCGACGGCATCGCCATTCCGCACGTGCGAACGCCGATCATTCTGTCCCCGGTGGATGCCGTGCTGGCCCTGTCGTTCCTCACCACGCCGCTCGGTCTCCACGCGCCGGACGGGCAGGCTGTCGACACATTCTTCTTTCTGATCTGTCCAACCGTCCACGTTCACCTGGCCATGCTGGCCAAGCTCGCCTACTGCCTCAAGGATGGCGCGTTCCGCGCGGCTGTCCGCGGGCGCGCATCCGCGGACGAGATCGTCCGCATCGCCGCCGCACTCGAGGAGGGGTTCTGATGAGCGCGACCCTCGTTCTCATTGGGATCGCCCTGCTGATGACCAGCGGACTGCCAGCGCTACTCAAAAGCGGAAACCAGAAACCAGAAACCAGAAGTGCTCCGCTCCACCAAAATGTGCGACGTAGCGAAGCACTTCTGCCATCTGCCTTCTGCCTTCTGCTGTTGATCGCCGGCGCGATCATAGGTCTCGCCGGCTGCGCCGTCGGTCTCTTCGCCGCGACCACCCAGATCACCCTCCCCTGGCTCGTGCCAGGCGGAGCGATGCACCTGCGGGTCGATGCGCTGTCCGCTTTCTTCGCCGCTCCCGTGTTCCTGCTGGCGGGCGTAGGAGGCCTCTACGCCGAGAAGTACTGGCCCGCGGCGCGCGGCCGCGCGGGGTACGTGCGCGCATTCTTCGGGCTGATGACGGGAGCGCTGGCGCTGGTCATGACCGCCGCGAACACACTCCTCTTCCTCGCCGCCTGGGAAATCGTCGCCGGCGCGTCATTCTTCCTCATCGCTACCAAGCATAAGGATGGCGAGGCCAGGCGCGCTGGATGGATCTACCTCGCCTCGAGCCACGTGGCGACGTTGGCGCTCTTCGCGGTCGTCGGCCTCCTCCATATGCTGACCCGCACCTGGGCATTCACGCCGCTGGCCTCGGGAACAGCCGCCCTGCCGGCGGGCCATGCACTGTTCTGGCTGGCGATCATCGCCTTCGGCATCAAGGCCGGTTTGATGCCGCTGCACGTCTGGCTGCCCGGCGCGCATGCCGCGGCGCCGACCCACGTCTCGGCGGTCATGTCGGGCGTCGTCATCAAGATGGGGATCTATGGCCTGGTGCGCGTGCTCTCGCTGTTCGACGTCGTCCCGTCGACGTTCGGCGTGACGCTCCTTCTCGCGGGCATCGCCTCGAGCATCCTCGGCGTGGCCTTCGCACTCGCGCAGCACGATCTCAAGCGCCTGCTTGCGTACCACAGCATCGAGAACATCGGCATCATCGTGACCGGTTTGGGCATCGGTCTCATCGCGCAGGCACATGGGCAGCCGCTCATCGCACTCCTCGGCTACGCGGGAGCGCTGCTCCACGTCTGGAACCATGGTCTCTTCAAAGCGCTGCTGTTTCTCAGCGCCGGAGCGGCCATTCATGCGACGCACACCCGCGAGATCGATCGCATGGGCGGGCTCGGCCGGCTCATGCCGTGGACGTCCGCGGCGTTCCTTGCCGGCGCCGTCGCCATCACCGGCCTGCCGCCGCTCAACGGCTTCGTCAGCGAGTTGCTCCTTTACATCGCGGGATTCATGAGCACCACGACGCCGTCGCGAGGAGGGCCGATCCTCCTTCTCATTCTCGTCGTGCCAGCGCTTGCGCTCACCGGCGCGCTCGCGCTTGCCTGTTTCGTGAAAGCGTTCGGTGCGGTGTTTCTCGGAACGCCGCGCACCGCGGACGCGGCCCACGCATCCGAAGCGCCGCGGACGATGCGCCTGGCCATGCTGCCGCTCGTGGCAGGGTGTGCCGCGATCGGACTCATACCTGCAACACTGGCACCGCTCCTCGGCAGAGTGATCGGCATCGCCGCGCCGCGGCTCGTACAACCGCGGAGTCTCGTCTCACTGCTGCAACCCATCCAGACCACAGCTCTGATCATTGCCGCCGTCGCCGCCATTGCCGTTCTCGCGGTGATGGTCGCCACGCGCCGCGCGGCCACGGCGGTCACCTGGGACTGCGGATACGCCCAGCCGACGCCGCGCATGCAGTACACGGCTTCGTCGACCGCGCGCGGTCTGGTCGGATTCTTCTCCTGGGCCATGCCGCCGGTCGTCCACGAGCCGCGGCCGTTTCCGCTGTTTCCTGCCGCCGCAGCCTTCGAGAGCCACGTGCCGGACACGGTGCTCGACCGCGCGCTGCTGCCATCGCTTCGCGGCATCCAGTGGTTCCTTGGCTTCGCACGCTACTTTCAACATGGCCGCGTGCAGCTCTACCTTCTCTATCTCGTAGTGACGCTGGTCGTGCTCCTGGCCTGGAGCGCTCGATGAGCACCATCCTGCAGATTGCCCTGGTGCTTCTGGCGTCGCCGCTACTTCCCGGCGTCATCACCAGGACGAAGGCGCGCGTGGCCGGCCGGAGCGGGCCTCCGATTCTGCAGGTGTACTTCGACATCGCAAAACTCCTGCGCAAAGGGACGGTGCTCAGCAGCACGACCACGTGGCTGTTTCTGGCCGGCCCGGCCATCGCGGTCATCGTCCCGCTACTGGCATCCCTGCTCCTGCCGCTGGCTGGAGCGCAGGCCCCGATCGCGTTCGCGGGAGATCTCATCGTCTTCGTCTACCTCTTCGCGCTCTCCCGGTTCTTTACCACCGCCGCCGCGCTCGACACAGGCTCCGCGTTCGAAGGAATGGGGGCGGCGCGTGAGCTGACCTTCGCCTCGCTCGCCGAGCCGGCGCTCTTCTTCGGCCTGCTGGCACTGGCCCGTATCTCACACACCCTGACGCTCTCCAGTCTGCTCACGGTGGGTCGAGCGCAATGGCAACACGCCAGCGCCGCCCTCGTGCTCATCATCGCAAGCTGGTTCATCGTCCTGCTGGCCGAGAACTCGCGCGTTCCCTTCGATGACCCGAACACGCACCTCGAGCTGACGATGATCCATGAAGTCATGGTCCTCGACCACAGCGGCCCGCCGCTCGGGCTGATCCTCTACGGCAGCGCCATGAAGCTGTTCGTCTTCAGCGTGCTGATCGTCGATGTGATGCTGCCGCGAACCGGCACACCCATCGTCGATGCCGCCGCCACGCTCGCCGCCGTGCTCGCAGTCGGCGTCGTGATCGGACTCATCGAGAGCGCCATGGCCCGTCTGCGCCTCGTGCGCGTACCCCAGCTATTGATCACCGCGAGCCTGGTGGCCGGGTTCGCGGTGGTGTTGGTACTCCGATGATCGCCGACTCCATCCTCATCGTCCTCCTCCTGACGAACTTTTTCGTTCTCGGGACAGCGAACCTTCGCTCGGCGATCCATGCTGTGGCGTTCCAGGGCCTGCTCCTCAGTCTGCTGCCCCTCTTCGTCGAATCGCATCTGACCTTGCGCCTCGTCGCGCTCGTCGTCGCGACCGGCAGCATCAAAGGTGTGGTGATTCCCGGACTTCTTCTGAAGGCCATTCGTGACGTGCATATCCGCCACGAGGTCGAGCCGTACCTCGGCTTCGTGCCGTCGCTCTTTCTCTGCGCCATCGGAACGGCGCTGGCCCTCCTATTTGCCGACCATCTGCCGCTTGCAGCCGCGGACCGCGCAGGCCTCTTTGTCCCCGCCTCGCTGGCGACGCTCTTCGCCGGCTTCCTCGGGTTAACGACCCGGCGAAAGGCAATCTCGCAAGTGACCGGCTACCTCGTCCTCGAAAACGGCATCTACGTCTTCGGTCTCCTGCTCTATCAAGCCATGGTCGTCGAAGTCGGCGTGCTCCTCGACCTCCTCGTGGGCATCTTCGTCATGGGCATCGTCCTGAATCACATCCAACGGGAGTTCGCCTCGCTGGACACGGAACAGTTGTCGAGGCTGCGCGAATGAAAAGCAGAAGGATGAAGGATGAAGGCGGCCGAGCGAAGCACTTCCGCCTTCATCCTTCCGCCTTCTGCCTTATAGATCAATGATCGTCCTCCTCATCATCATCCCCCTCATCGGCGCGCTCGCTGCGTTCCTGCTACCGGCGGACCGATACCGGCCGTGGGTTGTGGCCGCGGTGGCGACCATCCATACCGTCCTGGCGGTGCAGGCGGTGCGCACGAAGATGGGGCAGGCAGCATCGGATTGGCTTCAGCTCGATCCTCTCGGCGGGCTCGTGCTCCTGGTCATCTCGACGATCTTTCTCATCTGCGCGATGTACTGCATCGGGTATCTGCGGCTCCGGGCGAACCGGCCGAACCGCGTCTTCTGCACCGCGCTCCTCGGATTCCTGGCCATGACCAGCCTCATCGCGCTCGCCCAGCACCTGACGGTTCTGTGGGTGGCAATGGAAGCGACGACATTGGCCACGGCAGTGCTCCTCTATTTCAACCAGAACCGCAGCTCGCTCGAAGCCACATGGAAATACCTCATGATCGGCTCGGTGGGTATTGCCCTGGCCCTCCTCGGCACGCTCTTTCTCGCCTACGGCGCGCTCCTCGGACTCGGCGAGCCGACGCTTCTTTTCTCAGATCTGGTCAGGCGCGCCGCCCACCTCCCCGCGCCGTGGGTACGAACCGCCTTCGTGTTCCTCCTCGTCGGCTACGGCACGAAGATGGGTCTGGCGCCGCTCCACACCTGGAAGCCGGATGCGTATGGCGAAGCTCCCGGCGTCGTCGGCGCGCTGCTCGCCGGCGGCATGACCACGTGCGCCTTCCTGGCCCTTCTTCGCGTCTACAGGATCGTCGACGCGGCGGGGCAGGGGCGGTTTGCGCGCGAACTGCTCCTCGTCTTCGGCCTTCTCTCGATGGCCACGGCCGCTGCATTCATGGTCGGCCAGCGCGACTTCAAACGCCTCCTGGCCTACTCCAGCGTCGAGCACATGGGCATTCTCGTGCTCGGGATCGGGCTCGGTGGCGCGGGCATCTTCGCGGCGCTGCTCCACGTCGTGAACAACGCGCTGACGAAGGGGGTGCTCTTCCTGGCCGCGGGGAACATCCATCGCGCCTTCAAGAGCAAGCGGCTCGAGGACGTGACCGGCGCTCTGCGGCGGTTGCCGCTGTCGGCCGGGCTCTTTCTGGCGGGCTTCTTCGCCATCACCGGCTCGCCGCCGTTCGGACCGTTCGTGAGCGAGCTTTCGATTCTCACCGCGGCGATGGATACCCACCGCTACATCGTCAGCGCGCTCTATCTCATCCTGCTTGCCGTCATCTTCATCGGGATGGGAAGCACAGTCCTCGCGGTGGTGCGGGGCGTACCGCCGGAAGATGCCGAGGGGCGCAGCTTCCGTGAGTCGCCATTCAAGACCATCCCCATCATCGTCAGTCTCGTGCTCGTGCTGGGGATGGGAATCTGGATTCCGCGATCCGTTTCCACGTTGCTGCACGCGGCCGCACGGCTGCTGGGAGGATCGTGAGATGAACGATCGTCTCCTCATCCGCCGCAATGCCGAGCCCGCGCCGATCGCGGACGTGCCGTTGCTCGCCGTCCAGGCGTTCCGTAACGCGGTCCTCGATGCCGTTCTCCGCGAGGAGTGCCGTGTGGCGTCCTTCTTCGCGCGCGAAGCCGAGGGACGCATCGAGCTCATCGCCGTCCTCGCGGACGACTTGACCGGCGAGCTTGGATTCGTGCGCATGCGGCTCGATGAGGACCGCTTCGACTCCCTCACGCCGGAGTGTCCGCAGCTCCATGCGTTCGAGCGCGAGATCGCCGAGCAGTTCGGTGTGAAGCCAATCGGCCACCCTTGGCTCAAACCGCTCCGCTTCCATGCATCGTTGCGATCCGGCCACGAGGTCTTCGGCGATCCCACGCCGGGCGTCACAGATTTCTTCCGCGTGGAGGGCGATGAGGTTCACGAAGTCGCCGTCGGGCCGGTACACGCGGGCGTCATCGAGCCGGGTCACTTCCGTTTCCAATGTCACGGCGAGCATGTCTTCCATCTGGAGATCGCCCTCGGCTATCAATACCGCGGCATCGAGAGGGCGCTCATCGGCGGGCCGTCGAAGAAGACCATCCACTACATGGAGACCGCTGCCGGCGACTCGACGATTGCCCATGCGCTCGCCTACTGCCAGGCCATGGAAGCGCTCTCCGGGGCGAAGCCGCCCGCGCGGGCGCAAGCGCTTCGCGGAATCGCGCTGGAGCTCGAACGCCTGGCCAATCACACGGGTGATCTCGGCGCGCTCAGCGGCGACGTCGCCTATCTGCCCACCGCCTCCTACTGCGGCCGGATCCGCGGCGACTATCTCAATCTCACCGCCGAGCTTTGCGGATCACGATTCGGCCGCGGCTTCGTTCGTCCCGGCGGCGTGCAGTTCGACCTCCCCAGCGATCGGATCGACGCACTCGTCGGACGCGTCGACACTGCTACCCGTGATGTGGTGGATGCGGTCGCGCTGCTATGGACGACGCCGACGGTCATGGAGCGGTTCGAGAACACCGGCGTCGTGGAAGCGGATGATGCCGAGGCCATCGGCATGGTCGGTGTGGCCGCGCGCGCGTGCGGTCACGGCATCGACGTCCGGCACGACTTTCCGTCCGGCATTTACCGCTTCGTCCACATTCCGGTGATCACGGCGCACTACGGCGACGTCAACTCGCGCGCATTCGTCCGGTGGCTCGAGCTGCAGCGGTCGGCACGCTTCGTCGCCCAGCAACTCCGCACACTGCCCGCGACTCCTGTACGCACGGAAGGCGTGGCGTCGCTCCGATCGGGGATGATCGTCGCCTCGCTGACCGAGGGATGGCGCGGCGAGGTCTGTCATGTCGCCATCACCGGCGAGGACGGCCGCTTCGCCCGCTACAAGATCACCGATCCCTCGTTCCACAACTGGTTCGGCGTCGCCCTCGCGCTTCGCGGGGGGCAGATCTCCGACTTCCCGCTGTGCAACAAGAGTTTCAACCTGTCCTACTGCGGACACGATTTATGAGAAGGATGGTTCACGCGGAGGCGCGGAGACGCGGAGAGGGAGATGCAAACCCTCTGCACCTCCGCGTGAGAAAGAAACTCTGAATGATTAAAGCGCTGTTAGCCCGCGCCCGCCAGGGCCACCGCACCATCGGCTATCCCGACGCGGATCCGCCGTCGATGCCGGCGCACTTCCGCGGCGTGCCGAAGATCGATCCGACTCGATGCCCTGACGGCTGCCGCGAGTGCGCCGAGGCCTGCCCGACCGATGCGATCGTCGTCGCCGGTGGCGACGTTCGCCTCGACCTCGGCCGCTGCATCTTCTGCCCGGAATGTGAGTCGGCCTGTCCGGAAGGAGCGATCACCTTCACCGACGACTACCGGCTCGCGGCACGCAAGCGCAGCGACCTTCATTTGCTCGTCGGGGAAGAGTTGAATCTCGCCGAAGCGCTCGATGCAAAGCTTCGCAAGCTATACGGCCGTTCGCTCAAACTACGGGTCGTGAGCGCCGGCGACTGCAACGGCTGCGCCTCCGACGTGAACGTCCTCAGCACCATCGGATGGGACATTGGCCGCTTCGGTATCCAGTACGTTGCCTCCCCGCGTCACGCCGATGGCCTCATGATCATGGGGCCCATGACCGAGAACATGCGCCTCGCGGTGCGCAAGACCTACGACGCCATCCCTGACCCGAAGATCGTGATTGCCATCGGCGCCTGCGCCATCTCCGGCGGCATCTACGCCGGCCATCCCGAACAGCATGACGGGGTCGAAAGCATGCTCCCGGTCGATCTCTTCATCCCAGGCTGCCCACCGCATCCGCTGACGATTCTGGACGGGCTGCTGCGGCTGTTCGAAAGAACGAAGGCAGAAGGCAGAAAGCAGAAGTAGAGGCAGCGCCGTACCTCTCCCGATGGTCTTGATGCCTCTCAAGGAGGTTCGGGACCACTCCGACTGGTTCTTGTTACCACTCCGGGTGGTTTCGATGCCTTTTGAGGTGGTTCTCGATACCATTCCGGGTGGCTCTTGATACCACTCCGGGTGGTTCTTGACACCACTCCGGCTGGTTTCGAGGCCTCTCGATGTGGATCTCGGTACCACTCCGACTGGATCTCGACACCACTCCGGGTGGATCTCGATACCACTCGGGGTGGTTTCGCTGCCACTCGTCGTGGTTCTTGATGCCACTCGGGGTGGTTCTCGATTCCTCTCGGAGTGGCTCTTGATGCCACTCGGCATGGTCTCTATGCCACTCGCGGTGGTACTCGATTCCTCTCGGAGTGGTACTCGATTCCACTCGGAGTGGTTTTGGTGCCTCTCAAATGACGTATCGGCTAGATGTACGTCATCGAACTTACGGTGGGAACGACTTAGCTTCTGACTTCATCCTTCATCCTTCTGCTTTCCGCCTTCTGCCTTCCCATGTGTCGTCCGTCACACCCTCTGGTACACGCCGTCACGTCGCCGTGTTTGAGGGGACGCGATCATGCTCTCAACGAACGGGAGATAAAACCGATGATCAGCGTGACAAGACTTCTCGGCGGCGCCTCATTTACCGGCGACCGGCTTCGGTATCACGACCAATCGGCCAGCCAGAAAACAGGCGCGCGGCCCGACTCAGGGCCGGTGGTCGTTTGGAATGCAACCAAGACCTGCAACCTCGAATGTATTCACTGCTACGCCGACGCCCGCAGCCGCAAGTTCGACGGCGAGCTGACCACAAACGAAGCAAAGTCGATGATCGACGATCTGGCCGCCTTCAAGGTGCCGGCCTTGCTCATCTCCGGCGGCGAACCGATGGTCCGCCCGGACATCCTCGACCTGGCCGAGTACGCCACCACGCACGGCGTGCGCGTCACCTTCTCGACCAACGGCATGCTGATCGACGAACAGCGAGCCCGCCGCATCGCCGACATGGGCGTGGCCTACGTCGGCATCAGCGTCGACGGCAACGAAGAGCGCCACGATCGGATGCGCTGCCGCACCGGCGCGTTTCAGGGTGCCGTCCGCGGCATTCGCAACTGCCGCGACGCCGGCATTCGCGTCGGTATCCGTTTCACCGTGACCCAGGACAACGTCCAGGAAATCGACAGCGTCTTCCAGCTCGTCGAAGACGAGGGCATCGGACGGCTCTGCCTCTACCACCTCGTCTACTCCGGACGCGGCTCGTATCTCTCCGGCATCGATCTCGAGTCCGCGCAGAAACGCGTGCTCATGAACAAGATGATGGCCAAGGTCGAGCAGTGGAACAGCGAGGGGCGCAACGTCGAAGTGATGACGGTCGACAACCATGCCGACGCCCCCTACATCTACCTGCGGCTGCTCGAAACCGATCCCGCCCGCGCCGAGGATGCCTTTGCGCTGATCAGCAACAACGGAGGCAACCGCTCCGGCATCGCCATCGGATGCATCGACAGCTTCGGGGTGGTCCATCCCGACCAGTTCACCACCAATCACGCCCTGGGCTCGATCCGGGAGCGGCCGTTCTCGGAGATCTGGAGCGACTCGCGCGTCGAGCTGCTCGACGGACTGCGCAAACGGAAGTCGCTGCTCAAAGGCCGTTGCGCCACGTGCCGCTGGCTGCCGATGTGTAACGGCAACTTCCGCGCGCGCGCCGAGGCGGCCACGGGCGACTACTGGGAATCCGATCCGGGATGCTATCTCCTCGACTCGGAGATTGCGGCGGTGAGCGCATGACGGCATCCATCGAGTACGCGGTGCCTGTCTCTGTTTACGATCCGATCAACCGGAGCATCCTCGAAGTCTCGGAGGATCAGATCGGCGGCTTCGTGCGCGAGCCCATTCTCGAGATCGCGCGCATCGCAGGTCTCCATCCGCTAATCGTCATCGAGCGCATCCGGGCCATGCTGGAGGTCGGAACGATCCGGCGCGTCCGGCAGACGCTTCTGGCCACCAATCTCGCGCAAGGGGCGCTGATCGCCTGGAAGATCGACGACTCGCTCATTGACGCCGCCTTCGACTTCATCGCCAAGCGCGACCCATTCTCCGGTCACGTGGTCATCCGCAACTGTGAGAACGGCCAGACGGAGTGGCGGCTCTGGACGACGCTGAAAGTGCCGTCCGGCTTCTCCGTCGAAGCGCATTGCGAATACCTGCGCCAACAGATCGGCGCCGAGCGTTACCGCATCATGCCCTCGCTGCGAGCCTTCGTCCTTGGCGTGGGCCACATGCGGCGCAAAGGCATGAAGCCCGGCGCGAAGTCGCCGCTGCTCGCCGATGTGATGGAGCCGTCGATCGTCGAGCTCTCCGCTCGCGAGTGGAACGTGCTCGTCGCCCTCAAGAGCGACTTCTCGCCTGACGAGATCGGCGAGGGCATGTGGGAACGTCGCGCGCGCACCGCCGGAATCGACGAGGAAACGTTCTTCACCATCGCCGAGGACCTCGATCGCCGTGGCGTCATCGGGCGCTTCTCCACGTTCCTCGAGCACGTCAAGCCGGTGGCCGGAGAAGAGCGTCTCTCCAGTTTCAACGGTCTGTTCCACTGGGCTGTGCCGCTGGGGCGCGAGATCGAAGCGGGACGCGAGATCGGCCGCTTCGCCATCCTCACGCACTGCTACTGGCGCGACGCCGGCCCGGAATTGAACAACGTCAACATCATGGCCGTGGCCCACGGCGAGACGAAAGAACAGGTCATGGCGCACAAGGCCGCCATCGACGAGCACCTGAACGCCATCGGCATCGGCTTCACCTACACCAACGTCTACTGGGGCGGGCGCGCCGAGATCAAGCCCTCCGAGGTTTCTCCCGTCGCCTATCGGGAATGGGCGCGAAAAGCAGGTGTGGCACTGACACCCCTGACTGGTGCGCCATCAAGGTAGTCAGAGCCAATGCGCAGACAACAGACAAGAGTGCCTGTGCCGCGAGGACATCGTATGAACGCCAACGTCGATTTCAATCTCAATCCCTTCGTGGTGATCTGGGAGAGCACCCGCGCGTGCGACTTGTCGTGCGTGCACTGCCGTGCCGCCGCACAACCGCGCCGCAGCCAGTTCGAACTGACCACGGAGGAAGGGTACAAGCTGATCGACGACATCGCCCTTCTGAAGCCGAAGGTCTTCGTGATCACAGGCGGCGATCCCCTCAAGCGCGAAGACACGTACGACTTCATCGCCTACGGGAAAAAGCTCGGGCTGGAGCCGTCGGTGACGCCGAGCGCCACGCCGCTCCTCACCGATGGATCCATCGCGCTCATGAAACACCGCGGCGTGGCCCGCCTGGCCATCAGCCTCGACGCCTCGCGCGCCGATCTGCACGACGAGTTCCGCCGCGTTCCCGGCTCGTTCGACCTCACGCTACGCGCCATCCGCGCGGCCAACAGCGAAGGCATTCCCGTGCAGGTCAACACCACCGTGACGCGCCGCACGATCGATGATCTTCCGGCCATGGTCAACCTGCTGCGCGACCTCGGCATCGTGATGTGGAGCGTCTTCTTCCTGGTCCCCACAGGACGCGGAAAACAAGCCGATCTGGTTACTCCCGAAGCGGTCGAACAGCTCTTCGGTTTCCTCTACGACACCAGCAAGCGCGTCCCGTTCGCCATCCGAACCACCGAAGCCATGCACTACCGCCGCTACATGCTGCAGCGGATGGCCGCCGAGAGAGGCGAGTCGATCGACAGACTTCTCGATCCTGCCACCGGTCTCATCGACGCCTCGACGCTCTTCCTGCAGAACGGCCCGCGGAAGATGCCCCTCGGCGTACAGGCTCAGACCGGTGCCATCTCCCGCGCCCCGCGCGGCGTGAACGAAGGAAAGGGCTTCGTCTTCATCTCCCACCTCGGCGACGTCTTCCCGAGCGGCTTCCTCCCCCTGAAAGCCGGCAACGTAAAACACCAATCCCTCGGCGATATCTACCGAAACAGTGACCTCTTCACCGGCCTCCGCGACAGCAGCAACCTCAAAGGCAAATGCGGCATCTGCGAGTTCCGCGACCTCTGCGGCGGCTCGCGAGCAAGAGCCTGGGCCATGACCGGGGATGTCTACGCCGCCGATCCGCTGTGCACATACCTGCCTGTGGGCATGCGGTACGCGACGGCGTAGGGGGGGAGCACGCAAGCCGATCACACGCCCTCTTGACAGCTCGCGGCTGTGTAATTACATTGTGGATATGAAGGCCCGCATCATCCAGATCGGCAATTCGCGGGGTGTTCGGATTCCGAAGGCGCTTCTCGAACAGACGCACTTGACCGAGGACGTCCAGATCGAAGCGCAGGCGGGTGAGATCGTCATCCGCTCCGCGCGCCCGCCCCGAGGGGGGTGGGAAGAGGGATTCCGTCGCATGGCGGAGCGTGGGGACGACCAGTTGCTGGACGAAACGCGGCCCACTTCCTTCGATGACATGGAGTGGGAGTGGTAGCGCAGCGATTTGAGGTCTATCTGGTCAACCTTGACCCCACGATCGGCAGCGAGATCAGGAAAACGCGCCCATGCGTGATCGTTTCTCCCGACGAGATGAATCGTCACATCCGCACGGTCATCGTAGCGCCAATGACCACGAAAGGTCAGGCATACGCGACGCGAGTTGGGTGTATGTTCGGCGGCAGGCGTGCGCAGATCATCCTCGATCAGCTCAGGACCATTGACAAGGCCCGGCTGGTCAAGCGTATCGGCAGGATCTCGCCTTCCGCGCAACACGAGATCTTCGCTACGCTGGCCGAAATGTTTGCGCCGTAAGGGTTCTGCGCTGACGAAACGTGTCGATCATCGCTTCTGCGAACCCCCCGCGACCCCGCAACCGCCCTACACAGCCCTCCACACGAAATCGAGAAAGTGCTTCAGGATCCGTCCTGTCAATCCCCAGATCTCGTGCTGCTCGTAGCGGTAGAAGTACGCGGGATAGCGCTTGCTGCGAAACGCTACGTAGTTGACCTCGGGCTGGTCCGGACGGAGTAGCGCTTCGATCGGCACTTCGAAGACCTCGTCGACTTCGGTGGCCTGCAGCACGTAGTCGATGCGCTGGTCGACGACGCCGACGAACGGTGCCACCAGAAAGCCGCTGTTGGTGATGAGATCGTCGAGCCGGCCGATCAGCTCGACCCGCTCGGAGGCGATGCCGACCTCCTCGTGCGCCTCACGCACCGCCGCCGCTTCCAGAGGCTCTCCTTCTTCGACGCCGCCGCCGGGGAATGCGATTTGTCCGCTGTGCGCGGCAAGGTTCTTGGAACGGCGCGAGAAGAGCAGGCTCCAGCCGTCCTCCTGGGGGATCAGCGGAATCAGGACCGCGGCGCGCTTCAGTTTCGGCGCGTCGATCTCGATTGCCGGACGCGCGCCGAGGATGGCGCGAAGACGGGTCAGGGCGGGATCGTCGAAACGAGGGGGTCGGGAGTCGGGGATCGGGGGCATCACTAGAGGTCTCGCGGTTTCGAGGTTTCGCGGTCTCGCGGCTTCGAAGTGCTGATCGACTGCGAGACCACGCGACCGCGAGCCCTCGAGACCCGTTCGGACAGCTCCGCCACCACAACTAACGTCCACATACAAACTCCGCAAACGGCTCCGGCGCCACCATCGGAATCCCCTCCATCGCGTGGTAGAGCCGGAGCGTCCCGCTGACGCGTGGCAGCGCCACTTCCGCGGCCTCGCCGGGACGAAGGTCGCGCGGCAAATCGACCCAGCGATCGTGGATGACGGCCTGGCCGTCGAAGACGAGCATCATCAGACGGTAACCCGGTTGTCCGTAGCTTCGCGTGCGAAGGGTGAAGTCGCCGCTGTTGCGAAGGACGATTGCATCACCGGCGAACGTGGCCTCGAGGGCCGGGAAGAGCGGCATCGTGCGCGTGACCGATGCGAGCGGCACACGGGACTGATCCTCCAGCGCGGCAAGGTAGCCGCGCACAGTCAGATCCATCGAGGCGTTCTCGCGTAACCACGCTGTCTGAACCTCGGCAAGATCGGATAAATCGCGCACGAAGAAATCGGAGAGCGCCGCCACTTCACCATCACCGAAGGGAATCTTCACCACGCAGTCGTCAGGAAACTCCGCGAACTGCGCGTAGTCGCTGACGGCGACCGGCTTGCCGGCCTCGAAGGCGCGGATCAGCGTCCCCGAGGTCTCTCCCGCGCTCGGGTAACGGAGGTTGACCAGCCGGTCGACGGCGGCAAAGTAGGCGGCAAACTCCTCGTCCGGCACGTAACCGGTGAAGGTGATGCCGTCACCGCGGAGTGCGTCGACATCGACGTTCGGCGCCGGCTCGCCGACCACGAGGAGACGCAATCGACGATCTCGAGCACGCGCCTGCGCGAACGCCGCGAGAACGACCTCGGCACGCTTGGCCGAGGTGAGAAATCCGAAGAGCCCGATGACGCGATCGTCCGCCGCGAAGCCATGACGAACGCGCACCTCGTCCCTACGTCCGCGCGCCGACGGTTGCGGCTCGAACGGATGGGGCACGACATGGATCGGCGTGGTCACGCCGAAGGACCGCAGGCGATCAGCGGCGTAGCGGTTGTGGACGATCACCGCGCGTGAACGGTTGGCCACATCGACCGATGCCGGCATCAGGAAGTTTCCCATCTCGCTGTGCAGCCCCGCCGCCCGCCCACGCGCCCACGCCGCCCCCGCCTGGCCATGATTCGCCTCCATCGCCGCGACGTAGCCGTCGACATCGCCGCGCGCCAGCGTCATCTCGACGATGAGGTGATGGAGGACGAGGTCGTGGAGCACGACCACGCCGGGCGTATGCATCGCTTCTTCGTAGATCCAGGCGTGGTGGGGGTTGTTGCCGAGGTGGTAGAGGTTCTGACGGGAGTCGGGGGTCGGGGGTCGGGGGTCGGAGAGGGAGACCATGACGACGTTAAGGTGCTTACGCAGGGCGGGCAGCAGCATCGACGCGTAGTGCGCGACGCCTGTTCGCGTGGGAGGAAGCGCCGAGAACATCGCAACTCTCATTCTTTCTCTACGACCCCCGACACCCGCTACCATCAATCCGCTGTCTTTCTCGCACCCGCGGCCAGATAC
>Ga0307470_10000199_pt1 | contig 39833 bp, 38 predicted proteins | sample atmos_gasesAM3C__FD_204565 | JGI IMG/M metagenome (GOLD analysis project Ga0307470, IMG submission 204565) | Hardwood forest soil microbial communities from Morgan-Monroe State Forest, Indiana, United States - atmos_gasesAM3C_05 | ecosystem: Environmental > Terrestrial > Soil > Temperate forest... | reverse complement strand
CTTATAGGTGCTAGCGCACCGTTCCTGCTCCCGTCGATCGGCGGCCAGAGAAGTGCCGGCGGTGATGCGGCACTTTCTGTTTCTGGCGAAAAGGCGGAGAGTAGAAACGAGGCACGCACCGCCCGGTTACGCATAGGTCATCCACGCGCCGTACGCGTAGGCTCAGCATTGCGACCGGGCGGTGCGCTTCGGTCGAGACGCATACTCAGAAGCCGTCTTTCCAAGAGTGACTATAAGGCCTGCGCAGCACCGAAGCCAGCGTGCCCCGCCCCGAGAACGGTGAGGAGGGAGGGAAGCGATGGAATGGGTAGCATGTGTAGGGATCGATTGGGGTGACAAGCAGCACGCGTGCACGATTCAGTCTCGGCAGGGAACCAAGCAGGCCACCACCTTCGGCAGCTCGCCGGAAGATGTACATGAGTGGGTACGAGGACTGCGCGAGCGCTTTCCGGACGGGACGATCGTGATCGGTGTCGAGCAGGGTCAATGGAGCTTGATCTACGCGTTGATGGCGTACGAGTTTCTGGTCCTGGTGCCGATCAACCCACGAGCGTCGAAGGCCTACCGAACCTCGTTGCGGCTGAGCGGAGCAAGCGACGATCCAGCCGACGCCGCTCTGATTTGCGATTTCGTGTTGAAGCATCTTGACGAGTTGCGCGTGTGGCACCCCGACGATGTGGGAACGCGGAAGATGCGGTTGTTCTGTGAGCAACGCCGCTCGCTGGTTGATCAGCGGACGGCCTTGACGCATCGGATGTCGGCTGCCTTGAAAGAGTACTTTCCTCAAGCGCTGCAATGGTTTGGAGAGACTTCAACACATCTGCGTACGTTTTTGGCTCACTGGCCGACGCTCGATCAAGCACGCCTGGCAAGCATCGATGACCTCACCGTCGTGCTGAAGGCAAGCCGGCGGCGCAAGGCATCGGCTGTAGCCAAAGAGTTGATCGAGAAGATTCGAGTGGCGGTTCCGCTCACGCACGACACGGCCATCATCGAAGCCCACTCGCTGTATGCGCTCTCGATGGCGGCACTCATCGACCCACTGGATCAGCAGATCGCGCAATACGACCGAGCGATTGCTGCCGTGTGGGCCAGTCATCCCGATCGCAAGATCTTTAGCTCTCTGCCTGGCGCCGGAGCAGTGTTGGCTCCACGGCTCGCCGTCGCCTTCGGTCTGGATCGAAGCCGCTATGACGAGGCCCGAGAGGTGCAGCAATACTCCGGCATCGCTCCCGTCATCGAGAAGAGCGGCAAGCAAGTCTGGATACACGCACGATGGGGCTTTCCCACCTTCCTTCACCAGACCTTCCACGAATTCGCAGCGAACTCTCTTCCACATTGCGAATGGGCAAGAGCTTTCTACGAGGGACAACGAAAGCGCGGCGCCGGCCATCACGAAGCGATTCGCTTACTCGCCTTCCGCTGGATTCGAATTCTCTTTCGTCTTTGGAAAACAGGTGAAGAGTACGACGACAATCGTTACGTCGAGGCGCTGAAGCAAAAACATTCACCCATCGCCGATCATCTTGCCGCCGCCTGATCCGGCTCTGACCCTTGACTTAGAACCTCAGAAGGCTGAGCCTGCCGCAGCCGCTGAGCGAGCGTAGCGAGCGAAGAGCGGCGGAGGACGGCGAAGGATCTCCGGTCGCCCGCGCGTCGAATGAGCCTCTGGCGTCAGTCGTGACATTACATGCGGAGATGCTTCGGCACCGCGCGCCTCGGCATAGACTCTACAAATGGCGCGATTACCTGAAGCCGATGTCCATCAACTCGATCGTTCCATCAAGGCCGTGCTGGAAGCGCAGGCGAAACGGTGGGGTGCGCCGCTGCTGAATCACCTCATCTATGCGCGGCGGCCGTCGATCTTCAAAGGCGTGCGCATGATGTGGAGCGGCCTCGATGCCTCAGGGCTGATCGACGGCCGGCTCACGGCTCTGATCAACAGGCGCGTGGCATACCTGAACGGCTGCGAGTTCTGACAGGACATCAACGCTGCGGTCGGCAGCGCCCTCGGCATCGCGGATGAGAAGCTCCTGGCGCTGGCGGAATGGGAGTCGTCATCGCTCTTCGACAGCATCGAGCGGCTGGTGCTGGAGTTGGCGGACGCGATGACGATCACCGGCCGCGAGGTCACGGACGAGCTGTTCGCGCGTGTGCGCGAACACTTCGACGACGATGGCATCGTCGAGTTGACAGAGATCGTGGCGTGGGAGAACGCGTCGTCGAAGTTCAACCGCGCGCTGCGGATTCCCTCGCAGAAGCTCTGGCGCCGCCAGGCTCCTTAACGCCGTCGTCGCGGTTTGCCGCCGCTCCAGACGCCGCGCAGCGTCTCGATCATCTGCTTCATGTCCGCGGAGTCGGAGAGAACCACTCCGCTCCGGCTCGCTGCCTCGATGAGAGATCGGATCAGCTCGGCGCGGGAGATGGCAAAGCCATGCTCCAGACGGATGTCGACCGCGATGCGGTCGAGATATGCCACGTGCCGGTCGAGCAATACGACCGTGATCTTGGCCCAGGAGTCAGGCAGTGGGACTGGCCGTGTTTTGTCGCTTTTCGCCATGAAACGGGATTGTAACTGGGGAACAGTAACTAACGTTACCCTTGCCGTTACTGTTCGCTAACGACTACCCCGTCGCCCTCGAAGCGGATCTTGAAACCGGCGTCGTCCACGTTCTCGATCATTACGTTTTCGAGGGACTTGTCGTCCATGACGGCCGGGATCACGTTGCCGGTCCAGGCCACCAGGGCGGTCGATGAGATCGACAGCGGATACTCGTGGGTGACCCGGAGCGTGAGCGGCTCGATGTGGGTGGAGATGGCCAGCGAGCCCTTGCCGAAAATCTTCACGGTGTCGATCTTGCGCTGGTAGGTGCTGTCGTAGATCGGCTCGACGCGGTAGGTGAGCGTGTCTTCGAGCGCCAGGAGGTTGCTCCCCTCGACGTAGATGAACTCTTCGTTGAGGTCGAGCAGGAAGGTCTTGCGCCCCTTCTCGTAGACGAAGATCTTTCCCTGGCCGACCGCTTTGACGAGGGTCTGGGCCGTGGTGCCGAGAAGGCCTGATTCGGCGACGAACTTGAGATTCCCCGAGTAGCTCGACACCGTGCCGCGCTTGACGTGAACGCTGCGGCCGAAGTTGATCTCGAGGAATCCGTTCTCATGGAGAGTGAAAGTCTTCGATGCCCCTTCGATCTTGTGGCCGAGGTCGATCCGTTTCTCCTCGGCAAGCTGTGTCTCGTCGACCGCGTCCTGCAGCTTGCGGGCGGCGGTGTGGGCGGTATCAAGCACTTTCGCCGCCGCCGCGGGAGCCGGCATCGCCACCCTGCCCGGCTGGGTCATCATCGGCTGGATTTCCGCGTGACGTGCGTCTTTGAGGGCGACGACCTTCTGCGTGGTGACTTTCTGGGTGTCGCGGCGCGTAACGGCTTGCGATATCGGCACGGAGCCCTGCGGTCGCATCTCCGCCTCGACCTCGCGGACGATCTTGTCGGCGCCGGCAAAGCGAAGATGTTCGATGGCGGGGCCAAGCTTGCGGCGCTGGCGATAGAGCAGGCCGAGGTAGAGGTGAGACTTGGCGTAGTTCGGGCGCAGCTCGATGGCGCGAAGCAGGTAATGCTCCGCCTCATCGAGCTTCCCCTGCTTGAAGAGGATCAGCCCGAGGTTCGAGTGGAGAATGAAAACGTTGGGATTCTCCTGCGCCAGCCGGCGATAGATGACCTCGGCTTCTGGAAAGGCGTTGGTCTTGAAGTAGACCAGACCGAGGAGATTGAGCACATCGGCATCGTCAGGGCGAAGCCTCTGCGCATTCTCAAGCTCGCGACGGGCCTCAGCGTACCTTGCCTCCTGAAACGCTTCACGTCCGCGGTTGTAGTGGAGGAGGAAGACGCCCTGGTCGAACGGCGGAGCAACGACAGGGTCTCGTTCGGGCATAACCGTGGCGGATTGTACAGCGCCGGGAGGACTAGTCGTGCCGTCCCATAGTCTGCGCGGCCGTGCCGGCTACCGCGTGCCGAGGTACCGCATGCCGGGGAGCATGGCCACGATCGGCTGCACGCCCGCGCCGAAGCCACCCTGCAGCTTGCGGCCGCTGCGCCCGCCGGCGAAGAACGTGTCCTCCCCGTAGGGCGAACCGTAGTAGACCGTCAACGCTCGCTTTACGTAGGTCATCGTCTCTTCATAGGGCGGGATGCCGCGATACTTCGCGACCGCGCCCTCGCCGGCGTTGTACGCGGCCAGCACGCGATTGAGGTCGCCGCGATAGCGTCCGAGCAGATCGGCGAGGTTGTGGATACCGCCGCGGATGTTCTCCTCGGGATCAAAGACGTTGCGCACGCCATATTGCCGCTCCGTCTCAGGCATGAGCTGCATCAGTCCCCTGGCTCCCTTGTTGGAGATGCAGCGGGGATTGAAATCGGACTCGACCTGGATGACGGCACGGACGAGGATGGGATCGACGCGATACTGGGAGGCGTAGCGTTCGATGTAGGCGTCGTAACTGGAGCGCCGGTTGCGCTGCTTCGCCCACCAGTTCCAATCGTTCCCGTGAGCCGACATCGCCGAGCCGAAGTTCGAGATAACTTTCTTCCCGTCACCTTTGACGATGAGGCGCACCTGCGCCTGCAGGGCTGCGCTGACGAGCACGAGCGCGATGGCCAGGAACGTTGGACGCATTCCGGATAATCGTAGCATGCCCCGCTACATGGTCATGCCGCGACCACCGTGGAATGTCGCGCCGCGGGAACCGCCATGCACTCATGCACAAGCTCGTCGCGGGGGCGAAGGGCGAGCGCGATGTACAGGTCCTCCAGATTCACCAGCAGCTTCCGCTCGATGAGGGATCCGGCGATGGCCAGGACGCGATCGGGCTGCAGATCGAGATCGCCGCAGAGCGACTCGATCGAGGCGCCGTGATGGCAAAGCGAGTACACGCGCGCATCATCGCCTTCGACGAGGTGCTCCTCGATGGCGCCGTAGCGACGGTCGCTGATCAGAATCTCTTCCTCGCCGCATCGCGCGGCGCTCATCGAGGCACCCTCGCCGCAGCGTTTGCGGAACTTATCCTCCCACGCGATCAGCGCATCCCACGCCTCTGACACACCTTCGGCAAACCATTCGTCGGGCGGCTCGTACTCGCCCTTGCGGACGAAGTAGGGATCGAGGCGTTTCGGCAGCGGGAACGGCTGACGCTCGAGCAGGCCGGTGCGTCTCTGCTCGGGGGCGAGGCGGCGATCGAGCGGTGTGTTGAAAAGAAGCGCCAGCGCCGAGAAGTCGAGGCGGTCCATGTGCGGAATCAACTCCAGGATGCTCCTGGTCTCGGCAACGTGCTCGAGGGTCGATTTCGGATGATGCGAGATCAGATTCGAGAGCGAATCGACGCCGAGCTCCTTGAGCCACTTCTGCACGAGGAGGTTCTGTTTGGCACGCGTTCCCTTGTTCATGGCTTGCAGCAGGCGCGGTGAAAGCGCCTCGATGCCGACCTGCACCATCTCCACGCCGGCGAGCGAAAGCTTCGTCCAGAAGCGTTCGGGGTGGTGAACACGGCACTCCATGAAGGTGGTCAGGCGGATCTTGCGCGCGATCAGCCGGTCTGCGTACTCCTCGCCCCAGGTGTCGCAGACGTTGTCCATGAACTTGACGCGCGCGGTGCGATAGCGGCGTGCCAGGGCGATTGTGCGGTCGGCGATCCGCTCGGCCGAGGAGCGACGGAAACCCGACCAGCTCGAGTGCACGTCGCAGAAGTCGCATTTCGCGAAGCAGCCGCGAGTACCTTCCATGGCCAGCCAGGTCTCGGCGCGATACGCGTCATGGCGGTCGTCGCGCGTGAAGATTCTGCGGATCGAGTCGTAGTACTCGTCGAAGTCGGGCAGCGGCAGGTTGTCGACCGACATCTGCAGGCTGAGCAGAGAGGCTGTGTTCGGCTCGTACAGATTCACAGTGCAGCGGCGGGTGTCATAGAAGGCGGGATGCAGCGCCGTGATCCGCTCGATCAGCGTGGCGCGCTCCTCGTCCGGCGTCTTCAGCACCTCGCGCAGGATCAACTCGAGCTTCTTCTCCCCCTCGCCGATCACGCACACGCCGTCGATGCCGAGGCGTTCGAGCGCTTCGGCGACCTTCGGATAGATCACGGTCGCGCCGCCGAACAGGAAGAGAAAATCGTATGCCGGGAAGAGCTCCCTCAACGCGCGCGCGCAATAGATCGAGGCATAGAACTGGAAGTAGTTGAGGGTGAAGCCGACGACATTGACCGCATCCCGGGCGAGCTGCGGGCCGATCACGTCGCGCACGTAGCGGCGCGTGCGCCTCTCGATGTGCGCCACCCGCTTCGCGGTGAGCGGCTCGGCGGCATCGGTGATGTTCGCGTTGACGCGCGTCAGCAGGCGGTCGATGGAGACCTTCCCCGCTCCCGGCGAGTCGCGCAGATAGCGCCGCAGGTACATGAGGAAATACGGATACTCCTCGTACTCATCGAGAGCCGCGAAATGATCGACGATACCGCGCGATGTCTCCTCGACCAGGATGCTCGCGAACGCGGAGTAGCCGAAGGTCTGAACGCGGTCGCCGAGGACGGAGTCGACGTATGCCTTGAGGACTCCGTTCTGAATCGACGGCATTTCCGGATTCGCCCACGGCATTGAGATCAAATGAAGTTGGGCCTGCATCGCCTGGCTCCTTTTGTAGTGAGTGTTACCGCTTACTAAAGGAGTTACACCAGCAGCGATTTGTACACCCTCAATTTTGGAAGGGTGTCGGGTATCGGGGGTCGGAGGATGGGGTGGAGCGAGCCAGCGACCATTCTCCGACTCCCGACTTCCGACCCAGACCCGGTTACTTCCGCGTCCAGCGATCCGCATCCCGGACGCGGTACTTCGTCATCGCTGCGCTGAAGGCCTCGTCGAGATCGATGCCGAGAGAGTTGGCAAGGCAGACGGCGACGAAGATCAGATCGGACAGCTCCTCGGCGACGTCACCCTTCGCCTCGCCGCTCTTGGGCTTCTTGAACCCGGCATCGTGGCTGAGGGCGCGGGCAAGCTCGCCCAACTCCTCCGTCAGTCGCGCCAGCATCGAGAGCGGCGGAAAGTAGCCTTCCTTGAACTGGGAGATGTAGTCGTCGACTTCCTTCTGGATCGGCGCGAAGCTCATTGGGAGAGTGTAGCCGGGTCACCGATTGCACATCGCATACGCCTCGCGGAATGTCGGGTTATCGATCAGCGCCTGATTGATCTCGAAGTAGCTGCGCACGACGTCGTTCGTGTGCAGCAGGCGGCGGCGAAGGTCGACGGCGATGGCGCGCCAGAACTTGCTGGCGGCGGCAGGGTGGTGCATGAAGAACAGCGCCAGAGCTTGCATCGGGAGCGACATCACCTCGGTGTCAGCCACGGCGCGAAGCGTGGCGGAGGCGAAGCCGTCTTCGATGATGGACAGCTCACCAAATGTCTGACCGGCCACGAGATCGCAGAGCGGCACTTCGCTGTCGTTCACACGACGGAAAACGCGTATCCGGCCGCTCTTGAGGACGTGCAGGGCGCGGTTGGCGTTGCCTTCCTCGAGGATGGTGTCCTCCGGCGCAAAGTGGCTCAGCACCATCGAGCGACCGACGCCGCTGAGCTCCTCGGCATCGAATTCGACAAACAGGGGAACGCTCCTCAAGAAGCTCGAGTCTTCCAATCTGCCCTCTTTGGTGATTTTTGGACTATGATGTCGCCACACTTAAATCGATTAATGGCCGGACGCGTCTGCTGAACGGGAAGAGTACAGCGGCTCGCCCGGCGCTTCAACGAGGAGGGCCGAGATGGATGGCCTCTTACGCAGTCTGATCAAGACGGTCCGCCGCCGCATGCGCGCCGACGAGGAATTGACGGTCGAAGCGGTCACGAAGGAGCTCGGCTACACACGGCAGTACGTCTCGGGGCGTTTCCACCGAATCACCGGCCGCCTGCTCAGCCACTTCCTCAAAGAGAAACGGCTGGAGAAGGCGGCGCGCCTGCTGAAGAGCGGCAACCTGCGCATCTCGCAGATCGCCCGCCGCTGCGGGTTCGACTCGGAGAACTACTTTCGCCAGCAGTTCCGCGAGCGCTTCGGCATGTCGCCAAGGCAGTTCCGTGCGAACGGAACACTGCGGGCACTGTCGAACGGGAAGCCGTCGTTGCAGCCGCAGATGGCGTGAGCTGAGCGACCGCTTTTGGTACCATCTAGCCGTTATGGCGCAGAAGAAGATTCGCGCGTTTCTCGATACGAACGTCCTGCTCGAGTATTTCCAGGGCAAGGCTGAGCTTCAGCACCTCTTCTCCGAGGAAGTGCGCGAGCGTGCGGCCTTCGCCATCAACTCAATCGTCGTGCAGGAGTTGCTCCTGTCTTATCGAGGCGAGGAGCTGATTGCGGTGGAACCTTACCTTGAAATCCTGCCTCTCGACGTCGACCCGTCCTCGCCAGAACTTCAAGCTATGCTTCGAGATGTGCGAAACCGCTCCTTGCACGTGAATGACATTCTCATTCTCGCGACCGCACGATCGTACGATGTTCTGCTGACGAGCGACCGCGACTTGCTTAAGGCAGGGAACGCGGTACTACGCTCCGAAACGCCTGAAGAGTTCCTCGTTGAACTTGGCGCGGCGGCGTGAAGGCATATCTCGATTCAGGAGTCTTCATCGACTATCTGGTGGCCGAAGGTCACCCCGGTTCGTATCTTCGTTCAACGAAACGCCGCGGCCGCGATCCTGAGCGCCTTCGAAGTGATGTCCAAAAGTGTTTCGCCGCAATTCGGCACCGCCACAGCGGAGCGACTTCCACCGTTACGTGCTGGGATCCGTCTGGACAACGTCTTCGAGAATTCAGCGGGTGCATTTCTTCGATGCGTCGATACGGATCAAGCGCTCTCGCTATTAGCCTGAGGTCCGTGGTCATACCCCGCCTCGATCCACAGATACCGCAACGTGTTCCCGTCGCGCGCACGTGTGACGACGACGTGATGCGCGAACAGCAGCAGACGGCGCAGCAACGAATGCGGCACACCGTTCTTCGCCAGATACTCTCGATGCGCCTCCGAGGATTCGAAGCTCATCGAGCGAAGGACGTTGTTCAATCGCACGACCGTCCCCTGCACCCCCAGCTCGCCGCGGCGGAGGAGATGGCGGCGGTGAAAGAGCCGCAGCTCGCCGTCATTCACGCCGATTCGCAGAGGTTTGCCCGCATACATCGGCACCGAGCGGATCCGGAAACCCCAGGCCACCTGCGCACGCATGGCGTCGGTGATCTCGCGGGCGATGGCCTCATCCACAATCTCACGCTCGCGCACGATGAGCAGCCAGTCGTCCGATGCCGCATCAACCGCACGGTTCAATTCCGCCCGATGCTTCGACAACGGATCGTCGAAAGGGACGTCGAGAACAAGCTGTTCGAGATGTTGAAGGTGAGGCGTGAGCGCGGTGAACTCTTCGGCATGAACATGGCCGAGCGTGATCACACCGAGGCGCATCGTTACTGCTCCCAAAGTCTATGCTGAGCGAAGCGAAGCATCTCACGTGCAATCGCGCCGATGGTTCCCGTCAGCGCGGTGCCAACAGAGATCCCTCGCTGCGCTCGGGATAGACTGATCATCACTCCTCGATCTTCTCCTGAATCCGAACGATGCGCGTAGCCCGTCCGGTCGTCTCATCGACTTCGATCATGGCCCCGGAGAGGCGGATGTCGCGCTTGGCCACCTCCAGCTTCTTCGGCGTGTTCATCAGGAAGCGGTAGAGCACCTCGTCGGGACGGAATCCGATGATCGAGTCGTAGGCGCCTGTCATCCCCACATCGGTCTGGAAGGCTGTCCCCATCGGCAGGAGCCGCTCGTCAGCCGTCGGTACATGCGTATGCGTGCCGACGACGACGGAGACACGGCCATCGAGATGCCGTCCCATGGCCTGCTTCTCCGAGGTGGCCTCGCAATGGATGTCGACGACGATGACCTTCGCCGCGTCGCCGATCTCCTTCAGCTCTCGCTCAATCACGTAGAAAGGGTTGTCGCAGGGAGGCATGAACACGTTTCCCATGAGCTGCACGACGGCGACGTTCACGCCGCCAGCCGTCTGCCGGATCACTCGTCCCTTGCCGGGATTCGCCTGCGGATAGTTCGCCGGCCGAATCACGTGGTCGTAGTGATCGTAGTTGTCGACGAAATCCTTCTTGTCCCAGATGTGATTACCCGAGGTGTAGGCGTTGATGGGGAGCTCCGACAGCTCCTCCATGATCGCCTCGGTGACGCCGAATCCGCCGGCGGCATTCTCGATGTTGACGATCGTGAAGTCGATCTTCTCCCGATCGACGACGTGATTCAGCTTCTGATGGAGCGCCTTCCGTCCCGGCTGGCCGACGACATCACCGATATAGAGGATGTTGATCATGCGGTTTTACGTGGTCTCGCAGTCTCGCGGTTGCGCGGTGAAATCACAGATTGCCGCGAGACCGCGCGACTCCGCGATCTCGTTACTTCGCATAGTCGACCGCCCTCATCTCACGGATCACCGTCACCTTGATCTGACCTGGGTACTGCAGTTCCGCTTCGATCTTGCGAGCGACGTCTTTCGAGAGCCAGATCGACTGCTCGTCGGTGATCTTTTCAGCGTTGACGATGATGCGAAGCTCGCGCCCGGCCTGGATGGCAAAGCTCTTGGAAACGCCTTCCATCGAGTTGGCAATCCCCTCGAGACGCTCGAGACGGTGGACGTAATTCTCTAGGATCTCGCGCCGTGCGCCGGGTCGGGCCGCGGAGAGAGCGTCGGCTGCGTTCACCAGCACGGCCTCGACCGTGGTCGGGTCGTAGTCGCCGTGGTGGCACTCCATGGCGTGAATGATCTCGCGCTTCTCCGCGTACTTCTCCAGCACCTGGCGTCCGAGCTCGAGGTGCGTTCCTTCCATCTCGCGGTCGATGGCCTTGCCGATGTCGTGCAGTAACCCGCCGCGCTTGGCGATGGTGTCGTTGACGCCAAGCTCGATGGCCATGAGCGCCGCCAATTGCGCCACTTCGAGCGAGTGCATCAGCACGTTCTGCCCGTACGAGGTGCGATAGCGGAGCCGGCCCAGAAGCCTGAGGACCTCGGGATGAATATCGGTGATGCCGAGCGAGAAGGCCGCGGCCTCCCCTTCCTCGAACAGCTTCTGATCGAGCTCCTGCCGAACCTTCTCGACCAGCTCCTCGATGCGGGCAGGATGGATGCGCCCGTCCTGCATGAGCCGCTCGAGGGAGATGCGCGCGATCTCACGGCGGATCGGATCGAAGCCGGAAAGGATGACCGCTTCCGGCGTGTCGTCGACGATCAGGTCGACGCCGGTGGCCAGCTCGAGCGCGCGGATGTTGCGCCCTTCGCGGCCGATGATGCGTCCCTTCATGTCTTCGCTCGGGAGATCGACGACGGAGACGGTGTTCTCGGCGACGTAGTCGGAAGCCATGCGCTGAATGGCCATCCCGAGGATTTTTCTGGCCTTGAGATGACCTTGCTCGTTCGCCTCGGTCTCGATGCGCTTGATGATCTGTGCCGCTTCGAGCTTGGCTTCATTCTCGATGCCGCGGATCAGCTCGCGCTTGGCCTCTTCGACGGTGAGGCCGGCCACCTGTTCGAGTTTGTGGCGCTGTGCCTCGATGAGGTCACCGAGCTCACCCTCGCGCAGTTCCAGCGTCTTCTCACGATCGCCGATGGCGCGGTCGCGCTTCTCGACCTCGGCCATGCGGGAGTCGAGCTGTTGCGTTTTCTTGTCGAGGTTCTCTTCCTTCTGCTGCAGTCGCCGCTCGCTGGTCTTCAGCTCGTCATTGCGCTGCTGCGACTTGCGGTCGAAGTCCGACCGCATCTGCAGAAGTTTTTCCTTCGCCTCGAGGTCGGCTTCCTTGCTTTTCGACTCGGCCGACTTGCGGGCGTCCTCGAGGATACGGTCGGCGCTCCGGCGCGCTTCGTCGAGCAACGCGGTGCCACGTTTACGGGAAACGGCTGCCCACAGAGCGGCGAGCACGACCGCGCCCGCGACACCGATGAGCACTGCAATCACATAACCATTAATACTCAAACTGCACCTCCCCAGTCGGGAGGCTTGCGCGCATCGCGAGGAATTTCGGAGAACCCCCGCCTGAGCCGTGTGTTGGATTCTTACTTGAACCTGCCGAAACAGGTGGGCGCTCTACTCGTGCCGTTTAGGCTACCGTCTCCATATCCCGAACGGTCAAGCCGTTCAGAAGGACGGTGTGCACGCGGCTCGAAGACGCGAGCACCCGAAGTAAGAAAAGCATCGGTTCAAGCGTTAGATCGTTCATCACGAACTCTGCAGGGGACTCCGAAAACTGCCTGTCTGAAACCATTGATGCTCAGGTGATGATCTTCCCGAGCCGCTCCGACATTTCCTCTGTTTTCTCGATCCAGATTCCGACCGCATTAGCACGCTCTTTCCTGTACCGGGAAAACTCATCGGCGATATTAAGAGCCGCCAGGATGGCGATTTTCATTGGGTCGACCGTAGCGACCTGCGCTGCGACCTCGCGCATCCTGGAATCGACGAACCGCGCAAGCTCCGTTAAATAGTTCGGGTCTCCCTCTCCACGAACGTTATACGTCTGACCAAAGATCTCGACCGTAGTCGTCGAGTCGTATTCACCGTCCATCGGAAAAATTTACCAAGAACGAAGGGATTATACAGGAGAAGGATAAAGAGCAAGGATGAAAGAGTGAAGGACTCTTGATCCCTCATCCTTCATCTTTCATCCTTCGTCCTATCCCCGCGTCACCGATCCTGCACCCATCCAACTTGCACGAAAATCGCACGTTGACTTACGCTGCATTACCGCCTAAGTTACCACTACGACTTCCCCATGGCCGTACACGCCCGTTGTCTCGACACGAAGTTCCAGCTCCTCGAAGCTCCCCACCTCCCAACCAGGACAACCGCTCCACGAGTGGTGGAATCGCCGGTCCCCGTTCTATCCGGCAATGCCGACGCGATCCGCAACTTGCGCGCAAGCCTCGAGGCGTCGATCGCCGCGAAATTGACGAGCGGCTCCGAACTGGTCCGTGCCATCGCCCGTCAGCGCCGCGAGGAAGTCCTTCCGACAACCATCGAGCCGCTCGATGCGCTCCTCGGCGGAGGGCTGGCCCGCGGCAAGATGACCGAGATCGCCGGCCGAGGAACGCGATTCTCGATCGTCATCGCCATCCTCGCCGCCGCGACAAGCATCGGCGAAACGGCGGCGCTCATCGACGTCAGCAACTCGTTCGACCCGCAACTCGCCGAAGCAGCCGGCGTCGATCTGGAGCGACTCCTCTGGGTCCGGCCGCATACGATGAAAGAGACGGTGACCGCCGCCGAGATTACCGGCGCCACGGGCTTTCAACTCGTCATCATCGATATCGGGGCTCGCAGACCGCCCGGCCGGCGCGCTCCTGACGCAACGTGGGTCCGTCTTGCCCGCGTTGCCGAGTCACACGGCGCGGCGATTCTCGTCTCCGCTCCCTACGCCCTGACCGGAACGACCTCGGAAGCAATGGTGCTGTCCCACACACCGCACGCGCTCTGGCTCGGCGAGGGGAACGCCCAGCGCGTGCTGGCCGGCATCGAGATGCGGCTGAAACTCGAGAAGCATCGGAGGCTGCGGCCCGGGCAGATGACGTCGGTGTTTTTTCGCACGGAAGAAGCGGTACCCGGGGGTGGGGCGTGGGGAGTGGGGAGTGGGAGAACGCCGCTACGACTCACGTCCGCGGCTGCACCAGCGATACCGATGGCGTCCGTGGAATCTCTTTCGTCGTACTACCACCCCCCACTCCCCACCTCCCACATCCGGAAAGCATCATGACCCGCCTGGCCTGCTTCTACGTTCCGATGTTTGTGCTGGCGGCCCGGCTTCGCAGCGAGCCCGAGCTGCTCAACGAAGCGGTCGGAATCGTGGAAGGGAACGGCAACAACGCGCACATCGTCGCGGCGACGCGGCGGGCACGAACGAAGGGAATCCATCCCGGCCTTTCGCTGATTCAGGCACGCTCGCTTCTGCCGAAACTCATCGCCCGCGGCCGCGACTCCGAGTGCGAGCGCACGGCACAGGAAGCACTGCTCGAAGTGGCTGAGACCTTCTCGCCACGCGTTGAAGATGCCGGCGAGGGAGTGGTCTTTCTCGACGTGACGGGGATGGAAAGGCATTTTTCGGATGATGGGGAGTGGGGAGTTGGGAGTGGGAGTGATGCTGTTCTCGTCGATACCACTCCCGGCGACAATCACGCCCACCCACCACTCCTCACTCCCCACCCCCAATCCCCGGAAATCCGTCTCGCCCGCGCCGCTCTGCGCGCTTGCAACGCAATCTCCCTCCCATCGCGCGTCGGCATTGCCGCCAGCAAGCTGGCCGCGCGCGTGGCCGCGGAGTTGCCGAAGTCGCCGACGGTTGTCGCTCCCGGTGAGGAGGCGACGTTCCTGGCGCCGCTTCCGCTGATGCGTCTCTCCCCTGAGCTCGAAGCAGCATCGATGCTGCATCGCTTCGGTCTCTCGTCGATCGGCGATCTCGCCAGGCTCCCGGAAAGCGAGATCGCAAGCCGTCTCGGCGAGGTCGGGCGCGAGCTGCATCGGGCCGCGCGCGGCATCGACCCGAGGCCGCTCATGCCCCGGCCGCTGCCGCCGGAGTTCCGCGAAGGGATGGAGCTGGAATGGCCGCTCGTTGCTCTTGAGCCGTTCCTATTCATCGCCAACGCCGCGCTCGATCGCCTCAGCAAGCGGATGGAGATTCAGGGCTTCGCCTGCAAGCGCCTGGAGATGACGCTGACTCTCGATCCCGACGGTTATGACGCCCGCGGCATCGATCTGCCGGCGCCGACACGCGACGTGAAAACGATGCTGACGTTGATGCGGCTCGATCTGGAGAAGACGCCACCGGGCGCGCCAGTCACCGGTTTCTCGTTCGTAGCTCACCCCGACCGGCCGCGGCGCGCCCAACTCTCGCTCTTCGGACCAAGCGCCGTCTCGCCGGAGAAGCTGGCCTCAACGATAGCTAAGTTGATCTCGATCCTCGGCGACGGCCGCGTCGGGATGCCGACGACGGTCGATGGCCACCTCCCCGAGCGCTACGCCATTAACGTCTTTTCCCCTCCCCCGCCGCCCGATGTACGGCGCACGCCGGCGCGCGCACGCGGCCTCCTCGCTGTCCGGACGTTCCGCCCGCCGATTCCGATCGAAGTCACGACGCGCGAAGCAGCCGGTGATGACGTGCAGATCGCGACGATCCGCAGCCTGGCTGAGGTCATCTCCGATACCCAACCTCCGAAAAGCGACTCCCGCCCACGCGTCGAGGCCGGCGCAAAAATCGAGATTGCCGGCACGGTGCGCATCTGCTCCGGTCCGTGGCGGGTCGAGGAGGGATGGTGGCGCGACCGTCCTGATATCCGGGAGTACTGGGACGTCGAGCTCGAACGCGGTGGCGTCTATCGAGTTTTTCGCGGTGGCTCGGCGGAGTGGTTCGTCGATGCCCGATACGAAATGTAGGTGATGGCGATGAAAGACATCCAGGGACGTGCCTTCGATTTTGCGTGCAGTCTGGTGCGGCTCCACCGTACGACCACCGCGACCAAAGTGGCCGCGCCGCTGCTGAGCGAGTTGCTGCGTTTCGGCCTCTCCATCGGATCGATTCTCGAAGAAGTGGAGTCGATCCACGACAAGGCCGACTTCGTCGCCCGCTGCCGCCTCTCGCTCCGCGAAGCGCGCAAAACGCTCTATTGGCTCCGCCTGCTCGACGCCACCAGAACGATCAAGTCCCCCCGGCTGGCGCCGTTGACGAAGGAAGCGCGGGAGATCGTTGCGTCGCTGTCAGCGATCATCAGAAATGCGAATCTGCCGAAGTGATCCCCCCATGGCACACACCTTGCCGAGCTCACCCGCATGTCCCGAGAGCAGCGCAGTCAGTCGACGATCAACGTCTGGCCGGGAACGCCCTACCCCCTCGGCGCGACGTACGACGGCTCGGGGACGAACTTCTCCCTCTTCTCTGAAGTAGCGACGCGCGTCGAGCTTTGCTTCTTCGACGACCGTGACAATCAGACGTGCGTCGACCTGCCGGAAATGACCGGCTTCATCTGGCATGGCTACGTGCCTGACGTCGCGCCGGGAACGCGTTACGGATATCGCGTTCATGGACCGTGGGAACCGAGCGCCGGCCATCGCTGCAACCCGGCCAAACTCCTGATCGATCCATACGGGAAGGCAGTCGACGGCCCGGTGCAGTGGAACGAGGCCGTCTTCGGACATTTCTTTGACAATCCTGACGGGAAGAATGATGCCGACTCGGCCCCATTCATGCCGAAATCGGTCGTCACCAGCCCATACTTCGATTGGGCGCGAGACCGATACCCGCGCACGCCGTGGCACGAGACGATCATCTACGAGGTCCACGTCAAGGGCTTCACCCGAGGGCTTCACCAGGTGCCAGAGCCTCTTCGCGGAACGTACGCCGGACTCGCTCATCCCTCCGCCGTCCGCTACTTGAAGAAGCTCGGCATCACCGCCGTCGAGCTCCTCCCGGTTCACCAATTCGTCCACGACTCGCTGCTGCTCCAGCGCGGGCTGCGCAACTACTGGGGTTACAACTCGATTAGTTACCTGGCCCCGCACAACGAGTACGCGTCGAGCGGACAGACGGGCCAGCAGGTGACGGAGTTCAAGCAGATGGTGAAGACGCTGCACGAGGACGGGATCGAAGTCATCCTCGACGTCGTCTACAACCACACCGCCGAGGGGAATCACCTCGGGCCGATGCTCTCGATGAGAGGCATCGACAACGCCGCCTACTACCGCCTCATGCCCGACGACTCGCGTTACTACATGGACTACACGGGAACCGGAAACAGCCTGAACATGCGGCACCCCCATGTGCTGCAGCTCATCATGGACTCGCTGCGCTACTGGCACCTGGAGATGCATGTCGATGGCTTCCGGTTCGATCTGGCGTCGACGCTCGCCCGGGAGCTGCACGACGTCGACCGACTCAGCGCGTTCTTCGACATCATCCAGCAGGATCCTGTTCTGTCTCAGGTGAAGTTGATCGCGGAACCGTGGGATGTCGGCGAAGGGGGATACCAGATCGGCAACTTTCCGCCGCTCTGGTCAGAATGGAACGGCCGGTACCGCGATTCGTTGCGCGATTACTGGCGCGGCACGGATCAGACTCTCGGCGAGTTCGCCAACCGCTTGACCGGCAGCTCCGACCTTTATGCATGGACCGGCCGGCGGCCGTATGCGTCGATCAACTTCGTCACCGCGCACGACGGCTTCACGCTACGCGACCTAGTCTCGTACAACGACAAGCACAACGAGGCCAACGGCGAGGACAACGCGGACGGAGCAAGCGACAATCGGTCGTGGAATTGCGGCGCCGAGGGACCGACTGACGATCAGGCGATCAACGAGTTGCGGGCCCGCCAGCACCGGAACTTTCTGGCGACACTGGTGCTGTCGGTCGGCGTCCCCATGATCTGTGGCGGCGACGAGATCGGACGAACGCAGCAGGGCAACAACAACGGCTACTGCCAGGACAATGACCTCTCGTGGTTCGACTGGGAGCATGTGGATGAGGGGTTGCTCGCCTTCGTCACACGCGTGATCGAGCTCCGCCGCTCACATCCCGCCTTCCAGCGGCGCCGCTGGTTCTACGGCCGGCCTCTACGTGGCGCCGGCGTGAGCGACATCGGCTGGTTCAAACCGGACGGCGAACAGATGACCGACGACGACTGGCAGAGCGGGTTCGCCCGCGGCATCGGCGTCTTCTTCAGCGGTCACGGAATCCCGGCCAACGCGCGTGGCGAGGGGATTACCGACGATAGTTTCTATCTGCTCTTCAACGCCCACCATGAGCCGATACCGTTCCGACTGCCCCCCGAGCATTGGGGCGAACAGTGGGAGCCGGTTCTCGACACGAGCAACCCCACTCGCGATCCGCGCGCGCGCGCTGTGCTGCATGCTGGCGATGAGGTGCTGGTGGAGTCGTACACGATGATGGTGCTCGTCACGCGGCGCACTTGACGGCGGGGTCTTCGCAGGCGAATTTAAGCCGCCGGAGGCGGCTCGTACGGTAGCACCGCGAAGTGGTGTGGTGTGCGCGCGAAGGCGACTATGCGTGGAGCCCAGAACGGGGGTACTTATCCTCATCGGGAGAGCGATACAATCGCGCTGTGAAAACGCGTATGGATCGCGCCGTCCGATCAAAGACCACGCGGTCCTGGATCACGGGGCAAGCGCTTCAACAGACACTGGATCGCATCACGACGCAGCGCGAAGCGCAGCATCGACGCGGCTACGCCGCACATCCGGTGGAGGAGGGCGAGTTCAGCGCGTGGGCGACCGAGCAGGTTTGGCCGGAGTGAACGACGCCCTCCTGTTCGCCCTCGGGTACTGAAACCATTCGCGCCCCACTAGCGTCTAACAATCATGAACTTCAAAACAGCCTTCCAGACCGTTGCACTCATCGTTGCCGGCATCATCCTGGCCATCGTCGCCAACGCCTTCGCTTCGCGCGACCGGAAGATGACGCTAGCCGGCTCCTACCCGAACGCGTTGACAGTGCCGTCGCACGAGACCGCTCCGCCTCCTACGGCTCCCCTGCCGCCGGTATCTGACGTCACGACGACGACCGCACCAGCATCGGCAACGACCGCAACGGAGCCGACCGCGACAGCCGCCATCGAGACCGTAGGCCTCAACCCGGCAGCCAGGAATCCCATGGCGACGACATCGACCGCCCACACGCCCACTGCTGCGACATCGACGGCCGTCACATCACCCGTTCCCACACCCCACCCCCCACTCCCCACCCCCGACGAAGATCCTCTGAAGCGATTCCCGCCCCATCCCGACAAGCCGTACGTCGAGATTGCCTTCGCCGATGTGAAGTGGCTGCATGGGAAGAACGTGCTCTTCCTCGACGCCCGCCGAACCTCGGTCTTCGAGCAGGGCCACATCCCGGGCGCCCGTCCGTATTCGGTGTGGGAATCGGACATCGACGACAAGGTGAAGAAGCTCTTCGATGAGCGGAGCGATCCAAGCCAGCAGGCGCTGCCCATCGTCATCTACTGCAGCGGCGGCGATTGCGAAGACTCGCACATGCTGGCCCAGAAGCTGTGGGGCATCCAGTTCAACAATCTCTACGTTTACAAAGACGGCTTCCCGGACTGGCAACAACACGGAGCGCAGGTACATACAGGAGCGAATCCGTGAAGCGTCTTCTGACCCATCCCTGGCTGACCATCCGCGTCCAGATCGCTCTCGGCGCGATCTTCGTCGTCGCCGCGCTGCCGAAGATCGCCGATCCGCCGTCGTTCGCGCACATGATCTACAACTACCGGCTTCTACCGTCGTCGCTGATAAACATCAGCGCCCTGGTCATGCCCTGGGTCGAGTTGCTGGCTGGACTGGCTCTCATCCTCGGCGCGTGGAGAGCGGGAGCGCGGATGGTGATCACGTTCATGCTGGCGGTCTTCATCATCGCCATCTCGATCAATCTGTTTCGTGACAATGCCATCGACTGCGGCTGTTTCAACGTCGCAGACCGCGGGAAGACGCACGAACAGCGCATCTTCGATATGAAGGTGGACGTGTTCCGCGACCTCGGGATGCTGCTGATGGCCGGGCAACTCTGGTACGCGGCGAAGCGGGAAGAGAAGGCGACTTAGGTCTCACACGAAGCGGGTTGCAACTGTCAAGGAATCCTTGACAGTTCAACAGGAAGGCAGCCGTTCCGCGCAGCGGCGCGTGGAGCTGCACAACTTCGATCTGCCGTCCATGGCCGCAGACATAGCATCACGCGGAGGCGCGGAGACGCGGAGGAGAAAAATGAGCTCTACCAAAGAGGAATTGGCCGAGGATTTCTTGTCAAGGAATCCTTGACAACTGATCCTGGAGATTGGACGTTATGACGCCGCGCTAGCGGCTCAAGAAGGTAGCCAGGGGTGCGAGCGTTTTTTTGCGAGCACCCCTGGGATGTGTTGTCTCTCGAAGCGTGCCGCGTCAGCGGCACTGGATGGCGTCCACGATTTCTCCAGTGCCGCTGACGTGGCAACCAACCACGACATCTCTTTCCAGGGGTGCTCGCAAAAAACTTCCAGGGGTGCTCGCAAAAAACGCTCGCACCCCTGGCTACCGTCTTGTTGCCGCTAACGCGGCACCATTCAGTTGTTAAGGAATCCTTAACCACTGAACCAGTTTCGACCGCCGAGCCCCTTCGACTCCGCTCAGGGCAGGCGTGCGGCGAGCCGGCGGCGCTAGTCACCCCTACTTCATCTCCGTCCCATCGCAGTCGCCCATGTACTTGCCGGTGTATTTGACGGAGACGTCCTTATCCTGCATCGTCATGTGCATTGCGCCGTCGTAGGAGTCGCCGGAGTAGGTGATTTTTCCGCTGCCGGTCATGCCCGACTTCTCGCAGGTCATCTTCCAGGTGATCGTGTTGCCGTCGACTTTCACGTCGGTCATGGTGCAGCCGCCACGGTTGTCCCCCGACTTCGGAACGAGGTTCTGAGCGTTGTCGGCCTGCTCTTTGGTGAGGCAGGTGTTAATAGTGCGCACGGGCATCTTCATCGGCATGCCTGATATCTCAGTCTCGACCGTGGTCTGCCATCGGCCAGGCTTGGCCAAGTTGCCGGCGAACACGGGAAGGGCGAGCAAACCGATGACGACAAACAGGGCCAGATTACGAAGCTTCATGAGTCTCCTCCATTGGTTTTGGAGGAGTATACGTCAGAGCTTTTTCGCGCTGCGCGACCGGGTGGAAGGCTCAATGCGGAGCGCTCCGGTGAGCGCGGCGGACTCGTTGCCGCTCTTCACCATCACCACAAAGGAGCCGGCGGGCGTCGAAGGATCGACTTGAAACGTGGCGCTGACGTAGTTTCCGGCCCACTTGAAATCCGAGATGCGGTGGAAGCCTGGATTCGGCACGTCGAATGTCGTCATGCCGCTGGTGAAGCCGTCGCCGCCGATGCCCAGTGTCATGGTCGTACCGGCGTGCACTGTGACCGGCATCGCCTGAAGCGACGCGGTGTCTGATCCGGCGGCCCAGGCGCCGATCCACCGAGGATTCAAACGAACGGATCCGGAGCCGTTGATGTTGAGGTTGCCGTAGATGCGACCGTTCTCGACCTGAAGAGCGCCGCCGTCGGCGTACTGAGTCGGGAACGAGGTCACCTTTGCGCTCTGCCAGGAGCCGGCCAGATTCTGCACGCTGAACGGACCGTCCAGAGGCTCGGCGTAGATCCGGTAGGTGCCGTTCGGGACCCCTTGCAGCGAGAAGTTGCCGTTCTTGTCGGAAAGCCCGGTTGCCACCGGCTCCCCCTCGTCATTCACCGCGACGACCTGCGCGGCATAGATGCCGCCGTCATCGCCGTAGACACGCCCCTCGAGTGTGGCGCCGGCTGCCGGCTTCGTTTTCGCGTAGACCGTCGAGATGGCCACGCGATCATCACTGTCGAGCGCGACGGTTGTGCCGGTGCCGATGTAGGGATACATCACCGACGACAGAACCGCCGAATGGTCCAGCCCGAGGACGTGTCCCATCTCGTGCTCGACGACCTGCTGGAGGTTGTAACCGCCGGAGACGGCCGACGGATCGATCTGGATGTCGGCCTCGAGGATGCGACCGTTGTCGTCGTACCAGTTCGTGGTCAGGGCAATGAATTTCTGATCGGCGAAGAGGTCGTTGGCCATCGAAACCGTGTTGCGTCCGTCTTTGCCGGCGGAAGCGCCGTCGACGATGCCGAGCGACTGGAAGGCCAGGTTCGTGTCAGGAACCGCGGCCCAATCCTTTCCGGCCAGGTCGAGCAACGCCTCCACCTGTGGGATCGCCTGCACCACGCCGCGATCGACGGCGTAGCGGATCGGGAACGATCCATCCGGCCAAGCCACGGGAATCAGAGTGCCGTTGTTGAAGTACGTCAGGCGCGCTGCCCCGAACGCCGGTGCCGCGGCAAGGATGACCACGAGGATCAGAAGTGAAAAGGTTCGATGGCGAAACATTGCTGAGCGGCTGAAGTGCAACCGGAGTGCCATTGTAATAAGTATTTGCCTGGATGTGTAAGTTATTTTGCTGGTGGAGGATAGGGGGTGGTTGGTGGTGGGTCGGGTGTGGTGGGTCGGAGGTCGGATGAATAGTCAGATCTTCGCACTCCACATCAAGTCCACACTACACTTCCACAACTCCCACCCCCCACCACCCACTCCCCACACCCCAGCTATAGAACCACGATCAAATCGATCTCAACCAGCGCGCCCTTAGGCAGTTGGGCCACCCCAACGGTGGACCGGGCCGGCTTGGTGTCCCCGAAGTACGAGGCGTAGATCTCGTTGAGGATCGCGAAATTGGCCAGGTCGGTGAGGTAGACGGTGGCTTTGACCACATTGCCGAAACCGGTGCCGGCGGCGGTGAGAACCGCCTTCAGGTTCTCGAAGACGCGCCGCGCCTGGGCGGCGAAGTCGCCATTCACAAGGTTGCCGGTAGCTGGGTCGAGGGCGATCTGGCCGGATGTGTAGATGATGTTGCCGGCTCGGATTGCCTGGGAGTAGGGGCCGATCGCTTTCGGTGCTTCGTCGGTGGAGATGATCTGCATGCACGCTCCTTCACAGTTGGGCGTGACAGTATAATCGCGGCACTTTCGCGCGGAGCTCATACGACGCATGGCAACGTACCCCGGCAATGCATCGCTCTCATCAGCCGTCAAGGACCGCGTTCTCTCGACGTTCCAGCAAACCATGGCGCTGTACAAGCAGGGCCGGTCGGCCGAGGTCGTGGAGGGATGCACGCTGATCCTGCGGATGGATCCGACGTTCGATCCAGCCCGAAAGCTTCTCGAGAAAACGCGCAACCCGAACGCACCGATCGACGTCGATTCGCTCATGCCTGCGGCGCCGGGAAGCGATGCCCTGAGCGAAGCGCGGGCGGCACTGGCGGCGCGTGATTTCCAGCGGGCCAGCGATCTCACATCCGAGGTGTTGCGCAACGACTTCACCAACGAAGAAGCGCGCATGGTCAACGACACGGCGCGCGAGAAAATCGAGGCGGCTCCCTTCGTCGAGCAGTTCATCCGCAAGGCCGAGATGTTTGCCACACAGGGCAACACCGCTGCGTCGCGCGCGGAACTGGAGAAAGCCCGGGCGCTGGACAGCGATCATCCCGGTATCCGTCGCATCACCGAATCGATGGCGGCGCGCGAGCCCGCCGCGCCGTCGTTCAGCTCTGGCGGGAGCCCGTCGTTTGTCGTGGAAACGCCGCCCCCCGCGCCGACCGCCCGCCCTGCAGCGCAGGCGACCGACTTCGGCTTTACCTTCGAAGAGGAAAAGCCGGCCGCTTCCGAGGGGTCGTTCGGAGGGTTCTCATTCGACGCGCCGGCGCCCGCCGCGCCTCCTCCTCCCGTCAGCGGATTCTCGTTCGATACCCCCGCGCCGCCGCCGCCAGCACCGGCAGCGGCAGCGCCATTGGGCGGCGGCGGTTTCTCATTCGATGCTCCCGCGGCGCCTGCAACCGGCGGATTCGACTTCGCCCCCGCTGCCCCCGCCACACCCGCCGCTGGCGGCGACGACCAGCGAAAGATCCAGCAATACCTCGCTGACGGTGATCGCGCTGCAAGGGCTGGCGATTATCAGCAGGCCATCGATCTGTGGTCGCGCATTTTCCTGATCGACGTGACAAACGACGAAGCGTCGCACCGGATCGAGAGCGCAAAGGTGAAGCGCCGCGAGATCGAGGGCAAGGTGGAGACGATCATCGCCGCCGGCGAACAGGCCTTCAACGCCCACGACAACGAGACGGCACGGGCAAAGTTCAACGAGGCCCTGAGTCTCGATCCGGGCAACCTCACCGCCCATGATTTCCTCGAGCGCATGAAGACGACCGTCGCCGAAGGAGGCGCGCCCGCGTTCGAGTCGCCGTTCGTGCCCCCCTCGCCGCAGCGCGGAGACATCTTCGACGACGAGTTGAGCGGCTCCTACGATTCGCTCAAGCCTCCCGAACTGATGCCCGCCAAGAAAGTGGTGAAGGCGAAGGTGTCCGAGCCCGCACCATCCAGAAACGGGTCGCGCACTGGCGTGATCATCACGATTGCCGCGGTGGTGATCGTGGCCGTCGCGGGCTGGTTCATCTGGTCGAAGTACATGGCCAAGCCCCCCTACGATCCGACGGCAACTCAGGCGGTCTTCCGTCAGGCCGCCGCGCTGGCGAAGCGCAGCCGCTTTGACCAGGCCATCGCCATGCTGGGTGACGTGAAGCCATCCGATCCCCTGCACGACAAGGCGCTGGAGATGATCGCCGATCTGCAGCACAAGAAGTCCCAGTTGGCGGAGACGGTGAACGGACGCCCGTCGGCGATCGTCTACGAGGAGAACCTCGCCGCCGGCCGCACGGCGTTCGAGGGACACGATTACGATGCGGCGAAGAACGCCTTCGACGCCGCCGCGCGCATCAAGCCTCTCCCGCCTGACGTTACGACGATGTACGCAACCGCGTCACAGCAGGTGGCAAACCTCGACGTGGCCAAGTCGCTGTTCAGCGAACGGAAGTATCAGGACGCCATCGCCAATCTCGACCCGCTGCTGCAGGCCGATCCTCAAAACCAGTCGATCCGCCGGATGCTTACGGGCGCTCACTTCAACCTCGGCGCGACGGCTCTGCAGGAGGAACGGCTCCCCGATGCCATCCTCCAGTTCGACGCTGTGCTGAAGGTCGATCCGAATGACGAGCTGGCCAAGCGCAGCAAGTCGCTCGCCGAGCGTTATACCGGCCAGCCGAAGGACCTGCTTTTCAAAATATACGTAAAATACCTGCCGGTTAGAAAGGTATCGTAGGGGTAGCGAGGTCGCGCGGTTGCGGGGTCTCGCGGTGGGTTGCTGGTTAATGAGTTGCTTGGTTACTGAGTTGCTGGGTTACTGAGTTGCTAGGTTGCTAAGAACCTAGCAACCTAGCAACCCAGCAACCCAGCAACCCAGCAACCTAGCAACTCAACAACGACCACCCCGAGACCCCGCCACCACGAGACCCCGAGACCGCGAAACCACGAGACCACGAGACCACGACAATGCGATTCGATGAGATCGAGCTGCAGCCGGGGACGTGCGACGTTGATCAGACCGCCGACCCACCACCCGTACCTGCGCCCGCTTCGATCTTCAAACGGCTGGCCGCGTTGCTTACCGATCTGTCGCTCTTCGCGGCCCTCGGGCTGGCGCTCTCCCCTCTCCTGCCGGCATCGATGAGCGCGATCTCGGTGGCGTCGCTGGCCGGCTTTCTCATCATCGTCGCGTTCTATTACTTCGCCGGCACGCGGGCGCTTTGGGGAAAGACCATCGGCGGTGCGATATTCGATGTGCGCGCAGTGCGTCGGAATCGCGCGGCATCTCGCTGAAACCTTCAGTACTTGACGAAGGGAGCAATGCGCAAGGCGGTCACGCGACCCTGTGCGTCGAATGTCACGCGATACGAGACAGGAGCCTTCGTGTACGACAGGACCATGTCGATGATCCTGAAGGTCTCGAGCTTCTGGTGGACTTCGGTTACCGAAACAAACGTGCCGAACTTCTCGGCGACGCTCGCCGCGAGACCGGCCATTTTTGCAGGCGACAACTGTTTGCGCATTTCGGCATCGAAGGGCTTGACCGCATCGTCGTACCGGCCGGCCGTGAAATTGGTGAGCACCTCACGCGCCACCGCTTCGAGAGCAGGGTCAACCACAGGTGCGAGAATCGGATTGAAGTAAACCGCTCCCACCCGGTCGAACGCGTCGAAAACGACGACGACGGAGACGGGAGCCTTGTCAAACTTCGCGATCAACTCGATGGCGCGGAACCCATCCACGATGCGAGGGTGGGCTTCCTTGACCAGGTAAAAGGCGCCGACCTGCTGATCGAGTTGCGCTTTCACCTGCGCCAGGACTGCCGGCGTCACGATCGGCCGCAGGTCGTCGTTGAAGTCGCTGGTGGCAGACTGGAACTGGCCCCTCGCGAAGTTCGTCAGCAACTCCCGAGCGGTCGACTCGATCGGAGACTGGAGCCGGGTTTGCGGTCGGATGGCGAACAACGTGGTCAACAGGAGCGCCGCGACGATTTTCACGAGGCGATTCTAACAGCCGGCCCTGAGCGCGCCCGGCTGACGCGGAAAAGTTCCGTCTACCGCAAACTCGGCCGCGAATCTCTCGCACTCGCCTTCCCCGCTTCGATCCATGCCACGCGGGTGATGAGCGATCCGAGAAGGGCGGAGGCGGCGGCGACGCGGCGGGCGCGTTTGGAGCGGATGCCGAGAAGGCGGAGGACGAGCGGGAGCGGGCCAGAGAAGAAACCGCCGATGCGAATCGTGGTGCTGGTGGGGCCGCGCCGCAGCGGCTCGGATTCGATATCGTCGCGCGACTCGATCTCGATGCCCATATAGGTTTCGAATGCCGCGGCGGCGAGCCCCAGGGTGTTGAGCGCGGCGTCATCGTGTCCGCGGAGGTTGAGCAACGCGGTCGCGGACGCCAGCGCCGATGCCCCGAAGTGGATCGGAAGGGATCTGGCGTGCTTCGCCCAGACCGGAATGACCGTCGCTCCGATGAGGACGCCCGTGTACGTGGCCATGGCCAGGCCGGAGAGAGCGGCGACAAACGCGGCGGTATCACCGATACGCGGCAGACGGACCTTTTCGCTGATCACGGCGGCGGTGGTGGCGGTGCCAAAGACCGACAGCGTCCACGCGCCCATGGACATCGGCGACTGCGGCTTGAAGACGCGGAGCATGTTGAGGAAGCGCTCAGGCCGCCCGAGGTCGAGGATCAGGAGCGGACCGGAAACGGCGGCGCCGATGGCAGCGACCCAGCGCGCGTCGCGGACGAGCGAAGGCGAGGCACCGGCCAGTTGCGCGCTGAACGCGAGAACGCTCGATGCCCCGGCAGCGCCGCCGACGAAAAAGTAGAGCGGCACTTCCCACGTCCACACCGGTGGCTTGACGAGGGGCAGTCCGTAGTAGCTGGTCTCCTCAGGAAACGGAGAGCCTGACGGACGGATCCCTTTGGCGTCGAGGTGGCCGAGGGCTGCCTGTTCGCGGATTTCATCGAGGCGCGTTTCGGGGATGTGCGGTTTCACTTCGCACCTCGGCGGCGAGACGCCGCCGGGCCAGCCGGCGGGACGCCAGCGCTCCGGTTGCCCAGCGCGAACGACATCAGTGACAGTGCCACCATCGCTCCCGCGGCCACAGCCGCAGCGCTCCACGACTGTCGTAACAACGTCGCCGGTACCTCGGGTTTCGGCGGGAGGTTGTAGGCGCGAGGGTCGCCGCGCACGAGGAAGAAGGCGTGTGTTCCTCCGACGCTCGTATCTTTCGGATTCCAGATCGTCGCGTCGGTCATTCCGCTCGCATGGAGATGGGCGATGCGCCGGTCGGCCGCGCGCTCGAGCTCATCGAGTCGGCCGAAGAGAATGGAGCCGGTCGGGCAGGCCTTCGCGCATGCCGGCTCGGCGCCTGCCTTCTGGCGGTCGTAGCAGAAGGTGCACTTGAACGCGCGGCCGTCATCCGGACGGCGGTCGACGACGCCGAAGGGACAGGCCACGACACAGTATCCGCAGCCGTTGCAGATGTCGGGCTGGACGAAGACGCTGCCGAATTCGGTGCGGACGATCGAGCCGGTCGGGCATGCTTCGAGGCATCCGGCGTTCTCGCAGTGCTTGCAGACGTCGGACGAGAACTCCCACGTCATTTGTTCTTTCGCGTTGCCGCCGCAACCAGCCCTCGGCTCGCGCTCGACGAACTTGACGTGACGGTAGGTGGAGTGGCCCAGGGCCAGCGTGTTGTCGTAGGAGAGCCCGCTCCAGACGAAGCCGTCGTCCGGCACGTCGTTCCACTCCTTGCAGGCCACCTCGCACGCCTTGCAGCCGATGCAAAGCGTTGAGTCGGTGAGGAAGCCGGTTACGGCCATAGAGAAGGGAGCTTATCGCATTCGAAATGCGGCCCGATCGTCGGCGGTCCTGCGGCTCAGGAACGTTTATTCTCGGACTCCGAAGTCGGCTGGCTCACTCTTGCGGACACTGCACGTCAAGCGCTTTCGATTCCATGATCCGGACGTTCGGCTCCTCGGAAATGGCCACGAGGTCGTTGACGACGTCGCCCTTCACGAGCCCGCGTCCACCCCAGTGGTACGGTAAGCCGACCTGATCGACGCGGCGCCCTTACACATCGAGTCATGGTATGCGGGGCGGAGACGGCGTGAGCGGTGGACTGGATGTCTCTGTCCGGGTGGGCTGAGAGCAGGATGTGACACTCACCGACTGGTTGGGGCGGGCTGAAAGCCCTCATTTCTCATCTGCAATCCCGACAGTTCACCCTGCGTGCCGGCCCGAATCACCGTGTACAGGGCCGAATCACCGCGTGATCGGGCCAAATCACAGCGCACACGGCCCAATCACCGCGTGATCGGGCCGAATCACCGCGTGATCGGGCCAAATCACAGCGCACACGGCCAAAATCACCGCGTGATCGGGCCGAATCACCGCGTGATCGGGCCAAATCACAGCGTACACGGCCGAATCACCGCGTGATCGGGCCGAATCACAGCTCGCGCGGACCAAATCACAGCCTACACAACCGAATCACCGCGTGATCGGACCGAATCACAGCTCGCGCGGACCAAATCACAGCCTACACAGCCAAATCACCGCGTGATCGGGCCGAATCGCAGCTCGCGCGGACCAAATCACGGTTGATCGGACCGGATGATCGCCGAAGTTGAGTTTTTTCGTGGGCGTGCCAGGAAACGCGCGATTCTAGTCACGCGATCACCGGCAGCGTCTGTCAACTGAGACCAAACTCCTCTGCGTCGCTCCTGCGCACGCTGCACGTCAGCGCTTTCGCTTCCATGATGCGCACGTTCGGCTCCTCGGAAATGGCCACGAGGTCGTTGACGACGTCGCCCTTCACCAGACCGCGGCCGCCCCAGTGGTATGGGAGGCCTACCTGATGGATGCGCCGGCCCTGCACGTCGAGCGGCGGCATGCGGGCTGTGACGAGAGCGCGCGCTTCGATCTCACCTCGGGCGGTGGCGATGATGACGTGATCGCCATTGGCCGCGCCGATCTCGGCGGCCAGCTCCGGCGAGATCTCGGCGAATAGCTCCGGCTGCAGCTCGGCCAGGTGCGCGAGCGTGCGCGACATCGCCCCCGAGGTGTGATGTTCGGTGAGTCGATAGGTCGTCAGGACGTAGGGGAAGCGCGCGTCCGGCGAGGAGGCGTAGGCGTTGTCGGGACGCTCCTTCCTGTCGGCCACAGGGTTCGTGAGCTGATCGGGATAGAGGGCGTTGCTGAGGTTCGACTCGAGCGGCTCGTAATGCGCCGGCAGCGGACCGTCCTTGAGTCCCGACGGGGCGTAGAGCCACCCCACGCCGTCGGAATGCATGATGAACGGAGCGTCGCCGGGGAGAGCCTCGTCGCCGTTTTTGCCGGGGTCGCCCTTCGCATCGGGACGCTTCGTCCGTGTGAAGTCCGCGACGTCATCGCCTGTCCACTCCCCTTTCGACCCATCCCACCACACCAGCTTTTTCCGCTCGCTCCACGGCGTGCCGTCGGGCGCCGCCGAGGCGCGGTTGTAGAGGATGCGCCGATCGAGCGGCCAGGCGTAGCCCCAGCCGTGACCGTAACGCCCGCGTGCCGCGCGGCCGTTCGCTTTGTTCTCGCCGTCGTAAACACCGGAGTAGATCCAGCAGCCGCAGGAGGTGGTGCCGTCGGCTTTCAGTTCGCTGAAGTTCTTGATCGGAGCGCGGTGGGAAGGATGAAGAATGAAGGATGAAGGATGAACAGAGAGATCGCCCTCATCCTTCTGACTTCCGCCTTCATCCTTCTGACTTCCGCCTTCAACCTTCCACCCATGTATCTCCCGCAGCACCGCATCCGGATCAGGTTCCTGAATCGGACCGTGACATGGGTAGTCCCACGTCAGCGCCCTGAGGCCGGCATCGCGGGGGGCATCCGTCGCCTTCGCCTTCAACAGCCGGCCGAGGTGAACGAGGAAGTGCAACTCGCTGCGTGCCTCGCCCGGCGGTTCGACCGCCTGCTCACGCCATTGCAGGAGGCGTTGCGTGTTCGTGAACGTCCCCGCCTTCTCCACGTGCGACGCGGCCGGGAAGAGGAAGACCTCGGTCTCGATGTCTTCGGTGCGCAGCTCACCGCTGGCGATCTCCGGCGAATCGAGCCAGAAGGTCGCTGTCTCGATCTCGACGAGGTCGCGAACGACGAGCCACTTCAGCTTCGAGAGCGCCTTCCGCTCCAGCCGCGCGTTGGGCGCGCCGACGGCGGGGTTCTGTCCCATGACCAGAAGCCCTTCCAGTTTGCCGTCGGCCATGTCCAGCCAGTAGCCAAAATGGGAATGGTCGCCGGTCAGGCGCGGTAGCCAGTCGAATCCGAAGTCGTTCTCGTTCGTCGCCGCATCGCCGTAGTAGGCCTTCAGCAGCGAGACGATGTACTTGTCGATGTTGAACCACCACCCCTTCGGCGACTGGTTCCGCTTGATCCATGCGGCGAGCGAGCCGTCATCGTCGTACGCCGGCATCGGAAGGTAGCCGGGCAGGATGTCGTAGAGCGTGGGGATGTCGGTCGATCCCTGGATCGAAGCGTGGCCGCGCAGGGCCATGATGCCGCCGCCCGGGCGGCCAATGTTGCCAAGGAGGAGTTGCAGGATGGCCGCGGCGCGGATGATCTGCACGCCCGAGGAGTGCTGCGTCCAGCCTACCGCGTAGCAAATCGCGGCGGTCTTCTCTCGGCCCGAGGCGCTGGTGAATATGTCAGCAACTTCGAGGAAGCGCTCCCTCGGAATGCCGCATGCCTGCTCGACCATCTCGGGCGTGTAGCGTGCAAAATGCCGCTTGAGCACCTGGAAGACGCAGCGCGGATGCTGGAGCGTCGGGTCGGACTTTGGCTCCGCCCCTTCGTAGAGCCACGTCTTGGAGTCGTACTGTTTCTTCTCCGGGTCCCATCCGCTGAACACTCCTCGCAAGTCCTCGGTGTCCTGAAAGTCTTCGCGCAGGATGGTGGCGGCGTTCGTGTACGGGATGACGTAGTCCCGAAAGCAACGATCGTTGCGAATCGTGTAGTTGATCAGCGCTCCGAGGAAGACGATGTCGCTCCCGGCCCGCAGCGGCAGCCAGTGGTCGGCCATCGCCGAGGTGCGGGTGAAACGCGGGTCGACGTGGATGACCTTCGCGCCGTTCTTCTCGCGAGCCTCGATCACCCACTGAAAGGCCACGGGATGGTTCTCCGCCATCGACGATCCCATGATGAGGATGGCGTCAGAGTTGGCGAGATCATGCGGCGCGGTCGTCGCGCCGCCGCGTCCCAGCGAAGTCCCCAGACCGGGGACGGTGGAGCTGTGTCATATCCGGGCCTGGTTGCTGACGCAAACCATGCCCAGACCTCCTGTGAAGAGTTTCTTGATGAGGTAATTCTCTTCGTTGTCCAGCGTGGCTCCGCCGAGGTGCGCCATGCCCGTGCATTGCATGACCGGCTTACCGTCGATCGTCTCGGTGAACGAGCGCTCGCGCGTCTCCCACATCCGCCTGGCCACCATGCGCATGGCCCGATCCAGCGGGATCTCGGTCCAGACGTTCGATCGCGGCGCGCGGTACTTCACTTTGGTAGCGCGTCCATCGTGCGTGACGAGCTGGTACGACGCCGCCCCTTTCGGGCAGAGATGACCGCGCGAGACCGGCGACTCGGGATCGCCTTCGATGGATACGACCTTGCCGTCACGATGGTAAACAAGTTGACCACATCCCACACCACAGTAGGGACAGATCGATCGCGCCACCTTCGCGCCGTCGCTCTTCGGACCAAGCGCGTGCGTGGCGTCCGACATCGATTCCACGCCAGTGCCGTCAGCGCCGGTTCTAAGTTGACGTATGAGAGGCCACTTGAGAAGGAGCTCGGCAAGCATCGCTCAGAGTCTATGTTCAAAACGGGCCCGCTGCGGACGCGATCTCATCACGCGCCACCAGACGAAGAGATGGACCGACTCGAGAAAGATGAAAAGCGTCAGCGCGACAATCCACCACGGCGTGGCATAGTCGCCGAAGCATCGCTCCGAGCCGCGAAACACAGCCACTGGATTGTGGAGAAGTGCGATAGCCACCGCCGCAGTGTGCACCCACTTGTTCGGCCGGCGTACACGCGGCGGCTCCGGCACGATGCCGTCATTCAGGTAGCGCGTGAGGCGGCGAGATGCGGTCATCGAATCCAGCGCGATCTTCAGGCAAACAGGAAGCGCGCCCAGGACGCCGAAGAAGATCAAAAGGCCTGAGATCACGACACTCCGATCGCTCGGCACGGGACCGGAAAGGGCGACGACAATCACGAACGGCACAAAGCTGAGCGGAGAGCAGCACAGCGCAATCCATCCACGACGGCGCAAGCGATCGCGCTGGGCGGCGAGCGTCGCACGCAGCGCGGGGCCGAGAACTTGTACGCGTGCAGTCGACGGGCGCACCGGCAACTTGGGGAGACGCTCGGCGATCATGCTCTCAAAATCTATCCTGAGGTCCTACTCTATCCTGACGAGCGAAGCGACGAAGGATCTCCGGTCAGGCCGCTCAGGCTGAGGCGCGGATAGGTACAGCCATCGCGGCGCCACCGGAGATCCTTCGTCGCTTCGCTCCTCAGCATAGACTTTGGTTTCCCGTGAACACTATGTGAACTCCGCTCCAAGTTTCCGTATCCGGTGTAACCGGTTACATGAAACAGCATCTAAGGAGCGTTGAGAGTGAGTCGATGTCATGGAACCACGGCCAATGAACGATCAACCATCCAGGATTAGCAAGACCGAACAACCGGTCGGCTTATGCGAGCCGATCCGCGAGTTGCTCGAAGGGCTCTCACTCTGTAGCCCCGGACCGGAGTACTTCCGCACGCTCGTCAGCGAGCTGGCGCGGACGCTCGACGCAGAATTCGCCTTCGCCGCGGAGCTGGCCGGCGAAGAGCCGTTGCGCGCACGGACCGTGGCGCGCTTTGTCGACAATGCACATGTCGCGAACATCGAATACGTCCTCGACGGCACGCCGTGCGGAGACGTGATCCAGACTCACTTCTGCTGGATCCCCGACGGCGCGGCGCAGCGCTTTCCGCTCGATCTCGCTCTGGCGGAGCAATCGATCGAGAGCTATGCGGCCATCGCCCTGATCGACGCCGACGGGGCCGCATTCGGGTGGATCGGCGTGATGAGCAGGCGGCCGATCGCGGATGCGGCACTGGTCCGCTCGACGCTGCTCATCGTCGCCGGCCGCACCTCGGCCGAATTACAGCGGCAGCAGGCGAAGACGGCGCTGGAGCGCGCGCATGCGGATCTGGCCGCGCACGCCGAGCGCGGCGAAGAGCTGCAGCGGATCAACGACGAGCTGCAGCGCGAAATCGCCGAGCGCCAGCACAGCGAACGTCGAATGACTCACGACGCGCTGCACGACGCCGTCACAGGCCTTCCCAACCGCTCGCTCTTCATGAACAGGCTCGAACACGCCATCGCCATGAATGCCCGCGAGCACGTCTACGACTTCGCCGTGCTCTTTCTCGATCTCGATCGCTTCAAGCTCGTCAACGACTCGCTCGGCCACATCGCCGGCGACGAGCTTCTGCGCGCTGCCGCGGAGCGCCTGCGAGGCTGCGTCCGTCCCTCCGATCTCGTGGCGCGCATCGGCGGCGACGAGTTCACCATCCTCATCGAGAACATCTCCGACGCCAGCGAAGCGACCGCCATCGCCGAGCGCATCACCGCCGAGCTGGCGCGCCCGTTTACGGTCTCGGACGAAGAGGTCTTCACCTCGGCCAGCATCGGCATCGCCGTCAGCGCCACCGGCTACCGCTCCGCCGATGCGGTGCTGCGCGATGCCGACACGGCCATGTACCGCGCCAAGGAACGCGGCAAAGGACGCTACGAGATCTTCGACCGCCGCATGCACGTCCAGGCCGTGGAGCGGATGCTGATGGAGATGGACCTGCGCCGCGCCGTCGAGCGCGAGGAGTTTCGCATCGTCTATCAGCCCATCGTCTCCATCCGCTCCGGGGTGGTAACCGGATTCGAAGCCCTGCTGCGGTGGGACCATCCGCTGCGCGGCACGATCGCGCCGAACGACTTCATCTCCATCGCCGAAGAGAACGGTCTCATCGTCCCGATCGGCGTGTGGGTGCTGAAGCGGGTCTGCGCGCAACTGCGGCGTTGGCGCACCATCGCCGGCGCGCCGCTGACGGCGAGCATCAATGTCTCGCTGCGTCAGACGTTCGATCCGACCCTGATCGACGAGCTCGATCGCGTGCTGGCGGCGGCGCAAGTCGAGGGGGCCTCGATCCGGCTCGAGATCACCGAGAGCGCCATGGTGGAGCGGAGCGCGGCGGACTTCTTCGAGCGCGTCCAGCAACTCGGGATAGAGCTATGCATCGACGACTTCGGCACCGGCTATTCATCGCTGGCGTATCTCGTCAATCTGCCCATCGACGCGTTGAAGATCGACCGCTCGTTCGTGGCCACGCTCGATTCCAGCGATGAGCATTGCGAGCTGGTGAAGACGATCATCTCGCTCGCGCACAACCTCGGCATCGAGGTCGTGGCCGAGGGCGTCGAGACAGTCAGCCAGCTTCGCCGTCTGGCGGAGCTCGGATGCGAGTACGCGCAAGGCTATCTCTTCGCGGAGCCGCTCTCCGAGGAGGCAGCCGACCGGCTCGTGGCCTCGGGTCACATGTTCAATGCTCTCCTCGACGACTGAAAGCGCTACGCTGTACTGATGCTGGTCGATGACGGAAACCTCATCGAACGACTGCGCATGGGCGACGACGTTGCCTTTGCGGAGTTGGTGGAGCATCACGCCGCGCCGCTCCTGGCTGTAACGCGCCGCATTCTGCGCGACGAAGAAGACGCCCGCGACGCCGTGCAGGAGGCCTTCGTGGCCGCCTTCCGCGGCATCGGCGAGTTCCAGTCGGAGAGCCGTGTCTCAACCTGGCTGCATCGCATCGCCGTGAACTGCGCGTTGATGAAGCTGCGCGGCCTCGAAAGGCGCCGTGAGCAGGATGTCGACGCGCTCCTGCCTCCATTCCAACCGGACGGCCACCAGCGACACTCCTCGGTCGCCTGGCTGGAAACCGCCGAGGACATCCTGCATCGCGAACAATCGTGCGCCCTCGTGCGGCAGTGCATCGACCAGTTGCCCGAGTCGTACCGCATCGTCCTCGTGCTGCGCGACATCGAGCAACTCCCTCCCGACGTCGTCGCCGAAAAGCTGCAGATCACCCGCGACAACCTCAAAGTCAAACTGCACCGCGCCCGCCAGGCGCTGCGGACCCTTCTCGATCCACACATGCGAGGTGCGTCGTGAGTCACGTGACCTGCATCGAGTTGATCGCCTTCCTCGACGCCTACGTCGACAACGAGCTGGACGCGGAAACGCGCGGCACGTTCGATCTGCACCTACTGGTTTGCCCCTCCTGCCGCGCCTATCTGGCCAGCTATCGCGAGACGATCGAGCTCGTTCGCGGCGTGGCGGAGCAAGAGGAGGAGCTGGCCCACGATGCGCCGCGGGAGTTGATCGAGGCGGTGCTCACCTCGAAATCATCGCGTCCGAAATCATGATGACGTTGACGGCATCGTCATCATCGCGGCGGAAGCGCCGCCTCGGCGCGGTTGGCGTCGAATGACTGCAGCACTCCCACAAACGAGTCCGGACTGACCGACACATCGCCCGAATACGGATCAGCCAGCGCGACGACGATCAGCACCGCCCAAGCCAGAATGCCCGCCAGAAAGGCCGTGACGATGACCTGCACCCAGGCGTTCTCGGTGCCGATGAGATACGTGAATCCGATCATGCCGATTCCGCCGGTGATGAGCAGGCCCCACATCATCGGCGGGATGTCGGCCGCGCCGGCATGGACGCGTATCCGCCGTTCGCGGCCGAGCTCATTGAGTTGCACCAGCGATTCGCGGAAGAAAGCCGCCTGCGCGGTGTCATTCGGCGCCAGGCGGACGGCGTAATAGGCGCGCCACAGGCTCTCGTACTTTTGGGCAGTGACCGGACTGCCGGGTTTCATCTCGGCCAGAGCGGGCCAGTCGTCATGGATGACCGATCGCGTGTAGTCGTAGAGCTGGTTCTGGATGACATTGCCGCCTGGCAGGACGGCGGCATCACGGTATAGCTCCGCAAGCCTTGTGGCCTCGCTCTCGGCAGTGGCCTCGGCGGACTGGAAGTGCTCCCAGACGATGACGACCGTGAAGGCCAGGTAGACGCCGTAGACGAGCCCGACGAAGGCAAAGGTAAAACCGGTGAACTCGTTGTTCTCCCGCAACGTCCGCGGCGCCTTACGGCGCACGACCACCACGCCCAGCGCCGCGATGACTACGACCGCGAGAACAATGAGATCGCGCACCAACGGTGAGTCCATCCCGCTCCCTTCTGCCTGTATGGGTAGTGGGATAAAGGTAGCAGACGGGAAGGGGGAGCGCTATGGATTTGCGGTGGTCGCGCGGTCTCGCAGTCTCGCGGTTTCGCGGTGAGGGCGTGCGATCGAGCTGAGGCCGTGTAGACGCCGCGATAGCGGCGACAAAGATGGTAACCAGGGGTGCGAGCGCTTTTTGCGAGCAACCCCTGGTACCGAGATCCATCGAAATCGTGCCGCGTCAGCGGCACTGGAATCAGAAGGTATCGCTCGTTGAACTCGGTCTCATCACGTTCAGAATACGAACCGCGAGTGCCTGCGACGTTCTGGTGGTTGCTGCTATCGCGGCACGGCTACGTCGTCACGCGACTTCACAACGGCACTGCCTCGGCGAGAACATCCTCTCTGATGATCTCGTTTAACCACGATGGCGCGGCGACGTCGACGCGCCGCCCCAGTAACTCCTCGAGATCGGCAATGAGGCCGCCTGGGAACCAAGGAGGCGTATAGCCGCCATCTGTCTCGATGAGGAAATCGACATCGCTCTGCGGTCCGGCTTCACCGCGCGCCACGGAGCCAAAAACGCGGATGCTGCTCACTCCGTGCTTCGCGGCAATCCGCAGGATCTCGTCGCGTTTGCTGGCGAGGATCTCGTCGATTCCCATACCTGCATTGTAGCGATTGTTGGGAATGACATCGGCCCCGTAGCGCCGGCGAGCCGCCAGGCGAGCCGCCGGCGGTCCGGCCGCCGAGCCGGCGGCGCTACGAGTGGCGGTGTTACGGCGCACCTCCTACAAAAACCTTGGGTACTTCCTCGGCATCGCCTCGTGCAGCAGCTCGTATACGCACTCGAAGATCGTCTCGCGGTTCGGCTTCGACCAGTAGTCGCCGTCGGAGCCGTAGGCGGGGCGGTGCTCTTTGGCGGGGAGCGTGCGCGGTTCGGAGTCGAGCCAGTCGTAGCCGCGGTCGCGCTCCAGCACGTTCTGCATCATGTACGCCGTCGCGCCGCCGGGGACGTCCTCATCGATAAAGGCCACGCGGTTCGTCTTCTTCAGCGAATCGACGATGATTCCCCGCACGTCGAACGGCAGCAGCGTCTGCACGTCGATCACTTCCGCGTCGATGCCCACCTGCGCCAGGAGGTCGGCCGCGTCCATGACGATGCGCAGCGTTGCTCCATAGCTGACCAGCGTCACATCCCTCCCCTGCCGCAGCACCTCGGGGACGCCGAGGGGGAGGGTGAAGTCGCCGATGTTCGACGGCAACTGCTCCTTGATGCGGTAGCCGTTCAGCACCTCCACGATCAGGGCCGGATCGTCGGAACGGAACATGGTGTTGTAGAAGCCTGCCGCCTGCGTCATGTTGCGCGGGACGCAGACGCGCATGCCGCGCACGAGGCTGATGATCGCCGACATCGGGGAGCCGGAATGCCAGACTCCTTCCAGGCGATGGCCGCGCGTGCGGATGATCACCGGGCACTTCTGCCCGCCGCGCGTCCGCCAGCGCGTCGTGGCCAGATCGTCCGAGAGAATCTGGATCGCATAGAGAATGTAGTCAAGGTACTGGATCTCCGCGATCGGCCGCAGACCCCTCAGAGCCATCCCGATGGCCTGGCCGACGATCGTGCATTCGCGGATACCGGTGTCGGAGACACGATGGATCCCGTACTTTTCCTGCAGGCCGGCGCAGCCCTGGTTCACGTCGCCCAGCTTGCCGACATCCTCCCCCATGGCGATGAGGTTCGGGTAGCGCTGCATGGCGGCGTCGAGGCAGGCGTTGATGATCTCCGAGCCATTCTTTTCCGAAGCACCGTCGCCGTATTGCGGTTTCACCTCGCCGACGTTGAGCGTCGACTCGACCCCGCTGCTGTAAAGCTCGTCGTCGTACATCGCGGCGGTGGCGAAGTCGAAGTCGCGCCGCCATTCGGCGATGCGACCGAAGAGGTCCTCATGTCCGATCATGGCTCCTCGGGCAGCGATCAGCGCGCTCGTCAGCGCTTTGATGGCATCGCGGCGATACGGCGCCTTGTTCCGGTGCAGCTCCGAGCGAATGGCATCGAGCTCGGTCCGATCCGGAACGACCGATGACAACTCGTCGATGAAGCCAATGACGGTCTTGGTCTCCGCATCGATTGGTGCGCGATAGGCGTCCCATGCACGGCGCTGCGCCTCGCGCACGAGCCGCAGGTCCTCTTTCTCCAATCCGTCGAGCTCGTCCGCCGTGGCGATGCCGTGACCGATCATCCACTCGCGCATCTTGCTGATGCAGTCGTACTCGGTTTCCCAGTCCAGGCGCTCTTTCGACTTGTAGCGCTCGTGCGAGCCTGAGGTGGAGTGTCCCTGCGGCTGCGTCATCTCATCGACGTGGATGATGGCCGGGACGTGCTCCATCCGCACGATCGAGGCCGCGGCGATGTACGTCTCGCAAAGCGCCGGGTAGTCCCAGCCGTGAACGATGTAGATGTCGTACCCAACCTTCTGTTTTGGGTCGCGCTGGAAACCTTTCAAGAGCTCCGAGATGTTGCCCTTCGTGATCTGGAACTCGTTCGGCACGGAGATGCCGTAGGCGTCGTCCCAGATCGAGAGCAGCATCGGCACCTGCAGCACGCCGGCGGCGTTGACCGACTCCCAGAACATCCCCTCGGCACAACTGGCGTTGCCGATGGTGCCCCAGGCGATCTCGTCGCCGTTGCGCGAGAACTCCGTCATCGCCTTCAGCTCTTCGATCTCGCGATAGAGCTTCGATGCGTAAGCCAGACCGACTAGGCGCGGCATCTGCGAGCCGGTCGGCGACACATCCGCCGAGCTGTTGTAGGAGTCGGTCTGATTGCGGAACGAGCCGTCCGTGTTGAGCAGACGTGATGCGAAGTGGCCGTTCATCGAGCGGCCGCCCGACCACGGATCGTGCTCGACGTCCGAATGCGCGTAAAGCTGGGCGAAGAACTCGTCGAGCGTACCGATACCGGCTGCGAAGATGAACGTTTGATCGCGGTAGTAGCCGCTGCGCCAGTCGCCTTTGCGGAAGGCGCGGGCCATGGCCAGTTGGGCCACTTCCTTGCCGTCGCCGAATATGCCGAACTTGGCCTTGCCGGTCAGCACTTCCCTGCGGCCGATGAGGCTGGCCTGCCGCGATCGCCAGGCGATGCGGTAGTCGTCGATGATGCTCTCGCGCGTGAACTGCGTCCGAATGGTCTCGGTCTGCTCGGGTGTGGCCATAGACGTTGGAATCGTAGCACTGCTGAGTTGGCGGGTTGCAGGGTTGGTAGGTTGCAGGGTTGCAAGGTTGCAAGGTTTAACCCAGCAACCCAGCAACCATGCAACCCAGCAACCCAGTAACCCAGTAACCACCTTATCCAGCTCCCGCACCGCCGCGCGGCCGGCCCGGTTCCCTTTTCACCCAATCCCTCGTCTAATCAGGCGTGCAGCACTCAGGCCTCATGACTTCGCCTGACC
>Ga0307470_10000198_pt1 | contig 39882 bp, 40 predicted proteins | sample atmos_gasesAM3C__FD_204565 | JGI IMG/M metagenome (GOLD analysis project Ga0307470, IMG submission 204565) | Hardwood forest soil microbial communities from Morgan-Monroe State Forest, Indiana, United States - atmos_gasesAM3C_05 | ecosystem: Environmental > Terrestrial > Soil > Temperate forest... | reverse complement strand
GGGAGCGCACGCGTCTCGCGTGTTGGTTTCGGCGTCTCGCCGAAACAATCTTTTCGAAAATTTCGCGAGGGCGAGGACGCCATCGCCAACACGCGAGACGCGTGCGCTCCCCAGAGAAAAACCTCGACGTGTCATGTCCCAAACTCCAATGGATGATTCTCAAGGGCACGGCGCGCGATCTGGATGTCGTCGAACGGGATCGTGTGATCGGCGAATTCCTGGTAAGCCTCGTGTCCTTTGCCCGCGATGATGATGATGTCGCGCGGCTGGGCCAGGTCGACCGCGCGCGCGATCGCCTGCGCGCGATCGATAATTTTTTCGTAGCGATCGGAACGAAAACCCTTCGCGGCCTCGGCGATGATCGCGTCGGGATCTTCTTTCCGCGGGTTATCGGAAGTGATGATGCAGAAGTCGGCGTTTTCGTCGGCTACGCGCCCCATGAGCGGACGCTTCTGTTTGTCGCGATCGCCACCGCAGCCAAAAACGACGATCAGTTTTTGCGGCGAAAGTTCGCGCGCGGTCTTGAGAACGTTGAGGAGCGCGTCCGGTGTGTGCGCGTAATCGACGAAGAGCTGGAACTGGCGCTTGGCGGGAACTGCTTCCAATCGACCGGGAACCTGCGGCGAGCGTCCGAGACTGAGAATCGCCTCGCGCAAACTGATCCCCATGGTGCTTGCCGCAGCCAGCGCCGCCATCGAATTCGCGACGTTGAATCGGCCGATGAGCGGCACGCGAACCAGATAACTTTTGCCGCGCGCGTCGAGCTGATAAGAAGTTCCGGCAAATTCCGCGTGGTAGTTCGACGCGCGAAAATCCGCCTGGACTCCGAGGCCGTAAGTGATGACCTGGATTTTTTTTCCAAGCCGATCCACGAGCTTCGCGCCGGAGGGATCGTCGAGGTTGATCACGGCCGTCGGCTTCGTCTTCGATTTCTGTTCGGCGAGCTCGGTGAACAGTCGCGCCTTCGCTTCGAAGTAGTTCTCCATCGTTCCGTGAAAATCCAGATGGTCCTGGGTGAGATTTGTGAAAACGGCAACGTCCCATTCGATGCCGCGCACGCGTTCCTGAGCGAGCGCGTGCGAAGAAACTTCCATCGCCGCCGCTTTGCATCCGGCGTTCACCATCTGCGCCAGCAAATCGTAAACGTCGAGCGACTCCGGCGTCGTGCGCACCGCCGGCAGAACGCGGTCCGCGATTTCATAACGAACGGTCCCGAGCAATCCGCAGCGCAGCCCGGCCTTTTCGCAAATGTGTTTGATCAAAAACGTCGTGGTCGTTTTCCCGTTCGTGCCCGTGACCGCGGCGAGCTTTAACCGGCGCGCCGGTTGTTGAAAAAAATTCGCGCCCAGGTCGGCCAGGGCGGACCGAGTGTTCTCGACCACCACACAGGTAGCGCGAGGGGTTTGGACCTCTCGCTCTGTCACGATGACCGTGGCGCCTTTTTCGATGGCCTGATCGATGAATTGGTGGCCGTCACTTTTTTCGCCGCGCAATGCGACGAAAAGACCGTTCCTCTGCACACGGCGCGAGTCATACGCGATGCTTTCCACGACGCGATCAAGTGGGCCGATGATTTGGCGTGGGGTAACGGCGGCGACGAGTGTTTTGAGCTGCATGCGAAATGGTCAAACGGGCGCAGCGCGCTCAACGGTGCGGTGCATTGGTTGCGGCCACTCGTCCGGCGGACGTTTTGCCAATGTCTTCATGCGGCTGGAGATCGAGATAGCGCGCCGCTTTCTCGGCGATGCGCGCAAAGATCGGGCCCGCGACGAGGCCGCCGTAATTCAATTCCGGATTCGCCGTCTTCGCGTCGTCCAGGACAACGATCCCGACGAATTCCGGATGATCGGCCGGAAGATAGCCGCAAAACGAGACTACATATTTTCCATGCTCGTATCCGCCGTGCGGATCGACTTTTTGCGCGGTGCCGGTTTTGCCGGAGATCGTGAAACCCGGCACCGCTGCGGCCGCGGCGGTGCCGCGATCGCTCACCACCCCGCGCAAAGCATTTCCGACCTGGGCCGCTGTTTCCGGCGAAATAACCTGGCGCAATATCGTGGGCGAGAACGTCGTGATCGTTTTGCCGTCCTCGGTCGTGATCGATTTCACGATGCGCGGCGTGACGAGCTTTCCGCCGTTCGCGATCGTCGCCATCGCGACTGCCATCTGCAATGGCGTGACGCCAACTTCGTGCCCCATCGGGATGCGGGTAATGGAAATCTTGCTCCAGTGTTGCGGCGGCCGAATCACGCCGGAAATTTCGCCGGGCAATTCGACCCCGGTTCGATCCCCGAACCCGAACCGCCGAATGTACTCGTAGAACTTCTGTTCGCCGATGGAGAGCGCGAGCTTGGCCGCGCCGATGTTGCTCGATTTCACGAGAATATCCTGGACGCTCAACTGGCCATACGCTTTGTGATCGTGGAGCGGCGTCCCGCCGAAATTCCAGAGGCCGTTCTCGCAAAAGATCGTCGTGTCGGGGCGCACCTTCTTTTCATTCAAGGCCGCGGCTGCGGAAACGATTTTGAACGTCGAGCCCGGCTCCATCATGTCGATGATGGCGCGATTCTTCATTTGTTCCGGCTTCGCTTCCGAGCGCTCGTTCAAATCGAAATTCGGCCGGTTCGCCATTGCCAGAATTTCACCGGTCTGCGGCCGCATCAGGATGATCGTCGCTTTTTGCGGCGAATATTCGCGGACCGCCGCGTCGATTTCGTTCTCGACGATGTTCTGCAAATTCAGATCGACCGTCAGGTGCACCTGGTAACCGTCGCGCGGCGCGCGTTCCTGCCCGCGATAAAGGACAATCTCCTGTCCCGCCCGGTTGTGTTCGATGAAACGATATCCGTCCTGCCCGTGCAGATATTCTTCCATCGACGATTCCACGCCCTGGATCCCGCGATGCTCGAAGTCGGTGAACCCGATAACGTGGCACAGCATTGAGCCGTTGGGATAAATCCGAGTCGTGTCGCGTTCGAAATAAATTCCGCGCAGATTTGCCGCGCGCAATTTTTCCCGAAGCGCGTTCGCGGCCGCGATCGGCACCTCGCGTTTCAACACGATGTAGCGCCGGTCGCCGTCCAGCTTTTCCGCCAATTCGTCCGCGGGCAGATCTAGCGCGACCCGCAGAATCGGAATGACGGCGTCGCGATTATTAATGTGAGTCGCGTCAGCCACGACTGTCTCGACCGGAGTGTTGTGCGCGAGGACTTCGTTATTCGCGTCGAGGATCGAGCCGCGCTCCGCGAAAATCAGCTGCTTATAAACGTGCTTTTCCGCGGCGAGCCCGGCGTACTCGTCGTGCTTGATCATCTGGAGGTAGACGAGCCGGAATGAGAAGAGGCTAAAAAGAGCGGTAAAGAAAAGACAGACGAGCGCGCAACGAATCCGGCTGTTCCACTTCATCTGCCGGGACGTTTGTTCGAGACCGGTTGGACTGCGTCCTCGACGCGTGCTGGCCGCGGTGCGTTCAATCGCACGATGCTTTGCTCGGCGATCGGGATCATTTTTAAATAGCCTTCCTTGAGCCGGCGCTGCAACGCGGAGCGCGAAGTGAGCGCCGCGATTTGGACGCTCGCGACATCATTCTGCGAACGCAGATTCGTCAGGTCGTTTTCGAGCGCCTTTTTGTGATCGCCGAGATGATAGAGCTGCAGCGTCAGGTAAACGTAAATCAATCCGGTCAACGCCAAAAAACCGGTGAGCACGATCCAGCGCGCGAGCGAGGCCGCGTTCACGGAATTGAAAGTCTTTCGGCGCGGCGCGTGCATCAGATTTTTTCGGCGACGCGCAACTTGGCGCTGCGCGACCGCGGATTGTTTCGCTGTTCGTTCTCGCCCGGCTCGACCGGTTTGTCGGTGACGAGGCGAAGCATGTAATCAGGATTGCGCCGCGGCTCGGGCCATTCCGGGCGATCCAGCCATTCGCGGCTCCGATCACGGAAGAAATTCTTGACGATCCGATCTTCGAGAGAATGGAAGGTGATGACCGCGATGCGGGCGCCCGATTCAAGGCGTTGGGTCAGCGCCCGCAAACCTTCCTCGAGCGCGCCCAGTTCGTCGTTCACTTCCATTCGCAGAGCCTGGAAAACCTGCGTCGCCGGATGACGACGACCGTGGCGCCAGACGATTTTCTCGATGGCTTTCGAAAGCTGCATCGTGTCCTGGAACGGCGTGGTCTTCCGCTGTTTCACGAGCTGGCTTGCAATCCGCCGCGCCGCCGGCTCTTCGCCGAGCTCGCGAAAAATGCGCGTCAGTTCTTCTTCCGAGTAGGAATTGACGATCGTCGCTGCCGTCAATTCGCGGCGCGGGTCCATCCGCATATCGAGCGGCCCCTGCCGGATCACGCTGAAACCCCGGCTCGCGTTTTCCAATTGCCGCGATGAAACGCCGAGGTCGAGCAACGCACCGCCAATCCCGACGATTCCCAGTTCATCGAGAACTCTTCCGGCTTCGCGAAAATTCGCCTGCACCAGCGTGACGCGCCCGCCGTACTCCGACAATTTTTCCCGCGCGAAATCGATCGCGTCCGGATCCTGATCGAGCGCGACGACGTCGGCACCAGTGCGAAGAATTTCCGCGGTATGTCCGCCACCGCCGCAAGTCCCATCCACCACAAGCGAGCCGGCTCGCGGCGCCAGCAATTCCACCGATTCGCTCACGAGCACCGGACGATGATAAGTGAAGTCCTCCATTTCCTGGGCCGCCTCCTCGACCTCGAGCGGTCCGGTCGTGAACCAGATTGGTCGCTCGAACAGCAGTGCGTTAATCATTTTCGAAAGACGTTCCCTACAGCCCGATCACACCGGCCACGTGTTGGTAAGTGGCCGTTTCTTCCTCGTGTGCGCGCTTCCATTTCTGTAGATTCCAAATCTCAAATCGGCCGCGATTTCCCACGAGCGCGACCTCGCCTTTGAGGCCGAGCTTGCGGCACATGTCTTCCGGCAGAACGAGGCGGCCTTGCCGATCCGAAGTTCCGTGCTCCGCGCGCGAATGGAGATGACGCAAAAAAATCCGGCTGTCCCGGGGCGAAACCGAACTGTGGGCTTCGGCGCGCGCGCTCATCCGGGAAAACTCCTCCTCCGACATGACCAATAGAAATTGGTGCTGCGGTTCCGGAAGAATAATGAACTCTTCGCTGCCTTCGCCGCGCCAGCGGGAAGGGATTGTGATCCGGTTCTTTTCGTCAATGGCGTGACGGAATTCGCCGGCGAAGAATTTCTGTGGTTGCGAGGTAACGTCCATACGCCAGCGGATAGGTGTGCCATTTCAATCCACTTCCCTCCACTTCTAACCACCTCGCGTGCCAGGGGTCAATCAAAATTAATGGTCGTTGCCCCCTTTTTTCCGCCTCGTAAACTGACCCATGTTTCATCGCGCGCTTTGCGCTCTCTTTCTCGCCGCCGCTTTAGGTTTTCTTTCAACCGCCCGCGCTCAGCTCGCGACCGCTACGCCCGACCCGGTTCGCGTCACCGTTTCGATGAACGCAGACGGCACTCAGACGACTTACGAATTCGATTCGCCGCATCATCGCGCCACCGCGACGACCACCGGAAAAGACGGAAAGGTAGTCGGCCGAATCCGTTACACCCTCGACGACGAAAGCCGTTTTGCGAGTGGTGAAGTCTATGGGCCGGACAGCAAACTGCGTTTCAAGACTCTATATAAGTACGACGCCGCCGGGAAACTCACCCAGGAGACTCAGCTCGGGCCGGATGATTCCGTCCGGAACAAAATCGTTTACGCCTACGACAAGAACGGGAAGCAGACTGGCTATTCGGTTTACGATGCGTCGGGCAAATTACTCCGGCAGACGCCGGGCGCTGCGCCGCGGGCCACGGCATCGCCGAGGAAGAAGTAGCGCGGGCTCCCGGCTTGCCACGAGGGCGAAAGACGGCTAAGACAACAGCCAATGGTCGACTACATCCAGAAGGGGGGCTTGCTCATGTGGCCCATCCTGGCGTGCAGCGTCATCGCCATCGCGGTTTTCGCGGAGCGGCTACTCTATTTGCATCGCGCCAGTATTCACGTGGGCGAATTTCTCCAAGGGCTTTCCAATCTTCTTCAGCGCCGCAATTTCGCCGAAGCGCTCCATGAATCCGCAGGCACTCCCGGACCGGTCGCGCGCGTGATTCACGCTGCAATCATCCGACACGACGCGCCGCGCAACGAACTGCGGGAGATCGTCCAGGAAGCGGGGCAACTTGAAGTGCCGAAGCTGGAGCGTTTCCTCGGCGTGCTGGCGGCGATCGCTTACACGGCGCCGCTCCTTGGTTTGCTCGGGACCGTGACCGGGATGATCGACGCGTTCGGCACGCTCTCGGCGAATGGCGGTTACGCGACCGTCACCGAATTATCGAACGGCGTTTACAAAAGTTTGCTGACGACCGCGGCTGGCCTCGTCGTCGCGACCCCGACTTTCATCGCCTACTCTTATTTGTCATCGCGCGTGAACACGCTCATGCACGAAATGGAACGCGCCGGCATTGAAGTCGTCCACATGCTGAGCGATCGCGGGCCGCAAGGCGACATCATCACCTTCCAGGCGCCGGCGGCGGAACGGGAAGCGCGTTAGTTGTTCGGCCGGCTGGCCGTAGGCATGAAGCTTTCCCGGACGAAAGAACATCACTTCGGCTGGCTCGCGGCGATCCCGCTGCTCGACGTCACGTTTCTGCTGATCTTCTTTTTGCTCCTCAGCTCGAATTTTATTCTTCAGCCCGGCATCTCGGTTTCGGTTCCGCTCTCGCGCTTCACGCTCGGCCCACAGATCAATCCGGAAATCATCAGCATCACGGGCGGCGCGCCGCCGGCGATTTATTTTCGCGATCAAAAGGTGACGGTCGAACAACTGGGCCCGTTACTGGATCAGGCGAAAAAGGAATCGCGGCCGGTCATTATCAAGGCCGATCGGCTGACGCCGTATTCGCTCGTCGTCGAAGTCGCGAATCTTTCGCTCGAACGCGGTATCAGTTCTGTTGCGCTCGCCACCACGCCGCCGAAATGAATACGGCGAACGATTTGGTTTTCGGCTGGGAAAGACCAGGCCGCGGGAAATGGACACTCAGCGGATTTCTCCTCGGCTCGCTCGCCGTTCACGCGTTCGGCTTTTATCTTTTTCAAATCGTTTATCCGCCGGCGGTCGCGCTCCTGCCTCCGCCCGGCCGCATCAGTTTGATCGCGCCGAACTCGGACGAAAGCCGGCAAATTCTGCGCTGGATCGAAGCCGAAGATCCGGCGCTCGCTTCCACGACGTTGCCGGCGCCTAACGCAAAAGGGCTCGTCATGCCGACCATTCAACACGCGCCATCATATTTGGGTCGCCAGCCCGCGCTGAAAGATTTGCCGCCTGCGCCGCCAGTTGTACGAATTCCGAGCGCGCGTCCTCCAGCTCCGGTCGAGAAACCGGCGGCAACGACGCAATTAGTCACCCGCCCCGTCGCAACCGTCATCCGCTTTTCGCCGCAGTTCGTCTCGCTGATTTCGCCGCAAACGCCGGAGCTGAAATTCATCGCTTCCACCCGCGAGGCGCTCGAGCCGGCGCGTTTCATGATCGCGGTGAACGACAAAGGCGAGGTCCGTCATTGTTTCCTCCAATCTTCCTCGGGCGACGCAGCCCTCGACGAACAAGCGCGAAAATATATCGCCGCCTCCCGCGTGCCCGCCGTCCGCAACTTACCGGACTTCGCGCCCGGTTCCTTGACCTGGGGCAACGCGACTGTGGACTGGGGTAACGATATCGCCACGACTGCGGTCAGCCCCGCTCCGACCACGCCGTGATCCCAGTCAGCCTTTCCGCACTGGTCACGATCTATCTGCTGGTTTTTCTTGCGGCGGTTTTTCTCCTCTGGATATTCGGAGAGTGGAATCGCCGCCGTCGCGAGCGTCGCGCTTTGCGCTATCGACTGCGGTGCGTGATTTGCGCGTTCGAATTTGAAGATCGAACGGACGCTTTGCTTCCGCGGTGTCCACGGTGCGGAAGTTTGAACGAACGTTTTAGACCGGAGCAAATTTAATCATGGGAATGTGGATCGGCCGCAATCGCAAAGCTCGCGTTACTTATGGGTTCGACGAGATCGCTCTCGTCCCGGGACGCGTGACCATCAATCCGAATGAAGTCGACACGACGTTTCGGATTCCGAGACGCGATGCTGGACCGATCGAGTTGAAGATCCCGATCCTGGCCAGCGCCATGGACGGCGTGGTCGACGTGAAGTTCGCCATCGCGATGAGCAAACTGGGCGGCCTCGCCGTTCTCAATCTCGAAGGCGTCCAGACGCGCTACAAAAATCCGCAGGAAGTTTTGCAGAAGGTCGTCGAGACCGACAAATCCGAAGTCACCGCGTTGCTCCAGAAAATTTATCAGGAACCGGTCCAGGAAGATTTAATCGCGGCGCGCATCAAACAGATCAAGGACAGCGGCGCCATCGCGGCCGTCAGCTCGATTCCACAGAAAGCCGATCAGTTCGGCCGGATCGCGCAGGAGGCGGGCGCGGATGTGTTCGTCGTGCAAAGCACCGTCTCGACCGTGCGCCACGTTTCGTCGGAATATAAATCGCTCGAGCTGGAAAAATTTTGCCGCGAGATGCGCATCCCGGTTATCGTCGGCAACACGGTCGGCTTCGACGTTACCTTCGAGATCATGGAATGCGGACCAGCTGCAGTCCTGATCGGTGTCGGTCCCGGAGCCGCTTGCACTTCGCGTGGCGTTCTCGGTCTCGGCGTGCCGCAAGTCACGGCCACGGTCGATTGCGCCGCTGCGCGCGACGCCTATTTCAAAAAAACCGCGCGCTACGTTCCCATCATCACCGACGGCGGCATGAGCAAGGGCGGCGATGTTTGCAAGGCGCTCGCCTGCGGCGCGGACGCCGTCATGGTCGGGAGCGCGTTCGCGAAAGCGCACGAAGCGCCGGGCGCCGGTTACCATTGGGGAATGGCAACGCCGCATGCGAACTTGCCACGCGGCACCCGGATCAAAGTCGGCGCCACCGGTTCGCTGAAACAAATCCTCTTCGGTCCCGCCGAAGTCGATGACGGCAGCCAGAATCTCGTCGGCGCGATCACGACCTGCATGGGCAACGTCGGCGCGCGCGACATTCCCGAATTTCAGCAAACCGAAATTATCATCGCGCCGTCGATCAAGACCGAAGGAAAATTATTCCAGACCGTCCAGAGCGTCGGAATGGGAACACGCTAAGATACCAACGCGATGGACTTCGACCGCAGAGTCGTTATCACCGGCATGGGTGTCATCACTCCCATCGGCAACGACCTCGACACGTTCTGGCGCAATTTGCAGGACGGCGTCAGCGGGATCGATTGCATCACTTCGTTCGACACGACCGCGTATGATTGCCGAATCGCCGGCGAAGTCCGCAACTTTGAACCGAAGAATTATTTCAATAACCCGAAGGATGTCCGGCGGACCGATCGCTACACCCATCTCGCCATGGCCGCGGCAAAAATGGCAATGCAGGACAGCGGCGTCGACCTGGAGAAAGTAAATCGGCATCGCTTTGGCTCGATCGTCAGCAGCGGAATCGGCGGCCTGAAAACGCTCGAAGATCAGTACAGCACCCTGCTAACCAAGGGCCCGTCACGCGTCTCGGCCTTCACCATTCCGATGCTGATCAGCAACATGGCCAGCGGACTTATCTCGATGGAATATGGATTGCAGGGCCCGAACTTTTGCATCGTGACGGCGTGCGCGACTTCGAACAACGCGATCGGCGAATCGTGGCGCATGATCAAGTTCGGCGATGCCGACATTTTTCTCGCCGGTGGCGCCGAAGCCTCGATCATCCCGATCGGTCTCGCCGGTTTTTCCTCGATGAAAGCCCTCAGCACGCGGAACGATGAACCGCAGCGCGCATCACGTCCGTTCGATCGCGACCGCGACGGTTTCGTCATGGGCGAAGGCGCTGGCGTTGTCGTTGTCGAAGAGCTCGAACATGCGAAAGCTCGCGGCGCGAAAATTTATTGCGAGCTGACCGGCTACGGACTCTCCGCTGATGCCCATCACATGACTGCGCCGCCGCCGGACGGCGAAGGCGCAGTTCGCGCGATGCGAATGGCGCTGGATCACGCGAAGACAACCCCGGAGCAGGTCGATTACATTAATGCTCACGCGACCTCGACCGGTCTCGGCGACATTTGCGAAACGCGCGCGATCAAGACTGTGTTTGGCGATTACGCCAAGAAAGTCTCGATCAGCGCGACAAAATCGATGACCGGCCATTTGTTAGGCGGAGCCGGCGCCGTCGAAACCGCCGCCTGCGCGCTTTCGATCCGCGACGGCGTGATCCCGCCCACGATCAATCTGGATAATCCCGATCCCGAGTGCGACCTCGATTACACCGCGAAGACCGCGAAACAAAAGAAGGTTCGCATCGCGGTAAACAACTCGTTTGGATTCGGCGGCCACAACGCCACCCTCGTGGTGGCCGAGTTTAATGGCTGACGTTGCAGCTGGGATCGCTGATCCCGGCTAACTACTGATCGGCGAAAACCGGCGAGGCGGTGATGTCCGACGCGTTGAACGAAAAACCGTGGCCGCCCGTCTGGAGCGATTTTAACAGTGCGCCAACACTCTGCGCGGCGCTTGCGGAATAGAATCGCACCAGCCCTACTGTCGTTCGCCGGCCAAACACTGTGATCATGATCGTGTCGTCATCGACCGAGTTCATGAAAATGTGATTGCCGTTCCCCTGGTGATAAAGCGCGTTGAATTCAATCTCGCCGATTCGCCGCGCCAGTTCTTTCGTCGCGGCAAACGATCCCGCGGCGAGCGCCGCGATAATTGTCACATCCATCACCGTCATGTCGCCAAACTGCGAGATAACGTTGCCGCCTCGATCGATCACTACTGTCAGCTCCGCTTCGGCCTTCTTCAGGAAATCGCCCAGGACGCCATCGAGATTGGCGACGTCTTCAATCGTCAGGCAGGGGATCGCGTTCATACTCGTGCGACTGGCGGCTCGACTGGGATCGCCACCGGCGCGGGCGCCGTCTTCGGCACATCGCTTTGCTTGCTGAATTTGTGGAGCAGGATTTGCGAGACCGCGTTCAACGACGCGAACACATTCTGTCCCGTGCTCGAAACGACCTCGAAACTCTGGACGCGTTTCTTCCGATTGTTCAGCACGTATTCGAGATAATTGACCGGCGCGATGTTCTCGAGGTCCCGTTTGTTGTATTGCAGGACGTACGGAATCTCGTCGATCGAAATATTTTGTTTCGCCAGGTTGTCTTCGAGGTTCTTAAAGCTCTCGACGTTCTCCTCCATCTTTTCCCACTGCGAATCCGCAACGAAAATGACGCCGTCCACGCTGCGCAGAACGAGCTGACGCGTTGCGTTGTAAATGACCTGGCCCGGCACCGTGTAGAGCTGGAATTTCGTGACGAACCCTTTGATGACCACCGCGTTCAACGGCAGGAAATCGAAGAAAAGCGTGCGGTCCGCGGCAGTCGCGAGTGAGACGAGATCGCCGCGGTTTTCGGGATTAATCCGTTTGTGGATGTAACCGAGGTTCGTCGTTTTCCCACAGAGCGCCGGCCCGTAGTAAACGATTTTGAACTGAATCTCGCGGCTCGCGTAATTGATGATCGACATGGCGGCGGCTTAAACGGGGTGGGAATATTTTCTCGACAGCTCGTGCACGATGCGCCCGAGTCGATCCCGGGTGTCGCTTGGCAAATCCACGTCGGCGTGGAGCGCCGCGAGGCAAAGATTTTCGTGCATATAAAAGGTAATCGCCCCCTTTGTACAAGAAAGGGTCATGCCGCGGAGCAGACCGAGTTTGGTATCGACCAAATGATTTTCGAGCCGCTGCATCAACGACGGCGCCATCGCGCAAATGCCGTCCGTCTCGAGCTCTGCTGGCAAACTGCCCGCCAGGCTCAGTCCGTCGCCGAACAAAATCGCGCATGATTTCACGCCCGGAATTTTGTTCACCAGCGCGACTACGCCTTTCGCATCGAGTTTCTCGTTCGTATCGAGCGCGACCTGGAGCGGCGTGCGCAACGGTCGGTCGGACGATTTCTCTTCTGTCTTCGGCTCTTCTTCTGTAGCGGAGGTCAGGTCGGCCGTTTGTGTATCCGCAGCTTTCTCTTCTGGAGCTGATGCCTCTGCCGCTATCGACTGAGGTTCGGGAATGATCGGCTTCGCCACTGGCGTCGCGGGCACATTGAATCGCTTCGCGTCTTCCTCCGCCTTGGCGGAAAAGGGCGTCGCGAAATTCTGTCCGGCGTCCTGTTCTTCCTGGTCGTCCCGCATGCGCAATGAAGTCGCGGGCAAATTTTTCAACACTTCCTGCAACGGCAGCGCGACATCTACCGCGCCCGGACCGGCCTGGAACAAGCCGCGGAAGCTCGCCGGGATACTCACTTCAAAAACCTTTGCCGTCACGCTCACGCGACCCGAAGCCAACTGCGGTTCGATCAGCGCAAAGGGCAGCTCGAAGCGCACATCCGCGGGCACACACGACGGATCACCCGTCAATTGCATCGGCGGCAAGTTCTTTAGGATAGGAAGGAGCGGCAGCGCGATCTTTACTTCGGCCACGCGCACCGGCTCGGGCACCACCGGCGTTGCCGCCTTCGGTTCAGCGGGTGCCACCTCCGACTTCTCGAAACTCTCTTTCGTCAGCCACGGATCCACTTTCGGTTTCGCCTCTTCTTCCAAAGTCGGCGGCGTCGCGATCATCTTAAATGGAATGCGCACCGGCGTTGGACCCGGGATCGATCCCGACTCTTGAGACGATGTGGAATCGCGACCGGGATCGTCGGTCCCGCCCGGCACAGGCGCCAGTGGCGAGGGTAAAGGGGTTGGAACGGACGGCCCGCTTGAGGCTGGAACACTCTCAGGTGCGAGCGCGTCCGTTCCATTCGATGAAAACTTGAAAGGAATTCGTGTGGGGGTTTTCGGCGTGTGGCCGTTGGTCGACGCCGCTGGCGTCATCTTTATCATGGCATCGGCCGCCGCTTCCGGTGTCGCGTCCGCGAAAGCCTGCGCGGTTGGGGGCTCGATACGGACCGGCGGCATCTCCGTCGTTTCGAGAGGCTCGGTCGTCGTCCCAAAGGTCTTGTTGTCTTCGAGCGTCACCTTGAGGAAAGGCGTCTCCACTTGCGGCACCGCGTTCGCCCGCTCCTGATCGCCGCGGACGTGCATGTTCGCGAACGCATCGAGCACCTTCTGAAACGGCAACGCCAGCTGCGACGTATCCGACTCCGCGATCCGGCGAACGAACGCCTCCGGCACCTGCTGGTAAACCGTCGCGAGCGAAACCATCGGCTTCCCCGTCGCCATCCCCTTTTCCACTTCGGACGCCTTCAACAACACGCGGCGTTTCGTGTCGATACTCTCGATTGGTTTGAGATAACCTTCGGCCATCTCGCTGATCACGTCCCCGAGCTCGAGCGAGATTACGCGCTCGACCTGCGGCTCCAAAGCGAGTGCAACCGCCGGCGGCAAATCGCGCTGGGCATTCAGCGCGGGCGACAACGGCGAAAACGAAATCGTCCGCGGCGCCGGCGCAACCGCCACTCCGGCCATTTGTCCGCCGAGCGCCGTCGAACGCGCAGCCATTTCGAACGGATCCTGCGGCGGCAACGTCCGCGTCGCGTTCGGCATCACTGTTTTACTGAATCGTTCGCTGCTCGGTTTTTCGAGCGGCGGCAACGCCGGCTTCGGCGGCGCTTCTTTCACCGCCGCGGCACCTTTAGCTTTTTTGAAATAACTCAGGAACGGGATCGTCATGGCGCGCCTTTAATGGTCCTCCGCCGTGACACGCCAGATTTCCTCCAGCGTCGTTATCCCTTCGAGCGCTTTATCGATCCCCACCATCCGCAGCGTTCGCATCCCTTCGCTGATCGCCTGGTTCTTCACCACCGCCGACGACGCCCGCTTGATGATCAGGCGCCGGATTGCCTCGCTCACGGGCAACGCTTCGATGATCGCCACGCGTCCAAGATAACCGCGATGCTTGCACCGCTCGCACCCGCCGCCGTGATAAAAGACCGCCCCTTCGGGCATTTCGATTCCGAGGCGCTGGAACATTTCCGGTTCCGGAATGAATTCTTCCCGGCAATTCGTGCAGATCCGCCTAACGAGTCGTTGTGCGCAGGCCATGATGACCGAGCTGGAAATCAGGAACGGTTCGATCCCCATATCGTCGAGTCGAGTGATCGCGCCCGCCGCATCGTTTGTGTGCAGCGTGCTCAACACCTGGTGACCGGTCAGCGCAGCTTTCACCGCGATGTCGGCAGTTTCGTTGTCGCGAATTTCACCCACCATCACGATGTCGGGGTCCTGGCGCAGGATCGAGCGCAGGGCCGATGCGAAATCGAGCCCGATGTCGTTGCGCACCGAGACTTGATTGATGCCCGACAGCTCGTATTCGATCGGGTCTTCGACCGTCACGATGTTGTACTGCGGGTTGTTCAACTCCTGCAGCACCGAATAAAGCGTCGTCGTTTTTCCCGAACCGGTCGGGCCCGTCACCAAAATCATTCCGTGCGGCGCGTCGATCGCCTTCTTGAATTTCTCCAGCGTCGACTCGTCCATGCCCATCTGGTCGATCGAGCCAGTCAGGGCCGCTTTATCGAGAATGCGGATCACGATCTTTTCGCCGTAAGCCGTCGGCAGAATCGAGACACGAAGATCGACGTCCTTGCCCAGCACCTTGATCCGGAACCGGCCGTCCTGCGGAATTCGGCGCTCCGCGATGTTCAATCCCGAAAGAATTTTGATACGCGACGTGATCGCCAATTGCAGCGCCTTCGGCGGCGACTCCGCCGCGATCAGTTCACCGTCGATCCGGTAGCGCAGCTTCAGCGTTTTCTGGAACGGCTCGATGTGAATGTCCGACGCCTTTTCCTTCACCGCCTGGACGAGAATCAGATTCACGATCTTGATCACCGGCGCGTCTTCCGAATCCGTCGCCAACCGGTCGAGATCGATCTCTTCGTTCCTCTTCGATTGAACTTCGACGTCGTCGGCCGCAGCCGCTTCCTCCGCGGCCTGCTTCAAGACTTCGGCCATCTTCGCACCGCCGTGATGCACGCCGGCCAGCGCGTCGCTCACCGCTTTTTCGGTGGCGATCATCGGGACGATGTCGAGCTGCACCCGGCGCTTCACGTCGTCCACCGCGAGAACGTTCGTCGGGTCCGCCATCGCCACGAACAGCTTCCCGTTCAACCGCGCGATCGGCACCAGCTTGTTCGTCCGCGCCAGTTCCTTCGGCACCAGCGACATGATTTCCTCCGGCACCCGGAGCTTCGAAAGATTGATCAGCGGCGTGTTGAGGCAACGCCCCATGCTCACCGTCATGTCCTGGTCGGTGACGAACTGTTTGTCCGTCAAAATTTTCAGCAACCGGCCGCCCTCTTTTTGTTGCAAGCCCACCGCTTCCTCGAGCTGGCTCGGCAAAAGGAGACCGTCCTCGATCAGGACATCGGCGATGCGTTCCGCGAATGACTTGCTTCTCATGCGCGGTTAGGCCCGGGACTCGAGCCGGTAAACATCCTGCAGCCCTTTGATGATCGCACCCGGCCGCGCCAGGTACCACGTCACCGTGTAATCGAGCGATTGCTGCACCGCGTCGCGCCCCGCCGCGTCAAACGGATTGCAGCACGCGATCATGATCGTGCGGCTGATTAAATCGAACGGCAAAAAGAGCCGGCCCAGCGTCAGATGATCCGGTAACATCCGCGGGATCTGGCGATCCACGTCGTAATATTCCAGCGGCACATAGGCGAACTTCGTCCGGTCGATCAACCCCGACATCGCCGCGTCCAGCTTGTCCGTTTCCTGCCGGCAAATTTTATCCAAAAGTGACGCCGCCAGCGCCTGGCCCGTCAGGTCCTTGTTCAATTGCTTTACCGTCTCCATCGCTTTCGCGACCAGTTCCTCCGGGAAGAGCTGCTGCATCACTAAAAATTTCGCCAGATGCTCGTCGCCCCGGTCCTGCAAATTCGCCGGCTGCCGGCTGTGCTGGATATCCACGAGCGAACCGTCGTGCGCTCCATGGATCAAGCCGTTGGAGCCATTCACCCCGTTCGTCGCGATCAACCCCGTCTTCGAACCGCCCGATGCGATTTGGGCGCCTGCTTTCTGGAGCCGTGTCTCGATATCGCCCAGCATCGCCAGGATTTCCGGCGCGTTCGGTTCCTTCACCAGGATTGCCTCGCATTCCTGCATCGCCATCGTGTAGGAACCGCTGTTGAAATACGCTTCCGCCAACCGGCGCGACGTCTTCAGCGAATCGGCCTTGCGCCCGACTTTCGCGTACGCCTCCTTGAGGATCTCAAGTGACTGATAATCGTCCGGTTGCGTTTGGAGGATGACCTCGAACATCTCGATCGTTTGCACGATCTGAGAATGCTCCTCCTCGGATAATGTGTGTTCCAGCACAGCCCCCGCTAAAAAGCTAGAAGCATGCCCGTATCCCGGTCCGCCCCGGCCCGAAAACCCTGGGATCAGCGGTCAGAAGTCGAAGGGTCAGCCCGCTCTACACCCCTCCCATTTCGTATCGCGCCTCGCAGATCCCTTGTCCGTGTCTTGTCACGCAGCCCGGCTTCGATTAACCTGCAGTCGTGAGCAAGGTCGAGCAAATCGAAGCCGAGTTGCACCATCTTTCCAAGGCTGAGCTCGCGCAGCTCCGCCGTTCCCTCGATGACCTCCTGGAAGATGAACTCGAGTTCACGCCGGAATTCGAAGCATCTCTCGCAAAGTCCGAGCAGGAAAAATCGAAGGGCGTCCAACCTAGGATCCGACAAAGCTAGCGCTCCGTGAGCGCACTCCAGATTTTCTACACAGGCTTCGACGAAGCGTTCTTCAGGCTTCCGCCAAATGCTCAGAAGCGGATTGAGAGTGGAATTGATGAGATGGGCAGGCGCCTTCGGACTTTCCCCCACCACCGGCTAAAAGGCTCGAACCGCTGTCGGCTCCGCGTCGGCGACTATCGGATCATTTACACTGTGGATGTTGATCAGAACACGATTCATCTCCTCGGCGTCGGTCATCGCCGCGAGATCTATCGCCTTTGACCTCCATCCGCCGCCCTCAACCCTCCATCCTCGCTTTCGCTTTCTCCACCTCAGTCCCGATTCCGCATTCCGCATTCGCGTATTCCCCATTTCCGCATTCCGCCTTTCCGGCTTCTCATTTTCGCCTCGTCCGTCCGCATTTCGTCGCTATGATTTTCCAGATGGCTCGGAGGAATGCGCGTTTCAGTTTTTCGTTCCTCCGACGCCGCCCCCGTCACGCCGGAGCCCCGCGCGAAGGCGGATCCCCCCGCCGAACTCCCCTGTCTCCCCTTTCTCCTTTCTACTTTCTACCTTCTACTTTGCGCGCGAAGACGCGCGCATTCACCCTGATCGAGCTGCTCGTCGTGATGGGGATTATTTTACTTCTCGCGGGAGCCCTAGTGCCTGCCGTCACATCGCTAACGAAATCAAACAACATCAACACCGGGGGCCGGATGGTCTCAAATGTTCTGACCGTTGCTCGTTCCGAAGCAATCAATCGGCGCGCCCTAATTCGCTTCGAGGTCGCCACCAGTTGGCCCGGAGATCCTGATGCTCCGTATCGCAAGTTCACGCTCGTCCAGCACGACCTCAACAGCGGAGCCGATAAGCAGGTTACGAAATGGGAAACTCTCCCTGCTGGCGTGATCTTCAACCCGCAAGATCCCGGAGGTTCCGGATCGTATTTTTTCGCCCTTAACCAGGTTCAAACTCCCGCGCTTACGAGCGGCAGTCAGACAATTCCGACTGTTTACATTGAGTTCTTGCCTACCGGCGCATTGAACGTGGCGCCTGCCAGTAGCCCGGTGCGCCTCCGCATGGTGCAAGGTTTTCTCGCCTCTGCGACTGCAACATCCGTCACGTCAACAGGCACAAGGAATTGGTTCGAGACCAGCGTCGACTCGCTTGTGGGGCGAATAAAAATCGCTCGTCCGTAATTTCATGCGAAGAGATACCGGATTTTCCTTAGTCGAGGTGACCCTTTCGATCGGAATTATCGCGGTCGCACTCGTCGCAATTATGGCGCTGGTCCCTGTCGGTTTGAATTCCGGTCGCGACGCCATCGACGCCACTCGTTCAAGTCTAATCGGGCAAGATGTCCAAGCCCGGGTCAAAGGTTCAATTACAAGTGCTACATTCTTGGGCAGTAGTGATGTAACATTACAGCCTTGGTTTTACGATCGCGACGGGGTGCTCGTCGATGTCACTGCTAACGGATACAGCGCGGCCGTATATCGAGCTGATGCAATAATTCACAGCACGTGGAAGGCCGCACCTCCGAATGTGGACGCGACAGTACTGCGGCCGGTAACTGTTACCCTCGGCTGGCCGATCAATCCCACGACGCACTTCGCCGTCGGCAACAGCGCCACCTCATTCACGTTCTATGTCCGCAAACCATGAGAAGGGGTATCAAACGGTCCACAACGCCCTCAGCTTTCACACTCGCAGAACTGCTGGTCGCGATGACCGTCCTCAGTCTCCTGGTGCTCCTACTCGTGTCATTCTTGGGCGGAGTGAACCGAGCATGGATTTCCGGTGAACAACAGGCTGAGACGTTTCAAGACGGACGCGCGATCATCGAATTAATGTCACGAGAACTCTCACAGAGCGTGATTTCCCCTAGGTTACAATTCGTTCAAAACCCCACTCTGATCGGAGCAAATCAACGAGCAAATTCCAGCAGTCTCTTCTGGCAAGCCGGATTGACTTCTACAGATAGCGGAAACCTGTCCGAAGTCGGTTACTTCATCACCCAGGATACCCAAAACAATTTCCAACTTAAGCGCTTTTTTGTTCCTCCCACCGATGCGACTAACTATCAAATTTTCACCAATGCTCCAAACGACAAAGCAGCGCTTTGGGTAACAAACTTCGTGGGTACTGGTACGCTAAACACAGTCATATCAGACGGTGTCGTCGCATTCTGGGCTCGTTGCCTCGACTCGAACGATGATCCAATTCCTTGGATCTCCAGCGCGTCTACTTCAAACGGAGATACCGGCGCTGCTCCGTTACAGTTCAATTCCGCGGGCCATTTTCAGCCGGCCATTCCCGGGCAATCGACAAGTTTCAATTACACGAACGCAGCTTCTACCGCGCAGGCCCACCTTCTGCCAACCACTCTGGAACTCACGCTTGTCACTGTCGATTCGAGGACAATGCAACGAAGTCGTGCATCGGTTCCCGCATTACCAGTCCTGACAGGAGTGCAAGACATCCCGAACGCTATTACGACATTCAACCAGAGTTTAATTACCAACAATATTCGGAACGCCCGCACGTTCAGCACCCGAGTAACCCTTAGGGCCTCGAATTAATAGAGAATGAAAGTCCTCTTTGATGGTCAAAGGAGGGAACGGGGAATCGCCCTGGTTCTCACTCTGGCAATCTTGGTGATTGCCACGATTCTCGTTGTAGGCTTCGCCACAAGTATGCGTACCGAGCGGCAAGCGTCCGCGAGCATCGCCAATAGTATCAACGCAACGATTATCGCCCAGGCCGCCACAGACCACGCGATAAGTATCCTCGACAATAATATTCCTCAACCGGTCCCACCGGGCCCGACTGCGACCCCTAAGAATTGGATTATCAACCCAGGCTTGCTGACGACGGTAGAGGTGCCGGCCAAAATCGTCCAGATTCCGCTCAGCTCAAATCCTTCGGCAACCTATTCTTCGACAGCGCAGGATGCTGAACTCAACGTGCCGCAACTCTCCGGTTCGGGCTTCACGATTCTACCCACATCGGCGTCTATGCGGGTAGCCTGGGTACCGGTACTGAAAGACCCGTCTACGGCAGCTAGCGCGACAAACCCAATAGTTGGTCGATATGGATTCTGGATTGATGACGAAAGCGCCAAAATCAATATTAACACAGCGGTAGGTAAACCGACCATTCTAGATTTCACGAAACTTACGCCTGGGACAATCGCTGTTAATACGGCTACTTATCCCCTGGGTCATCCAAGTTCTGTCAATCTCGATACTTTAGGGACGATCAACACCGCGAACTTAGCCACTGCCGTTGCGCAACAGGGTGGTTTGATTTCAGTCGACGCCATCAAAGCTTATGTCCCAAGCGGAACAGGCGATACATTTCTCAACTCTAACAAATTCTCGATAACGACATTCAGCCGCGATCCTGAATTCAACGTTTTTGGCAAATCGCGCCTATACTTCATGCGACGAGCAACCGGGCAACTTGGATTTCCGCTGATTCAATACTTTCGAGACAAGGATGGGCCCAATTACTTTCCGAGCGAGGAAAATGCGCTCGGGGCGGATCGACACGCGATGTATTATGCCGCAGCCGCCATCTCGGCCTACCTAAACCGAAATGACTGGCCCGGCATGCCAGCGCGAAGTTTTGTAGATAAATGGGGCGGCCCTCCCATTGGGCTGCGCGAGGCAGATCAAGTGGCGTGGAATCTGATGTCCTTAGGAAGCTTCGCTGCTGGCGATTTTACGGGCTTTACGCCAACAACACTTTCTGGTCAGTATTTCCAGCTCGCAAACGCCGCCCCTTCTGGACAGGCCGATTTTGTCAGTGTCAACAAGCCGAACAATGATGCGGTAATTGGCGCTCTTAGCGGCAAAGCAATTCTTCCGACATACCCCACGCCGTTAGTAAATGAAGTGTGCTTGGTGATTTCGCCGGAGTCTTATACCGATGGAAGCCCACCCAACCAAGTGAACAAGTATAGACTCAAGGTTTCGCTTGAAGTCGAGCTGTGGCTGCCTCCCGGTTATCCATCGTATGATTTTGGTTCATCAAAAACCACTATTGGAATGACGCATCTTCTCTATCACGTGACCCAAGCTGCTCCGGGAACTGCCAATTCGACGCAGGAAGACAGTAAGTATGTTGACAATGGTTTTGCGCCTCCTAACGACAATGGAATCAAGAAATTGTGGATGAGTGACGCCAGCGGCGTGATGAGTCCAGGCCAGTATCGTCAGGTTACAACGACACTGCCAATTTACATCCGCAACGGAGGAGGATTTAGTGAAAATAGCGTTGGCGCTGAAGATTTCACTACGACAGGACTAATTTCCGTTGATGTCCAGATGCGTTTGTTTGCGCTTGCCCAACAGAAGACAGGCCCGGGCTCTTATGGAGCCAAGCACGCATATGAACTGATTCCGGTTTGGGACACACATGATCCTCGGACTACAGCTCCTCCAACCACTTTAAATCCACCACCACCACCTCCTCCAGCGCCGAACCCCACACCGCCACTGTCGCCTCCAGCGGATGATCCGAATGATAACATCCACTTCCAATTCACTCTCGATCCAACATCATTCAGTAACGGCCAAGTCATTACTCGCAGCCTTGAAGTCGCCGATCCGCGTATTGGGGGCTTGGCGAAGGCTTGGCGACCATCGGGGAGCTTTGCCAATGCAACGACCCAGAACGTTGACTCGATGGGATCTGTCAACAATGCTACGATCGCGGCGGCATATGACACGAAGAAACTTGCCTTCGTTGATTTGACCTCCCCTGGTCCTTCTTCAAATAGGCCGTCCACAGGTGTGCTTTCCTTTCTCGCTACCGGGATTCAGCGAAGCTTGGCTGGCGCCTCGCTAAAATTTCAACCAACTCCAACTTCTCCGCCTACTGATCTTCCGGATTGGTTATTACTCGACTTGGTCGCGCCTAACGTTGTGGCTGCAAATTTTCCCAAAATGTCCTACATGAATAGCACCGCAGGGAAACTCAACGTCAATGGCGCTATCTATCCGACGGCTGGCGGCTTTTCCGCACCTCAGCGATGGCAACCTTTACAAGCCTTGTTCGAAAATATGCCAGGAGTTTCTGCTGGTGCTAGTTCGGCGTCTCCAATTGTCTTGAATATTCTGAATCACACTTTGTCCGGCCAGGATTACGGTGCGGCCGGGAGCTACGACTACCCCGGCGAGATCTGCGAAGTTCAAGGAGTGGCGGACTCGGGGGCCACCGATTGGGACAAAGAAATTTTGATCCGGAATTTAGCGTCTAGCATAACGACCAAATCAAACATTTTTAGTGTTTGGGGGGTCGCTCAAACGGTTAAGAAAAATCCAGCGAACAATAGATCGGCGAATCAAGGAGTCTTTGAATCCAAAGTGGCAGGCGCCGTCGCTGACGATACAGTAACCGGCGAAAAACGCTTTGAAGCGGTGATTGAGCGTTACGTATGGCCCGGCGTTGATGCCATGGCGGGGAATGCGCATGTCCCTTCCAGCGGCACTTACGATCGGACGTCGTCGGGACAAACCCAACCTGGGTTGGCGCCTCCGTATACCGGCGGAACATGGGAACAGATTGACGGCCCAGACACTCCAACATATCCAGTTCTGCCGAATACTGATCCTTGGGCAGCTCAAGCGCCGCATTACGTATCAACACTTCTGGAGTCATCCAACAACCCGGCGCGTGCTTTAATGAAATACCGAGTTATCTATTTCAAGATTCTAACTGAGTAATCTTCGAGGGATATGACTAACCGCATAGTCGGAGCTCGCACCGCCGTATTAACGCTTCTCTCTCTCTTCATATTTGGCGAATCACGGACGCTGGCACAGGGTCACAAGCCAATCGTGCCTTTGCCTCCAGCAGAGTTGCTGCCGTTGCTTCCAACAACCCCTGCCGGTTGGGAGCTAAAGCAGTCGTTCGCAAAAAATACGTTTGTCGAGTGGTTGTGTTCCTTTTCGAGCCGTGAGTTTCAGCATCCCGCGGCAATTGAGACGAGCGGCGGCATGACACCATTTCCACCGCAAATCGCTCGAATTAAGATACTCGACACTGGTTACTTTCACTCGTTTAACGGGGATTTCGAAAACTTTCAGGTCGGGAACTACGGCACAAATGAAAGCCTTATGCTAAATGGAAATCGGGCAAGGCGCATGGCAATCGGCCCCGCTCATGTTCGTCTGAAGGTTTCAGTGCGCGGTAGATTTGTTATCGAAATAGAAGTCCTAAATCAGCCGGCGAATAGCGATCTGTCATGGCTTCGATTGGTTGATGTTACAAAACTCGCTGCATTGCCAGATTCCGGTAGTGACAAATTACCGAAGCCAATTGTCCTTTTGACCGTGGACGAACTGAATCCCCAAAAAAATGCCACCTCCGAGCTCCACTGGGGAGAATAGTTGGATCCACAGATCGTTTCGACGGACCTATTCCGGTAGGATGATGCCAATCGTGCGACCACAGGCATGAATCACTCGACGATAAAGGTCTTTCGCAATCTGAAGATATTCATCGTGCGATGATGGATATTCATCGTCGGCTGGCGGATATCCGGCGCGGTCTGCCGAATATCCGGCGTGATACGATTCATATTCATAGTCCGTCGATGCTGACCCGTCCGCAGACGATGGTTGTCTGTCGCGCCACCGTTGATGTCCATCGTCGGACAACTGATATCCGTTGTTCCACGACGCACACCCATCGGCGCGCAACGGGTGGCCATGGTCGAATGATCGATATCCATCGGAGAACGATTCAGCCCTGTCGTGGGACCACGCATGCCAATCGTCAAACAACGGATTACCGGAAGCGTGCGACGGATATCCGTCGTCGCACCATGGATATCCGTCCCGAGGCGGTTTTTGACCGAAACCGGGATTTGCACAGGCTCGAAGGGCAATTTGCGCATGAAGAGCCCGCTGACACGCTTCGGCCTCCTCCTCTGACATCTGACATCTGACATCTGACTTCCGACCTCTGACTTCTGACTTCCGCTTCCGAGCCGGAGGCGTCAGGATGCGATTCAAATGAATCCGATAAATGATAATGCGCAGCAGCTGACCCAGTTGGTTTCCCTGTTCGTGGGGCAATTGCCGCTCCTGCTCATGAGTTTGCTGGGATGCGTCGTGATCATGGCGCGCAAGAATGAGGTCGGCGGCGCGGTGTCGTGGGCGCTCATGGGGTTTGGATTGTCGATCGTGCTTTGCGTCCTCATTCCAGTGGTGCAAACGCTGGTGCAGAAGTGGGTCGTGGGGAGCGGCGGAAGCATGGCGCAACGGGCCTCAATCTTTACCGTGCTGGCGCTGGTCTGGTCGATCCTGCGCGCGGTGAGCTACGGCTTATTGCTCATGGCAATCGTAGCGGGGCGCGGGAACGGGGCGAGGATCGCGAATGGATGATGGAAGATGGCGGGGAAGGAGTCTCGCAATTCTCTATCCTCTATCTTCTTCCTCGCTCAGCTCGGCGAGCAGCCGCTTGCCGATGCCGGGCAGTAACGTCTTATCGTCGGCGGCGCCGCGAGTGAAGACAATGACGATGAACTTCTTTCCGCTCGGCAGTTCGACGTAGTCGGCGTCGTGGCGGACTTCGCTGGTGTCGCCTTCTTTTGACCAGAGCTTCGCGCCTGGCGGGAGAGATTCGCCGAAGTAACCAACGACTTGGTTTTCCGTTTGGCGCGGCGGAGAAAGCGGGCGCTCGAGCAACGACATCATGGCGTCGCTGGCTTGCGCCGAAATGGCGTGACGTCGGACGATCCAGAGAAGGAGCGAGGCGATGGAGTTGGCGGAAGCGCGGTTGCGGTTCACTTTGTTTTCGCCGAGCGCCTGCATGTCGCGCCCGAAGGGGCCGAAGCTCCACGGTTTCATCATGGCGCTGATGTCGTAGCCGAGCGCGGCGAAGGAGCGGTTCAATTTCCGGCGGCGATCGAGGAAGTCATCGAGCGCTTTGCCTTCGAGCTCGGAGCCGCTGCAGGTGTCGGTGAGAATGTCCACGAGAAACGCCGCAGCGTCGTTATCGGAGACCTGAATCATTTCGCGCAACGCACGCTCGATCTCGGGAGTGAGTTTCCCCTGCCGATAGGTCTCGACCATGAAGAAGAGCTTGATGAGCGAGGCGGGATAGAAAGAAGCGTCGCCGTGGTAATCGGCACGGATGGGAGCGTCGGGTTTGATGAGATCGATGACGCTAAGGGCGAGATTGTCCGCGGTAAGGCGCGGGAAATCTTTTAACGACGCTTCCGCGGCGCGGTTGAGCTTCGCGCCTAGCTCGGCGTTAACCGGAACGGCTTTGAATTCGCGGAAATCGGCGGAGGCGGTAGCGACCGAAATCAAAATAAAAAGTGCAGCGAGAAAACGGAGCATTGATGGCAGTTATTCGTTATCGACTATTAGTTATTGGTTGGGCGGACAGAATCCAACCCCTAATAACTAACAACGAATAACTGATAACCGCGGTCGGCGCAGCCGAAGTCCCGCGTCAGCGAGTCCGTCCGCTTTGCTCGACGATGGCAGCGACATGTAGCTAAGTGATTCTCGCGCTGCTCTCGTCATCCCCGAAAACGAAGAAATAGCTGCCCGTCGGATGGACAGCCGCGTGATCTGGCGTTGGAACGATATATTCGCGCCCATCACTGATGCGAATAGTGAACGGGACGAATGGAGTGCTGTGCAAGAGTTCTCGGATACGGGGAATCATGTTGGGATTCTATCGTAATGCTGAAGCGATCTCAAGCGCGCTTGCTGGCGCAAGAAGAAGAACAAGAAGAAAGTGACGTGTGACATGTGACAAGAAGGGAAACTTTGCTGCCCTACCGTCTCAGTGACACGTCACTTGTCACATGTCACTTGCTCTGCGTCTGCAGTAACTTAATGGCGTCGCGGAGCTCGGCGGCGCGTTCGTAGAGTTCGCTGGCGATGGCGACTTCCATCTCACGCTGCATGATTTCGAGCTTCGAAAGCGGACGCTTCGATGCGACTTCTTCGAGCCATTCCTCGAGGAACGCGAGCTCGGAACTTTTCGCGGCGAGCTCGGGGAAGCTGGATTGATTGAAGAATTCCTGAATGGCATCGCGGCCGGCTTCGATCTCGCGCATGGCTTCTGCGAACTTGGCTTCGCCGAGAAGGATCGAGGCTTTGGCGCGCGTGTTCATCATGAGGACGTAGGGACGGAATTGCTGGAAGCTCCAGATCATTTCCTCGCGGTCGGCGTGCTCGGCCACGAAGGCGAACAGGTCGAGGTTGCGCTGGGTGTCGCGAATGACGCCGGGAAAGTCGTTGATCTGAAACAAGCTCAGGTAGCGGTGATAATACTGGATGCCTTCCTGTTGCAGATCGTTGCATTGCTCGGCGGAAAGCTCGTAGGTCTCGCCGCGCGCCTCGGCCCGCTCGGCCCGGCGCTGATGATAAGCCAGGAGCGACTCGCAGTTGTGCGGCCGCTGGCCATCGGGACGCCCGGCGATTTCCATCTGGAGCACGCCGAGGTCGATCCGGAGCTGCAATTTTTCCCGCCCGTCGAGGCCAATGATCTTGCGCACCTTGATGGCGCCCGGTTCATGCGGCCAGTCCCTGAGCAACGAATTGAGATCAAGACTCATGTTGTGAATAACGTTCGGAACGCGTGGGGTTGTTGTCAATCAAAGGAAAGTGACATGGGAGGAAGAAAGTGACGTGTGACATGTGACGTGTTCGGGAATTCAGACGCACCGAATCGACGAGGTATTCAGGGCATTGCAGATTTCGCTTGTCACATGTCACACGCCACTCGTCACTTTCCTTCGTGGAACAGGAGATCGATTCGTTCATTCGCTTTCTCGCGACGGAACGCGGTCTCTCGGATAACTACCAGCTCTCGACCCGGCGCTCACTGACGGAATTCGCGGATTGGTGCGCGAAGGCGAAGAAGATCACGGCGGTCCGCGAGGTGTCGCAGCCGGTGATCAGCGAATACCTGGCGGCGCGGAAAAAAGGAGGGCTCGCGGCGGCATCGATCAAATTGATCGTCGTGGCGCTAAAGATTTTTTTTCGGTTCCTCGCGAGCAAAGGCGCGATCGCGCGCGATCCGACGGAGACACTCACGCTGCCGCGGATCGAACGGTATTTGCCGGAGACGCTGAACGAATTGCAGGTCGAACGGTTGATCGAAAGCATCGACACGAAACACCCTCTGGGGTTGCGCGATCGCGCGATGATCGAGCTGCTGTATGCGAGCGGTCTGCGCATCTCCGAGCTGGCGAACGCGCGCCTGGAAAATTTCAACGCGGAAGAGCGGATCCTGCGCGTGACCGGCAAAGGAAATAAAATGCGGCTCGTGCCGGTAGGCACAAAAGCGTGCGGGGCGATCGCGGCCTATCTTTCGACAGAGCGACCGAAGCTGGTGAAACGCCGAACGAGCAGCGAGATTTTTTTGTCGAGCCGTGGGACGAAATTGTCGACGACGCGAATCTGGCAAGTCGTGAAAGCGCGGGCGAAGCATTCGGGATTGGAAACGAATGTTTATCCCCACCTGTTGCGGCACAGCTTTGCGACGCATTTATTGAGTAACGGCGCCGATCTGCGGATCATCCAGGAAATGCTCGGCCACGCCGACATTTCGACGACGCAGGTCTACACCCATGTCGACCAGCAGCGGCTCAAAGCCGTGCACCGAAAGTTTCATCCTCGGGCGTGAGCTGTAGTCGCGGCGCTCTGTCGCCGCGCAAGAGCGCAACAGAGAAGACGCGGCGACAGAGCGCCGCGGCTACAGCGCGAGTCCGCTAGCGATTTAGCTTTTCAGCGTTTCAGCGTTTAGACTGGCGCTCGCGAAAATGAGGAAATTTCAATTGTTGATCCTGGCCGCGGCGGTGGCGGCAGGCGCGATTTGGTGGGGATTTTACCGGACGCATCACACGTCGAGTCTCGGCGTGGCGTCGCTCTTGCCGAAGGACACGCTCGCCCTGGTCCACCTGCCGGATTTTAATCGGTCCCGCGGCGACTGGCATCGGACGGATCTGTATCAACTTTGGCAGGAACCTTCCGTCCAGGAGTTCCTCCAGAAGCCGCGAGCGAATCTCCAGGCGAACGGACGCATCAGCCAGACGGTGGACGAAATTTCATCGCTCGAAATGAAGGACGCGTTCTTCGCGGTGATCTCGATCGAATCCAGCACCTGGAAATGGGACGGCGGATTTCGTTGCAGCGGCGACAATGAGAAAGCGGCGAAGCTGGTGGAAGATTGGCGGATGAGGATGCTCGGCGGCGGTCGCGACACGAACCACGAGATCATCGATTACCAGGGCCGCCAGATCCACAATGACAGTGCGGGGATCGTGCAGGTTTGGACTGTCTGGGCGGGGCCGTGGTTCTTCTTCGCCAACGACATCGCGAATCTCAAGACGCTGCTCGATCGCGCTGACGGCCGGGTAAAGGATCCGGCCACGGCGCTATCAGCCGACGAAACTTTTCTTGGTGGCTCAAAACATATGCCGGCGAGTTATTCGGCCCTGGTTTTTGCGCGGGTGGCGCAATTCGCCGAGAAGATTTCGTCGGCCGAGGAATCCGATGCGTCCGACAAATTGTCGATGGTCCGCCAGATCCGGAGCTTCGGCGTAGCGATGGCGTTCGACGGCGGCCGGATGCGCGACACGGTTTTTGTCGGCATGCCGAGAGCGGCCGATCTGGCGAACCTCACGCGCGGGTCGCTTTCAATCGCGAGCAAGGACACGTTTTTGTACGCGGCGAGCATTGTGGATTGGCGCAAGGAGATGGAGCCCGGATGGCAGTCGCCGGCGCTCGGCTGGCTGAGCGGTCTGCATAAGATCATCGATTCTCTTGGGGCGAATGGGATCACGCTCGAGGAATGGAAAAGCGCGTTCGGATCGGAGGTAGCGTTGATCGCGAGCTGGCCAGCGAATTCGCAATGGCCATCAGTCGTGGCGGCAACGGCGGTCAACGATCCCGCGAAGGCGAACAATATCGTGAATACCATCACTTCTTCACCGAGCGACGACCTCGAGTGGTCGCGGCGGGAAAAAGATGGCGTCCATTATTATTCCAGCAGTTCGGGGCTGCCGCTTTTTTCCTTTTCGCCGACGATCGGTTTGTCCGATCGCATGCTGGTGATCGGACTGGACAGTGGCTCCGTGGAAGCGGCGATGAAACACAGCGCCAACGGATCGTCGGAGCTCGCGGCCACCAGAAATTACCAAAACGCCGATCGTGCCGTGGCAACACCGCAGCAAGCGTTTGTTTATCTGGATCCGGCGCTGATTTATGCGCGGTTCGACACGTCGCTACGGCCGTTGCTCGCAATGGGGGCCGCGTTTTTGCCGGCACTTTCCGACACCGTCGACGTCAGTAAACTTCCGCCGGCGGAAATTGTGGCGCGGCACCTCAGTCCGACCGTGATGTCGCAAAGTTATCGCGGCGATGGTTACGTTGCGGAATCGCTCGGATCTGTTCCGTTTTATCAAACGGTGCTCGGAGCAGTCAGCGCCGGCGTAATCGCCTCGACGTTTAGTCATTCACAAGAACAAGGTGCGTCGCCGCTTAGCTTTCCGACGCCGTCTCCGGTTCCAAGTCCCAGCGGTTCGCCAAAATAGGCGCTTCTTAGCCATAAATAGCTGAAAATCAGGGCCTAAACACAGGTAAAGACCTGCCCCGAGAAATCTGCTGCGGAACAGCCGGAATGTGGTATCATTGCCGCCCTATGGCTATTCTCAAGAAAAACGCATTTTCCCGTCGAGTTCCCGATCTTGTGACCGAAGAACTGGTTGCGGTGCTCTCCCGCCGTGCATCTTTCGAGTTCAAGCAACTCTTTGATATTGTGCACGAAAATCTGCGGGCGCGGAATGCGGCCAGCGGCGGCGAGGAGATGCTGCGCCTCCGTGCTTACGAAAAACTTCAGAATTTGGTGGCCCGCGGAGCGGTGCGCAAGACCGGCAAGAAATACAAAGGCCTGCCGTCCGCGCTCGCCCAGGCGATCGCGCCGCAGAACGGACATATTTCCGCCGCGGCCGCTGCTGCTGCCAGTGCGCGCAACGCGGCCATCGCGCGCGCGACTGCCGCTGCTGCGAAATAACGTCCCGCTATTGCCTACGATCCGATAAGGATCTGTATGCTTCGCGATTATTTGCCACTCCTGCTCCAAATCGGAGTAGCGATCGGGTTCGCTGTCTCGGCGTTGCTCGTAAGCGTGTTGCTCGGCAAGACCGGCCGGCGGACGCGCGTGAAAGACACTGCCTACGAGTGCGGCATGGTGGCGCAGGGTGAAGCGCAGCCGCGTTTCAGCGTGAAGTTTTACCTGGTCGCGATGCTTTTCATCCTGTTCGACCTCGAGATCGTGTTCATGTATCCGTGGGCGGTCGTTTACCGGGAGATGATCGCGGAGAGCAAACTCATCCTCTGGAGCATGCTGAGTTTCATCACGATCCTGATGGTCGGCTACGTTTACGCGTTGAAGAAGGGCGCGCTCGACTGGAAAAAATAGCCGGAAATTCGTGGCGACGGCCTGCCGTCACGCCGTGAGAAAGACAATCGGTCCTCCATCCGGCGCGAAGGCGTGCCGGCTCCAAATCCAGCTTGCACGGGACGATTCCCCGCCTAATTCTAAGCCCCCATGGTTCATCACATCACCCTGTTTAAACTGAAGCCGGAGGTGACCCCGGCTCGCATCGAAGAGATGATGATGAACACCCGGATGCAGCTCCTGAAAATTCCCGAGGTGCTCAGCATCAAGTGCGGGAAGCGGATCGAATCCGAAATGCCTTGGCCGTTTTTCATCGCGATCGATTTCGAGTCGATGGACAAATACGAGATTTTTAAGGAAGACTCGATCCACGTGAAATTCATGGAGGAAGTGATCAAGCCGAACACGGCCGATTCGCTTCCGCTCTTTTTCGAGATGGACCCGGGCAAGGACGTCCGGTTCTCGTAAGCAACGCTCGTTGCACCTTTGCGCGCCGAGAGACGCGCCGCTACACTGGCCGCGATGCGGCTTGGCTATCTCTATTCGCGTTACCCTGTGCTCTCGCAAACATTTTGCGACATGGAGATGCTCGAGCTGGAGCGGCGCGGGTTCGAGCTGGTAGTCGGGTCGATTCATCCCCCGCTCACGAGCATCCGGCATCCGCACACGCGCGCGCTCAAGGCACCGGTGCATTACGCGCCGCCGGCGCCCATTGTGCGGCTATGGGAGGAGAAAGCACGGAAGGAAAATCGCTGGCCGCACGAGCTCGTCGACGCGCACGAGCGAAAATACGGCACAGAAGTGAAGGCACCGACTCGGGCGCGAAACGCGAGCTATTTCGCGGAGCTTTTCCGACGCGAAGGCGTGGACCATTTTCATGTGCATTTCGCGAATCGCGCCGCGCACACGGCGTTGTTCCTGAAGGCGATGTCGGGAATTCCATTCAGCGTCACAGCGCACGGCCAGGATTTCATGGCCGATCTTGGGAACGACGATTTGCTCTGCGAAATCTGCGACGCCGCGGAATTCGTGGCCGTCGAGACGGAATACAGCCGGGGGCTGATGCAGGCGCGCTGCCCGAACGCGGCCCAAAAGATCCACCGAGTCTACAACGGTATGGACCTTACAAATTTTATCGGGGCAAGCGCCAAACCCGCCACGACCGGGCCGATCGAAATCCTGAGCGTCGGACGGTTGGTCGCTTTCAAGGGTTTCGAGTACCTAATCGAGGCGTGCGAGCAACTGCGCCAGCGCAACATCCTGTTTCACTGCGAAATTATCGGCGACGGTCCGTTGCGGGAAAAACTCCGGCACAATATCGCTGAGCTGCGGCTCGACGGCCGCGTCACGTTGTCGGGGGCATTGCCGCAGGATTGCGTGCTGGAACGATTGCGCGGCTGCGACATTTTCGCGCTCGCCTCGACGACGGACGATAAGGGCGCGAGCGATATTTTCCCGACCGTGATCCAGGAAGCGATGGCGTCGGCCCGGCCGGTTGTCTCGACGACGATCGCCGGGATTCCAGAGACAGTTATCGACAAGGAGACCGGCTTGCTTGTTCCGGCGGGTGAAAGCGGGCTCGTTGCGGACGCACTCGAAATGCTGTGCCGCGATGGCGAACTTCGGGCGCGCTACGGCGCGGCGGGCCGGGCGCGGGTGGAACAACATTTTCAAGTGGAGACGACGGTTGAGCCGCTCGTTCAATTGCTGCCGAAGGGAAAAGCTTCCACGACGAGCGTTGCGAAATCAGACGCGCGAATCGCCTACCTCATCGATCAGTGGCCGGATGAATCGTTACCGGCCTTGGAGACCGAACTACGCGAAGTGGCGAATCGGGTGAGCGAAATGCAGCCGTTCGTCTGTGATTTTCGCGACGAGCAACGGCTTTCAAGCGATCAGAAGCGGCTCGCGCTTGACCTCGAATTTTTGCCGGACGCGATGGCCATCGAAGCGGAATGGCAGGCAAACCGCGAGCTCGTCCTCGCCTTGGAAGACAATCGCGCGAATGAATCGCATCGCGTGCCCGTCGACTTGTTTCTGCGCCAGGCGCGGTTCGCCGTGACGTTGCGCCGGATTTTTACGCAACGAAAGATTTGCCACATGCACGCCACCAGTTCGCGCGCGTTGGTTTGCGGCGTCTTGTTGAAGAAAATTCTTGGCGTCAGTCTGAGTGCGTCGATCGAAGCAAAACCGGTGCTTTCCCGAGAAGCGTTCGAGAGTGCGCTTGAGCATGCGGTCGGCGGTCGGATCGCCGATCGGAAATTGAGCGAACAAATCGGCGCGCCGTTCTTCTTCGATCGCCCGGCGTCGAACAGCGCAATTGTTCGCGGGCTTCGCTGGTTGAAGCCGGTGAGCAGGATCGATTTGACGCGGCCGTCCAGTTTCTGGCAGGAATGGGTCAACCGGCTGAACCATTGGAGCGCGCCGTGACGCTTCTTTTCTTATGAACAAAAAAGCGATCCTTCTCGCCGGCGGCGCCGGGACGCGGCTTTACCCGCTCACCAAGATCGTCTGCAAACAACTGCTGCCGGTTTACGACAAGCCGATGATTTGCTATCCGCTCGCGACCCTCATGCTCGGCGGATTACGCGACGTGCTGATCATTTCCACGCCGAAAGATCTGCCGATGCTCGAGGATTATCTTGGCGACGGCTCGCGGCTTGGGATTCGCATCGAGTACGCCGCGCAACCGAAACCGGAAGGAATCGCGCAGGCGTTTTTGATCGGCGCCGATTTTCTCGGCGGTTCCGGCGCGTCGCTTATTCTGGGCGACAATATTTTCTACGGGAACCTCGATTTCTATCGCGAGGCCCTCACGATCGAGAGTGGCGCGTGCATTTTCGGCTATCAGGTGCGCGATCCCGAGCGTTACGGCGTGGTCGAGTTTGGCCCAGACGGGCGCGCGCTCAGTCTCGAGGAAAAACCGAAACAACCGAAGAGCAACTTCGCGATCCCGGGACTCTATGTTTACGACAACCGCGTGGTCGAATTCTGTCGCCAACTAAAACCATCGGCGCGCGGCGAATTGGAGATCACCGATCTGAATCTCGTTTACCTGAAGCGAAATGAGTTGCACGTGAAGCCACTCGGCCGCGGGATGGCGTGGCTCGACACCGGCACGCAAACCAGCCTGCTCGAAGCGGGAAATTACATCGCGACGATCGAACATCGGCAGGGACTTAAGATCGCCTGTCTCGAAGAAGTCGCGTTCCGAATGAACTTCATCGATCAGGCTGAACTCGAGCGGCTGATCGATGGCTTGCCGAAAGGAGAATATCGCGAATACCTGCGGATGGTTAGCGCGGAAGGCGCAGGTGCGCATCACCCCGAGCCCAAAGTGTGATTACTTGGGCTGTTCGCGCAGCAGATGATTCGTATCGGCGAGTAATTTCGTGACGCCATCCGGCGCGAGCGCGTCGTAATAACCACGGATCGAGCCGCGGCGGTCCACCAGCACAAAACGCGTGCTGTGAACGGGACCGCTCTCAGGAGTTTCGCCATCGGAAATCCCGAGCTTAAATCCATCACGGGAAATCGAGGCGATCGCCTCGCGTGCGCCGGTGAGAAAATCCCAGCGGAACGGTTCCTTCCGCAACTTGTCGGCATACGTGCGCAAAACTGGCGGCGTGTCGGTTTCGGGATCGACGCTGAACGAAACGAAATGGACGTCGCTTTTCTCGAGCGGCTTTTGCAATTCGCTCATCCGGGTACTGATGATCGGACACGGACCACGACAAGTGGTGAAGATGAAATCCGCGATCCAGATTTTTCCAGCTAACTGCTGGGAGCCGAACGGCTGCGAGTCCTGGTTTACGAGATCAAAACTTGGAACGGTGCCATACGAAGGCAGCGGCCGGTTGGAGAGCGCGTTCACCTGCACCTGCCGCAACCAGAATAGGACGGCGGCAGTAACGAGCGGAATCAGAATGAGCGTGATCTTCCAGGCCGTTCCGCTTTTCGGCGGCGGCGTTCGCACAGCCACGGACGCGGTTTCCGTTTTCATATCTTGGTAAAAACAAGCGCGCCGAGGAGCATCGGCAAGTAGGCAATCGAGGTCAGGAAAAGCCGGCGCGCATCGATCGTTTGTTGGGTCCGAAGAAAACGCATCGCGACGAAAATGAACGCGCCGTTTAGAACCAACTCGATCGCGAGATAAATCGGACTCACCAGGCCGAGAAACTGCGGGATTCCCGAAATGAAAAGAAGCAGAAAACAAAACAGAACACTCTGGCTCGCGCTGCGGGCTCCGGTTTTGTCGTCTTTCGAAATCATTTCAAACCCGGCGCGCGCGTAATCTTCGCGATACATCCAGGCGATGGCGAAGAAGTGCGGCATTTGCCAGAAAAATAGAATCGCGAACAGACTCCAGCCGCCGATGTCCGCGCGGCCGGTCGCCGCGGCCCAGCCGACAACGGGCGGCAACGCGCCGGGAATCGCGCCGACCAGCGTGTTGAAAGTGCTGATCCGTTTCAGCGGCGTGTAGGCGAAGATGTAGATCACGATCGTCGCGGCGGCGAGAAGAGCGCTCAACGAGTTGCAGATGAGATTCAAATAAATGATTCCGGAGACGGAAAGGATGCAGCCGAGAACAACGGCGTCACGCGGCGACATGCGCCCGGCCGGGATCGGGCGTGAGCGAGTGCGATGCATGAGTGCGTCGAGGCGGCGTTCCCACCATTGGTTTAACGCCGCAGCGCCTGCCGCGGCGAGCGCGGTGCCAAACACCGCATGGAAAAGTCCCGCGAAATTCAACGGCCCGGTTGCGCCTAGGTAATAACCAACGGCCGTCGTCAGAAGGACGAGCAGAGTCAGACGTGCTTTGACGAGCTCGGCGAAGTCCGAAACAAAACGCCTCGGAATCGCGCTCTCGATTTCCGCCGGAACAGCTGCGCTTTTCATGACACGGGAATTTCCACCGAAACGGACGAATGGCGAGGCGAACCAGCGGGATTCGATCCCCGCAAGAGACGTAGGCAGACCGCGCAAAGCGCCACGCCGAACGCGAACATGGTTGCGCCGACCGCGACGTGCGTCGTCGCGACATCGGCTGCTTTATTGCTCCAAATTACCCACGCGCCCAGCGTGATCTGGCAGGCGAGAAGAAGAAACCAGGAATCGGTGAATCGTGAAAGCAGGCCCGCTTCAGGTGCGGTTTTGCGCGCCAGAACCATCGATGCGATTACGCCAACGGCGATAAGCACCGCGACGAAGCGATGGGTCAGCTGCAACCAAATCTGGAACGCGGTCACGTCCGATAACGCTCGCGCGTCGCGCCATGAATTGATTTCCACCAGCCGTGCCGGCGACGTGTCGGGGATTACCTCACCGTAGGCCAGCGGAAAATCGAGGATCGATAGATCGCGATGCTGATGGCGCATCGTCGCGCCAAGGCCAAGCTGAATGTAAATCAGAATCGTTGTGGCAATCACGACGCGAACAAAGGTTCGAATCGCGGGAACGTTTGTTTCGCGAACGCGATTCCATAATCGCGACGTCGCCAAGGTGATCAGGATCAAGAGCCCGAGAAACGCCTGGGCGAGAAGCGCGTGGAAAATTCCGATTTCATCTTTCAACAATGTTACGCGCAAACCGCCGAGAACGCCTTGCAGAATGACAGCGCCAAGCGCGGCGAAGCCGAGATTGCGCATCCAACGCCGACGGTCGGCGCGCCAAATCCAGATCGCGAGAATGATCGTCAGAAATCCGACGGTCGACGCAATGAGTCGATGAGTGTGCTCAAACAAAATGCCGCCGACCCATTTCGAAACGGGAAAGAGAAACATGTTGTAGCCGAATGTGGTCGGCCAATCGGGCACGGCGAGTCCGACGCCTTTGCTCGTGACCATGCCACCGCTGCAAATCAGCAGAAGCGTCGCGATCGACGTGAACCAGGCGAAGCGATGCAGCCACCCGTAACCGCGATCGGTGATGGCGGCGGGAGCAACGTCAGGTTCGCGAGAAGACATCGAACCAACTTTGGCCGGGATCACCGATCCCGGCTACAATTCAATGGTGCTCGGGCGCGCTCGGACTGGGACTCGCAGCCTGCGGCGGTTCGCCGGGCGGGCGTTCAGCTGCCGGCGGCGCACTGGCGGGCGCGGCGAGCGACGCCTGTTCTTTCAACCAGTCCTGATACGCGGCCGGTTCATCGACCACCAGTTGTCCTTTCATGCTGTAATGCCCGAGCCCGCAAAGCTGGCCGCACACGACTTCGAATTCACCGGTCTTGATCGGCTTGAACCACATCGGAATGACCGAGCCCGGAATCGCATCCTGCGCGATGCGCATCGAGGGCAACGCGAAATTGTGGATCACGTCCTTGGAAGAAAGCTCGATGATCACGGCACGATCTTTCGGCACGTGCAGGGTTCCGGTCACGACGAGATCGTCTTTCGCCGCCGGATCCGATTGATCGAGCCCGAGCGGATTGGAGTTTGAAACCAGCTCGATGTTGCGGTGTCCGAAAACGCCATCCGGTCCGGGCAAATGAAAGTTCCAGTTAAACTGCTGGCCGACGGCGTGGACGATGATCGCATCCTTGTCGTCAGGGAACGAATTGACGCGCTTCGCCCAAAGTGGAATCGCGAAACCGATCAGCATCACCGCTTCGATCAAGACGACGGCGAATTCGAGGTGGGTCGAGATTGCGCTCTTCACGCCTTCGTGATCGGCCACCGGATGTTTGCTCCGGCGAAAACGGAGAAGCACGTAAACAAAAAACGCCGACCAGCCGACAAAAAGCGCGGCCATGAACCAATGAGCGAACTCGATGATGTGATCGATCTGGAAGCCGTGCTCCGAAGCGTTCGGCGGCAGGCCGATCAACTCGTTGATGAGCGCGAGGCTATTCATAAGGCTTTAAGTCCTCGTCGGTCAGCTGCTGATGCGGCTCGAGCGGCGTGTGCGCGTGTTTCCAAAGATGGAAACTGAACGCGCCGACTCCGCCCATGACCGACATGATGAGACCCATCATCACCCAAATCGCGGCGGCCATGTGTTCGGTGGTTTTGGAATCCGGCGCGGTGAAACATTGCGAACAGGCGAGCGCCTGGCCGATCGGCGTGCCGAGAAACAGAGCGATGGCGAGAATGATGCGCGCTTTCATGTGATGATGCGGAGCCGTTTCATTTTTCGCCAAAACCAGATGCCGTAAATGATCAAGGCAGCCGCGGCGATGAATGCGCAGATCGCCCCGACCCGAAACGCCGGCGCGCCGTGGATCGAATCAACCCAAAGACACCAAGCGCCGGACCCGAGCGCGAGCAGTGTCGAGAACGTAATGAAAACGATATGGAAACCTTTGAGCGACATTAGCGGGTGACCGGATCGTACCAGGCGAGATAGGTGAGGAAGAAAAGTCCGAGAACGAAAAACGCCGTGAAAACGAGAATGCGGTAGATGAGGCGTTTCTCGTTCGAGAGGTGCATAAAAATCGCAGCGACGAGCGCGGCTTTGAAAGTCGCGACCAGCATGGCGACGGCGACGTTCGCCTTCATCGTCCCGAAGTTCACATAGGACAAAAAGACGGTGATGGCAGTGAACGTGATCAACGTCGCGCCGACCAGAAGATATTTGCGGACGTGTTTCGCGACGTTGTGCGCAGCGTGATCGTCCGGGGCGGCGTGTCCGTCAGCGGCAACCATTTCTTCGTGTTCGTTCATGATTTAGAGCAGGTAGAAAAGCGGAAAGACGAAAATCCATACGAGATCGACGAAGTGCCAGAAGAGGCCGGCGACTTCGACGCGGTTGGCGAGGTGCTCGGGATTTCGTTTGTAAAGTCTCTTACTGACCGGCAGCCACATGTAGATGAACACGAGCACGCCGCCGAGGACGTGGGCGCCGTGCAGGCCCGTGATGGTGAAATAGCTCGCGAAATACGCGCTGTGCCATGGACCAAACGACGAGATGCGCTCGACATCCTCCTTCTCGATTTTCGCGATTTTTTCTGTGTGCGGAACGTAGAGAAAGTGCGGCCGATCCATGTTTGGATTGGTTGGATCGGCGTTCACCGGGTCCATCGCGATCTCGTACTCTTTCGCGTTCGGATCGTTGATCGCCTCCTTGTTTTCAAGGTGGCCGCTGATCTCCAGGCGCGGCGCCAACCCGCGTTCCGCGAGGTGATGGTTGCCGAGATACTGCTCGTACTTTTCAAGCTTGTCCGGTTTAATGAACGCGCCGAAGTGCTCGAATTTCTGCGGCCATTCGTAAGCGAGTTTCACCACCAGGAAGATCACGCCGCACAAGATCGTGACCAGCATGTACCACCAGTAGGCGCGATAGCGGCGCATCTTCAGCGCGGCCCACGCGAGCACGACGGTGACCGATGACGCGATCAGGATCGCGGTGTTCATCGTGCCCACGGGAACGTTGAGCAGGCCGTGGGGCCATTCGCCGGGGTTGGCGTCAAGCCGGAGGAAAACGTAAGCGGAGAAAAGTCCGCCGAAGAGCATCACTTCCGAAGCGAGGAACAACCAGATGCCGACCTTCGCGTTCCAAAGGCCGGTGTCGGGCCGCGCCGTTACAGTGTAAGGAATTTCCATGGCGCGTTAGTGCACTCCGGCGGCAGCCGCGGCTTCGTAGGCTTTGCGATCGCTGTCGGTCAGCGGTTCGGTTTGCATCGTGAAGTCCGTTTCGCGGCCCGGCAGGCTGTACTCGTACGGCCCGCGATAGACCGTCGGCGCAGTCGTGAAATTTCCGTGCGGCGGCGGCGAGGGCGCGGTCCATTCCAGCGTCGTCGCGTGCCAGGGATTGATGTCGACTTTCTCGCCACGCTTCATGCTCCAGAAGAAATTGATGATGAATGGAATTTGGGCGAGGCCCATCGTCCAGGCGGCGATCGAGATCGGCGTGTTCCATTCGAAGCCGCTCAAGCCCCATACTTTTTCGCCGGCAAGATTCCAGCCCTGCCCGCCATCGTACCAGCGCCGGTGCATGCCGAGCATTCCCTGGAGGAACATCGGCAAAAAGATGATGTTCATGCAAATCAACGACGGCCAGAAATGGACCTTGCCCCAGAACTCGTTCATACGGCGGCCGGTCGCTTTCGGGAACCAGAAATAGATTCCGGCGAACACGGCGAAGATCGTGCCTGGCGCGACGATGTAATGGAAATGCGCGATGACGTAATAGGTGTCGTGCAGGTAAAGATCGGCGGAATTAAACGCGAGCGGAATGCCGGTCAGTCCGCCGATGCCGAACATCGGGAGGAACGCAGTCGCGAAAAGCATCGGTGTGTTGAACCGGATCGAACCGCCCCAGAGCGAAATAAAGAACGCGCTCAGGATGATGACCGACGGGATCGAGATGATCATCGTAGTTGTCTGGAAAAACGCGCTGACGACCGAGCCCATGCCGGTGAGCCACATGTGGTGGGCCCAAACGATGAAGGAAAGGAACCCGAGAACGAGCGCGGCGAAAACGAGCGACTTGTAACCCCAGAGCGGTTTGCGCGTGTTGTTCGCGATGACCTCCGCGACGATGCCCATGCCGGGAAGAATGAGCACGTAAACTTCCGGGTGCCCGAGGAACCAGAACAAATGTTGCCAGAGCAGCGGGCTGCCGCCGCCGCTGACGTGCAACGGCGTGCCATTCACCACGAGGCCACTCGGCATGAAGAAGCTCGTGCCAGCGACGCGGTCCATCAGCTGCATAACTACGGCTGATTCAAGGGGCGGGAACGCGAGCA
>Ga0307470_10000197_pt1 | contig 40247 bp, 31 predicted proteins | sample atmos_gasesAM3C__FD_204565 | JGI IMG/M metagenome (GOLD analysis project Ga0307470, IMG submission 204565) | Hardwood forest soil microbial communities from Morgan-Monroe State Forest, Indiana, United States - atmos_gasesAM3C_05 | ecosystem: Environmental > Terrestrial > Soil > Temperate forest... | reverse complement strand
CGTGCGGACAGGAAGAGCCGCAATGCGGTCAACTCGCGCCGCACGTGCGGACAGGAAGAGCCGCAATGCGGTCAACTCGCGCCGCACGTGCGGACAGGAAGCCGCAATGCGGTCAACTCGGGCCGCACGTGCGGACAGGAAGGGCCGCAATGCGGTCAGCTCGCGCCGCACGTGCGGACAGGAAGGGCCGCAATGCGGTCAACTCGCACCGCACGTCCGGCCGTGAAACCCTCAATGCGGTCACCTCGGTGCGCCGGTGCGCGCGCATATGGCGGCAGCGTTACACCCCGGTCTGTCCCAGCAGTGCCCTTGACAAGCCTCTCAACCGGACTTAACTTTTGCTGCAAAGTCGAAGAGCGTAAGATCTCCGGCTTTGGCGGCTGTCGGCGGTACGGGGGGTGCTGGATAGCACACGATCATGCCTGTACCGGCGCGGGAGTTGAGCTTGCTCCTCCTGCCGCGGGCACCCGAGGTGTGTACACGCCTCGGGCAAACATCAACCGGAAGAATCGGCGCGTGGCCGCGACTTCCAGCCGGTGGCCGCTCGCACTTGTCGACGAGTCGTGACGTCACCTCCGGCCTTTTCGCACGCATAAGGAAGCTATGTCATGAGTACTACCGTCAATAACACCGCTGTTGCACCAAGCCCTGATCCGGCCAGGCTGGCCCCCGAAGAGGTGATCACGCAGTTGCGCGCCATCGGGTCGCTGATCGACAACCTCGTGCCGTTGTCGAAGGAGCAACGCGCGCTGCTCAAAAAGCGTCTCCGGAGACAGCCGAGGACCATCGTCGAGGCGTCGATCAACGTCATCGGCGTGCTCGACAACGTATCGCAAGCGATCGGAGAGCCGCTCGACGAAGTCCGTCAGTTGCAGGACGACTCGCTCCGCTGGGACGCCGCGGTCGACGAGGCGCGCGCGTTCCTGAACGGCCTCGAGGGAGCAGCCCTCATTCGCCGTCAACGGCTCGCGCTCATCGCCGGGCAGGCGTACACGATCGGGACCCAGCTCGCCAAGGACCCGGCAAAGGCTGTGCTCGTGCCGCACGTCGAGGAAGTCAAACGGCTGAAAGGCGTCGCGCGTCGCAAGAAGACGGCGCAAGCGCCACCAACGCCGGCGCCAGCGACGCCGCCACCCACCAACTAACCTGCTTTTCTCACGTTTTTATCGCAACCTCTCCAATCGAGCGCCTTCTCCCCCGCGCTTCTTGTGGGGGAGAAGGCTGTATGAACCTGATACATAGGTAACACATCGGCCCGGGGACATAGGTAACAGTCGGGAGCCGGTTCAGAGGCATCGAGGAGACCACGATGCCTTGGAAGGCGACGAGTGTGACCGAACAAAGAGCGAAGTTCATGCTGGACTACAACCTACGGGTACGAACCGGACTGATGACGATGCGGGCGTTGTGTGCCGAGCATGGAGTGAGTCGAAAGACGGGCTACAAGATCATTGCGCGGCACGAGGAGAGTGGCTGGCCAGGGCTGGCCGATCACTCGCGCGCGCCCCTCGACGGCAAGCACTGGGCCAGTCCGGAGACGATCTCCGCCGTGCTTGATGTTCGTCTTGATTATGAGTGGGGTGCTCGAAAGATCCTGTCGTATCTGCACGACCTCGAGCCCGACCGGCAGTGGCCCGTAGCCAGTGTGGTTCACGAATGGATCAAGCGAGCGGGGTTGATCGTGCCGCACCATCGAGCCCGGCGTTTCCAGCATCCGGGAAAGCCGCCGGCATTGCTGATCGAACGCCCCAACCAGCAATGGAGCACCGACTTCAAAGGACACTTCCGAACCAAAGATCGCCGCTATTGTTATCCCCTGACGGTGGCCGACTCGTTCAGCCGCTACATCATCGGTGTCAAGGCTCTGATGTCGACCTCGTTCGAACTTTCCTGGCCCGTGTTCGAGAGGCTCTTCCGCGAATACGGGTTACCCGATGCCATGCTGTCCGACAACGGGACGCCGTTCTCGTCCAACTCGGTCAAGCGGCTCTCGAAGTTGTCGGTGCGTTGGATCCGCCTGGGCATTGAGCCGCGGCTGATCCAACCCGGTAAGCCGCAGCAGAACGGCTGCCTCGAACGCATGCATCGAGATCTCAAGCGAGAGGCGTGCGCCCAGCCTGCAGAAGACTGTCGCCGCCAACAGTTTCCGTTCGACAGGTTCGTCGATCGGTACAACCACATTCGTCCGCACGAAGCTCTTGGCCAGACACCACCTGCGCGAAGCTACGAGCGTTCCTCACGCCAGTACCCCAAGCGACTACCGGAGATCGAGTATCCCAGCAACTGCCAGGTCCGACGCGTTCGAAGCAGCGGCGACATCATGTGGAAAGGGCAGTGGTTCTTTCTGAGCGAGGCACTCGTCGGCGAGCACATCGCCTTCGAGGCCATCGACGACAGCTGCTCGATCCTTCGCTTCGGCAAGCTCGAGCTCGGGTACTACTCCGAGCGCGACCGCCGACTCCACCTTGACCGAGTCAGACCTGCCGCGCCGGCCCCCGCGGCCGACGAACAGCCAGCCAAAGAATAGCCCTCCCGGTCCAGCCGGCTGATCCAGCCGGCTGATTCGCGCTCCTTGATCGATGCCCCCCGCCCGAGGACCGGGCTATGGAAGCTGACGTCCTATGGAAAGCCGCGATGAGGCCGCGCCTTCCCACAGGACTTGGAAAACGCCCCCCAACCACCACCCGCGTTTCCCACAGCTCCCACAGCCCCTGCCGCTAGAGAAAGAGAAAAACAAGGGGACCAAAAACCAAAACCGTTCATCAAGACTGTTACCTATGTCCCCGGGCCAACGTGTTACCTATGTTCCAGGTTGCACAGGCGAAGCCGGATGAGGGGGCGTTCCAACGAGCTCGCCATCTGCGCATGTGTCTCGTTTTCAGGTAGTTCGGACGTGGCGCGTGGTTGGGTCGCGCCGCGCATTTACGCCCCCCTCATCCGGCTTCGCCACCTTCTCCCCCCGCAAAAAGCGCGGGGGAGAAGGCGCTCGATGGGAAAGCACTCCCAAAGAAAGGAAGAGGTGTAGCAAGGAGGGACACGCAAAGCCCCTCCAGCGCCGGCGCCAGCGACGCCGCCACCCACCCAGTAGCCTGCTTCTCTCACGTTTTTATCGCAACCTCTCCAATCGAGCGCCTTCTCCCCCCGCAAAAAGCGCGGGGGGAGAAGGCGCTCGATGGGAAAGCGCTCTTAAAGAAAGGAAGAGGTGTAGCGAGGAGGGACACGCAAAGCCCCTTCGGCGCCGGCGCCAGCGACGCCGCCACCCACCCAGTAGCCTGCTTTTCTCACGTTTTTATCGCAACCTCTCCAATCGAGCGCCTTCTCCCCCACGCTTCTTGTGGGGGAGAAGGTGGCGAAGCCGGATGAGGGGGCGTTCCAACGAGCTCCCGTCTGCGCATGTGTCTCGTTTTCAAGTAGTTCGGACGGGGCGCGGTTGGGTCGCCCCGCGCAGCTTTCTGAAGCGACGTAGCGCGAAATCGAGCCCCGCCGCTGCGAGCGCCAGCTCGTAGGGCAGCACCGGCAGCCAGTAGCGATACTCAATCCACATCGGGAGATGGACGAGGAGCGTCGCGATCACGAACAAGGCGCAGAGCAACATCGCCGGACTGCTGGCGGCGCGCGCGAGGCCCAACGCGGCGGCGGCGAGCGGCAGCAACGAGAAGACGATCAGGAGTGTTGCCAACAGTGTTGCTGTGCCGAACTTGCGCTCTGCGACGACCTCGCCAATCGTCTGATTGATGCCGATCGCTCCGCCGAACGTGCTGATGAAGAGGTGCGGATAGGTGCGGATCCTCGACATCAGGTACGCCCGAGGATTGGCTTCGATGTTCCGCATGGCCTGCTTCAGGCCGAGCTCATTCAGATCGACGACCTCGGCGGACGTGCGCGCGGCTGCAAGACGCTGCCCGTAAGGATCGTTCTCGAGCGCCCGCCACACGGCCTTCTGATCGTTCTGATCCCAGTCCCAACGTGTCGGGAGGTACCAGTTGCAGATCCCGGCTGCCTGCGCGATGACGAGACGGCCGGTGACCGCCGTGCAGCGAATCGTCCACGGCAGGATCACGAGAGCGCACGTCGCCGCAAACGCTGCTGCGTGCAGGAGCACGCGCGGCCGCCTGCGCCACACGAGCAGCATCAGCACGGCGGAGCCGGCGTAGATCACGCCGAGCGGCCGGCAGAGGACGGACAGACCCATCACGATGCCGGCCAGCAGTGTGAGCACGTGTCGATCGGACTTCCGGCCGGCGACCACCAGCACCGCAGCGCAAGCGACAAGAAACGTGAAGAGCGTTTCGGTAAGCATCGTGGATGCCGCCGCTACGGCAGCCGGATGCAGCGCGTAGAGCACCGCCGCAGCGACGCGTGCACCTCTCATTGGAACGGCCGCGGTCAACAGGAGAATCGCTACGGCGACGGCGCTATCGAGCACGATTTGAACTGCTGCGATTCGGTACGGATGAACGGGGCCGCGACCGCTGACCAACGCCAGGAAGGCCGGATACGCCGCAGGCCGGCGCACGGTCGGGGTGAACGGCGCCGTGGTACTGAGGCTGAAGCCGTTGCCCGCGGCGACGTTGGATGCGATCGTCTCGTACTCAGAGGAATCGGGGCTTGAAACCGGACAGGCAATTGTCAGAAAGACGACGCGGACCACGAGAGCCAATGCGAACACCGCAAGGCGCAATGGAAGGTCGCTCGGAGACCACAGACCCTTTAACCACAGAGACACAGAGGTCGCAGAGTATGGCGTCAACTCTGTGTCCTCAGTATCTCTGAGCTTAAGTCTTTCCGACCGGCAACCAACTCCTCACTCGTAGCGCAGTGCGTCGATCGGATCGAGTCTCGCGGCTTTGCGTGCTGGGTAAAACCCGAAGAAGATGCCGACGAACGCGGCCACACCGAACGACAGAGCCACCGACGCGGTCGTGACGACGATAGGCCACTGCAGGAAGTGCTTGACGGCGAGCGATGCGCCGACGCCGAGGGCGATACCGAGAACGCCTCCGACGATGGCCAGCGTGACGGCCTCGAACAGGAACTGCAGCAGTACGTGACGCCCCTTGGCGCCGATGGCCATGCGGATCCCGATCTCGCGCGTACGCTCCGTGACCGACACCAGCATGATGTTCATGATGCCGATGCCGCCGACGAGCAGCGAGATCGCGGCGATGACGAGCAAGAGCAAGCGCAGGATGGCTGTCTGTTGCCCCGAGGCTTGCGCGATCTCTTCCTGTGAGCGCATCTGAAAGTCGGCGTCCCCTTTGGGAGGGATGCGATGCCGCTGGCGCAGAACGGCGTCGATCTGATTCTGCGCTTCCTCCACCTGACCGGCCGAAGCCGCGGAGAGCTGGATCATGTCGATCTTCGTCTTGCCGGAGAGGCGCTTCATGACGGTCGTGTAGGGGGCGATGATCGTATCGTCCTGGTCCTGCCCCATCATGTTGCCGCCCTTCTTGTCGAGGACTCCGAGAACCTTGAACGGCACGTTCTTGATGCGCACGATCTGGCCGACTGCTTCGCCGTTGGGGAAGAGGTTGTCGACGACGGTACTGCCGAGGACACAAACCTTCGACGCGCTCCTCACGTCCTGATCGCTGAAAAAGGTGCCCTGCGACACGTTCCATGAGCGGATGAGCGGGTAGTCTTCACTCACGCCTTGAATCGACGTTCCCCAGTTGAGCTCTCCGGCAACGACCTGCGCGGCGGCGCGCACGGTTGGTGACACGTAGGCGACTGCCGGGCATTCCGTCTTGATGGCTTCGGCGTCGTCGGCGGTGAGGGTGGAGTTGCCAGTGAACATGCGGGCGCCGCTCGACGTCGAGGCGCCGGGGAAGAGCATGATGTAGTTCGTGCCGAGGGAGTTGATCGTGTTCTCGACCGACTTGGTGGCGCCGTTCCCGATGGCCACGACCGCGATCACGCAGCCGACGCCGATGATGATGCCGAGCGCTGTGAGAAACGAGCGCATTTTGTTCCGCGAGATCGCCCGAAGACCGACCATCGTGATGTTGCTGATGCGCATGACGGAGCTTTTCATTGGGTTGCCTCCGCAACTGGTGCCGGTGCGACCGGCGGCGCGATCCCCCGAAGGTCGACGCGGCGCTGCTCGACCTTCTCATCGTGCTGAATCACGCCGTCGCGAACGGTGATGACGCGTCTGGCGTGCTGCGCGATGTCGGGCTCGTGGGTGATCAACACGACCGTCTTGCCGCTGTCGTTGAGTGATTGAAAGATGCCCATGATCTCTTCGGACGTACGCGAGTCGAGGTTGCCGGTCGGCTCGTCGGCGAGGAGCATGGCGGGGTTGGTGACGAGCGCGCGGGCGATGGCGACGCGCTGCTGCTGGCCGCCGGAGAGCTGCGACGGATGGTTGTGCTCGCGGCCCTTGAGTCCGACGCGATCGAGTGCGTCCATCGCTGCCTTGTGCCGTTCCTCGCGCGACCATCCGAGGTCGCCGTAGATCAACGGGAGCTCGACGTTCTCCGCCGCCGATGTGCGCGCCAGGAGATTGAAGCTCTGGAACACGAATCCGATTTTGGCGTTGCGGATGACGGCGCGTTCGTCGCGGTCGAGCGTGGATACGTCGATGCCATCGAGGTGATACGTGCCGGCGGTGGGCCGGTCGAGGCAGCCGAGAATGTTCATGAGCGTCGATTTACCGGAGCCGGAGGGCCCCATGACGGCGAGGAACTCCCCCTCGTCGACCTCGAGGTCGAGGCCCGCCAGCGCGTGTACCTCGACCTCGCCCATCGAATAGACCTTCCTCAGTCCGTGAATCTCAATGACCTTTTTCGGCACTACCGGCCACCTCTGCCGCCACCCGGCCGCGCGCCGCCGCCCATCGGGCCTGCGCTTCCGGGAGGTGCGTTCGTCTCGACCTTCGAAGTAGCCAGGCCGACGATGATCATGTCGCCAACCTTCAGGTCGCCGGAGACGACTTGTGTGTAGTGACCGTCGGTGATGCCGGTGCGGATCTCGACCGGCTTGAGCTTGCCGTCGGCATCCATCATGTAGACCGTTTGCGGACGCTTGCGCATCGGAGGAGCGCCGCCGAGGGCACCTGCCGCGCCTTGCATTCCGTGAGCGTGATTTCCCCAACGCGCGGCACGTTCTTCCGGACTCATCGTGCTCGTCGCTCCGCCGGCTTGTCCTGCCTCCATCCGCTGGCGCCTGCGCGCAGCGCGTTGATCGGGCGTTGCGCCGCCGGTTGTCGCGGCGGTTTGTGTTTGCGCGGTTTGCGTTTGCGTCGTCTGCGTCGTGTCTGTCGTCGCCGAGGTAGTCGTCGCCGGTTTCGCGGCCAGGGCGGCCGTATCGGGTTTGAATCGCAGCGCGGAGTTCGGGATGCGAAGAACGTCCTGCACGCTGGCGACGTCGATGGTGACGTTCGCAGTCATCTTCGGGCGCAGCTTTTCGTCGGGATTCGGCACCTCGATGATGACCGGATAGGTGACGACGTTCTGGCTGACGGTCGCGTTGAGGCGGATCTGCGAGATCCGTCCGCGGAACTCCTGATCGGGATAGGAGTCGACCGTGAAGCGGGCCGTCTGACCCACGGCGATGCGTCCGATGTCGGACTGATCGACGTCGGCCTGCACCTGCATCTTTGTCATGTCCTGCGCGATGGAGAAGAGCGTCGGCGCGGAGAACGAGGCGGCCACGGTCTGGCCGATGTCGTACTCGCGGTCGACGACGACGCCGTCGATGGGCGAGATGATCTTCGTGTACTTGAGATTGGTCAGCGACTGGTTGAGAGCCGCTGTCGATTGCTGGACGCCAGCATTAGCGCTCTCGTAAGCGGTGCGCGCCGAGTCGAGGTCGGCCTGCGGCGCCAGTCCCGATTTGACCAGCCGCGACTGGCGGTCATAGCTGATCTTGGCGTTCGCGGCCTCGACTTTCGATTTGGTCAGGTCGGCCTGACGCTGTTCGACGGTCTGCTGGAACGGGGTCGGGTCGAGCTCGGCGAGGAGCTGGCCTTTCGTCACGCGGCTGTTGAAATCGGCGTGAAGCGCTGCGATCACGCCGGAAACCTGGCTGCCGATCTGCACGGTGGTGACGGCGGACAGCGTGCCGGTCGCGGTGACCGTCATCGTGATCGTGCCGCGATCGACTTTCTCGGTTCGGTATTGTTCGTTCTTGTTGCCACTGCCTTTGCACGCTGCCAGAGCAGCAATCGTCAGAAATACGGCTAAACGTCTCACGCTGGGAACTCCCTCCGCGCTCCGTACGACCCGTTGAGCTGGGCGTTGAATGAGCGCGCGCAGTGTAATGCAGTGATCCCGCCTGTAACGGCACCGTTACGGGCCGCTACCGATTCGTCACGTGAGGCAAGAGATCAGGGAATAGAGATCAGAGATCGGGAGCGCAATTTGATCTCTGATTATCTCTGGTCTCCGGTCTGACGAGAAGCACCGCCCCGCTCACTGATCCCTCCTAATCTCTGATCTCTGTCTCCCCTGATCTCTGCTTCACCGCTCTGCTATGCTTCCGCCCCCATGGCGCTTTTCTCAACGAAAGAACCTACTCCTCAACCTCGCGGCCTCGAAGCGCAACCCGTCAGCGGCGGTACGTTCATTGGCTCTAACCTCACGATCGATGGCACGGTCAGCGGCTCGGAGCCCGTGCTCATCGAAGGAACTGTACGAGGGAAAATCAACCTCAGCGGCGAGCTTCGCATCGGCACGAAAGGACGTGTCGAAGCTACGGTTCATGCGAAGAACGTGACGGTGGAGGGGAAGCTCACCGGCGACGTCTCCGCAGACGACAAGGTGGAGCTGGTTGCCAGCGCCACGGTCGACGGGAACATCAAGGCGCCGAAGATCATCGTCGCCGAGGGAGCACGTTTTCGCGGCTCGGTGGACATGGGGTCGGCGAAGCCGGCGGCAGCTCAGGGCGAGCCGGTGAAGTAGCGGTTTTCGAGAGATCAGCGACGAGAGATCAGGTCGTTGTCATTGTTTGGCTGCCGTGATCTCTAGTCTCTGATCTCCAATCTCAGTCACGAACCCGGAGGAATCATGCCCAACACAGCACTGCGCCCAACGCGCGACTACAAGAACTACATCAATGGCCAGTGGGTCGCTTCCGCGAGCGGAGAGACCTTCGAGAACCGCAATCCCGCTGACAACGACGACCTCATCGGCACGTTTCAGGAGTCGAATGAGCACGATCTGAATGCTGCCGTCGACGCCGCAGACCGTGCATTTCAGCAGTGGCGGCTGACGCCCGCACCGCTCCGCGCCGAGTACCTCTATGCCGTCGCGAACATCCTCAAGCGGGACAAGGAAGCGATCGCGTCTGAGATGACGCGGGAGATGGGGAAGGTGCTGCAGGAGACGCGCGGCGATGTGCAGGAAGCGATCGACATGGCCTTCCTGATGGCCGGCGAGGGACGCCGCCTGCACGGCGTGACCACCCCCTCCGAGCTGCCCAACAAGTTCAACATGGCCGTTCGCATGCCCCTCGGCGTTGCCGGTCTGATCACGCCCTGGAACTTTCCGATCGCCATCCCGGCGTGGAAAGGAATGGCTGCGCTGATCTGCGGGAACACGGTGGTCATCAAGCCGGCATCGCAAACGCCGCTGTCCGTGGTGATGCTCGCGGAAGCGTTCGAAGAGGCCGGACTGCCCAAAGGTGTGTGGAACGTCGTCACAGGCGGCGGCAAAGCGGTTGGCGAGCCGATGCTGCGGCATCCGAAAGTGTCGGTGATCTCGTTCACCGGCTCGACCGATGTGGGACGCCAGATCTCGGTCGCCTGTGCGCCGCAGTTCAAGCACGTCCACCTCGAGATGGGCGGCAAGAACGTGATCCTGGTCATGGACGATGCCGATGTCGATCTCGCAGTCGACGGCGCGCTTTGGGGTGCATTCGGCACGGCCGGTCAGCGTTGCACGGCTGCGTCACGCATCGTGGCGCACTCGAAAATCTATGATCAATTTGTGGAGAAGCTCTCCGCGCGTGCGAACAAACTACGCGTCGGCAACGGACTCGATCCGCAGACAGATATGGGGCCGAACATCTCGGCGGACCAGATCGCAACGATCGCGAAGTATGTGAAGATCGGAAGCGAGGAGGGAGCAACGGTCACGGCCGGCGGCGCCACGTTGACGGATGGCGCGTACAGCAAGGGTCATTTTCATCAGCCCACCGTGTTCGCGAACGTCAAACCGGACATGCGCATCGCGCAGGAGGAGATCTTCGGGCCGGTGACCGCGGTGATGCGCTGCGATTCGCTGGAGGAGGCGATCTCGATCGGCAACGGCGTGAAGTACGGACTGTCGTCGTCGATCTACACGCGCGATATCAACAAGGCATTCGTAGCGATGCGCGACATGTACACCGGCATCTTCTACGTGAACGCGCCGACGATCGGCGCCGAGGTGCATCTGCCGTTCGGGGGGACCAAGCAGACGGGCAATGGACACCGCGAAGCGGGTATCGCCGGCATCGACGTGTTCAGCGAGTGGAAGTCGATTTACGTCGACTACTCCGGCGCGCTGCAACGGGCGCAGATCGATACGGAAGAGGTGTAGTCCCGCAACCATTTCTCACGCGAAGACGCGAAGACGCGAAGACCACACGTAGCGGGCATCGCACGCTTCAAACGCTTCATTTCTTCGCGCCTTGGCGTCTTCGCGTGAGAAAGTCTTACACTTCACCGGCAATGAAAAGCGTCGTCGGATTTCTGCTGCTCGTCTCTACTTCTGCCTTCGCGCAATCGACCGCAGATGCGATCATCGCGAAAGAACTGCAATCGTCACGTTCGTACGAAACGCTGAGTCATCTCACCGACGACATTGGTGCCAGGCTCTCTGGCTCGCAAGGCGCGGCCCTCGCGGTGAAGTGGGCGACGCAGCAGTTCCGCGAGTGGGAGATCCCGGTTTCGAACGAGCCGGTCAAAGTGCCGCACTGGGTGCGCGGCCGTGAGGAGGCGCAACTCGTATCGCCGGCGCATCATCAACTGGTACTCACTGCACTCGGCGGCAGCGTGGCCACGCCGGCGGCAGGGGTCACCGCCGACGTCGTCGAAGTCGATTCGTTCGACGATCTGAAAACCCTCGGCGCTGCGAAACTGCGCGGCAAGATCGTTTTCTACAACAATCCGATGGACATGGATCTCGTCCGCGCGCACCGCGCGTTCGAGGCGTACCGCATCGCCGTCGCCTTTCGCGGCGCCGGTGCAAGCCGTGCCGCGGAGTTCGGTGCGAAGGCGATCGTGATTCGCTCGGTCGGATCCGCTTCGCTGCGGACGCCGCACACGGGCGCGCTGCACTACGATCCGAAGCAGCCACGGATTCCGGCGGGTGCGCTGACAGCCGAGGATGCGATGCTCGTGCACCGTCTGCTGGCGCGAGGAAAGCGCGTGCGCATGCATATGGTCCTCACGCCAAAGACGCTTCCCGATGTGATGTCGGCGAACGTCATCGCCGAGATTCGGGGCAGCGAGAAGCCGGAGGAGATCGTCCTCATCGGCGCGCACCTCGATTCGTGGGACCTGGCAACGGGCGCGATCGATGACGGCTCCGGCGTGGCCATGGTGATGGAGACGATGCGACTGCTCAAAGAAATGAACCTGCATCCGCGCCGGACGATTCGCGCCGTGCTCTACATGAATGAAGAGAACGGTCTGCGCGGCGGCCAGCAGTATGCGAAGGATCATGGGAAAGAAAAACACATCGCTGCGATCGAGACCGATGCCGGCGGCGCGGCGCCGACCGGCTTCACCACGACGCTGAAAGGTGATGCTCTGGCTGCGCTGGAATCGAGAACGAAGCCGCTGGCGGCTGTCTCGTCCAACCATTTCGAGGTCGCCGAGGAGACAGGGGCGGATACCGGCCCGCTGACGGTTGCCGGCGTGCCTGGGTTCGGGCTTGTGCCTGAACCGCTGCACTACTTCGACTACCACCACACGAACGCCGATACGCTCGACAAGGTCGATCCGAAGGAGCTTGCGCAGGATTCGGCGGCCGTGGCGGCTCTGGCGTGGATACTGGCGGAGTAAGGTCATTGCGCTTCGCGGTTGTCGGTAATTGCGCTTCGCGCGTTGTCGGTTGTCGGTTGGTTGCGCTTCGCGCGTTGTCAATTGTCAGTTGATTGCGGCCTTTGCCCGCGCTGCGCGGGAGACGCTCCCCATTGAACCCATAGGCAAACCGCGCGCGGCGGCGACAACGCGCGAAGCGCAACCAACCGACAACCGACAACGCGCGAAGCGCAATAATGACTCATGCAGAAAGACATCATCGGCGGGGCGACGACGTTCGTCGCGATGGCTTACATCATCGTCGTCAATCCGGCGATTCTGAAGGCAGCGGGACTGCCGGTTGGCGCGAGCACGGTGGCCACGATCGTGGTCGCGGCAGTTGGCTCGATTCTCATGGGGCTTTACGCGAAGCGGCCGATCGCGGTAGCGCCATACATGGGAGAGAACGCCTTTATCGCCTTCGGACTCGGCGCGCTCGGCATCACGTGGCAGCAGCGCATCGGCTCGGTATTCGTCAGCGGCGTTCTCTTTCTCCTCATCACGCTGATCGGGCTGCGCGGCTGGCTGGCGAAGTCGATCTCGCAGAGCTTGAAGTTCAGCTTCGCGGCGGGCATCGGTCTCTTCCTCGCGTTCATCGGATTGACGGAGACAGGCATCGTAGAAAGCGGGACGGGAGTGCCGGTAAAGATCGGCAATCTGCGCAGCCCCCAGGTGCTGCTGGCCATCGGCGGATTCATCGTGATGATGGCATTGATGCGGCTACGCGTTCGCGGCGCGATCCTGATCGGCATCGTCCTCATCGCGGCCGCAGGCATCCTCCTCGGGTTCGGCCACGCACCACACGCGTTCTTTGCGATGCCGTTCACGGGCGATTACAGCCTGGCGCCGATCGCGTTCCAGCTCGACATTCGCGGAGTGCTGAAGCTCTCGTTTCTGCCGATCCTGCTGACGCTTTTTCTGATGAGCTTTCTCGACACGCTCGGGACGCTTGTCGGCGTCGGTGCCGCGGGCGGGATGCTCGACGAGCACGGCAATTTTCCGGAGATCGAGAAGCCGATGACGGTTGATGCCATCTCGTGCTGCATCAGCGGGCTGCTGGGGACGTCGACGAGCGGCGCGTACATCGAGTCGGCGGTTGGCATCCGCGAGGGGGCGCGCACAGGGATGGCGGCGATTGTGACCGGTCTCCTTTTCGCGCTGTCACTCTTTTTCATCCCGCTGGTCGAGCCGACGCAGCAGCTTCGCTTTGCCTACGGTCCGGCGCTGATCGCAGTTGGCGCGCTGATGCTCGAGTCGATCCGCCGCATCGATTTCGATGATCTGACGGAGCTCGTGCCGGCGTTCGCGACGATTGCGATGATGGTCTTCACCTACAACATCGCCAACGGCCTGACCGCGGGCCTGGTGTTGTATCCGCTGATGAAACTTTTGGCCGGCCGCCCGCGCGAGATCAGCGGCGGATCGATCGTACTTGCGGCGCTGTGTGTCGTTTACTACGTGTTCGGTCTTCCGCACTGAAACAAAAAGCCCCGGCCGAGGCCGGGGCTTTCGTTACAACCGATGTTGCGGGATGACTAGAAGCGTGCGCCGATCGCGTACACGTAGGTGCGCGGGAGCTGGAAGCCGCCGGCCTGCGAGAAGGTCGTCGGAGTAGTGTTTGCCGTTCCAAAGGTGGGTGCAAGCTGATAGTTCGCTCCCAGGGCAGTGCACTGTGCAGCCGTTTGGCCTTTCGGGCACTCGATCGGTGACTGGGTGAACGGGTTGAATGCAAGCAGACCTGAATTGGCGGTCTGGTTCGTTCGGACGGTCGACACGACGGCGACAGTGGAGCGATGGTTCAGCAGGTTCCGAACTTCAGCCTTGGCAAAGAGCGCAAAGTTCCGGATGGGCAGCTCATAGTTCACGGCTACGTCCGTGGAGATGATGCTGTTCGTGTGGAAAGCGCCGCGAGGGCTGAAGAAATAGGTAACGGCAGTTGGACCGACCTGTCCAACGCCGCTCGACAACGCATATTGCGTACTCGTTCGCGGTGTCTGGTTCGGATAGATGGGCGAACCGCCGTTCGAGCATGCAGTCAGGCTCGTTGGAACGCTGGCGGTGGGAGCAGCAGCATTCGGCTGCGAGCAGAGCATGTACGGAGCAATCGTGATTGAGCCGGCGGCGGAGTACGGGCTGCCTGAGTCGTATCGCTCGATCAGGCCGAGATTGAAATGGCCGATCGACGTACCGATGTCGTACGTGCCCCACGCGCGCACTTTGTGGCGCTCATCGGCGGCCAGGTAGCCAGTCGGTGCATTCTGTTTGAAGTTCTGGAACTCGGCGTAGGCCACGTCGAGACTGGCAAATGTGATCGGACCGCTGCCGCTATTCTCACCTTCGACGTTGCCGGTAAGCTTTGAGTAGGTGTAGTTGCCACCTACGCCGAAGCCGGCGGGAAGCTGGTACTGCGTCTGGGTCTGAACAGCCCAGTACTTGCGGACCGGTGTGCCGGAGTTGCCGATGATGTTGAGGTCGGCCAGAGCACCGGTGAATGGATTGCCGACGACCGTGCCGAGGGCAACGCTATCGAATTGGGCGTAGAAATCGCGCCAGTCGCGGTTGATGTAATCCGCGCGGACGTAGCCTTTGCCGATCTGCGTGCCCGCACCGATGGTGAACTCGCGCAGGTTGGGGGACTTGATACCGGCGGGATCGAGCTTGGTGTTCAGTCCCGGAATGCTTGCGGTAAGGAAGGTGCGGTTGGTGCCACCGTTGGCGAGGAACCAGCCGAAGGCTTGCTCGAGGGCAACCTGGGAATCGAGCAGAGCGGTGCTGGGACCGCCGTAGACGAACTGATAGGTAGCGGGGTTTCCGGCTGCGGAACCCTGTCCGGCCACGGTCTCAGCGAGACGGCCGCTGTAGATTCCGTAGTTGGCGTCGACGCGCAGGCGGCCGTTGCCGAAGACGTCAAAGATCGCTCCGACGCGCGGGCTGACCAGGCTGTCTTTGGAAACGCCGTGGCCGGCGCTGTCGACGGCGTTGTTCTTGTCATAGCGGGCGCCGAGGTTGAAGGTGAGGTGCTGGTTGAGGTCCCACTTGTCGTTGGCGAAAACCGAAGTCGTCTTCAGGTTCGAGCCAAGAGATGCGAAGGCGATCGGGAACCAGATGAAACGATCGGTGTTGGATGTGAGTGCGATCTTGATCGTCCCGTCAGGCTGCTGGACCGGCGCTGACCCTCGGAGGTCGAAGCGGAAATCGGTGGAGGACTGGTAGTTGTTCGAAAGGCGCTGCTCGGCCCAGTTGTCATAGCCCACGACCAAGTTGTGGGTGCCCAGCGACTTGGTACCGAGGAAGTAGCGAGCCTTCGCTTCCCACTCTTTATTGTTGCGAAGCTCGGCACCGCAGCTTCCGCAGAAGAGCGGAGCGTTGCCGGTTCCGGCCTGCCCGGTGAATGCGTCGCGCAGGGTCGTGCCGGTAGAGAGGTCGTGGGCGCTGGTGGCGCCGGGAGGCTGGCTGCCGCCGAAGCCGACGAACGCGAAGTACCTCCTGGCCGCGTCGCCTTCGAGGAGGAGATTGTTGGTGATGACGCCGTTGTAGTGCAGGGTCTTGAAGTTGTTCGGGTTATCGACACCGCTGGTGTTCAGCGTACGAAGATCGATACACGTGCCCTGGCAGTTCTTGTCTGCCTTCGAATCGTTGTTGAGATACGATCCGACGAGCGAGTGCTTCTGCGTCAGGTTGGCGGTCAGTTTGTATTCCTGACGTGGGTTGGTCGAGCTCACGATATACGCAGCAATCGTTGGGTTCGGCAGAGTCTGCCCAGTTACGGCCGAAATCGAACGGTTGGCCGTTAACTTGGACTGACGGCCGGCCACGAAGAACCACAGACGGTCGCGAAGGATGCGGCCACCGAGAGTTTCTTCGTACGTGTTGTTGGTATGGTCGATCGGCGTGACCTGCGTGGGCAGACTCTTCTCCGTCCACTGAGGATTGTCGAGCGAGTCGCGGACGGAGCCGCTGAAATCGTTGCCGCCCGACTTGGTGATCGAAGAAACCACCCCGCCGGTGAAGCGGCCGAATTCTGCGGAGATGCCGCCGGTGAGAACCGTCGTCTCCTGAATGGCGTCTTCGATGTAGAGGGTCTGCGCCTGGCCGCGAAGGTTCTCGTTCACGACGGCGCCGTTGACGAGATAAAGGTTGTCGTACGACATCGCGCCGGAGATCGTGTTGCCGTTGATGCCGGCGCTGACGCCCGGCGAGAGCGAGGCCTGCGCGGTCGGATTTCGGTTGATCGGGAGTTTGTTGATTGCCTCTTGTTTGTAGTTCGACTGAACCTGGGGCGTCTCCATGACGGTGGTCTGGCTGGCCGTGACCGTGATGGCTTCGGAGACCGCCGACATCTTCATGTCGGCATCGAGACGTGCGGTCTCAACGAGGTTGACCAGCACATTCTTCGTGATGTCGGTCAGCCCGGAGAGCGAGAACACCACTTTGTACTGGCCTGGCGGGATGGACGAAAAGTTGTAGTCGCCGTTCTCATTCGTGACGGTCGTACGCGTTCCCTGCATTGACGGCGACGAGATCGTCACCGTCACTCCCGGAAGATTGGTTCCCGCTTGCGAGACCGTGCCGGTCAGCGCCCCGGTCGTACCCTGCGCGAAGGCGCCGGCTGCAACCAGGAGCAGCAGGAAGAAACAGATCGTAAATCGTTGTAGCTTCATCGTTCCTCCTCGATTTCCCCTCAAGTGAATATTACTGTTGGACTTCAAACGTGCCGTGCATTTGCCGAACCACTTATGCAAACGTATCCTTGGATCTCAAGTCGCTGAAAAATAAGGGGTTGCTTCATCAAACGATCCACTCTCGGAACCGAGCAATTCAACGGATTGAACAGGCGCAACGGTTCACCGCATCAAGGCCGGCCACCATTACGCGCGGCGCATCCGCGAAAGATTTCTTCGTTCAGAAAAACGATTGTTTGGCACTGTTTGGAGCGGTTGGACAGCCGCCGTTTAGCCGGCGTTTACCGGGAAGGCGCATCGTACGCGCTGCGCTGGATCGTTGCAAGACTTGGGAGCCCAATAGGTCTCTAGTCCGACTAACTGGGGCATTGGACTGGTGGGACTGATCGGACTGATCGCTGATGTCCGATCTCCCGATCTCTGATCTCGAGACCTCACTGACGCTCACCGCGTCATCTGCCGGTAGCGGATCCGGTGCGGCTGGTCGGCTTCGGCCCCGAGCCGCTTGCGCTTGTCTTCTTCGTACTCGCTGTAGTTCCCGTCGAACCAGACGACGCGGCTGTCGCCTTCGAAGGCGAGGATGTGCGTGGCCACGCGGTCGAGAAACCAGCGGTCGTGAGAAATGACGATCGCACATCCTGCGAACGTCTCCAGCGCCTCTTCCAGTGCGCGCATCGTGTTGACGTCGAGATCGTTCGTCGGTTCATCGAGCAGCAGCACGTTGGCGCCTTCCTTCAACATCTTCGCGAGGTGAACGCGGTTTCGCTCACCGCCCGAAAGGATGCCGACCTTCTTCTGCTGATCGGAGCCGGAGAAATTGAAGCGGGCCACGTAGGCGCGTGAATTCATCTCCCGCGTTCCGAGAAGTACCAGCTCGGTGCCGCCGGTGATTTCCTCGAAAATCGATTTCTCGGGATCGAGCGTGCGGTTCTGATCGATGTATCCGAGAGTCACCGTTTCGCCGACGCGGATCGTGCCGGCGTCCGCGGGCTCCTGGCCGAGGATCATGCGGAAGAGCGTGGTTTTGCCGGCGCCGTTCGGTCCGATCACGCCGATGATTCCGCCAGGCGGGAGTTTGAACTCCATCTCATCGATGAGGAGCGTGTCGCCGAACGCTTTTCGAACGTGGTCTGCCTCGATGACGATGTTGCCGAGGCGTGGGCCGGGTGGGATGTAGATCTCGAGGTCTTGTACTTTTTCCTGCGTCTGCTGGCTGAGCAGCTCTTCGTACGAATTGATGCGCGCCTTCCCTTTGGCGTGACGCCCTTTCGGCGACATGCGGATCCATTCGAGCTCGCGCTCGAGCGTCTTCTGCCTCTGCGACTCCGACTTTTCTTCGTGCTGCAGGCGGGCCTGCTTCTGCTCCAGCCACGACGAGTAGTTGCCTTTGAACGGGATGCCGGCGCCCCGGTCGAGCTCGAGGATCCATCCGGCGACGTTGTCGAGGAAGTAGCGGTCGTGCGTGACGGCGATAACGGTCCCGGGATATTGCTGGAGATGTTTTTCGAGCCACTCCACCGACTCGGCATCGAGATGGTTGGTCGGCTCGTCGAGCAGAAGGATGTCCGGCGCCTGGAGCAGCAGCCGGCAGAGTGCGATGCGCCGCTTTTCGCCGCCGGAGAGGATGCCGCAGAGCGTGTCGCCCGGCGGGCAGCGGAGCGCGTCCATTGCCATCTCCAGCTTGGAGTCGAGGTCCCAGGCGCCCGCGGCATCGAGCTTGTCCTGCACCTTGCCCTGGCGCTCCATCAGCTTGTCCATGTCGGCGTCCGGATCGCCGAAGGCGTTGTTGATCTCGTCGAACTCTTTGAGCAGATCGATGACCGGCTGCACGCCCTGCTCGACGATCTCGCGAACGGTTTTCTCAGGATCGAGCTGCGGTTCCTGTTCGAGGAAGCCGACGGTGTGGCCGGGCGAGATCACCGTCTCGCCGAGGAAGTCGCGGTCGGTGCCTGCGAGGATGCGCAGTAGCGACGACTTGCCTGAACCGTTCAGACCGATGACGCCGATCTTCGCGCCGTAGAAATACGAAAGGTAAATGTCCTTGAGGACCTGCTTCTTGCCGTGGAACTTCGAGACACCGATCATCGAGTAGATGATCTTGTTTGGTTCGGTATTGGTAGCCATGGGGCGCGGATTGTAATGGAGTGCGGTCGTCTCGACCGCGGGCACTCGGGCGTCCCGCCCGAGTGCTGTCAGGGCGGACGCCGGAATTTGTCGGCGTGCTTGCTTGCCTGACGTACAGCTTCGACATCTCGCCGCCGGCGAAAACGCTGATGGCGCGGTCTGAAACGGTTCAGACGAAGGCGAGACGGGCCAGCCGGAAAAAGGTCACGCAACCGGGAAGAAGAGCGCCAAAAGACGGGAATGGGCGGTAATGAGCCGGAATCAGCGTCAAAAGACGGGAGAGGGCGGTAATAAGTCGGAATGTTTTGTTCCGATGCCGCAATCCGCGGTTCCGATGCCGGAACAGATCATTCCGATATCGAAACAAATCATTCCGATGCCGGAACAGATCATTCCGATGTCGAAACAAATCATTCCGATGCCGGAACGAATCATTCCGATGCCGAAACGAATCATTCCGATGCCGAAACAAATCATTCCGATGCCGGAATGGTCGATTCAGAAATCGCAATCGTCGGTTCGATCGCGCGACGAAGGCGCTCGACTGGAGAAAGGGTCAGTTTGTCAAGAGTGTGAGAAGTGTGGGCCAGCTCAGGCTAGCTCGCCACTCGCGCTCTTGCCTCTTCCTCGAACGACACCACGACCAGTGTCTGATCGTCCTCGGGAGGCCGGTTGCGCGTGAACTTCCTGATCGAGTTGAGCAGCGTTTTCTTGATGTCCTCTGCGTGCATGTGGCCGCAGGCGAGGATCGTCTTCTCGAAACGCTCGAAGCCGAACGGATCGCCGTCGTCGTCGATCGCTTCGATCAAGCCGTCGCTGTAGAGGATGAGCCGGTCGCCGGCGTCGAAGTCGACGGTGTGCTCGGTGAACGGCTCGCGCCGTTTGACGCCGAGCGGGAAGCCCCACGACGAAAGCGCTTCGAGACGCCTTTCGCCGGCGCGGTAGACATAAGGATCGAGATGACCTGCGGACGAGAAGCGCAGCGTCTGCGTGTCCGGATCGAGCAGACCGAAGAAGAACGTCATGAGAATACGCCGCGGCGCGGTCTTCATGACGATGTCGTTCAAGACGTTCATCACCGCGCGCGGTCCCGGGTCGTAGCCGACCTGAACCAACAGCGCCGACTTCGCCATCGCCATCACGATGCCGCTGGTCAGACCATGACCGGAGACGTCGCCGAATGCGATGCCGATCTCGCCTGAAGGCATCGTCAGGAAGTCGAAGTAATCGCCGCCGATCTCGGTGGCCGCGCGATAGTGCGATGCGAACGCTGCTCCTGCAACCTCGGGAGCATCGACCGGCAGGAGTGCTGCCTGAATGCGGTTCGCGGCATCGATCTCTGCTTTCACGCGCTCGCGCTCGACGATCCGTTTGACGTGCGGCGCGAGGTCTTCATACGTGTAGACCACTTCGCGCTTCGTCATCATCGCCACGATTCCGAAGATGAGGAGCGCGGCCAGCGGGAGCGCCGTGACCAGGATCAGTTGTTGAAGGATGTGGCCGCGCGCCACCGAGATCAACGGCAGGATCATCGACAGAAGACCGCCACCGAAGAGCGCGACAGATGTTGAGAGCAGATCGAATCTGCGCAGCATCAGAACGATCGATGCCATTGCACCGAAGCCGAAGAGCATTCCCGGGAGCAGCGGCTCGATCGGAACACCGCAGACGCCACCGATCACGCCGAAGGCGATGGCGGAGAGCATTCCGATCCAGACCACGCGGTGGCGATTCGTCCACGACATGAAAAACAGGGACGTGATCGGGAAGATCACCGCATCGAACGCGGCGAAGAGCACGATGAGAAGCGGTCCGCCCAGGCGGACGAAGATCTCGGTGCCGCCGCCCATCGATGGATGGGCGAGATTGAACATGAGCGGAATCGCGCCGACCAGAAACGCCGATCCGGCGATCGCGGGTGCGAAGAGCACGCCGTTGAAGACGGAGCGTCCGACGGTGGCGTTGAGCGAATCGCGGCGCAGGATGGCGTCGAAGGAAGCCAGCCACTCGCCCCACCGCTCGCGCGTGTAACTCTCGCCGACCGACCAGGCGAAGAAGACGACCACGGCGAGCGGAAGATCGTAGAGAAGGAACTTGAACGCCATCTGGGCCGCGGTGGTCGACGCCGCGTCGAGGCTCCCCATCGTGTTCCCCTCCGTGCCGGAGGGGCCCATCATGACGTCGATGACGATCGCGATGAGCAGCGTCATCCCGAAAAGGATCGAGCCGGTGCCGACGCCGACTTCCCCGGCGTGGTACTTACGCAGGAAGATGACCAGCAGAATCAGCAGCAGTGCGTAGGTTGTGGCAAAGCGCAGCAAGATACTGGCGACGCCGCTTCCCGTGTCGTCTCCCCGGAAGCTGCTGCCGTCTGCGTACTCCTCGGTGAGTCCCCACCCCGTGAGCTGGTCGCCGGCGAAGGAGACGTACAAGTACGGTACGACGTTGCCGATGGGGAAGCTGGTTTTGACCCGGTAGCGGAGTACCCAGTCCGTCCGCGTGCGCATGACGTTGGGCCGGGCGTCCTCGAACTGAGGCGATGGTGCTCCGGGGAAGTTGCGCGAATGAACGAAGGCGTCGGCCCGGAGCCGCACTTGCGCTTCGGTGAGACGCGGGCCGGGCTCCTCGGCCCGACGTTGCCTTCGCGCCATGAGGATGGCGCCGGTCCGGTGATCGACGACGACGTATCCGTAGGGGCTGTTCTTCTCGAGGCCGCGGCGATAGTAGACGCGCTTGTAACCACCGAGGCGTGGGCCGAGCACAGGGTCGTCAGCGGCGCGCCGGCGAAGCTCGGGCTTGGGCTCCAGCTCTTTATTGAGCAGCCCCGAATCCGACCACGACAGTACGGTCCACGCGCGGTCGACCGGAATACCGAGTTGACGCGCCTGTGCATCGGCGATCGGCACGGCGTCGGACCGCGTGAGACGGATCCCCTGCGGCTGCGCGTCATTGAAGCGCGGAATGAGCAGCACGAGCGCGACGATGCCGGCAACGCACGCCAGATAGGGAAGGGCTCGTTTCATGATGAGTGAGTGAGCGCCATGATAACCGCGCTCTTTGAATACGTTCCGGCGTTCGGTGAGTTTCGCCGTTACACTTCTGTGGATGCCAGCAGCGACCGATACGCCTGCCGCGCAGCGCGCCGCGCGATACGCGCTGGCAATCCTCGCGCTCATCAACCTTTTCAACTACCTCGATCGATGGGTGGTCGCCGCGGTTGTCGAGTCGCTGAAGAAGTCGCTGCAACTTTCGGATACGCAGATCGGCCTTCTCCCGACCGGGTTCATTGTCATCTACACGTTGACGTCGCCTCTGTTCGGGACATTTGGCGACCGGAACGCCCGTCCCCCATTGATCGCACTCGGCGTGGCGGTTTGGAGTGTGGCGACCGCGCTGGGGGGATTCGCGCGGGGCTTCACATCGCTCTTCATTGCGCGGTCGGCGGTGGGCGTCGGCGAAGCTGCTTACGGAACGATTGCACCGGCGCTGCTGGCCGACTCGTTTCCGATCGAGAAGCGCGGACGTGTTCTGGCGGTGTTCTTCGCGGCCATCCCGATAGGTTCCGCAGCCGGCTACGTTCTCGGCGGTCTGGCCGATCAGCACTTCGGCTGGCGCGCCGCGTTCTGGATCGCCGGCACGCCTGGCCTGCTACTCGCGCTTCTCGTGATGCTGGTGAAGGATCCGCCGAGGGGATTGCACGATCATGTTGCGGCGATTTCGCTTGATAAAGCGTCCGAGGATGTTGCCCCTGCGCACTGGACGGATGCTTATCGCGATCTTCTCCGCAATCGCCCTTTCATCCTCACCGCCCTTGGCTACGGCGCATACACCTTCGCGCTCGGTGGCCTCGGGTTCTGGATGCCTGCATTTCTGGAGCGGGTGCGCGGGATGCCGCGGAGCGAAGCGACGGTGACGTTTGGCGCGATCGCGCTGGTGACCGGGTTCGTCGGAACGTTCGCCGGTGGGTGGTTGGGCGATCTCTTCTTGCCGCGATCAAAACAGTCCTACCTGTGGGTCTCGGGCATCGCCACGTTGCTGGCGGCACCTGCGACGTACATCGCTGTCTCAAATCCCCATCGGGGCGTGTATCTACCGGCGATCGCCATCGCCGAGGTGTTCATCTTCATGTCGACGGGGCCGGTGAACTCCGCGATCATCAATGTGGTGAAGCCTGGCGAGCGGGCCACGGCGCTTGGCTTGTCCGTTCTCGTGATGCATCTCGTCGGCGACATCCCATCGCCGCCGTTGATCGGTCTCGTCTCCGATCACTCGATGCTGGAACGGGCGTTCATGCTCGTGCCGCTCGCCATCCTCGTCGCTGGCGGCATCTGGTGCTACACGGCATGGTGGGGACGCGAGCGTTGAGACGTTTCGTCGTCCCGTTGCTGCGGCTGATCGCGAACATCTTCTTCCGGCGTATCGAGAGCGTCGGATGGGACAACGTTCCCAGCGCGCCGGTGATCTTCGCGGTCAATCACCCCAACGGTCTGATCGATCCGCTCTTTCTCCTTTGTTTCACGCCGCGGCCGATCTCGTTCCTGGCCAAGGCACCGATCCTTCGCATGCCGCTCATCGGCTGGCTCGCCCGAGGACTGGACACGATTCCGGTCTACCGAACGCAGGACAATTTTTCGACGACGAAAAACAAAGAGATGTTCGCGGCGGCGCGCGCACTGCTGATGCGCGGAGGAGCGATCGCAATTTTCCCCGAGGGGACGACGCACAGCGAGCCGCGGCTGAAGGAGCTGAAAACCGGCGCCGCGCGCATCGCCCTCGGCTGCGGAGCAGCAGAATGCCCCGATATTTTCATCGTGCCGGCGGCGATCTTCTACACGGCAAAGCAAAGTTTCCGCAGTAACGCGCTCGTCTATTACGGCGATCCGATCAGAGTCGCGCCGGTGTCCGTTGACGACGCTGGCGAGCCTCCGCGCGAGGCGGTCGATGCGCTCACATCGCGGATTGAGAACGCGATGGCGGATTTGACGCTGCAGGCAGACACGCGCGAAGCGCTCGATCTCATCGGACGCGCCGAGCGTGTGATGTCGCTTGGCCGCGCCGCGCTTCCTGAGCAACTCGATCTGCGCAAGCGCTTCATCGCCGGGTACGCGCGCCTTCGCGAGCGCGATCCCGCGCGGCTGGCTCATCTGCAATCGCGTTTCGAGCGCTTCGAAGCGGAACTCGGGAGCGCCAACCTCGAGCCGGAGACGCTGCCGGCGCCGACGTTTCTTGGTAGCGTGAGGACTCTGTCGACGTTGCTCGTAACCCTGCCGCTCGCGTTGCTGGGAGCGATCATTCACTATCCGATCTATCGGCTGATCGGCTTTCTGGCGAGGCGGTTCACGCGCGAAGAGGAGTTGGTTGCGACGGTGAAGGCGGTAGCAGGCATGGTTTTCTTTCCGATCGTTTATGCCGCTCTCGCGCTCGCGGCCGGTTTTCGTTTTGGATTCCTGTACGGTGCCGTTGTGCTGGTCGTTCTGCCGTTTCTCGGATACATCGCGCTTCGTTTCTTCGAACAGCTCGACGACGTAATCGGCCGCACGCGCTCACTTACCTGGCGCATCGCGCGGCGAAGTGCGTTCGAGCGCCTGCTGCGCACGAGGCGCGAGCTGCGGGATGAGGTTGTGGCGCTGGCCGAGGAGATGGGCGTCTGACTACTTGCCGCCGCGCGCAAGAGCCGCGGCGGTCTCGATGGTCGTATCGATCGACTCCTGCCTCTGCACAGCGTTGTCCGGCGGCGGCGAGCCGTTACGGATTGCGGTGTCGAATTCCGATACGAGACTGCGAAGATCGCTCATCGCGCCACGCGTCGTTTCGCATGACTGCTGCGAGCAACGGCACTCCGTCTGGGCCTTCGCGATCTCAGACTCCACGCCGCTGCGGAAGTCCGACCACGCAGCGATGTCATACGGCGGATTGGCGAAGCGATGAAGCCCGCTGCCCCAGATCTCCGAAGCGTGTTGGGCCGTGGTGGTACATGAGCTCTCAGGGGAAGAAGATGTGGCGACGGATCCGCGCATGTGTTCCTTCACCCATGGCAATCCGTACTTCCAGGCGACGATCGCCAGCACGATGACGATGATCCATTTCAGCAGGCGGTTCGTATCCATCCGCCGATCTTACGCCTGTGCAGTGATGAGCGCGGACTGTTCACGTCGACGTAGTGACCGTCGAGGCGGCACCGCTTCCGCGCTGGCTCTTCTGCAGCATCTGAAGCTGCTTCTCCAGATTGAGCATCAGCATCAGGAAAACGATGAGGAGAAGGAGCCCGAGGATGCGGGCGGTCCAACGGTTCATCGCGTGTAGCTCCCGGCCTGCGTTGCCGCCCAGCGGATCGCGTAGCGCATCGGCGCCGCGTCGGCGATGCCGCGTCCCGCGATGTCGAACGCTGTTCCGTGGTCGACGGAAACGCGAAGATAGGGCAAGCCGATCGTGACGTTCACCGACTCATCGAATGCAATCGTCTTGATCGGGATGAGTGCCTGATCGTGATACATGGCCAGCACCACATCGTACTGTCCGCGGTGCGCCGACAGAAAGACGGTGTCGGCCGGATGGGGGCCGGTGATCGTCAGCCCCAATTTTCGTGCGTGCGCTACCGCCTTCCCAATGACGCGCTCCTCGTCGCCGAACTTTCCGCCTTCGCCCGCGTGCGGGTTCACGCCCGCGACGGCGATGCGGGGCGCTTGACCGTAAATGCGCTTGTACTCTCGATTCACCAGATCGGCCAGGGCGACGATGTCGACGAAGTTGATTTGCGAGATCGCGTCGCGCAACGGCAGATGCACCGACAGCAGCACGGACTTCAGACGCGGCGAATCGAAATACATCGCGTAGTGGTGTGCGTAGCGTTGCAATCCGGCGCGCGCGGCGAGAAGCTCCGTGTGGCCGGGGAACGGCGAGCCGGCCAGAGCGATCGACTGTTTGTGAATCGGCCCGGTTACGAGCGCCGAGCATTGGCCGCTGCCAATCGCCTTGAGCGCAGCGTCGATCGAGTCGAGGGCGATGCGTCCGTAGGTAGCCTCGATAACGCCGTAGCGGATTGCTCCTTCGCCTCCAACGTCGACAAACTCGATGCCGTCGGGCGGATCGGCGAGAGCCCGGCTACCGAAGACGATCGCCGGAACGTCCACATCCCGCAGCGCTTTGAAGACGATCTCTGCGCCGATGCCAGCCGGATCGCCGAGCGTGATTGCGAGCGGTTTCACGAACTGAATTGTAGTGCGCGGAGAGATTCCCTCCGCATCTCCGCGCCTCCGCGTGCAACCGTTTTCCGGCGACCGTGCTAATCGAGCTCTTCCTGCTTAAACAGATACTTGATCCACTGTTTCTGAATGAGGAGATTCGGAGCGCCGCTGCGATTCACCTTCAGGGAGGTTTTGTCGTACCACTCGATCGAGCCGCGGATCTCTTCGCCGTCCGTCATCACGATCACCATCGGTGTGCGCGAGCTCATCTGCTTGAGGTAATAGAAACTCTCCGCGTTGGTCGTTTCCGGAGGCGCCGCCTTCAGATTCGGGCGTGCGCTGCCGTTCCCGTTTCCCCGCGGCTGCCGGTTGAAGTCTGTCATCGGCGACCGGAATCCCCGATTACCCGACTGGCTCCGATCCGCCTCGTACTTCCGGTTCATGAATGGCATCGCAATCCTCCGTTCGGCTGCCTTTAGCGAGGCCGTTGCTCGCTGGTGACCGACTCTCTCCGTTTGGAAATAGGGACCGTGTTTGCGAACCTCGTGCCTTTTCCCTAGAATCCGGCCCGCTTTACCGGAGGCCTACCTTGAATTCCGTAGTGTGTATCGCGCAGGTGCCCGACACCGAGACGCGTATCAAGATCGGCGGCGACGGACGCCGCATCGACGAAGCCGGAGTCAAATACATCGTCTCGCCATATGACGAGTACGCGCTCGAAGAGGCGATCCGTCTGAAAGAGAAAGAAGGCGGCGACGTCACGGTTCTGGGCTTCGGGCCCGACCGCGTGCAGCAGGCGCTGCGCGAATCGCTGGCCCGCGGTGCGACCAAAGCTCTGCATGTGAAAGGCGAATCGGGCGATGCGGACTCCCTCGGCATCGCCAAGGTCCTTGCCGCTGCGATCAAGACGATTCCCCACGATCTCGTCTTCTTCGGCAAGCAGGGCGTCGGCACCGACAACTCTCTGGTCGGTCCGATGGTGGCCGAGCTCCTCGGCTATCCGCAAATCAACGTCGTGACGCACATGGAGATAGCCGCGGGAAAGGTGACCGCGCACCGCGAGATCGAAGGGGCTGAGGAAGTCATCGAAGCGCCCACGCCCGCCGTCATCACCGCGCAAAAGGGGTTGAACGAGCCGCGCTACGCATCGTTGAAGGGAATCATGGCCGCGAAGAAGGTCACCATCGAGACGAAGTCGATCGCTGACCTCGGCCTCGCTGACTCCGACGTCGTCAACCAGCGCGTGACGATCGTTTCCCTCGAGCTTCCGCCCGAAAAAAGTGGAGGCCGGAAGATCGACGGCGCCGATCCGGCGGCAGCGGCAAAAGAAATCGTTCGCTACATGAAAGAGGAGGCGAAGGCGATTTAGTGCGCTGCGGCGCGTTGCCGGTTGTCGGTTGATTGCGGCTTCGCCGCGTTCGATCGGTGTCAACCGAGACGGTGTGCGACGCAAGCAACGAACCGACAACCGCCAACGCGGCGCGAAGCCGCAGGAGATCTTATGCCCGGTGTTCTCGTTTTTTGCGAAGTCCAGGATGGGAAGTTGAAGAAGGCCTCACGCGAGGCGTTGTCGATCGGCCGCAAGCTCGCGGAGGCGGCGGGTGGTGATCTCACCGCATTCGCGTCCGACAAATCCGCGGCGGACGATGCCGGCCGCTACGGCGCGAAGAAACTCTTTGTCGCCGCCGCCAGCGGTTACAACACAGAGACGAGCACGGCAGCGATGCAGGCGGCGATTGCGCAGGCCTCGCCGTCGATCGTGCTTTTCGGCGGTACGTCCAACGGCCGCGATCTCGCGCCCCGTTTGGCCGCGCGCCTCGACGCCGGCGTCGCATCCGATGTGGATCGATTGGAATGGGCAGGCGGCAAACTGAAAGCACGGCGTCCCGTCTATTCGGGGAAAGCATTTGCCACGGTCGAAGTCAGCAGTGTGCCGGCCATCGCCACCACGCGCATCAACGCCTTTCCCGCCGAAGAGTCAGGAGCAGGTGCGGCTGAGGTCGTGGAGGTGAGCGCTCCGGCCGATTCGAAGGCGAAGGTCGTCGAAACGAAGGTTACGGAGTCTGGCGAGCTGTCGATCGTCGAAGCGGACATCATCGTCTCCGGCGGCCGCGGCCTCAAGGAAGGCGCAAACTTTTCCCTGATTCGCGATCTCGCCCACGCCATCGGCGGCGCGGTCGGCGCATCGCGGGCGACGGTGGATGCGGGATGGATCGATCATCAGCATCAGGTCGGGCAGACGGGACGCGTCGTCAGTCCCAATCTCTACATCGCCGCGGGCGTTTCGGGCGCGATCCAGCATCTCGCGGGAATGTCGTCGTCAAAGCACATCGTCGCCATCAACAAAGACCCTGAAGCGCCGATCTTCCGCGTCGCTGATTTCGGCGTTGTCGGCGATCTCTTCACGATCCTTCCGGCGCTGACCGAGGAAGTGAAGAAAGCGAAAGCGCACTAAACAGGAAAGGCCGCCCTGCGGCGGCCTTTCAAACAAGTTAGTGTCTTCTCTCTTACTGCTGATCGGGTTTGGGCGGCTGGCCCGGCCGCTCCGGTGACTGCACCGGCGCGGGATCCTTACCGATCACGGTGTTGACCGCGTAGCCGGCGTTCATGGCGCTCGAGATCGGGTTGGTGCCCGGCGGGAGACACTCCAGCGTGACCATGATGGCGTGACGTGCGAACTGCGCGTCGCATTGACGTTCGCTACGCACGGTGTAGATCTTCGGACTCTTGGCGACGACGCGCTTTCCATCGATGACGACGAAGTAGTATTCGATCTGTTCGTTGGGATCGAACTTCGGAAGAGTCACGGTGGAGGCCTTGCCGCGGTTCTGGCCGTCGACGTAGCACCAGTCGGTCGATCCCTGGCGGCGGAAGTAGGCGCGGAGCAGACCGTTGTCCGCGGTCTCGACGCTCATGATGGCCATTTCGCCTTCCAGCATGCATCCGGCCGGCGAGTGCTCGATGGTGCCCGGCTGCGCGAAGATGGACCCGGCGAACAATAACGTCGTGGCTAGCGTGACGAGGATACGGAGTTTCATGGCGACCTCTGACAAGAGGAGATGATACGTCAAAATTTCAATGCTGGGCGAGAATCCGGTCGCGGTAGGCGAGGATGGCCGGGGTCTGCGGAAGCGCCGGCATGGCCCGGGTCATGAGCTGACGGGCCAGATCGTAGTCGCCGAGCTGGTAGCGGTTCACAGCCTCGTAGAACATGTGAGGCTCTTCCCCGGGTTTCAGCGGATAGGCTTTTCGATATTGCGCGGACGATTCGGCATACAGCGCCGTCTGACTCATCGCCTTGGCGAGGGAGAGGCGTTCCGGACGCTCGAGGTTCGGGAGGGCGGCGATGCGGCGGAGCTCGCTCCGTGCACCGACGACATTGTTCTGCGCGAGCATTTTCTCCGCCGCGCTGATCTGCACCGAAATGGCCGGAGCATCAACGCTTGCCCCAACCGGGGCGGAAGCGGGTGGCGGTGTGGCGGCTGCCGGCTGCGGCACAGGCGAAACCGGCATCGGTGCGGGCTGCGGCGTAACGCGCGGTTGCGGTGCAGGTGGCCGCGGTTGCGCTTGCGGCTGAGGCTGCGGTGCAGGCGCACGCGATGTCACCGTTGGCTGCGGAACAGGCGAGGGCGGTACCGGCTGCGGAGCGACGGGTTGCGGCTGCGGCGTCACGCGCGGTCGCGGTACAACCGGCTGCGGCGCAGAGTTGGATTCGAGCGTCTGGAGCGCCTCGCGGACATCGCCTCGCGAAAGAACGGATGGGGGCAATCCGCGGCTGACGCCGAGGGCATCGGCATTCCGATTGATCTTCGTCAGGGCGATGAAATACACCGCGGCCTCGTCGTCGGTCAGCCGCCGGTTGGTTCGGACGATCGCGTAGTGCTCGGCCACATCGCTCCAGACTCTGTGTGCGTAGGCGATCTGTGCCAGCGCAGTGTGCGCATTGACATTCGTGTTGTCAGCAGCGAGCGCCAGAGCGGCGTAGCGGCTGCCGCCCGCTTCATCTCCGGCTGCGACACGCTCGAGCGCCATCCGGCCGTAGTCGAGATCCTGCGGAGCCTCGACCTTGTCGTCGTTCTTCGTTACCGTTACGGCGACGTTTGGCTCTTTGGTCGGCGTGGGAACGGGCGGCCGAGGTCTCGTAGTCAGCCGGGGCGCGTCCGACTGGACCGCCGGCGCCTGGCCTGCGAACTGCGCGAAGGCCGGCGCATGAGCCAGTTGCTCGCGCGTGAGCAGCGTCGGGAGCAACCCTTCAAACGCGGACCGGACATCGGGAGGAATGTTGAGTCTGACGTAGACCGGGTTCAGACGATCGGCCTGAATCACCTTCAGTGCTGCCTGGCGGGCGTCTTCTGCGCGGTCGAGCTTGTCACTCGCGAGGGCAAGATAGATCTCGGCCGCTTCGTACGCGGCCAGATCATCCACACGGCCGAACGCGGCAACACGCAGTTCGTCCACGGCGCGTACATAGGCGCCGCGGTTGAAGTCGGTTACGCCGCTCAGGTATCGCGCATCATAAAAACTCTGCGCGGATGCCGTTACGGCGGCCAGACACGTGATGAGCGCCCCGAGCGGGCGAATGAGTCGTTTCACCTTGAAAAAATCTTTCTTACGCGAGTGAACAGTGGTTCAGATTTTGGTTCCGTCACATCTGGAATATCAGGATCGTACACGAGTCCGCGATTTTCGACGATGGATTTTGGGTTTTCGTAGAAGAGCGCCTGCGCGATTTCCTCTCCCGCCAGCTCGACGACACGCCTCCGGGCGGCCTGAAAACGGGGCGGCCGCTTGATGGCGTTGTGGGCATCGGTAGCCATCACATGAATCCATCCCCGTCGAAGCCAGTCGATGGATGCGGCCTCCGCTTCCTTGCCGAAGTCGCCCGCGATGCTGCCGGTCGTGACCTGCGTTTTCACGCCGATGCGCAGCAGCGACGCCAGGATCTCGGGGTTCGATCGAAAGACGAGGTTTCTTTCCGGGTGAGCGATCAAGGGCGTCCATCCATCGAGCTGGGCGCGGTAGAGCGGTTCCCGCACCAGGGGAGGAATGGCATGACTGGCGAACTCGACCAGCACGTAGCGGCTGCCTGCCAGTGGAAGGATCGATTGATTCCGCAGCATCTCGTCCATGTCGTGTCCGAAGAAGTACTCGGAGCCGAGGAGGATTTGCGGTGCGGTGCCGGCCTTGCTGCGTAACTCGTCGAGAATCGACGCGTACTCCGCCCGTGTCCGGTTACGCCAGCGGCCTCGCAAGACATGCGGTGTGGCCACGATCGTCTCGATGCCTTCGTCCGCGGCCATTTTGCAGAGGCCGACAGCCTCCGCCATGGAGCTCGGTCCGTCGTCGACGCCCGGCAGGCAGTGGTGATGAAGGTCGATCATGCGAGGCGCGCCTCGCCGAGTTTATCCAACGCGTTTTGCCGGAGCGGCCTTCTTATCAGCGGTGTCGTCCTGGTAGTAATCGTAGTAGCTCTTCTTGAACGAGTAGCCGTATTGCTGAAGGTCGAGGTTGTTGAGCAATGCACCGAGAACCGGGATATTGCTCTGGCGGAGCCGCTCGGCGGCCCGCTGCACGACGTCGCGAGGCGTCTGGCCGCCGTGAACACAGAGGATCACGCCGTCAGCGTTCGCCGCCAGGACGATGGAATCGGTCACGGCCATGACCGGCGGCGAGTCGAAAATCACGAACGCAAAGCGGGTACGGAGCTCATGAATCAGATGCTTCATCCGGTCGGAGCCCAGGAGCTCCGATGGGTTGGGCGGCGTAGGTCCGGAGAGGATGAGCGAGAGGTTGGGGACCTCGGTTTCCTGGATCACGTCGTCGAGGGGGATGCTTGCCGCGAGATAGTTCACGAGCCCGAGGTTCATCTTTCCGCGGAAAACCTTCTGCAGACGCGGGCGGCGTAGATCGGCGTCGATCAGGAGGACGGGCTTGCCCATCTGTGCCAGAACCGTGGCGAGATTGATCGAGGTCGTCGTCTTCCCTTCGCGGGCGAAGGTTGACGAGATGACAATCACTTTCGGCGAGCTGGCCGATGCGAGCAGGAGAGACGTTCGGAACGCGCGGTAGGCTTCGGCGATCGCAGAGCGGGAGTTGCTGTGCGGCAGCAGGTCGATCCCGCTTTGTTCGTGACTCGCTTCCACGACCGGGCGGAGCTTCGCAGTTCCGCGACCGTAACCATAGCCATAACCGCTGTTGCCGTAACCGGCGCCGTCAGCCGAACTGGCGGCGGGGATGACGCCCAGAGAGGCGAACTTCGTGATGCGCTCGAGCTCTTCCGGTGTCTTGATCGAGCGATCCATGTACTCGAGGAAGAAAATGGCGGCCAGACCGAGGACCACGCCGAGCGGGAAGGCATTCTGCAGATTCTTCTGGAGCGTTACGTTGAAGCGCCCGGCGGGCAGCAGGGCATGGTCGACGATGTGAATGTTCGAGGAGGCCGAGCCGCGCAGGCGTGCGGTGACCTCCGTCTCGTTCTGCCTTTTCTCGAGCTGATCCAGTAACGACTGCTTTGATTCGAGCGTGCGGCTCAGGTCGCCGAGTCCCGCAGCCGTAGCGCTGAGGGAGACGGTCTCGCGCTTCTGCACATTCATTGCGGCGTACAACTGATCCTCACTCTGTTGGGCAGCGACGAGATCGCGATGCGCGGCGTCGCGCGCCCGGGTGAAGGCACTGGCCACCGCAGCCATCCGGGACTGATGCGTTTTCTCGATCGAGCTCTTCAGCGTCACCAACGTCGGGTAGTCCGGCTTGAACAGGGTCAGACCCTGCTGGTATTCACGCTGTTTCCGCGATTCTTCTTCGGTGAGCTGGCTGACCAGAGGATCGCTGCCCGTGACGGACTCAGGATTTGCGTTGACGAGAGCGTTGTAGGCATTCAGCTTTTCGAGGCGGAGAGTCGTGGCGTTCTGGAGGTCGGCCGTCACCTTCATCAACCGCTGGAATGGGATGCTGCTGGCGTCTTCCTTCGAGACGATTCCCTTCGTTTCGTTGAACTTCTGCATCTCCTGGCGCGTCACTTCGATGTCCGCGCGCAGTTGGGAGATTTGACGCTCGAGGAAGTCGCTGGCCTTTTGAACCGACTCGAATTTCTTTTCGTTGTTCAGCCTGATGTAGGACTCCCCTACGCCTTCCGCGATCTTCTGGGCAAGCTGCGGTGTCGCCGCGATACAGCCGATCTCCACCAACGACGTGGCACGAACGGGGGTGACTTCGATCGATGCGATCACCGCTCCCACCATCGACTCGCGGGCCTGGGCGATCTGCGCGGCGGTTTTGCCATTGATGCCGGCCGGGTAAAAGGACGGATCGCTGAGGAGTTTCTGGTCGTCGATGATCTTCTCGGCCAGGCCGCGGCTCTTGAGCAGTACGTACTGCGTCTGCAAAAACTCCTGATCGGATGCGGCGATGCCGAAGAGGTCATCGACGGTGAGCTGGCTTGGATTCTCCCGCTCGATCTGGATCTGAATCGTAGAGCGGTAAAGCGGTTTGGCGAAGTAACTCGCCACGTACGTTCCGAGCATCACCACGACCAGAATCGACAAGGCGACTTTCCATCGCTTGTAGATGATGTTCCAGTAGTGAGAAAGATGGACTTCCTGCGTGTTCAGGTCCATGGCTGATGGTAACCCGTCATCGATCGAGAGACTTCCAGCGGTTCTTTCAAAGGTCGCGGGTCAATTGGGACGGCGCATCGTCGTCGCCGAAGCAAAGGCAACCACGGAGACACAGAGAACGCAGAGGGGTTCTCTTTGACCTCTGTGCCTCCGTGGTGACCGGGTTTTTCAAATTGACCCGCGGCTGCGATCAGAAAAAGCTTTCCTGGAAAATGATCCGGTCGCCGTCCATCAACACGACGTCGCTCTGGCGGCCGTCGATGATCTTGCGGAAATCATAGTGGAACGTTTTCTCGATTCCCCCCACCATGCGCTTCAGGACAACCTTCTTCGATGCACGGTCGGTGGGACCGCCAGCCGATGAAAGTACCTGCAAAAGAGTGGGCGTCTGCGACCGGCGGAACTGCACGCTACCCGGATGCATCACTTCTCCGAGGACGTAGATATTGATCGAGCTGTCGATGGGGACGTTGATCACGTCGTTTGCGCGCAAGGGCAGATTGAGGTCGGGGTTTCCGTTGACCATCAGATCGTCGATGTCGACGGCGATCTGCTCCGTGAGTCCATTCGAAGCGGTCCGGAGAACGTAAAGAGTACGGCCGTAGCCGGTGCCCAGGCCGCCGGCCTGTGTGATGGCCTGGATCAAGGTAATGTTTCCGGTGATGCCGATCCGGCCGGGCCGCATCACGGCACCGATGACCGAGATCGGTTTGCTTCCGGCTTCCGTCACCGTCACGGTGACATCTGCCTTGTTGATGTACTTGGCTTCGAGCAGAGCCTTGATTCGTTGCTCCACTTCTGTCGGTGTCAGCCCGGAGACGTCAACTTTGCCGATGAGCGGCATCGTGATCCGTCCGTCGTCCGTGACGGTCGCTTTCGTGTACAGGTTCGGGTCCTGATAGACCTTCACTTCAATCTGATCGCGCGGGCCGATGGGCGCGTCACTGGCGCTTGCCGGCGGCTCAGCGAGTAAGGAGCCGGCCGGAACCTGCGGCTGCGGTGTGGGTGGACGCTGCGAAAACGCCGGAATCGACAGCATCCCAATCGCCGCCGCAGCCAATAAGACTCGTTTCATTTCTTCCTTCCCAACGATGATCTACCGCTTCGCACGGCGGCGAAGGCAGCAGGGTAGACGAACCATTTGAGCTTGGACCGCACGAATGCTAGTCCCGGATCGTCAGATCGGCGCGCGTCGCCGTGTGAATTCTTTGTCAAACGATTTGGTCTGTTGCCGCTCTTGTCTGATCGATTATTTGAATCAAGTTATGGCGTGAATGACAAGCGAAACAGAACCCGTATTCCATGGTCGAGGTTGACGTTGAAGTTCGACGTTCGCCGCACGTAGCCAATGTCCGCGCCCCCCCGAAGACGGGCGAATGCGTACAGGAATCCGATGCTGGGGAAGGAGAACACGTCGCGGCGTTTGAGGAGGACGAGGTTCGGGCCGATGACGGGTGTGTCATACAGATCCCGCCCGATCGCCGCCTGTGCGTTGAGCGTCAGCCGCCTCGTAGCGTCCCAGGCCATGCCGGCGCTGAATCGGTCGGCTATATAGTAATTATTGAGCGAAAAAATGGAGAAGTCGACATCGCGGGAGACCGTCAGGCTCCCGGTCGTGGACCTGCCGAATTTCTTGCTGCTCGTCAGGTTGCCCAGTACGCCCTGAAAATCATGCTGGCCCGGGCGAATGAAATCGAGCTTCCCTTCGCCCACCTCCCCCTGCGTCACCGTACGGCCGGTGTCATGGACCAGTCCGAATCCAGCGTACGTGCGGCGTCCGTTCTTGAACACAGCATCGGTAAACGAATAGTCGCTGAACTCCGTGGCCACAAAGAGCGAAGTCAGAGGGAAGGTCTTGTGATGGACCGTGAAGCGATAGTTGTGCTCACTACGGTCCAGCAACTGGACCGGCGCTTCGGGTTGGATCTTGTCCAGAGGATGGCTGCTTTTTCCTGCCGATGCATTAAACGTCATGCTGGTGCGGCTCGAATATTTCAACTCGCCGGAAACGCCGGTAACCGCTGCCTTTTCCGTGAGCAGGCGTGCGATCTCGGAGACATCGGCGCGAAGCTGGTCCGCGCTCTGTGCATAAAAGTCGAGGTAGAGGTGATTGAGCAAAAACTGGGCGTCGGCGCGCGCGTTGTAGCCGAAGACGGTTTTGCTCTTGCCGCGGCTGAAGAAACTCCATTCCGGCCTCACCTCGATCGAGTACACGGTCTTCTTGCTCGGAACGATGTACAGCCTGGTCGGAGCCTGAATGCCGAAGCGGAAGCCCGACTGACGGTCGGCCGTCGGGACATAGAAGCTCGAGTCGTAGCCAATGTCCGACAACTGAATCGTGTTCAGGAGGTAAAACGCTCCGTGGTGGAAGTGCGCTCTGCGGAGATCCTCGGCGATCTGCTGACTCGCGGCAAAGGCGCGCTCACGATCGCGCAGACCGTTCTGCGCGAGCATGCCACGAGCGCAGCAGGCAGACACCACCAGAGCGACGATGAATAGCCGCTTTCCTTGACCCACGAACCCTCCACTTCCCTGACGTAACAACGATGAGTCGAAATTGGTCCCCTGAGATGGTAGCACGGCCTCTACAATGGGGCTCACACGGAGAATCGATGCGGAAAGGGACAGATCTCACGCTGTTCTTGTTGCTGGTGGCCTATCTGGTCTGGGTGCCGATGCCGTTCGGCTCCGCCAGCGACGCCTCGCAACTGCCGCTCGTCGTCCCTCCTCTGCTCATCTGTGCCGCTGTCTTACTGCTCCGCGCATCGAGCGGCACGCAGTTTCGAATGACGCGTCCGGCGCGCATCTGGACGGCCGGTGGAATTCTGTTTGCGGCCGTGATCGGGCTGCAACTCGTCCCGATGCCGATGTCTCTTCTGCGCGTTCTCTCTCCGCAGTCGGCGGCGGTCTGGGCTCGGGCCGTCCGGCTGGCGGCCCTTGCGGATGTGGCCTCGCCGCGGCTCTTTCCGATCACGCTCGATCCATCAGCGACGTCGCTGCATTTCTTCCGCGTGCTCGCCTATCTCGCCACGTTCCTCGCGGCGATGATGCTCGCGCACAACGCCCGGCGCACGGTGATGGCTTCGGTCCTGGCGGCCCTGGCAGTCTTCGAAGCGCTTTACGCGGTCAACGAGGCCGCCACCGGCAGGTACTCGGTCTGGGGATGGAAGAACACGCTCATTTTCGGCCGCGCCACGGGGACATTCGTCAACCCGAATCACTTCGCGCACTATGCGGCCATCCTCCTTCCCATGTCGCTCTACCTTTCCGCGTACGCGTGGCACACAGCTGCGCCGGCGGGCGCGCCATTCGGCCGTCGGTTCGCAAAAATGATTGAAAGCCGTTTGTTCCCCTTTTGCGCGGGACTCCTGGCCGCCCTGGCTTCGGTTGCCGCGGTGCTCGTCTCCGAGTCGCGGGGAGCGATGCTGGCGATCGTCGGCGGCTTGGCGGTCGTCGGCGGAATCGCCAGCCGCGGACGGCGTGCGGCACTGCGAGGTGTGCTGATTGCCGTCGGGGCCATCGCTGCGATCGTTGCAGTCGTCATCTTTCTGGGCCGTACCGAAGCGGTGAACCGGATCGAGCAGAGCCAGGCGTCGCAGTTCAGCAGCCGGGCAGCGTCCATCGTGGGCGCCATCCGCATCTGGGAGATGTTCCCGCTCTTCGGCAGCGGCGCGGGAACCTATCAGGACGTCGTACTGATGACGCGCGCGACGTCGAGCGTCGTGCTCGCCAACCATGCCCACAACGACTACGCCGAGATCCTGGCCACGACCGGCTCGCTCGGCTTTGTCATCGCCCTCGCCTCTCTCGTAGGAGGCTACGTCGCGCTGGCGAAGAACGCGTTCTCGGAAGAAGAGGGCGAGCCGATGAGCTGGCGACGCCGTGCGTTCAAGGCGGCAGCACTGACCAGTATCGCCATCGCCATGATTCACGCGCTCGGCGATTTCAATTTTTTCATTCCCGCGAATCCGGTCACCCTGGCCGCGATCGCAGGCGCTGCCGTCGTCGCTAAAGAGTCGCGATCTTCGCGACGTGAGCTCGGCGAGGATACGGGCTCCTCGTTGTCGGATTAATTAGCATGACTTCGATCCGGTGCGCTCCCCGGTTTCCCACCGGAACGATGAAGTCCTGTTTCGATTTGACCTCTCCTTCGGCGCGCAGCACGTCGTCCACGTAGATCTCCACGTAGGCAGGCAAATCATCAGACTGCACCGTTTGCGGCCCGGTCTGCTGCACGGCTTGGATCGTCAGCGCGATTCCATGCTCGGCGTCGATCACTCTCCAGGCCCGCGTGCAGATATCGTTGCCACACTCTCCCTGCCACTCGTGGTCATTCGCCGGAACCCGGCGCGGATCGTTGTTGGCCATCTCGAGCTGGAGCGCTCTTTCTTTGAGGCCGAGCGCTTTCGCCAGCCTGATCTGCGTCTCCACCGATGCCGCCCCTGATTTGCGAGAGATCACTTCCAGCCCGTCGAGCGGTTGGAGATCATGCCGCAGCGCGTAGTCGGCGATGGCCTCGATCACATCGTGGCGATGGGGGATTTCATCGAGGGGATGACGGTGCAATTCGTTGAGGAGCGTCTTGATCAGCGGCTCCATATCGCTGTGATAGGGCGGACTCGGGAACCCATCGACAAGCTCCTCCGGCGTTGCCGTCGACGCGCGCGCCGGGAATTCATCGAGGCGCTTTCGCTGCAGCTCGGCGCGCAGCGCTCGGTAGTCCGCGAACCTGCCATTCGACACCGCCAGCGTGATCAACGGTCCTACGCTGTCCGCCGTCTGCGGGCCGTTCCTCCGGAGATAGGAAAGATCGCCGGTCAGCTCGAAAATGGGCCCGGCCATTCGTCCGAAGACCGCCGGATCGTGCAGGAGTCTGGCGTATGCCGAAAGGACGTCGCGCTGGTCCCGCTCCGACAGTTCCGACCAGTGGAAGAACCCCGCGCGAGCAAAGGCATTTGCCGGATCTTTGCGCTCCGGAGCGAGCCGGGTGGCGTGATCGAAGGCGGCGTGCCAGAGCAAGACACGCTTGTCCGTTCTGGCGTCGAGCGCGACCTCCGTGAGCGCGCTTGCCGCTGGCCAGTCCGTCGGGTGGTGCGCGATTCGCGTCGCCAGCAAGCGCACGTCCGGCTGCGTCTTCACATCGCCGATCTCCGGCGGCCTGACGACAAACGCCGCAGCCGCTGCCAGCATCGTTACGGCCAAGGCGATCAGGAACACGCGCGATCCGAGGATGGTCACGTCAGCACGTTCTCCCACGCTGCCAGTGCGATCGACGGCGCGTACATCGCTTCATACAGCGACCGGCCGCGCTCGCCCATTGCCCGTGCGCGCTCGCGGTTCGTGGCCAGCTCGCGGATACACCGCGCCAGTCCGGCGCCGTCGCCGGATTCGACAACCATTCCACAGTCATGTGTATTGATGATACGCGCCAGCTCGCCGTTCGCGCTTCCGACGAACAGCACGGGGCGGGCGACGGCGAGAATGCCGTAGAACTTGCTCGGCACGATCAACCCCTCGAGCGATGGCTGCAGCGTGACCAGATGCGCGTCCGCCGCCGAGAGGCTCTCGCTCAACCGCTCGCGCGGCGCGTACCCGGCGAAGCGCACGTTGGGGAGACGTTCGTTCCGAATGACGTCGAGCTGCGCGCCGCCTCCCGTGACGAGGAACTGGATCGTGCTGTCGTCGCGCAGCGCGCGCATCGCCTCCAGCATGGTGCTTGCGTCGTGCGCGCGCCCGAGGTTACCCGAATAGCCGGCGACGAACCGGTCGTGCCGGTCATCGACCGGATGAAGCGAGGCGTCCGCCCAGTTGTGAATGACCACGGCGTTCGGCAGCCGCGCCGCCATCGACTCGCCGAGGGCGATGTTCGTTCTGGCACGCCGCAGCGACCAGTTGCGGATGCCGCGCAACACGCGTAGCGCCTTCATGCCCAGGGCCTCGGCGACTTCCGGGAAGAGATCCTGCGTCCAGTTGACGAGCGTGGCCCGGCGCAGCATCGCCGCGAGCGCCCCCACGACCGAGATCAGCGGCGGATCGGTCAGCGCGACGATGACCGTCTCCCGCCGCGCCTTCCGGAACAGAGCGACGAATGCGCTCGCGTAAAACGTCACGTAATCGATGGCCCGGCCGGGAAGGAAGGACCGTCCAAACCGCGTGGACCAGACGCGGTTCACAGCGACACCCTGCACACTCTCGCGAGGCGAAAGTCCAGCCTCCGCGTCCCCGTAGCGCTGCCTGCTCGTGACGACCTCCACCCGCCACCCGCGCGCAGCCAGATGAAAAGCGAGGTCGGACAACATCTGACTTGTTGCAGAATGATCGGGATGGAAGAAGCGATTCACGAAGACGACGTGTCGCGCGCACATGCGGATGTGGACATTATGGGGCCCCGGTCCCGGCGGCGACCGGAGTCTTCGCTAGTTCGCATTTCTCACCCGTCTACCCGACTCCTTCGCATCGAGCGCCTTCTCCCCCCGGGCTTTTTCGGGGGGAGAAGGTGCCGAAGGCGGATGAGGGGGGCGTTGGGAAATACGCCAAGCACGTTCTTCCCCAGAGCCGTTAGCAACGGTGCCGCGATAGCCAAAGGCCCCCTCATCCGGCCTTCGGCCACCTTCTCCCCCACAAAAAGCGT